>Ga0209985_10001044_pt1 | contig 28529 bp, 21 predicted proteins | sample NOAtaG_FD_187305 | JGI IMG/M metagenome (GOLD analysis project Ga0209985, IMG submission 187305) | Freshwater lake microbial communities from Lake Erie, under a cyanobacterial bloom - NOAA_Erie_Diel6S_1000h metaG (SPAdes) (version 2) | ecosystem: Environmental > Aquatic > Freshwater > Lake ...
GCTGGTTGTCGCGGGCCCACTTCTCGGCCCAGGCGTCGGAGCGCGCCTGCTCGCGCGCGCCCATCAGCATGGTCCAGGTGAGAAAGCCGGTGGCAAACAACAGGGGCACGAGGGCCAGGGCCAGGGTCGTCATCGAGGTTGCACTCCTTGCAGGTCTGACAGGGGGAATCGTCTTGATCGGCAGGAATTGTGCGAACTTGAATGCTGCAGCGCAGCAGTGTGATGAATTGCCCTCAGCCGGTGGCCGGGCACTGCGGCGGTGGATCAGCGCCGGACTGCGGGCGCGGTTGGCACCGTCGGCGCAAACCAGCGTGCCCGCAACTCCCCCGGCAAGGCGGGCACACCGGCGATGCTGGTGCGCGCGGCGCGTTCGAGCACCTGCCAGAAGTAGCGGTAGCTGGCGCGGTCGTGCAGGGTGTCGTGGCCGCCGCTGCGGTGGGCGATCGGTGCCCAGCCGGCGGCTGCCGCGGCCACCACGATCTCGGCCGCTTCGTCGACCTCGGCGACGGTCGGCGCGAAGGAGTCGACGATCACGCGGACCTGCGCCGGGTGAATGCTCCACATCCGCAGGTAGCCAAGATGCAGCATCGCGCGGCGGGCGGCATCGGCCAGCGCTGCCGTGTCGCGGAATTCGGTCACGACGCAGTGCGACGGCACCTTGGCTGCGGCGTGGCAGGCGGCGGCGATCTCGACCTTGGCGCGCACCACCAGCGGGTGTTCGAACTGGCCTTCAGCCGACATCGCCGAGCGAGGGATCGCGCCACGATGCGCCGAGACGAAGTCCATCAAGCCGAACGACAGCGACTCGATGCGCGGGTGCGCCGCCAGCGCCGCCACGTCGCGCAATGCACCATGCGTTTCGACCAGGCCGTGAAGCGGCACCGCGCTCGCGCCCAGGGCATCCAGCCGGCAGGCCAGGTCGTCGAAATCCGCCGCGCTGCGCAGCTTGGGGCACATCAGGTAGGCCGGTGCCCGCGTGGCCGCGAGCACGGCGCGCGCGCAGTCGGCGAAGGCCGGATGGTCGCCCTGCGGCAGCCTCACGCCCACCCGGCCGTGGCGGTTGTCGGCGCTGCCCAGCAACTCCGCGATCAGTGCCGCGTGCTCGCGCTCGCCGCCGACCGGGGCGCCGTCTTCGAGATCGAGCGTGATGTCGAACACCGGACCCAGCTCGGCCTGCAAGGCCAGGCTCTTGCGCATCCGCACTTCGACCCCCGCGTAGTGGTCGCAGACGGGCAGTGCCGGTGGCAAGGGCTCGTCGGCGTCGAACAGGATGTCGCGGGGGTGGAGGGCTGGCTCGGTCATGGCGGCGGTCAGGCTCGGAGGTCGGCAGGCGTTGCCGCGAGCGTAGCGCCGCCGCGACCTGCCTTCAGCGCGATGCGGTGCGCAAGACGTTGTCGCCGCGCCGTTCGGTCAACATCAGGCCACTGACGTTGCCATTGGCGTGCTGCGTCGGCTGCACACGCAGACGGCCGTCGGTGCTGGCGTACTGGCCGTCGCCGACCGCCCGCAGCGTGACGGTGGCGGCATCGCCCAGGTTGACGACCAGCTGCCGGCCCTGTGCCGACAGTTCCAGCACGCGCCCGTCGGACAGCTCGTAGCGGCCACGCAGTTCGGCGGTTTGGGCGGCACTCGCGCCGCTGGGTCCGTGAATCTGCACCTGCTGAGGCGCCAGGTTCTGGGCTTGGGCGAACACAGCGGCAGTGGCAAGGGCGACGAGGGTGACGATGCGGTTCATGGCAGGCTCCTGTGAGGGGAGCCTGCATTGCGCCTGCGATCGCGCCGCGTCGCACGCGGTTCCCGACCGGATGCCGTTCGGGACCGCCAGAACCGCCTGCCGCGGCGACGAAACGGCGGCGCAGGCGTGTTGGATTCAGAGCAGGTGCTTGACGCCGTCCTGCTCGCCGATCAGCTCGGCCAAGGTCTTGTCGATGCAACCCTGGCTGAACTCGTCGATCGGCAGGCCCTCGACGATCTTGTACGAGCCGCCTTCGCAGGTGACGGGGTAGCCGAACATCACGTCCTTGGGAATGCCGTACTCGCCGTTGCTCGGGATGCCCATGGTGACCCAGCCGCCGTTCGTGCCCAGGGCCCAGTCGCGCATGTGGTCGATGGCGGCGTTGGCGGCGCTGGCCGCCGACGACAGGCCGCGCGCCTCGATGATGGCGGCGCCGCGCTTGCCCACGGTGGGCAGGAACACGTCCTTGTTCCAGGCGTGGTCGTTGATCATGTCCTTCACCGAGGCGCCGTCGATGGTGGCGAAGCGGTAGTCGGCGTACATCGTGGGGCTGTGGTTGCCCCACACACCCAGCTGCTTGATCGACGCGACCGGCTTGCCGGTCTTGGCGGCCAGCTGGCTGAGCGCGCGGTTGTGGTCCAGCCGAAGCATGGCGGTGAAGTTCTCGCGCTTCAGGTCGGGCGCGCTCTTCATCGCGATCCAGGCGTTGGTGTTGGCCGGGTTGCCCACCACCAGCACCTTCACATCGCGGCTGGCCACGGCGTTGAGCGCCTGGCCCTGGCCGATGAAGATCTTGCCGTTGATGCTCAGCAGCTCGGCACGCTCCATGCCCGCCTTGCGCGGCATGCTGCCGACGAGCAGGGCGTAGTCGGAGTCCTTGAAGGCCGTCATGGGGTCGCCATGGGCCTCCATGCCGTGCAGCAGCGGGAAGGCGCAGTCCTCCAGCTCCATCATCACGCCCTTGAGCGCCTTCTGCGGGCCCTCCACGGGCACCTCGAGCAGTTGCAGGATCACGGGTTGGTCCTTGCCCAGCATCTCGCCGCTGGCGATGCGGAACAGCAGCGCGTAGCCGATCTGGCCGGCGGCGCCGGTGACGGCCACTCGGACTGGGGTTTTGGTCGTGCTCATGGGGACGGCTCCTGGCAGGGGCAATGAAAGAAGGGGAGGACCCAAAGTTTAGCGGCCCAACCCTGACTGAAGTCTTATGTCTTATGCAAGATAAGACTGGCAGAATGCCCTCTCTTGCTGATCTGGTCCCTCGCCCAGGCGCCCTTTCATGACCGCCCCGTCCGTCGTCGAAACCCCGTCATTCAGCCCGCTGTACCAGCAGATCCGTACTCTGCTGGTCAAGGGTCTTGAACAGGGCGAATGGCGGCCGGGTCAGGCGATCCCCAGCGAGCTCGAACTGGCGGCTCGCTTCAAGGTCAGCCAGGGCACGGTGCGAAAGGCCATCGACGAGATGGTCGTCTCCGGGTTGCTGGTCCGGCGCCAGGGCAAGGGGACCTTCGTGGCCACCCACGCCGAAGAAGCGACGCAGTACCGCTTCCTGCGGTTGACCGCCGACGACGGTGATGCCCAGCCGTTGAAGCGCCGGCTGATCGAGTGCCGCCGGATGCGAGCCCCCGCCGAGGTCGCACGGGCCCTGGATCTCCGATCGGGCGATACCGTGGTCCACCTGCGTCGTCTGCTGATCGCCACCGAGGCCGTCGCGGGCCAGATGGCCGAGGTGCCGGTGGTGCTGGACGACATCTGGCTGCCGGCGGCCCTGTTCAAGGGCTTGACGCTGGACAGCCTGCAGGCCTGGCGCGGCCCCTTGTACCGGATGTTCGAGGCCGAGTTCCAGCTCAAGATGGTCCGCGCCGACGAAAAGCTGCGTGCCGTGGCGGCAGGTGCTGACGATGCAGCCTTGCTCGAGGTGGCCGCCGGTGCACCGCTGCTGCAGGTCGAGCGCCTGGCCAGCAGCTACGGGGGCCGGCCGGTCGAATGGCGACTGGGTCTTTATCGAACGGACCGGCACCACTACCGCAACACCCTGACCTGATCGCTGAAAAAAGGCCCCCATTTCTGCCGCTGAACCGCGGTTCGAAAGCCCCGGGAAAGCCTTGTGCATTGCAATAAACTCGTTTGGTTTCGTCGGGTTCCAGACCCCGCCTCACATCCTCGCAAGAAGAGAAGTCGCAAGATGTCAGAAGCTTCCCCCCCACGCGCCGGCGCCCGCGCCGCCGTGCGGCCCGGCACGATGAGATTGATCGACGCCACGGGCTACCGACTGCCGGTGGCGGCCGTCGTGTCGATCCTGCACCGCATCAGCGGCGCACTGATGTTCGGCCTGCTGCCATTCGCGATCTGGCTGCTCGACCAGAGCCTCACATCCGAGATCAGCTACGAGGTCTTCAAGAGCGCGTTCGATGCCGGCATCGGCGTGGCGCCGGCCTGGTTCGTCAAGCTGGTCGTGCTGTCGCTGATCTGGGCCTACCTGCACCACTTCGTCGCCGGTGTCCGCCACTTGTGGATGGACGCGACCCACAGCGTCAGCAAGGAACAGGGGCGCGTTTCGGCGCAGGTCACGCTGGGCGTCAGCCTGTTGCTGACCGCTGCCCTCGGCGCCAAGTTGTTCGGCGTGTTCTGAATCGCGAGGCTGAACAACATGCAAGTCAATCACGGATCCAAGCGACTCGTCGTCGGCGCGCACTACGGCATGCGCGACTGGCTCAGCCAGCGTGTCACCGCGGTGCTGATGGCGCTGTTCACGGTGGTGCTGCTGGTGCAGCTGATCTTTGGCGGTCCGCTCGGCTACGAGCGCTGGGCCGGCATCTTTGCAGCCCAGTGGATGAAGCTGCTGACGCTGGTGACCTTCATCGCGTTGGGCTGGCATGCCTGGGTCGGCGTGCGCGACATCTGGATGGATTACGTCAAGCCGGTGGGTGCTCGCCTCGTGCTGCAGGTGCTGACCATGGTATGGCTTGTTGGCTGCATCGGCTGGGCCGTGCAGGTGCTCTGGAGGCTGTAAGAAGTGGCGTCTGCGAATCTCCCCAAGTCCTTGCCCAGGCGCAAGTTCGATGTCGTCATCGTCGGCGCCGGCGGCTCCGGCATGCGCGCGTCGTTGCAGCTTTCGCTCGCCGGCCTGAACGTCGCGGTGCTGTCCAAGGTCTTCCCGACCCGCTCGCACACGGTGGCCGCGCAGGGCGGCATCGGCGCCAGCCTGGGCAACATGGCCGAGGACAACTGGCACTACCACTTCTACGACACCGTCAAGGGCTCCGATTGGCTCGGTGACCAGGATGCGATCGAGTTCATGTGCCGCGAGGCCGGGCGCGTCGTCTACGAGCTCGAGCACATGGGGATGCCGTTCGACCGCAACCCCGACGGCACGATCTACCAGCGACCGTTTGGCGGCCACACCGCCAACTACGGCGAGAAGCCGGTCCAGCGTGCCTGCGCCGCCGCGGACCGCACCGGCCACGCGATGCTTCACACGCTGTACCAGCAGAATGTCAAGGCGCGAACGAACTTCTTCGTCGAGTGGATGGCGCTGGACCTGATCCGCGACGCCGACGGCGACGTGCTCGGTGTCACCGCGCTCGAGATGGAAACCGGCCAGGTCCACATCCTGCAGGCCAAGACGACCTTGTTTGCGACCGGTGGCGCGGGCCGCATCTATGCCGCCAGCACCAACGCCTTCATCAACACCGGCGACGGCCTGGGCATGGCGGCGCGCGCGGGGATCCCGCTCGAGGACATGGAGTTCTGGCAGTTCCACCCCACTGGCGTACACAACGCTGGCGTGCTGCTGACCGAAGGCTGCCGGGGCGAGGGCGCGATCCTGCGCAACGTCAATGGCGAGCGCTTCATGGAGCGCTACGCACCGACCCTGAAGGACCTGGCGCCACGCGACTTCATCTCGCGCTGCATGGACCAGGAGATCAAGGAAGGTCGCGGCTGCGGTCCGAACAAGGACTACATCCACCTCGACATGACCCACCTGGGTGCCGAGACGATCATGAAGCGTCTGCCCAGCGTCAACGAGATCGGGCACAACTTCGCCAACGTCGACATCACCAAGGAGCCGATTCCGGTGGTGCCGACGATCCACTACCAGATGGGTGGCATCCCGACCAACATCCACGGCCAGGTTGTGATCCCCAAGGACGGCGTGCACAACGCCGTCGTCAACGGCTTCTATGCCGTCGGCGAGTGTTCCTGCGTCAGCGTGCACGGCGCCAACCGCTTGGGCACCAATTCGCTGCTCGACCTGCTGGTCTTCGGCAAGGCGGCAGGCGACCACATCGTGAAGAGCTTCAAGACCGCCGACACGACCCACAAGCCACTGCCGGCCGACGTTGCCGATGCAAGCCTGGCGCGCCTGGCGCGGCTGGACGGCAGTGCCAGCGGCGAGTACGCCCAGGACGTCGCCAACGACATCCGCTCGACCATGCAGTTGCATGCCGCCGTGTTCCGGACGCAGGCCAGCATGGACGAGGGTGTGGTCAAGGTGGCGGCCTTGCGCGAGCGTGTTGCCTCGATCGGCCTGAAGGACAAGAGCCAGGTCTTCAACACCGCGCGCATCGAGGCGCTGGAGGTCGAGAACCTCATCGAGTCCGCCCAGGCCACGATGACCAGCGCGGCAGCGCGTCGCGAGTGCCGTGGTGCCCACACCGTGAAGGACTACGAGCGCGGTGCCGACGACCCGCACACGCCACTGGGTCGCAACGACGCCGAGTGGATGAAGCACACGCTCTGGTACGCCGAGGGCAACCGCCTGGCCTACAAGCCGGTGAACCTGAAGCCCCTGACCGTCGAGTCCGTGCCGCCCAAAGTCCGGACGTTCTGAGTCCGCACGTCCTGAACCCCCTGCAGTTCCGACCATGACGCTACGCCAGTTCCAGATCTACCGCTTCGACCCCGACCAGGACGAGAAGCCCCGCATGCAGAGCTACTCGGTCGAGCTCGATGGTTCCGAGCGCATGCTGCTCGACGCGCTGATGAAGCTCAAGAGCCAGGACCCGAGTCTGAGCTTCAGGCGGTCCTGCCGCGAGGGTGTCTGCGGCTCCGACGCGATGAACATCAACGGCAAGAACGGCCTGGCCTGCCTGACCAACATGCGCACCCTGCCGTCCGGGACCATCGTCCTCAAGCCGCTGCCCGGGCTGCCGGTGATCCGCGACCTGATCGTGGACATGACGCTGTTCTTCAAGCAGTACAACTCGATCAAGCCGTACCTCGTCAACGACACGCTGCCACCCGAGAAGGAGCGCCTGCAGACCCCGGAAGAGCGCGAGGAGCTCAACGGCCTGTACGAGTGCATCCTGTGCGCGAGCTGCTCGACCAGTTGCCCGAGCTTCTGGTGGAACCCGGACAAGTTCGTCGGCCCGGCGGGTCTGCTGCAGGCCTATCGGTTCATCGCCGACAGTCGCGACCAGGCCACCGGCGAGCGGCTGGACAACCTCGAAGACCCCTACCGGCTCTTCCGCTGCCACACGATCATGAACTGCGTCGACGTCTGCCCCAAGGGGCTGAACCCGACCAAGGCGATCGGCAAGATCAAGGAATTGATGGTCCGCCGGACCGTCTGAGAGCCCGCCGCCATGGACGCCCTGCTCGACGAGCGCAGCAAGAGCAAGCTCAAGTGGCGATGCCGGCGCGGCCTGCTCGAGAACGACCTGTTCGTCGAGCGCTTCTTCCGCCAGCACAACGCGACGCTGACGGTGCATCAGGCCCAGGGCCTGGTGGCGCTGATGGATCTGGCCGACAACGACCTGCTGGACCTGCTGCTCGGCCGCAGCGCGCCGGCGCCCGAGATCGACTCCCCCGCAGTGCGCGATGTGCTCGCGCAGATTCGCGCTGCCCCCGCCTTGCCCCCGCATTGATCGAGACTTCACGAAAGGCCCTGCGATGACCCCCTCCGACGTCAAAGCCACGCTGTCGTTTTCCGACGGCAGCCCGAGCATGGAACTGCCGATCTACAAGGGCTCGGTGGGCCCCGATGTGATCGACATCCGCAAGCTCTACGGCCAGACCGGCAAGTTCACCTACGACCCGGGTTTCCTGTCGACGGCGTCGTGCAACAGCACGATCACCTACATCGACGGCGACAAGGGCGAGCTGCTGTACCGCGGCTACCCGATCGAGCAGCTGGCGACGAACTGCGACTTCCTCGAGGTCTGCTACCTATTGCTCAACGGCGAACTGCCCAACGTCGAGCAGAAGGACAAGTTCGTCAAGACCATCACGTACCACACGATGGTCAACGAGCAGATGCAGTTCTTCCTGCGGGGCTTCAGGCGCGACGCCCATCCGATGGCGGTGATGACCGGCCTCGTCGGCGCCTTGTCGGCCTTCTATCACGACAGCACCGACGTCCACAACGCGCACCACCGCGAGATCTCCGCCCATCGCCTGATCGCCAAGCTCCCGACGCTCGTGGCCATGGCCTACAAGTACGGCGTCGGCCAGCCGTTCATGTATCCCAAGAACAAGCTCGGCTACACCGCGAACTTCATGAACATGATGTTCGCCACGCCCTGCGAGGACTACGAGCCCAATCCGGTCCTGGTGCGTGCGCTGGACCGCATCTTCATCCTGCACGCCGACCACGAGCAGAACGCCAGCACCTCGACCGTGCGGCTGTGCGGCAGCTCGGGCACCAACCCGTTCGCGGCCATCGCGGCCGGTGTCGCCTGCCTGTGGGGGCCGGCTCACGGCGGAGCCAACGAGGCCGCGCTGAACATGCTGGGCGACATCCAGAAGCAAGGGGGTGTCGAGAAGGTCGGCGAGTTCATCAAGCAGGTCAAGGACAAGTCCAGCAACGTCAAGCTGATGGGTTTTGGCCATCGGGTCTACAAGAACTACGACCCGCGCGCCAAGCTGATGCGCGAGACCTGCCACGAGGTGCTCGGCGAGCTGGGTCTGCACGACGACCCGATGTTCAAGCTCGCGATGGCGCTCGAGAAGATCGCTCTGGAGGACGAGTACTTCGTGGCCCGCAAGCTGTACCCGAACGTCGACTTCTATTCCGGCATCGTGCAGCGTGCCATCGGCATTCCGGTGAGCCTGTTCACCGCGATCTTCGCGCTTGCGCGCACGGTCGGCTGGATTGCCCAGCTCAACGAAATGATCGGCGACCCCGAGTACAAGATCGGCCGTCCGCGTCAGCTCTTCGTGGGTTCGGCGCACCGCGACGTCGTGCCACTCGCGCAACGCTGACGCGGGCAGACCGGCGCCGTATCGGCAATCCGGTGGATGTCGGTCCTCCAGGGCGCTTCGGCGCCCTGTTTCGTTTGGTGGCGCTGAATTACAAATGGATGCTTCAGGAGGAGCACACGATGAACACCACCCACACCCAATGGAAGCCGCCGCCACCGCCGGTGCAACTCGCCGGTGTCGCCGACCTGAGCGTGATGACCCCGCTCCGACCGGGCCTCGTCGAAGGCGCCTGGGACACCGTGACCTACGGCGAACGCTTCGACCAGGTGTTGCGCCTGCTCGACACCTTGCGCAAGGCCAGCCGCGAGTCGGCACTGAACGAGTCGCCGTACTTCGACCTGGTCGGGCGCTGGCAGATCGTTCACTTCTTCCGCTTTGCGCGGGTGCCCGCGGGCAAGGCGGGTGTTGTCGCGCCGCAGATCCTGCTCAACGTCACGTTCGACGGGCTCTGGGAGCCCTACATGCGGGTCATCTGGGGGCCGCTGGGGCCGCTGCTGGACCTGATCTTCTGCCACTCGACGGACTATCGGCTCGCCCACAACGTCGGTTTCGACGACTACATGCGCTGGGTGCGCGACAACGAAGTGCGGCCGGGCTTTTTCTACGCCGACGGCGTTGCCGGAGCCGGCGACCTGACTGCCACCGTCGGCAATGCGTCGTGGCTCGCGCAGGCCGAGCGCACGTTCTCCAGCACGCCCGATCCGGAGCAGGTCGACCTGCAACTGGCGATGAAGGCGCTGGTGGCCCCGTCGGCCAAGCAGCGCTGGATCGACCATGTGCCGCCCCTTCCCGAGGCGCCATTGCCACCCGGGCTGTTGCGCGCCATCTCGGCCGGGCTGCGCGTGCTGCGTGGCTTCTTTCTGCTGCGCATCCGTTTCGAGGGCGATGCGACCGGGCGCAGCGTGCTGCTGCGTGCGGCACAGGCTCTGCTGGAGGAACTGCATGACTTCATCCACGCGGGTGGATTCACGACTCACCCGATGCTTCGGGCGATCGCGAGCACGCAGGGCGAGTTGCTGGCCTGGTTCGGGCAGCCTCGGCAGTGGCCCCAGCGGATAAGCCGTGTGCCCGCATTGCCGGGGCCCGATCCGACGCGGCTCCAACACGGCGTGCTCGAGAGCCATGCCGGTGGGCATGGCCTGATGATGCTGGTGCGGGTGCGCCCGGCGCGCCCGGATGACACGCTGTCGCCGTTGGCCAGAATCAAGGTCGGGCTGCGTGGCTACACGCCGCAATTGGCGGCGGCAACGGCCGCACTTCCGGCGGTCACCTGGAATCTCGGCTTCACACCCCAGGGGCTGGTCGCGCTGGGCCTGGACGCCAAGGCGCTGGACAGCCGCTTCCCCCTCGATTTCCGCCAGGGCATGGAAAGCCGGGCGACGTCGTTTGGCGATCTGGGGCCCAACCACCCGCAACAGTGGCGGCGTCCGTTGCGCAACTGGCGTGCTGCTTCGCCGGGCCAACCGGCTGGTGTGGACGACCACGCGACGCAGCGCATCGCCCTGGAGGAAGTCCACGCCGTCGTGCAACTGCGGACCTCGCTGGGCGATGGCGAGGCTCCACCCGCACCGGGCTCGGCTCTGCCTCGGCTGGTCGGGCTGGCAGCCCGCCTGGAGGCTCAAGGCCTCGAGATCCTGTCGGTGCAGCCACTGGCCCGGCAAACGGCAGAGGTCGACGGCAAGCAGCAGTCGGTGGGCCACTTCGGCTTTGTGGACCCGAAGAGCCAGCCGGATCCCGGGAAGCCGGCCACGGGCCAGTACTGGAGCGACGACGTGCCCTGGGGCGAGGTGCTGCTTGGCCACCCCAACCCCCACCGTGACGACGAGGCCTGGCCGGCCCAGGCCGATGCGCTGCTGGACAACGGCAGCTTCTGGGTCGTGCGCAAGCTGCGTCAGTTTCCGGGTCGTCTCGAGTCCGCGGTTCCGAATGCCGCCGATCGCGAGAGGCTGATGGGCCGCAGGCGTGACGGCGGCGCCCTGCTGCCCACCGGCACCGGGGGCGACAACGATTACCGGTTCGAGCCGGTGCCGAGCGATGGTTATGCCGGCGATCCGAACGGACAGTTGTGCCCGTTCCAGTCGCATGTGCGGCGAGCCAATCCGCGAACCGACCCGCTGCCCGGTACCGCCTTGGAAAAAGGGCAGACCAAGCTGCCCCGGCTGCTGCGCCGTGGCATCTCGTACGGCCCCGACTGGAAGTCAGCGCCCGGCGATGACACCGACCGCGGCTTGATGTTCACGGCCTTCAATGCGCGGATTGCCGATCAGTTCGAGGCGATCCAGCGTTGGCTGTCCGGCGGAAACTCCAGTGGCGTGCCTTCGGACCGCGACGATCCGATCTGCGGCGTGTCGCGGCTGGGTGCCGAGCGCCACTTCGTGTCGGTCGCTCCCGATGGCCGGTCGGTCCAGCGCATTGCACTGGGCGCGCAGCCGTTTGTGCAGGTGCAGTGGGGCCTGTACCTGTTCAGCCCCTCGCTTGACGGCCTGCGGGCGTTGGCCGACCTGCCCGACCCTCAGCCCCAGGTTCCGGAGGCCGGTGGGGTTGGGCTGCCCGCTCCGACTGAACCGCTGTCGGTGTGGAAGCTGCGGCTCGAAACCGGGAGCGCAGCGGATCGACATGCGGTCTGGCAGCAGGTGCGCGCTGCGGGCGGCGTCGTCGATGCCGGGGACTACGGTGTGTTGGTGGGCAGTCGTGATGCAGCCATGACGGTGCTGCGCGACCCGGGCGACCGGTTCTCGGTGCGAGGCTATGGCCAGCGCATGGAGGCCGGCATTGGCCTGGGCTACCTCGGGCAGGACGGAGAGGCGCACGATCTTCTGGCGACGACGCTGAACGAGGCACTGCGCCGGATTCCCGCCGCTGCAGGTTACGGGCTCGCGCACAAGGCGGCCACCGGCTTCCTGTCGGCACTGCCGCGTGACCCCGACTGCGGCCTGTTCGCGGTCGACCTGGTGGCACTGTGCGACTTCGTCATCGCCAAGGCCTGCCGGCATTGGTTCGGCCTGCCCGACGGCAAGGCCATGCTTGAATTCCCGGCCTTCGACCCGGCCAGGGCCCGCTGCCCGGCGAGCCAGGTCCAGATCGCGCGGCATGTGTTCCTGCCGCACCCGCAAGGCCCGGTCGAACCCCTCGGGATTCATGCCGGCAAGCAGGTGCACGCCGCGGGTGCAGCCCATGTCGACGAGCTTCGCAAAGGGCAGGTCGAGCCGGCGCCCATCGCAAAGGCCGTGCTCGACGCCGTCGATGCGGCCCTGCCAGGCCAGCCCCAGGCCGAGCGCGACAGGGTCGCCACCAGCACCCTGGTCGGCCTGCTGCAGGGTCTGCCAGCCACCGTGTTCGGTCACCTGAGCAAGGTCCTGATGGCCTGGCTCGACGATGGCCGGCTGTGGGAACGCCAGCGTGAGCTGGCGACGGTGCCCGACCGCCAGAACGCCAACGCCGTCATGGAGTGGCTGATGCCGCACCTGCAGGCGCAGATGGCGCTGGATCCGGTGCCCGACCTGATCTGGCGCACCAGCGGCGTCGATGCGACCCTGGGCAAACTGAAGATTGCCCAGGGTCGCAAGGTCGTCGTCAGCCTGCGGTCGGTGGCTGCCGACACGTCCGATCCGGCGGCGCGACATGCCGCGCTGTTCGGGTCGGCGCCAGTGGGCTCGCCGGCAACGTTCCATGGCTGCCCCGGGGACGCCATGGCCCACGGGCTGATGCTGGGCGTGCTGGTGGCCTTGTTCGAGGCCGGGTCGATGCAGCGTTCCGGCTCGCCGACGGCGTTGTGGCTGCGGCGTTGATCGTTCGCCCGGCTACAGCCGCAGCGCCAGGCTCGCGCCGCAGGTGGCGTTGGCTGCGGCCTCATGGGCCGAGCCGCGACGGGTCGCGGCTCGCTGGGCCTGGCGCAGCCAGAAGCGCGCCCGCTGGGGATCGGTCTGGGCGTTCAGGCGTGCCAAGGCCCGGCCGGCCATCGCCAGGCCCAGCCAGTCGCCACGGCGGGCGGCCAGCAGCGTCGCCACGCCCGCGCGTCGCGCCTCGGCCGCATCGCCGTTCCCGGCATGCATCGTGCACAACCAGCCCTGGTTCAGCGAGCCGAACAGGTACACGCCGCGGTCGATCAGCCACCCGGTGGACTCCGCGACCGCCGCGGCAGCATCGGCGTCGCCGCTCAGCCGCCAGCGCGCGAACGCCGACGCGCTGCGGCCCATCGCGCAGGTGAACAGGCTGCGTACCCGCTCGCCGATGCGCCAGCAGCGTTCGCCCCGTTCCTGGGCCTCGGAATGGCGGCCCTGCCACAGCAGCGCTGCAGCATGCAGGCCCAGGATGGACGCCTCGACCTGATGGTTCAGTCCGCGCACCGGTGCCAGCGCTTCTTCGAACAAAGCGTCGGCCGCTTCGAAATCGCCGCGGTCGGCGAGCAGCGTGGCCTTGACGGCGAGCGTGTAGTTCAGGCCAACCGCCAGACCCGTCCCGCTGCGGTGCTGTCGCTTGACCGCGATGGCGGCATCGAGCAGTGGCAGTGCCGCGTCGTATTCGGCTGCCGCGGCCAGCGCCTGACCCAGGGTTGCGGCCAACTGCACGGCCAGCCGGTCATCGCCAACGTCGCGGGCCAGTGCCAACGCCTTGCCAGACTCGGCCACGGCGGCACGCGTATCGCCGACGCCGTACGCCACATAGGCCAGCCAATAGCGTGTCAGGGCCTGCGCCCGGGCGTCGCCGAGCGACTCTGCCAGCACGACGGCACGGCGAAACCAGGGCAGGTCGGCGGCGTCTGCGTCGAAGACGCAGGCCAGGCCCAGGCGCTGGGCCACCAGCACCCACCGCTGATGCACGGCCAGGGCCGGATCCAGCCGGTCCAGTGCCACCAGAGCCGCTCGGTACTGGGCCTTGGCGCTGTCGAGCGCAGAAGCCGCCAGCGCCTTGTCGCCCGCACGCTCGGCCATCTGAGCCGCCGCTGCCGGCAGGCCGGCTGCGGCGTAGTGCCAGGCCAAGGCCTCGCAGTGGTCTTCGCCTTGCGGGCCGGCCGCCAACGCGGCCTCGTGCAGGGCACCCGCGGCCAGCTGGTGCAGGCGGCTGCGCTCCGCCATGCCGACCGCGCGGTAGATCGCGTCGCGGGCCACCCCGTGCTTGAACACCAGCTGGCCCTGGGCGACATCGGGGTAGAGCAGATCCTCGTCAGCCAGGGCCTGGACCCGCGTGTCGCGCATCCCGACGCCGGTGACCCTTTCGAAGAGCCAGTCCGCGATCACCGGGCCGATGACGGCCGCGCTGCGCACCAGGGCCGCCTGTTCCGGTGGCAGCCGGGCCACGCGAGAGGCGATCAGCGGGTCGAGCCAGGCCAGGGGGACACCGGCCTGTGCACTGGCCGGCAGCGCCGGGGTCGGGACGAGCGTCCGCTCCGGTTCGGACTCCAGGGTACCGGCATCACGCAGGTTGTGGCACAGCTCCTCGATGTACAGCGGATTGCCACCGGCGCTTGCGGCGATGCGCTCGCGCTCGAACGGCGACGCGGTGGGCAGCAACTGGGCGATCGCCAAGGCGGCCTCCGCGATGTCCAGCGGCTGCAGGTCCAGATGCAACTGTGGCGCGGCATCAGGCTCGTCACGGGTCAGGCGCATCTGCTGGCCGCCGCGCTGGGTCAGCACGATCAGGATCGGCGCCCGCAGGGCCAGGGCGTGTAGACGTTGCAACACCCGGTGGCTGGCGTCGTCGGCCCATTGCCAGTCGTCGACGAACAGGGCTCGGGGCTGGCTGCTCGCCAGATTCGCAAAGAGGGCCTCGAATGCGTCCAGCACCTGGAAATGGTTGAGCGCTGAAACAGCAGGCTTGCCTGGCGCAGCGGCTGTCGGCGGTGCAGAAGCCGGTGCAGAAGCCGGTGCAAGCGCCAGCAACTGCCGCAGGACTGAAGCGTGCGACGAGACCGGCTCGCCGAGCGCGGCCAGCTCGGTGGCCGCACGGTCGACGACCTCAGGACCCGCCTCGCCCGCGCGCAGTCCGAGCAGTCGGCGCAGCATCTGCAGCCACGGGTGCCAGGGCTCGGCGACCCGGTCGCCGGTGCACCAGCCTTGGTGCACCTCGCAACCGCGCTCCTCGGCCTGCCGAAGGAACTCCTCGGCCAGCCGGGTCTTGCCGACGCCGACCCCACCGCCAATCACGACCAGCCCTCCGAGCCCGGGCGATGCGAGGGGGGCCAGCAGCGCCTTCAGGCCCGCGCGTTCGGGTTCGCGGCCGACAAAGGCGGCCAGGCCGCGCAGGCGCAGCGCCTCGTAGCGCCGCTGCGCCTGCGCGCGGTCGACGATGCGGCAGACGCGAAGCGGCTGATCGGTCCCGCGTGGCACGATCTGGCGCCTTGCCACGGTGACAAACAGACCCCGCTCCGGGCCGAGACTGGCCTCGCTGGCCAGGATCTCGTCGGGCCCGGCTTCCTGGGCCAGCCGGGCGGCGATGTTGGGTGCGTTTCCGGCCAGCTCAAGCCGGCCGCGCATCAGGTCGCCTTCGCTGACCAGGACAAGACCGGCATGCAGGCCGCTGTGCAAGCTCAGCGGGCGCAGTTCTGCCGGCAGGCCCGGGCCAGGGTCCAGCTCGCGCACCGCGGCATGAAGGGCCAAGGCGGCCTCGGCGGCATGCCGCGCGTCATCTTCGCCCGACTGAGGGTGCCCGAACACCGCCAGCATGCCGTCGCCCTGGATACGGGCGACCGTACCGCCATGCTGGGCGATCAGCGTCGTGCCCAGATGATGGAGGCGATCCAGCAGCGCAGCGTACTGCTCGGCCTCCAGCAGCGAGCCCAGTCGCGTCGAATGCGAGAGATCGCAGAACAGCAGCGTCAGGTAGCGGCGGCTCGGGCTCTGGGGACTTTGGGGGGGCAGGGTGGCCGCTTGCACAGGCTGCGGTTGTCGCATTCCGGCCGCGCCGGAGTCAATGCCTGATTGTGCGGGGGCGTGGCTCTGGAGGGCAGTGCCCGCAGGTCGGTCTTGAGGCTGCCGCGTTCAGGCCGCCGCTTGCAGACCGTTCTCGAAGTGGGCCTGCATCAACTGCCGTGCGCCAGTGGCGTCGTGGCTGGCGATGGCCTTCATCAGGGCCCTGTGTTCGGCCAGCGAGTCGGCCAGCCGGCCTTGCTTGAACAGGGAGTGATGGCGGTTGAGCTTCATGACCTTGCGCAGGTCGGTGACGATCTGCTCGGCCCAGCGGTTCCCGGCCATGTGCAGCAGTGCCATGTGGAACTCTTCGTTCGCGGCAAAGAAGGCGTCGCGCTGGCGCGCGCGCTTTTCCAGTCGGTCGTGCAGAGCGGCCAGGACGGCGCGCTGGTTGTTGTCGGCGAACTCGGCGACGCGTGCGGCCGCGTCGCTTTCGATCAGCGCCAGCAGGTGGTAGACCTGTGCGACGTCGTCGCGCGAAACATCTGCAACAAAGGCGCCGCGCCGCATCTTCATCGTGACCAGGCCCTCGACCGCCAGGACCTTCAACGCCTCGCGCAAAGGCGTGCGGCTGATGCCGAACTGCTCGGCGAGCTTCATCTCGTCGATCCAGCTGCCCGGCTCCAGACGTCGGCTGAAGATCTGCTCACGCAGCCGATCGGCGACCTCCTGGTAGAGGGCGCGCGGGGCGATGCGAGAAGGTTCGGCTGTCAGGTCCATGTCGGGTGAGTCATCATAATTATGCATAATCAAAGGCAAGCTTCAAGCACCTCCGGAGCACGACGATGAAGGATGAATTCAAGCCCGCCTCGCTGGAGCAGTGGCGCGCTGCCGCCGCCCGCAGCGCCGGCGACCCCGATCGCCTGGTCTGGCAGACGCCTGAAGGGCTGCAGGTGAAGGCCCTTTACACCCGGGCCGATGTCGAAGGCCTGCCGCACACCGACACGCTGCCCGGCTTCGAACCCTTCGTGCGCGGCCCGCAGGCGACGATGTACGCGGTGCGGCCGTGGACGATCCGCCAGTACGCGGGCTTCTCGACCGCCGAAGACAGCAACCGCTTCTACCGCCAGGCCCTCGCCGCGGGCGGGCAGGGCGTCAGCGTCGCCTTCGACCTGGCGACCCACCGCGGCTACGACAGCGACCACCCGCGTGTCGAAGGCGATGTCGGCAAGGCCGGGGTCGCGATCGACAGCGTCGAGGACATGAAGATCCTGTTCGACGGCATCCCGCTGGACAAGGTGTCGGTGTCGATGACGATGAACGGTGCCGTGCTGCCGGTGCTGGCCGGCTACGTCGTGGCGGCGGAGGAGCAGGGCGTGCCGCCGGAGCAGCTCTCGGGGACCATCCAGAACGACATCCTCAAGGAGTTCATGGTCCGCAACACCTACATCTACCCGCCCGGGCCGAGCATGCGGATCGTGGCCGACATCATCGGCCACACGGCGCGCGAAATGCCGCGCTTCAACAGCATCAGCATCAGCGGCTATCACATGCAGGAGGCCGGGGCCACACAGGCGCTCGAGCTGGCCTTCACGCTTGCGGATGGAATGGAGTACGTGCGTGCGGCGCAGTCCCGCGGGCTCGACGTGGACGAGTTCGCCGGCCGGTTGTCCTTCTTCTGGGCGATCGGGATGAACTTCTATCTCGAGATCGCGAAGATGCGCGCGGCGCGGCTGCTGTGGTGCCGCATCATGAAGGGCTTCGGCGCCCAGGCCGCCAAGAGCCTGATGCTGCGCACCCACTGCCAGACCAGCGGCTGGAGCCTCGCGGAACAGGACCCTTACAACAACATCGTGCGCACCACGGTCGAGGCGATGGCGGCGGTGTTTGGCGGCACGCAGAGCCTGCACACCAACAGCTTCGACGAGGCGATCGCGCTGCCCACCGAGTTCAGTGCCCGCATCGCCCGCAACACGCAGCTGATCCTGCAGGAGGAGACGCACATCGGCAACGTCGTCGATCCCTGGGCCGGCAGCTACATGATGGAGAGCCTGACCCAGCAGATGGCGGACGCGGCCTGGGCGATCATCGAAGAGGTCGAGTCCCAGGGCGGCATGACCCAGGCGGTGTCCAGCGGCTGGGCCAAGCTGAAGATCGAAGCCAGCGCGGCCGGGAAGCAGGCGCGCATCGACAGCGGCACCGACGTCATCGTGGGTGTCAACAAGTACCGGCCGAAGACCCTCGACAAGGTTGACGTGCGGGAAGTCGACGACCAAAGGGTGCGCCTCGGACAGATCGAGCGGCTGGCGACGATCCGTGCGACGCGCGACGCCAATGCCGTGAAGGCCGCGCTCGACGCGCTGGCCGCAGCCGCGCGCAGTGGCGAGGGCAACCTGCTGGAGCTTGCGATCCAGGCCATGCGCGTGCGCTGCACGGTCGGCGAGGTCAGCGACGCGCTGGAGTCGGTCTACGGTCGCCACCGCGCCGACATCCAGAAGGTCACCGGCGTCTACGCCGCAGCCTATGACAGCGCCGAGGGCTGGGCCCGGTTGCAGGCGGAGATCGCCGCCTTCGGACAGGAACAGGGACGTCGTCCGCGCGTGATGATCGCCAAACTCGGTCAGGACGGCCACGACCGCGGCGCCAAGGTGGTGGCCACGGCGTTTGCCGATCTGGGCTATGACGTGGACATCGGGCCGCTGTTCCAGACCCCGGCCGAGTGCGCCCGCCAGGCGATCGAGAACGACGTGCATGCGGTCGGCGTGTCCACGCTCGCGGCGGGTCACAAGACCCTGGTGCCGGCGATCGTCGACGAACTGAAGAAGCAAGGTGGCGACGACATCATCGTCTTTGTCGGCGGTGTGATCCCGCAGCAGGACTACGACTTCCTGTATGCGGCGGGCGTCAAGGGCATCTACGGACCCGGCACGCCGATCCCGGTGAGTGCCAAGGACGTGCTGGAGCAGATCCGGCTCGCTCTGGCCGCCTGAAGCTGCGACCGGCATGAGTGACCTGCTCGGCCCCGCCGGCCCGGCGCAGCGGCGTGCGCTGGCCAAGGCCATCACGCTGCTCGAGTCGACCCGGCCCGAGCACCGCGTCCAGGCCGATGCGCTGCTCAACGCCGTGCTGCCGCACACGGGTGCGGCGCTGCGGCTGGGCTTGTCCGGCGTGCCGGGCGTCGGCAAGAGCAGCTTCATCGAGGCCCTGGGCCTGATGCTGGTCGACCAGGGGCACCGGGTGGCGGTGCTGGCGGTCGACCCTTCGTCCAGTCTGGGCGGCGGCTCGATCCTGGGCGACAAGACGCGGATGGAGCGGCTCTCGGTGCACCCGTCGGCGTACATCCGGCCGACGCCGTCGTCGGGCGCGCTGGGTGGCGTTGCCGAGCGCACGCGCGAGACCATCCTGCTGGCCGAGGCCGCGGGCCACGACATCGTCATCGTCGAGACCGTCGGTGTCGGCCAGAGCGAGACCGCGGTGGCCGGGATGACCGACCTGTTCTGCCTGCTTCAGCTGCCCAACGCCGGAGACGACCTGCAGGCGATCAAGAAGGGCGTCATGGAACTGGCCGACTTGGTGGTCATCCACAAGGCCGACCTCGATGCCGCGGCAGCGACACGCGCCCAGGCCCAGATCACGAGCGCCCTGCGCTTCTTCGGTCCCCATGCGACCCATGGCGTGCCGGTGCTTCAGGCCAGCGCCATCACCGGGCAGGGCCTGGTCGAGTTCTGGTCCACCGTTCGAGCCCAGCACGACGCCCGGCGTGCCAGCGGGGCGTTGCAGGCCCGGCGCAAGGCGCAGGACGAGGCCTGGCTGTGGGAGCGCATCCACGCCGGAGTCCAACAACGTTTTCGTGAGCATCCGGCGGTCCGCGCGGCCTTGCCAGGGGTGTTGTCCGACATCCGCGACGGCCGCCTGGCCGCGTCGGTGGCGGCGCGCCAGCTGCTGGATCTCGCGGCGCCATGACACACTGAAACCCAGCACCCACGAGGAGACCCTGCTCCATGCACGACATCATCGAGCGACTCGAGAACAAGCGCGCCGCGGCGCGACTGGGCGGAGGCGACAAGCGCATCGCGGCCCAGCATGCCAAAGGCAAGTTGACGGCGCGTGAGCGGCTGGAGTTGCTGCTCGACCCCGGCAGTTTCGAAGAGTGGGACATGTTCGTCGAGCACCGCTGCACCGACTTCGGCATGGCCGACAACAAGATCCCCGGCGACGGTGTCGTCACCGGCTACGGGATGATCAACGGGCGGCTGGTCTTCGTCTTCAGCCAGGACTTCACCGTCTTCGGTGGCGCGCTGTCGGAAGCCCACGCCGAGAAGATCTGCAAGGTCATGGACCAGGCGATGAAGGTCGGCGCGCCGGTCATCGGCCTGAACGATTCCGGCGGTGCCCGCATCCAGGAGGGCGTGGCGTCCCTCGGTGGTTATGCCGAAGTCTTCCAGCGCAATGTGCTCGCCAGCGGCGTGGTCCCGCAGATCAGCATGATCATGGGCCCGTGTGCCGGCGGCGCGGTGTACTCGCCTGCGATGACCGACTTCATCTTCATGGTGAAGGACTCCAGCTACATGTTCGTCACCGGCCCCGAGGTGGTCAAGACGGTGACGCACGAGGAGGTCACCGCCGAGGAGCTCGGCGGCGCCGGCACCCACACCGGCAAGAGCGGCGTCGCCGACCTCGCATTCGACAACGATGTCGAGGCGCTGCTGATGCTGCGCCGCTTCTTCAACTACCTGCCGCTCAACAACAGGAGCGGTGTGCCGGTGCGCCCCAGTGGCGACCCGGCCGAGCGACTCGACCGGTCGCTCGACACCCTCGTGCCAGACAACGCGAACCAGCCCTACGACATCAAGGAGCTGATCGTGAAGGTCGTCGACGACGGCGACTTCTTCGAGCTCCAGCCCGACTATGCAAAGAACATCGTCATCGGCATGGCGCGCATGGAAGGGCGCACGATCGGCATCGTCGCCAACAACCCGCTGGTACTGGCCGGCTGCCTGGACATCAAGAGCAGCATCAAGGCGGCTCGCTTCGTGCGCTTCTGCGACGCGTTCTCGATCCCGGTGGTGACCTTCGTCGACGTCCCCGGCTTCATGCCCGGCACCAGCCAGGAGTACGGCGGCATCATCAAGCACGGCGCCAAGCTGCTCTACGCCTATGCCGAGGCCACGGTGCCCAAGGTCACCGTGATCACGCGCAAGGCCTATGGCGGTGCCTACGACGTGATGGCCTCCAAGCACCTGCGAGGCGACGTCAACTTCGCGTGGCCCAACGCCGAGATCGCGGTGATGGGTGCCAAGGGCGCGGTCGAGATCATCTTCCGCGAGGACAAGGGCGATCCGGCCAAGATCGCCGCCAAGGAGGCCGAGTACAAGGCCCGATTCGCCAACCCCTTCGTCGCCGGCGCGCGCGGCTTCATCGACGACGTGATCCAGCCGCACGAAACGCGCAAGCGCATCTGCCGCAGCCTGGCAATGCTCAAGGACAAGAAGCTCGACAACCCCTGGCGCAAGCACGGGAACATCCCGCTGTGAGCGGACGCCTGGCCCGGCTGTTCGACCTGCGGCAGGATCAGGACAGCCCCGAAGCGATCGACGAGAGCGTGCGCGCGGGTGTCCGCTTCGCGGGCACCAACCTGTGGGTGCTGTTCTTCGCGATTCTCGTCGCCTCGGTCGGGCTCAACGTCAACTCGACCGCGGTGATCATCGGCGCGATGCTGATCTCGCCGCTGATGGGCCCCATCGTCGGCGTCGGCTATGGCGCGGCGATCAACGACATCGCGCTGATCCGGCGCGCACTGACCAATCTGGCGATCTTCATCGCGCTGTCGTTGCTGACCTCGGTGGTCTACTTCCTGGTCAGTCCGCTGGACCACCCCGGCAGCGAGTTGCTGGCCCGCACGACCCCCAACCTCTGGGATGTGCTGATCGCCGCGTTTGGCGGTGCCGCCGGCATGGTCGGGCTGACGCGGCGTGGCTTCACCAACGTCGTGCCTGGCGTGGCGATCGCCACGGCGCTGATGCCGCCGCTGTGCACCGTGGGCTTCGGGCTGGCCAATGCGCGGTGGGACATGGCCGCGGGCGCGGCCTACCTCTTTGTCATCAACGGTGTCTTCATCGCCGCGGCGACACTGGCGGTGGCCAAGCTGTTGCGCCTGCCGCCGCTGGCGAGTCTGGACGAGATCGCCCGTATGCGCAGCCGTGGCTTCATCACGCTGGCGCTGACGGTGGTGCTGGTGCCCGCCGTCTGGCTGGGCTGGCGGTTCGCGCACCAGGAACTGTGGGTCGCCCAGGCTCGCGCGCTGGTCGCCGAGGTCCAGGCCGATCCGGGCATGGGGCTGGTCTCGCACGTCGTGGACGGTCCGCAGCAGCGGCTGGAACTGGTTGTCGTGGGTCAAGACGCCGAATCACGCTTGCGGGCTGAACTGCCGACGCTGGAGCGGGTGCACGGGGGCTTGGCCGGCCGCATCGTGTTGCGACGGGTCGGCGACGCTTCGGCGCCGGCCCGCGCGGACGTGTCGGCGCAGGCGATGGGCGAACTGGCGTTGCAGGTCCAGCGTTTGCAGGACGAAGTCGCGGGCATGCGCCAGGCGCCGCTCCAGGGGGCCCAGGCCGACGCGCGCCTGCTGGCCGAGATCCGTGCGCAGTGGCCGCAGGTCGCGGCGGTCACCGTGGCCCGTGGCTCGCGCCTGGCCGAAGCCTCGGCCACGGGCGAAGACCGCCTGCTCGTGATGATCGAACTGCCAAGACCGCTGCCGTCGGCCGACGCCATGCGGCTGACCCGCTGGCTCCAGGCGCGCTGGCCGCAGTCGCCGCTGCACCTGGTCGAAGACATCCGCGCGGTGCGGTGAACGCGCCGCCACTTCCGAACGAGTTACTCGAGTTCAAAGAAGAGACAAGACCATGTTCAAGAAGATCCTGGTGGCCAACCGCGGCGAGATCGCCTGCCGCGTCATCAAGACGGCACGCAAGATGGGCATCGCCACCGTGGCGGTGTACTCCGAGGCCGATCGCGAGGCCCAGCACGTGGCCCTGGCCGATGAAGCCGTGCTGCTGGGGCCGGCGCCGTCGCGCCAGAGTTATCTGGTCGCCGACAGGATCATCGCCGCGGCCAAGGCCACCGGCGCCGAGGCCATCCACCCGGGCTACGGCTTCCTGTCCGAGAACGAAGCCTTCGCGCGCCGGGTCGAAGAGGAGGGGTTGGTCTTCATCGGCCCCAAGCACGCCAGCATCGCCGCGATGGGCGACAAGATCGCCTCCAAGAAGCTCGCCCTGGCGGCCGGGGTCAGCACGATCCCGGGCTGGAACGACGCCATCGAGTCGCCCGAGCGTGCGGTCGAGATCGCGCGCGGCATCGGCTACCCGGTGATGATCAAGGCCAGCGCTGGCGGCGGTGGCAAGGGCCTGCGCGTGGCCCATGACGACAAGGAGGCACACGAGGGCTTCGCGTCTTGCCGCAACGAGGCGCGCAACAGCTTCGGCGACGACCGCGTGTTCATCGAGAAGTTCATCGAGCAGCCCCGCCACATCGAGATCCAGGTGCTCGGCGACGCGCATGGGAACACCTTGTTCCTGAACGAGCGCGAATGCAGCATCCAGCGCCGTCACCAGAAGGTCATCGAAGAGGCGCCTTCACCCTTCATCAGCGACGAGACGCGGCAGAAGATGGGTGCGCAGGCGGTGGCGCTGGCGCGGGCCGTGGACTACCAGAGCGCCGGCACGGTGGAGTTCGTGGTCGGCAAGGACCAGGGCTTCTATTTCCTCGAGATGAACACCCGGCTCCAGGTCGAGCATCCGGTCACGGAGTGCATCACCGGGCTCGACCTGGTCGAGTTGATGATCCGCGTCGCCGCAGGCGAGCCGCTGCCGCTGACGCAGGCCGAGGTCAAGCGCAACGGCTGGGCCATCGAATGCCGCATCAACGCCGAGGACCCGGCGCGCAACTTCCTGCCGTCGACCGGGCGGCTGGTGCGCTTCGTGCCTGCGCAGCAGAACATGTTCGCCGCCGCGGCCGTGCCCGCCGAGGGCGGCGTGCGCGTGGACACCGGCGTCACCGAGGGCGGTGAGATCCCGATGCACTACGACTCGATGATCGCCAAGCTCATCGTGCATGGCCGCGACCGCAGCGACGCGATCGCGAAGATGCGCGAGGCGCTGAATGCCTTTGTCATCCGCGGCATCTCGAGCAACATCCCTTTCCAGTCGGCGCTGCTCGGACACCCGCGCTTCGCCAGTGGCGAGTTCGACACGGGTTTCATCGCCCAGCACTACCCCAAGGGTTTCGATGCCCGCGCGGTCGAACACGAGGACCCGCTGTTCCCGGTGGCCCTGGCGGCTTTCGTCCGCCGCAAGGCGCGTGAGCGTTCGGCCGGCATCAGCGGCCAGCTCGCCGGCCATGGCGCGCAGCAGGCGGCGGATCTGGTGGTGGTCGTGCTGGGCCCCGAGGGTCGGCACCGCCACCACCCGGTCCACATCGACCAGTTCGACGCGGTGGCGGGCAAGGCCGACGTGGTGATCGAGGGCCGCCACTTCGCGATCCAGAGTGCCAGCAAGCTCGGCGAACTGCTGATGGTCGGCGCCTGCAACGGCAAGGCCTTCTGTGCCCAGGTCGAGCGCGGCAGTGCCAAGAACCCGTTGGCGATCCGCGTCAGCCACAACGGGGCACAGATCGAGACCCTGGTGCTGCTGCCACGCGCGGCCGAGCTGCTGAAGCTGATGCCGCACAAGGCACCGCCGGACCTGTCGAAGTTCCTGCTGTCGCCGATGCCGGGTCTGCTGGTCGACCTGGCGGTCCAGCCGGGCCAGAAGGTGCTGGCCGGCGAGCGGCTGGCGGTGATCGAGGCGATGAAGATGGAGAACATCCTCACGGCGACGCAAGACGGCACGGTCGGCGAACTGCTCGCCAGGAAGGGCGAGAGCCTGGCCGTCGATCAACCCATCCTGAGCTTTGCGTGATGACCAGCCCCAAGCCATTCCGAGTTCTCGGCATCCAGCAGATCGCCATCGGCGGTCCGGACAAGGCGCGCCTGAAGGCGCTGTGGGTCGACGTGCTCGGCCTGACGGTGAAGAGCACCTTTGTCAGCGAGCGCGAGAACGTCGACGAGGACATCTGTGCCCTGGGTGCCGGGCCGCATGCGGTCGAGGTCGATCTGATGCAGCCGCTCGACCCGGACAAGAAGCCTGCGGTGCACACGACGCCGCTGAACCACGTCGGCCTGTGGGTCGACGACCTGCCGGCTGCCGTGGCCTGGATGACGGCGCAGGGCGTGCGCTTCGCTCCCGGCGGCATCCGCAAGGGTGCTGCGGGGCATGACATCTGCTTCATCCACCCCAAGGCGAATGACGAGTTCCCCCTCGCTGGCGAAGGCGTGCTGATCGAGCTGGTGCAGGCCCCTCCCGACGTGGTGGCGGCACTGGTCTGAAGGGGTCATGTCCCGCCACCCGGCGGTGAAATCGTCGCGCTGGATACAGTCCCCTTCGATCAGACACCCCAAGGCTTGCCATGAACCTCCAGTCCATCCTCAACCAGGTCCTGCAATCGGCCGCCAACACGCAACGCAGCGATGCCGGCAAGTACCTCACCGGCGGCGCCGTCGGCGGTGCGCTTGGCCTGTTGCTGGGCAGCAAGCGTGGCCGCGGCATCGGCGGCAAGGCCATCAAGTACGGCAGCGTCGCGGCCATCGGCGCACTGGCCTGGAAGGTCTACCAGGACCACCAGGCCCGGCAGGCCGCCAGCGGGCCTGCGGCATCGACCGGCACCCTGCCCACGTCCGTTCCGGCGCAGGCCCAGGCCCAGACCCAGATGGCATCGCCATTTGCCGCCTTGCCGGCGCCACAACTCGAACTGCACAGCCAGGCCATGCTCAAGGCCATGATCGCCGCGGCCAAGAGCGACGGACACATGGACGACCGCGAGCGCGAGCTTGTCGAAGGTGAACTGACCCGCCTGAACGCCGACCCGGCCGCGCGCCGTTGGGTCGAGGCCGAATTGCGCAAGCCCATCGACCCGGCCGACGTCGCCGCTGCCGCGTCGACGCCTGAGATGGCGGCCGAGATCTACCTCGCCAGTGTGCTGGTCGTGGACGAGACGACGACGATGGAACGCGCCTACCTCGACGAACTCGCACGCCGCCTGAACCTGGCGCCCGGGCTCAAGATCGACCTCGAACAGCGCGCCGCCGCGGCGATGTGAACGGCCGGGCCTTCTGTCTCGGTGCGGCACTTGCGGCCGCACTGGCGACGCCGACGCCACCCGTGGCGGCCGCCGAGCCGGACGCAGCGACGAAGCGGCCCCGCATCGGCCTTGTGCTCGGCGGCGGAGGTGCACGCGGTGCCGCGCACGTCGGGGTGCTCGAGGTCCTGGAGCGTGCCCGGGTGCCGGTGGACTGTGTCGCGGGCACCAGCATGGGGGCCCTGGTGGCCGGTGCCTGGGCCGCAGGCCTGAGCCCCGAGCTCATGCGACGTGAGCTGGCCGCAGCGGACTGGGCCGACATGTTCCAGGACGACCCGGACTACACCGAGCGCAGCACGCGAAGCAAGTGGCTCGCGCAGCGCTTCCTGCCCGGAAGCGAAACCGGCATCACGGCCCGGGGCGCGGTGACTCCACCGGGGGTCGTGAGCGGTCAGAAGATCAAGCTCTTCTTCAACCGGCTGGTGCGCGCCGACCGTGGCGAGAGACGGATCGAAGGCTTGCCGATGCCGCTGAGCATCGTCGCCACCGACATCGTCACCGGCGAGCGTGTCGTGCTGCGCGATGGCAGCCTGACGGACGCGATGCGGGCCAGCATGGCGGTGCCGGGGCTGCTCGCGCCGCTGGAGCTGGGCGGTCGGAGGCTGGTCGACGGAGGCTTGGTCGACAACCTGCCGCTGCGCGAGGTCCGCGAGCGTTGCGGGGCCGACGTCGTGATCGCCGTCAACGTCGGCTCTCCCCCCTTGCCGGCGGACCAGATCAACGGCCTGCTCGGCATCACGGCCCAGATGGTGGTGTTGCTGACCGAGCAGAACGTCAGCGCATCGCTGGCGTCGCTGCAGTCCACCGACCTGTACCTCAAGCCCGACCTGGACGGCATCACGGCAGCCGACTTCCAGCGCCATGCCGAGGCTGCCGACCGGGGTCGTGCGGCGGCCGAAGCGCTGCTTCCTCGCCTGCAGGCGCTGGCGATGACGCCGCCGGCCTACGCCGCGTGGCGCGGCCGCGCCGGGATCGGGCGCGAGGACGATCCCACGCCGCCGACCCGTGTCGACGAGATCGAGATCGCCGGCCTGACACGTGCCCACACCGGGGTCGTGCAGCGCTGGATCGAGCAGCAGCCGGGTCAGGTGCTGGACACCCGCACGCTCCAGCGCGACCTGCTGCGCGCCTATGGCGACGGCCACTACGAGCGGGTCGACTACGCCCTGGTCCGCAGCGGCAACCGCACTGTGCTGCGCGTGATGCCGGTCGAGAAGAGCTGGGGCCCGGACTACCTCCGGCTGGCGCTGAAACTGGACAGCACCCTGGCCCAGGGATCGACCTACCTGCTGCGCGCCGGCTACCAGAAGACCTGGCTCAACCGCTTGGGCGGCGAGTTGCTGGTCGTCGGCGAGATCGGCAGCACCAGTGGTGCCAGCGTCGAGTGGTACCAGCCGCTGGAAGCCCGCCAGCGTGTGTTCATGGACCTTGCCGCCGAGCACCGACGCGACCGCGTCGACTACTTCTTTGGCGATCGACGCATCTCGCAGTACCTGGCCCGCCGGACCCGACTCGAGGCTGTGGCCGGGGTCAACATCGGGCTGTTGGGGCAACTCCGGGCGGGCTGGCGCGACAGTCGAGTCCGCAACCGACTCGAGACCGGTTTCGACATCGCGGCCGCGGCACCGCAAGGGCTGCTCGACCTGGATGCGAGGGGCTGGGTGCTCGCGCTCGACTTCGACCAGCGCGACCGGCAGTTCTTCCCGCGGCAGGGCTGGAGCTTGTCGGGCCACCTGTTCGCCAACGAACGGGAGAGCGCCTTCGGCGAATGGCAACGGGCGAGACTGGAGGCGCGAGCAGTCTGGTCCCTGGGTGAGACGGTTCTCGCGACCCGGGCGTCCTGGACCGGATCGCCGCGTGGCGAGTTGCCGGTGGCGGAAGCAGCCCGGCTGGGCGGGTTGCTGAATCTGTCCGGATTCGCGAGCGGCCAGCTGCTGGGCGACGAGGTCGGCTACGCACACCTGCGGGCCGAACGCATCCTCGGCCGCGCCCCACTGGGCCTGCGCGGCGACCTGCGCCTGGGCGTCGCGCTGGAGGCAGGACGCGTCGGCCAGCCCTACACGCGCCAGGTACGCGACGGCTGGCTGCGGTCGCTGGCGGTGTACCTGGGCGGCGAGTCGCCGTTCGGGCCGGCTTACCTGGGCCTGGGTTGGGGCAATGGCGGCAGCTTCAACGCCTACCTCGTGATCGGCGCGCCTTGAGCGCCGGGTGAAGCCGAGCGACGGCGGCCCATCGACCCCCCTAGATGCGGGACCCCTGTAAACGGTACAACGGATGGCGGGCGTCACGCCAGCAGCGCCAAACTACGCGCAGCTTGATCCACCAACTCTGGAACGTGAACATGCGAACTGCTCATCGACTGGCACTGATCGGCCTGGCTTCGCTGGCGCCGCTGGCCGCACAGGCCACCGTGCTGACCTTCAGCAACAACTTCGGCACGGGCGGCATTGCCGCGTACGGCGACCGTGTCATCGGCCCGTCGCAGAATGGCGCCACCTATGGCGAGGGCGACGGCT
>Ga0209985_10001047_pt1 | contig 28451 bp, 12 predicted proteins | sample NOAtaG_FD_187305 | JGI IMG/M metagenome (GOLD analysis project Ga0209985, IMG submission 187305) | Freshwater lake microbial communities from Lake Erie, under a cyanobacterial bloom - NOAA_Erie_Diel6S_1000h metaG (SPAdes) (version 2) | ecosystem: Environmental > Aquatic > Freshwater > Lake ...
GGGCGCCCATCGTGCGTCTGAGCAAGGGCGGCGAACGCGAATGCGTGCTGGCGCGCTGGGGCCTGGTGCCGTTCTGGGCGAGAGAGTTGAAGTTCGGCAACCGCTGCATCAACGCCCGCGCCGAGACGGTGGCTACCACGCCGGCCTTCAACGCCGCGTACAAGGCGCGCCGCTGCCTGGTGCCGGTGAGCGCGTTCTACGAGTGGGCCGGTGAGAAAGGCCACAAGGTGAAGTGGCGCATCAGCGTGCCCGACGAGCCGCTGTTCGCGCTCGCCGGACTGTGGGAGTGGTGGCCGGGCTTGCCGAATGCGCCCGGCGCCAAGGATGATCCAGACAAGCAGCCGGGCGTGGAGACCTACACCATCATCACCACCGACGCCAACGCGCAGCTCACGCCGATCCACGGCCGCATGCCGGTGATCGTGCCGCCCGAGCACTACGCGGCGTGGCTCGATCCGGCTGCCGATGCGAGCGACTTGCTCGCCGGTCACGCCACGGCGCTGACCCTGCAGTCCTAACCCAGTCGTCGCGCGCTTTCGAGCAGCGCCCGATGCACCGGATGTCTATCCCGCAGCGAGGGCTGCAGAGGCGCCGGCAGGCAGGACGCGACCTGCGCCAGCCACTGCGCACCTGCGGCGGTCAGCCGTGCGGCCTCCGCATGTGCTCCGCTGGCCGTTAACGCGGGGACCGTGTGCATGACGAGTTCGGGCCAGGTGAGATCGTCCGTGGAATGTCCGTCGGCCAGAGCGACCGCGCGGCGGGCGAGTCCGGCGGCCGTAGCACGGTCGCCCGCCAGCAGGCGCAGCTGTGCCTGCCGCGCCAGAGCGGCGGCTTGCAAGCCGCGGTAGCCGCAGCGTTCAGACTCGGTCAGAGCCCAAGCGAGGTGCGCGGCTGCCTCATTCCCGGGCAGGCCGCTTTCGAGCAAGGCGCCGGTCACGGCGTGGTAGTGCTGGGTGACAGGCGGCTGCGCTGGCGTACCACTGCGCAGGCCGAGTGCCGCCAAGCGCAGGTCAAGGAGCCACAGCCCCGCGCTGCGCACGGGGTTCAGGGTCGCAGCGGCCACGCGCTCACGGTCCTGCAATGCGCGTGTCCACTGGCCGAGATCGAGCCACAGGCGGGCGCGATCGGTCAGCACACCGGCCAGCTTGCCGGGCGCGCGCTGTTCCAGGTCCTGCAGCAGTTCATCGAACAGCGACAGGGCATCACCGTAGCGCCCCAGCAGCTGATAGGCCCACATGCGCATCCATGCATTGGAGTGCCCGGCGCCCAGCAGCGCGTCATGCGCACCGCGCAATTCATCTGAGCGATCGAGACGGTCGAGCGCCGCCTGCGGCTCGTTCAGCTGCAGTCGGACTTGCGCGGCGTTTGCCAGCGCGACCACCGCGAACCGCGGAATCTCGGCGGCCTGCCGCGCGGCCTCGTCAAACAGCTCCGCCGCCTCCACCGAGCGGCCGCTGCGCGCGTAGACGTAGGCCGCCTTGCCAAGCATGTTGCAGCGGTCGGCCGTGCTGGGCGAGCGCCGCGCCGCGGGCAGAAAGGCCTCGACGCTGCGTGCTGCCTCGGCGTGCTGCCCATTCATCATGTGCAGTACCGCCACCGTGCTCTGGGCCTCGGTCAGGCGCTCGACATCGCCGCTCGACTGCGCCAACGCCAGTGCCTCCTGCGCTGCGGCCAGCCCGTCGCCCAGTCGCTCCGAGCGATGCATGAAGAAGTCGGCACGCGCCAGTCGCGCAACGATGCGCTGCGGGTCGGTGGCGGCCATCTGGTCCATGCGGTCGAGCAAGGGCAGCAGCGAGGATTCCTGGTCAGACAGCAGGCGCAGGTGGACGATGCGCGTGAGGGTGCTAAACGCCTGCGACGCCGGCGAGCCCGCGTCGCGCGCCTCGCCAAGGGCCGCCTCGATATCGAACGCGCGCGTGAGGAAGGTGATTGCCTCGCGCGGCCGCAGGGCCTGCAGCGCGCGCTCGGCCGCCCGGTGCAGCCAGGGAAGCGCCTGGGTGGTCTCGCCTGCCGCGTCCCAGTGCGCGGCCACGCGCGCCGGCTCGCCATCGTGCTGCTGCAGCCATGCCGCCACTGACGCGTGCTGCTCGCGCGCGACTGGCTCCGGCACGCTGCGCAACACGGCCTCGGCGACGAGGTCGTGCGCAAACGACGACTCGCGCAGCACTTGCGCGTCCTGCAACTCGGTCCACGCGTCGGCCAGCGCGACCGCGCGCGCACCAAGCGCATGTTCGGCGAGCGCAACGCCGAAGTCGGGCCCTGCAATCGCGGCAAGGCGCGCCAGGCACAGTGCCCTGGGCGACAGCTGCGCCAGGCGCCGCGCGAGCAGCGCTTGCACCGAGGCCGGCTGCGGCAGTGTCCCCGCCTGCAGTGCACCGCTCGCCCACCCCTGCTTGAGCGTCTCAAGCACGAACTGCGGGTTGCCACCAGTGTGGCTTGCCAGCGCCGCGGCCAGCGCGGGCGCGTCCAGCGACTCGATTTGCAGCGCGGCCAGCAGCGCCGCCAGATCCGCCGTGTCGAGTGCTGCCAGCGTGATCGTGGTGAGCAGCCCTCCCTCGGCAAGTGCGTCCCGCAAGGACTGCAATGCAGCTGCGCCCTCGCCCGGGCGCTGCGCAAAGACGAAGCGCAGCTGTGCATGCAGCGCCCCGCTCACTGCCTGCAGCATCTCCACGCTTGCAGCGTCTGCGAAGTGCAGATCGTCGACGATCACCCCTTCGAGCGCGTTGCCATTGACCTGCGCGCCGGCCAGCAGGGCTTCGACAGCGGCTTGCAGCAGCAGCGACTGGCCGGCGTGCTGCGGAGCCTCATCGGGCGCAAGCTCGGGCAGCAGCCGCGCCAGCTCCGAGCGGCGCGGCGGTGGCAGGGTGAAGCTGCAGCGCTCGAGAACGGCTCGCAGCAGTCGTACCAGTGTGGCGTAGGGCACATCCGCATCGCCCGGACGGCCCTGCGCGTACACCACGTGCCGCTGCTGCGCGAACTCGGCCAGCAGCCGCGATTTGCCGAGCCCGGCCTCGCCGAGCACCAGCACGCTGCGGCCGTCCGCCCATGCCGCGGCCAGGGCAGCCAGCTCGCGCGCGCGTCCGACCATTCGCGGCGGCCGCAGCAGGGTCACCGGCACGGCGCGCCCCACCTGGTTGGCCGCAGCACTGCGCAGCGCACGCGCCAGCGCCTCGGTCTCCGGCGACGGCACAGCCGCGTGGCGCTGGCGCAGGACATCGACCAGTTGCGCGTACACGGCCTGCGCGCGCGCCATGTCACCGCGCTCGGCATGAAGGCGCATCAGCGCGCGGTAATGAGTCTCGTCGTCGGGATCGGCCGCCACCAGCGCCTCTGCGGCGCGCAGCAGCGCTTCGCTATCGCCGGCCGCCTCCGCGGCCGTCCGGCGCGCGCGCAGAGATTCGATCAACACTGCGCGTCGCGCCCGGCGTTCGCGCATCAACCAGTCGGCAAAGGCGGGACAGTCCTCAAAGGCGAGATCGCCCAGCAATCCGCAACCGTCGTCGAGGTCGTGCAACACGTCGTCGGCCAGCGCGAGCGCCTCGGCGCCCTGCGCCAGCGCGTGCCCGAGGCTCCGCCTGAAGCGCGCCAGCTGCTGGCGCAGCGCGCCGCGCGAACTGGCGGAGTCGGACCACAGCAGTGCGGCCGCGCGGTCGCGCGACACCTCGCCTTCGATTGCCACCAGCGCCAGCAGGGCTGCCGCACGCGGCTCCAGCGCGCGGATGCGGCCGTCAGGCAGGATCAGCGTGGGTTCGCCCTGCAAGCGCAACTGGAGGCTGGCGGGCCGGCGCTCGCGCATGGATGATGGACTTTGGTCGTTGCTACGGCGCGCGTTCTACACCAGCGACCGCGGCCGCGCGACGACGAGCGGACTGGGGTTTGCCCGCGGACGTCTATGCCACCCAGATGCTGGTCCGGCTGCCCTGCTCTCGCAGGCGACGATTGACCGGGTTACGGTCCCTGAAGCTCGCGCGAAGCTCCTCCGGCAAGCCACGCTCGGCCGCCTCGATCCAGTCGAGCGCTCGCCGCAGGGCCTGGTCCGCGCGCTCGCGCTCGCCTGCCGCCTGCCACACCTCGATCGCGCACTCCAGCACCGCCGGCGGATAGCCGGCAGGAACGATCGCATCGTCCGCGACGGCCACGCGCATCAGTTCGGCCGCAGCGCCGGCCTGACCCGCGCGCGCTAGGTCGCGTGCCAGGAGCGCGCGCACCGTGCAGTGCTCGTGCGGCAGGTCGCCCTCGGCCGCCAGGCGCAGCGCCTGCTCGAGTTGTGCCTGCCGCTCGGCGCCCTGCGTGCAAAGGGCCAGCGCACGCAGCAGTTCGCAGCGGCGGCGCGGCTCGACCGCAGCGTCGCTCGCCACTGCCAACGCCGGCGCCCTGTCGCCCGGCGCGACGCGGTCGGCGGCGCTGGCCTTGAGCAGCAGCTCGAGCGCGGTCACGCGCGGCCGCTCGCCAGCAGGCAGCTGGTTGCCCTCACGGACGCGAGCCAGCAGGAAGCTCGCGCGGTCGGTGCGGCCGAGTTCCAGGAACAGCTGTGCCAACTCCAGTTGCACCCGCGCCAGCACCCAGGTCTGCGCCGCCTCGAGCATGGGCGTAACGGCTTCGAGCACGGCGAGCGCCTCGGCGTAGCGGCCCAGCGCACGCAAGGCGATCGCGCGCACCAGATGACAGTGGCCGAGGAGGTCGGGCGCCGTCTCGATCCGATCGGCCAGCGACAGTGCGCGCTCGGCCGCCGCCAGGCCGGTCGCCGCGTAACCGCGAATCGTGAGGAGTGAGGCCATCTGCTGCTCGACCATGATCAGGCGCAAGTGGTACGCGTGCTGCGCGTACAGCGCGCGCGCCCGCTCGAACTCGACCAGCGCTTCAGCGTGCCGGCCGAGCCGCACGAACATCACCGCGCGCGACGAGCAGCCGAACCCTTCCATCTCCGGGTCGCCCATCTCTGCACCAAGCGCGGCAACCTCGCGATACAGCGTTGCCGCCTCCTCCATCCGGCCGAGTGCCGCGAAGGCGGTCGCACGGGCCGACCGGCCGACGGCTTCGGCGTGCTTCTCGCCGCAGGCGCGTGCCAGCGCGATCACCTCGTCAGCGCCCCGCAGCAGCGCCGTGCCATCGCCGGCCAACTCGAGCAAGCGCAGGCGGTACACCATCGCACGCGCGCGCTGCGGGTCGTCGGGCGCGGCCGCGATCAGCCGATCGCACAGCGCTGCGTACGCCGCGGGGTCGCCGTCAAGCAGTGACGCCAGATCGACCGCGCCCAGCAGCGCGACGAAGTGGGACTGGCGATCACCAAGTGACTCGTACAGCCGCGCGGCACTCTCGAAGCAGGCCTGCGACTCGCGATAGCGCAGCCGGGCATCGGCGCTGCGCGCTGCCTCCGTCCACGCAGCGGCCGCGAGTCCCATCTCACGCGCCGCCTCCCAATGCGAGGCGATGCGCGCGAACTCGCCCTTGTGCGCGACCAGCCACTGCGCCAGCTGCGCATGCAAGTGCTGAGCAATCGCCTCCGGCACCGAACGCAACACCGCGTCGTACACGAGATCGTGCGCGAACGCGCTCTCGCGCAGCACCTGGGCCGACTCGAGTTCGCTCCAGGCGTCGGCCAGCTCGAGGGCACGTACGCCCATCACCTCCTCGGCCAGCGCAATGCTGAAGTCCACCCCGGCGATCGCCGCGACCCGCGCCAGCGCCAGCGCACGCTCGGACAACTGTTTCAGGCGGCGCTCGATCAGCGCACCCACGCTGCCCGGATGCGGCAGCCGTTGCATGTCGAGCCCGCTGCGGCCGACCATTCCCTGCGCCAGCCCCTGCTTGAGTGTCTCGAGCGCGTACAGCGGATTGCCGCCGGTGTGTCGCACGAGCACGGGTGCCAGCGCACGACCGTCGAGCTCGGGCAGCCCGAGCGAGTCGACCAGGTCCGCCATCTCGTCTTCAGTCAGAGGCGCCAGCGGCACCGGATGGAGCAGCTGCGCCTCGTCCAGCGCGTTGCGCAGCCGTGCGGCCGCCGGGCTGCCCTCCCCCGGACGCTGCGCGAGCAGCCAGCGCGGCCCGAACGCGGCGTCGGCATGGATGACCGACTGCAACATCTCACAACTGGCCTCGTCGGCGAAGTGCAGATCGTCGACGATCACGGCATCGAGGGCAGCGCGGTCCAGCACCGCCTGCACGGCCGCCTGCAGCAGCACGCGCTGGCCGTCGGCCGGCAGCGGCACCGAGGGCGCCAACTCCGGGAGCAGGCGTGCCAGCGCGTTGCGCGGCAGCTCCGTGGCCTGCGTCAAGGCTTCGGGAGCACGCGCGAGCACGGCGCGCAACAGGCGCACCAGCGTCGAGTACGGCACCCCGGCATCGCCCGGACGGCCCTGCACCTGGATCACGCCGGGCAGGCCGGCCGCGAACTCGGTGAGCAGGCGCGTCTTGCCCAGCCCGGGCTCGCCGAGCACGAGCGCAATGCGCTGCTCCGCATGGGCAGCCTGGAGGGCAGCCAGCTCCCTGGTGCGCCCGATCATGCGAGGCGGCCGCAGCACGGTCACCGGCACCGGCCGCGCCGCCGGCAGCGCCGGAGCAGGCGCAGCCAGCGCCGTGCGCAGTGCGCGCGCCAGCGCCTCGGTCTCGGCCGAGGGCTGCGCGCCGAAGCGCGACTTCAGCTGCCGCACCAGCCGCTCGTACACGGCCTGCGCTTGCGCGATGTCGCCGCGCAGGTAGTGCAGCCGCATCAGCGTGCGGTGGTGCGCCTCGCTGTCGTTGTCGGCCAGCAGCAGCTGCTCGGCCAGGCGCGTGGCCGCGTCCAGATCGCCCTGCGCTTCGGCGGCGGCGATCTGCTGCGCCAGGCCGCTGGCGGCCCCGCTGCGACGCTGCACACGCTGCTGCGCAAGCCAGGCAGAGAAGTCATCGCAGTCCTCGAAGCTCAGGTCGCCCAGCAGCGCGCCATCCGGGCTGTGCAGCGCGTCGACCGACACGCCGTCCGCAATGACGAGGGCATCGTCACCGCGCACGAGCTCGGCACCGTAGTTCTTCCTGAACCGCGCGATCTGCTGGCGCAGCGCCTGGCGTGCGTTGTCCGACTCCGGCCACAGCAACGCGGCCGCACGCGCCCGCGTGACGCCGGGCTCGAGCGCGACCAGCGCCAGCAGGCCCGCGGCGCGGCGCTCGAGCGCCTTGATGCTGCCGTCGGCGCCGACGAGCGCGGGGTCGCCGAGCAGGCGGAGCGTGACGGTGGACGCAGCGCGGGGCGGCATGGTGCGCCGATCATCCGGCATCGGCGCCATCCGGGCCAGATCGGGTTGGAACCGGTTGACGGCACAACCGGCAGAACGCGTCTTCCGTCAGCACGGCCTCCGCCTCGGTCGCCACGCCACTCGCGCGCACCTCGCTGTCTTGCCCGCCCTCATCATCGAGGACCGGCCGCATCTCGATCATGGACCGAAGCCCGCCCGCGTACATGGCCTTGCGCACACCCTACTGCCGCACGCTGCGCAGGATGCTGGTCTGCGCCGGATTCACCGGATCGGTCTCGCGCCAGTACAGCGGCAGCCCTCGCAGACGATCGTTCCCCGACGGCGCCTCGTCGAAGTAACGCGGTGCAACGGCAAAACGCGCGTCATTGCCGCCGGCCGGCTGGATCCACTCGGCGTCGCCCCACTGGGCGAACGGACCGAGCTGCGCGCCCTTGACACGGAAGCGGCCGGCGTCGAGCGCCTGCCAGGTCACGTAGGCGATACCATTGGAGTTCATGGTCACGCGCGGGAAGCGGGTGTCGACATCGGCAGGGTCGAGCCGCACCGAGGGCTGCCAGCCGGCCGAGGTGCGGCGCGCGGCGTACACGGTCGTGAAGGTCGCACTCGCTTGAGGTTGCGCACGCCAAGCCACCAGTTAATTGCCGAAGCCGTCGAACGCCAGGTCAGGCAGCAGCGGGCCGAACGCGGGCGTAAGCGGCCCCTCGACTTGCCATGTACCCGTCCCGGCGGGCAGGTAGGCCGGCTGGACCTGATGCACGGTCGAAACCGGGCGGTTGCCGACGACTGCCGCGTTGCCATTGGCATCGAGCGCGGTGACGACGTTGCCATTGCTCGCACTCAACCCACCGTTGGACCAGAGCACCTGCGCACCGCTCCACACACCAGCGGCATCCATCGTGGCCACGCAGGTGTTGGAGCCCTGGGTCTCGTAGGCGAACACGGCCGCGCGGCTGCCCAGTGTCAGGCCGCGCGGCGTGCCGGACAGGCCGCGCTCGCTGAACGTGGGTATGCCGTCACAGCCACCGTCAGTGGTGAGCGGCGCCGTCTGCACCTGCGGCGCGCCCCACGCCTGCGCGACGGGCGAGTACGTCCGGTTGGCACTGCCCATGATGACTTCGCCCGTGCCGCGGACGATCGCAAAGCTCACACCCCGGACACTGATGTCGGCCGCAACTTGCAGCAGACAGCCGCTCGGCGCCGTGTAGACGACGAAGCTTGGCGAAAGCCACTGCCCCCCCTCCGAGCCTCGCTGCAAAACGATCGCATTGAGCCGGTTGCCGCCAAAGGGCCCGCAGGTGCTCCCCGACGTGTTGTCGAAGTACAGGACGATGGTGCGCGCTTCGCCCGCGGAGGCGACGCGCGGACGGCCCGCGATACCGGTGATCGGCGTGTAGCTGAACGCCGGGTCAAGGTCGAGCAGGCGAAGCGTGCCGTTGTCGTTGATCGCAGCAGCGAACACATCCACCGCCGCCTGCGGCAGTTCCGACAGCGCACCGAAGGGAAGTGACGTCGCTGGCGCGCTCCACACGGATGGCGCTGGTTTCGGCGGCGGCCCGACATTGAGAGTGACGACGTTGCTCAAGACGAAGCCGAACTGATTGCTGACCCGCACCCTGAACGTGCTGCCGTTGTCTGCAGCACTCACGTTGGGCACGGTGATCTCGCGTCCGTTGCCAACGACGGTGCCGTTGCGTGTCCACTGGTAGACCAGGTTCGGTCCGGTGGCCACGACGCTGAACCCGGCTGTCTGCCCGAAGACGAAGCTGGCCGTCTGCGGCTGCGCGGTGATGACGGACAGCACTGCGGGCTGCGGTGCAACCGGCGTGACGTTGGTGTTGGCCGGACGAAACGCAGCGGCCGGATCGCACAGCGCGGTATTGATGCGGCCATCCGGCGTGATCGGCGTGATCAGTGGACTCGTGCTTTGCGCACAGCTGACCACGGCGCTGTTGAACTGGCCGCCGTTCATCCGCGCGACGCGATCGCCGCTGCCTACCGGCATGCCGGCCTTGGCGATGGTCACAGCGAGTGGCTGCACCAGCGAGCGCAGTTCGATCTGTACGGTGCTGCCCGGCGCGAAGCCCGGCCCGGTCGTCTCAATGTCGTAGGCGGCCCCGGCAATGCGGTCGTAGTTGGCCGGTGGCGTGACCGCAGCGGTCGACGGTGTGAAGCGAAACCGCGTCGGCCCGAGCAAAGCGCCGGCCGGCACGGTGATGCGGATGGCATCGTTGTCGCCGCTGACGACGCCGCCGGCGGCCGCCAGCACCGCAGCGTCGGCATTCACGGTGATCTGCGCGGCACTGCTGGTCACGGCCGTGCCCGTGGCGTTGTTGACGATCACCCGATAACGCATGCCGCTGTCGGCGCGCGACAGCAGCGGGGTCGTGTAGCTGTCCGACGTGGCACCGGTGATGTCGGCATAGGTCGCCCCATCGGGACTGCGCTGCCACTGGTAGGTGAACGGCGGCGTCCCCTCCACCGTGACGCTGAGGGTGACGCTGTTCAGCTCTGCGATGGTCATGCTCACGGGCTGCGTCGTCAGCACGGGCGGCCGTGGCCGCGGGTTCACGCGCAGCACGGCCGCACTGCTGGTGACGCTGCCGGCGCTGTTGGACACGACCACGCGGAACTGGGCGTTGTCGTCGCCGAGACCGGTCACGAGCGCGTAGGTGGCGGCGGTGGCCCCCGCGACCGTGGTGCCGTTGCGCTGCCACTGGTAGGTCAGCGGTGCGGTGCCGGTGGCGGCCACCGCAAGCGAAGCGCTGTCGCCTTCGACGACGGTGGCCGCAGCCGGCTGCCCGGTGATCGTCGGCGCCACCGCCACCGGCGCAGGCGCCGGGGCAGGATCGTCGTCGCTGCCACCGCAGGCGGCAAGCAGCCCCGAGCAGACAACGAGGGCAAGGATGCGGAGCAGTGTGTTCATCGTCGTTCCTGCACCGGGTCGATGCAATTTGCGGGGCGGATGGCGCTCTTTGCGTGGCGCCTCATCGCGGCGGCGGCGGCGGCAACGGCGGCTCGGTGAACGGCTGCGGCGCGTGGATCACCTTGATCACCGTGTTCTCCTGGACGTTGCCCACTGTCCGGTTCCAGGTCTTCTCGAGCAGCGTCTGGCCGTTCAGAGGCAGATCAGCCTGGCCGAAGTCGAGGATCACGCCCCGCGTCAAGCCTTCGTTCTCGAACTTGTTGGCCTGGTGTGCCTGCAGGAATGCGTCGGTCCACACGGGCTTTGGCCCATAGCGCAGCGAGCCCACCCCGCAGCCGGTCACGGTCCAGGCTTCGCCGGTGTTGCCAAGCGCCAGCGTCAGCCGCGCCTCTTTCGGGCGGCCGCTGGCCCCCGGCTGGAACGCGAACTGCGCGGCCACGCTCGCTCCGCCCCGCGCGATGTTGCTGGCCGCGCCGCAGGCCGGCGGCGTGAGGTTGAACGCATCGTTGACTAGTGGCGCGGTGTCCCCCGTGCTCGCACCCCCGCCCGCGCCCAGCGCGGCACTGAGCAACGCGCCGGGGTTGTAGTCGTTCAGCCGCGCACTGACCGTGCTGGTGGCCGTCACCGCGCCGGGGATGCCTGTCACCGTGAGCGTCGAGTCGAACTCGAGCTTGAACCGGTAGCAGGCCTGGATGCGCTCGTCGAACTTGAGGTAGTTCGTGTCGAAGGACGAGCGGATGACGGGGTCCGAGCCGAGCAACTGCGCCTGCCGCTCGAACCCGAGCGCGATGAAGATCAGGTCGAAGAAGCCGCGCTCCGCGCAGCGCTGGGTCGATTCCTTGGTACAGGTGTACATGGCGGCCGCGCCCACATCGCCGAAGGGTACGGTCGTGCGAATCAACTCGTCGACATCGGTGGAGATGTTCAGGCGACCGATCGCATCCTGAAACGAGTTGTCGTCCTGGACGCCGAGCAACTGCCGCTGCCGGCTCAACGACAGTCCGACGCGGATCAGCGTCCTGTAGTCCTCGCAGGTGCGGGCGCGCGCGATCAGCGGCTTGACCACGTTGTCGACCCAGCGGCGATAGAGCGCGCTGCCGCCGAGCAGCCCGTTGATGTCGGCATTGCCGCAGTCCTCGCCGCCCAGCAGCTGGCACTGGCGCACGGCGCTGAGCATGGCGGCGACCTCATGTTCGAGCGCCAGCGCGGCCAGTGTGGGCGAGCGCAGGCGCGCGGCCTCGAGCTGCTCGCGGGTCATGCGCGCGAACCAGTAGTCGGTGAAGTGCAGCACGTTGATGCGCGGCATCGCCGTGCGCTCCGGCATCGCGATGAACAGCTCATCGCCTTCGGCCCCCATCATCACCTGTTCGTTGACGGGCACCTGCAGGTCGGCCGGCGGCTCGATCTGCAGCATGGCGTAGCGATAGAACTGCAACCCGGCCGGCGCAAAGCGCACGCCGCGCGCCACGGTCCAGGGGGCCCCGCTGGTGCTGGCGATCGGCGTCATGGTGATCGCCGTGTCCTGCGGCAGCGCATTGGGCGGCACGGTGAAGGTGTACTTGGTGCCGTCGGCTCCGGTGGCGCTGAACGCCCCGCCGGCGCGGCCGATCGTCGCGGTGGCCGCACGCGCCTCGTCCAGCGTGCTGGACACGCGCACCGGATTGGCCGGCCGCGTGAAGGTGTCCGCAGGCAGGGCCGACAGCGGCGGTGGCGCCGGCGGCAGGGGAACGGGCGTCGGTGTGGGCACCGGCACCGGCGTGGGAACCGGCACCGGTACGGGCGTCGGTACCGGCACCGGCGTCGGCACGGGGACCGGCACCGGCGTCGTGCTGTCGCTGCCGCCGCAGCCGACCAGCATGCTTCCCGCCGCGATGACAGCGGCGGCACGGAACAGGAGATGGGTGCGCTTCATGGAGCTGTCCTCATGCGGAGTGCGTGTCAGGGGATCGCCAGGCGCGGCAGGCGCGGCGCGGCCTTGGTCCGTACCATCGGATCGCGACTGCTCTGGATCTGGCCGCGTGCACTGAGCTTCAGCCAGAAGGCGTCGCGGTCGCCGAAGCTGCCGCTCAAGCCACTGCCGAAGCCGCCCGTGGTACTGCCGTAGACGAAGACGTTGCCGTAGACATCGAAGTCCACACCGGTGGCGCGCTCGTCACCGGCCGAGCCGAACTGCATGCCCCATTGCTCGCTGCCATCGGCGGAGATCTTCATCACGACGACGTCCCTACCCCCCGCGCTGGCCGAGAAGATCGAGCCGGTCGAGGCAAACGCGGCGAGGAAGCTGCCGTCGGCGGCCTCCGCCAGGCCACGCGCCGCCGGCGAGGTCTGGCCAGTGTTGGGATCGCCGTAGATGCGGGTCCAGCGCGGCTCGCCGGCAGGATTCAGACCGACCAGGAAGTACTGCAGGGCGTTGGTGCCCTGGAGGAACCCCGCCTCGGCACGGCGGATCTGGCCGCCGACGATGGGCAAGCCGTTGCGGTCCAGCGCGAGCGTGTAGGAGAACACGGCCATCTTCGTGTCCGGTGGCAGCGGTCCGCTGCTGACAGTCTTGATGCTCTTCACGCGTGTGAAGCTGCCGCCCGCAGTGCCGATGCGTGAGACACCGAGCATGGGCAGCGCATAGAAGCGGTTGTCGTTCGGGTTGCGCCAATCGTTACTAATGCAGGGACCGCGATCGCGGTCGTCCACGCTCGCGTCCTCGATCTCGCAGTAGGTGTGGCTGACGATGTAGACGCTGTCGCCGCGCACCGCGATCGATGGCGCGACCTGCCAACCCGGTCTGGCATTGGCCGTGCGCCAGATCACGTCCCCATCCGCGGTCATGCGCGTGACGACGACGTCGCCGCAATCGTCCGGGTCATTGAGCGCGCCCCGCCCGGCTAAAACGTCGCCGCACTGCTGGTCGAACGCCGTGCCGCCGACGTTGCCGCGCGAACCCGACAAGGTGCTGACGGCGTACACGGAGCCGTCGCTGCCGATGTCCAGACCCCAGGCGAACTCGCTGCGCTCGCCGATTTGACGGCGCCACACCAGGCGCGGCGCGACACCGCTGACGTCGATCTTGGCGATCCAGGCCGATTGGAACGCATTGACCGGTGCGCCGGTCTGGCTACCCCCCGCGGAATTTCCGATGGCATAGAGAGAACCATCGGTCCCGCGCTTCATCTGCACCGGCACGTCATCGCCGGGTCCGCCGAAACTCAAACCGCCGGTGGCCGAGCCGAGCGGGTTGAAGCGCACGATCTGCGTGTCCCAGCCGCCGAACCGCGGCAGGTTGACCGGCGCGCCCGTGGTCGGGTCGCGGTACCCGAGAGCACCGGAGCTGGTGAAGGCCACGTACACGCGGCCGTCGGTATCCCAGCCAAAGCCACGCGCCTCGTCGCGGCTGTTCGCGCCTATCTGCCGGATGCCCTGCCAGCCGCTCACTTCGCCGAGCAGCAGCGGGAACGATTGACCGACCATCGGCACCACGAAGGCGTAATAGCTACTGTTGAGCTCGCCGGTCTGGTCGGCGGACCAGTCTTTCGAGAATTCCGTGGCGCCGGTCGTGGCGTCCTTCGAGGCGACGAGCGAGGCGCTGCCGCCGGACTCCTTGCGCCAGATCTCCACGCGCTTGACGTTGTACGGCAGGATCTCGCGCCCGAGGAAGCTGGCCTTGACGGTGTCGGGTGCGAGCAGCACGCCGAAGTCGACCCGATCGCCCGACTGGAACTTGCGCAGCGATGCAAAGCCGCCCCCGGTGGGCGAAGTGAGCAGCGTCGGCTCCCAGCGGATCTCGGGTTCGGGGATGCTGCGGGCCCCGACCGCTGCGCCGATCAGCGCAAGTGCCTGGTTGATGGTGGCGCTGGTGCCGACGCTGGCGCGGAACTTGATGTTGTAGAGCGACGGCTGCGACGGCGTCGCAATCTGCGCTGCTGCGGACTTCAGCCGCGCCACGCTGTTGAAGCCGGCAAAGCCCTCGAGCAACGCAAGGTTGGGGTCGATGTCGAGCACCGGCGCCACCCGCGCCAGGAACGGATTGGTCAGTGCGGCATCGGCGAACAGCCCGGCGCGCGCCTCGGCCTCGAATCTGAAATTTGGTGCGGTGGGATCCGCCGTCAGATCCCAGTTGAAGCTGGTCTCGAGCTGCGTGGTGTCGAGCGACGACAGGTTGTCGAGCGTGCCGTCGGGCTGCAACTCGAAGCCGGCGCGGATCGCCTGCCGCACGCTGCTGTCGACCTTGATCTCCAGCCCCGGCGAATTGAGCTGGCCGTTGACCGAGAAGCGAAAGCCCAGCGGCACGACCGGCTGCACGATCAGCGCCACCTGTGGCGGCACCGGGATCGGCACCGACACGAGCGTGGCGCCGCACTTCACCTCGCCGCTGAGCTGCCCGCTCACGCGCAGGCTACCCTGCAACTGCACGCCGAAACTGCCTTCGGCCAGCACCTTCGCATAGGCTGCGCCGCCGTCGACGATCAGGGTCGATTCAACGACCCCCAGCGTGCCCACCGGCGTCACGTTGACGGTTGTCCCGCCAAAGTTGGGGGCTACACCACCGCTTGACTTGCAGCGCAGCGGCCCGACCCGGAAGTCGGCCGCAGGACGCACCTGACCGGCAGGCGCACCCGTGCTGCGCGCATCGCTGCGCGTCACCCGCGTGGGCGCCGCTGCCGGCACGCTCAGGCGAAACAGCCGCGCGACCTCACCGTTGGGCTGCACGGTCTCCGAGACCGGCGCACCACTGGGAAACTGCACCGGCAGCGTTGCGCCATCGAAGCGTGTGACGATCTTCGCCAGATCGAAGATCTCGGCAAGGCCTGCGGTGGCGAAAACGACGTCATGGCCGCCGCCGGCTGCGGGCGCAGTGGAGACCACGCGCCCGGCGATCGTCTTGCCGCCGCTGGCGAGCACCACCTGCCCGACCGTGGGTGCCGTGCCCGAGAGTCGCACCGCAAACCGCGATCCGGGCAGGCCGGTCTGGGTGGCATCGATCGGCGCGGGATCGACCAGAACCTCCGCGTCGGGCACCAGGCGCGCGCCCGCGACCGGCTCCGCCACCATCGCCACGATGGGCAGTGAACGCGTCGCACCAACCACGGCGGTGATCTGCGCCGAGTCGATGGTCGTGCCGGCGGTGACGCGACCATCCGCGCCCACAGTGACCGTGCCATTGCTGCTGCGCCATTGCACCGTCTGGCCGACCATGGGCTGACCGTTCTGGTCGAACACCTGCGCGGTGAGGGTCGCCGACTCACCGGGCCGCAACACGAGCCCGGCCGGCGACACCACGATGCTGCTGGCCGACGGCGGCAGCGGCGCGGGCAGCGGCACGGGCACGGGCGTGGGCACCGGGACCGGCGTCGGCGTTGGCACCGGTGCCGGCGTGGGCACCGGGACCGGCGTGGGCGTCGGCACCTGGGTATCGCTGCCGCCGCCGCAGCCGGCGACCAGCGCCGCAACCGCTGCGCAGGCAAACAGCCGCTGGATCGACACTGAGGATGGGAACGACATGGGAATCTCCCGGAAGTCGCGAGCGTTGGTTGGTCGGCGCGTGCGAGACGTCATGGGTAGCGCAGCTTGATGAGGCGGAACTCGGCACCGGCCGTGTCGGCACCGCTGGTGAAGATGCCGTAGGCATTGCCGACGTTGTCGGCACCGATCGCACGGAAGTGGCCTTCCTGCCCCTGGCCGAACTCGAGCAGCAGCACGCTGCCGGCGCTGAAGTCCGGGCCGATGCGTGCGAGATAGCGGCCCAGCCCGGCGTAAGTGTTGCCGAGGGCGTCGAAGGTCAGCGTGTTGAGCGAGTCCGAGGGGGACAGCCGGCCGAGATCGACGCCACCCGTGATGTCGCCATTGGCCGGATCGAGCCGCGTGACGAGGTCGCGCCCCGTGGCATCCTGATAGCGCACCACCGGCCTGCCCAGCGGATCGATCGCCACCGACGGACCGGAGAACCCGCCGCCCGCGGCGAGCACGCGGAACCACAGCGGCTGTCCCGTTGGGCTGTACTTGTAGATGGCAGGACAACCCGGGAAGCACATCGCGGTCGCCGAGTTGTTGACCGAATTGAGGCCGACCTTGTAGACGTTGCCCGCCGCATCGACAGCCAGGTTGCCGTTGCTGCCGGGCGCACCATCGCCCGCGCCGTCGGGCCGGCCGGGGAAGTTGATGCCGAACACCTGTGACAGCCGCGGCGGCGTCTGCCCGTTGCGATAGATGTTCAGCCGGGTCCACTCGTGGACCGCCATCTCGCCGTTCGGCGCGAAGTCGAGCGCGCGCATGGGTGTCGCGTCGTCGGCCGGCACGGGCACGGAGAACGTGCGCGCAAACTGCCGCTGCGTCAGCAGCCGTCCGCTGCCGAACGGCGCCACGCCATAGGCCTCGACGCGCACCTGCCGCTGCGTGCCGCTGGCGCCACGCCACCGGCCAGCCAGCGCACCGTTGGGTGCGAGCGCGAAAGGCGTCAGGCGCGGCCACAAGTCGGTGCTGTTATTGGTCGGGTCGTCTCCCGGTGTGCGCACGTTGACGGCCACCGTGCCGCCGGCACTGAAACGCGCGATGTAATTGGCATTGACGATGTTGTTCGGATTGCCCGGGCTGGGTACGCCGATGTTGTAGGCGAGCGTGACCTGTCCGGCGGCATCCACACCGGCCCAAGTCCAGTTGCGGATGCCGGCGAGCGCGCTGCCGAGCGCCACGTCGTACACGGCCGTGCCTGGCACGGGCGTGCGGTTGAGCACGAGACCGATTGCGCCCGTGGTGCCGCTGCCGCTCTCGCAGAACACCACTGGGGATGACCAGTCGTTGTCGGCCCGCTCGCCGATCACAACGCGCGGCGGGCCGTTCTCGCAACGGACGACGGTCCATCCGCCGCCGTTGCCGCCCGGTGCCGTCATCGCGCGCGCCTGCTCCGGCGTCGCACTCTGCGCGCGCGTCGGCAAGCTGGCGGGATCAACGCGAAAACGCACGCGCGCGGTCTGTCCCGGCAGCAGCTTGCCGCCGGTGATCGTCACGTTCCACAGCGCGCCCGGCACCTCGCGGAACTCCGATGCAAAGTCCGCGATCGTCGTGGCCGGGGCGAGCGTGATCGTCGCGTCGGCATCGAGTGCACCGGCCGGAATCTCGATCAACAGCGCATCGCCGCCAGCGCGCACGCTGCCGCCGGCGGCTGCGCTGACGACTTGCGTCACGACATTGTTGAGCGACAGCGCGACGGCACTGGAGGTCACCGTGCCGGCCGGGTTGCTCACTCGCACTGCGAACTGCGCTCCGGCAGCACTGCCTGGCAGATTGGTCAGCGTGAGCGTTGGCGTCGCGGCGCCCGCGATCGTGGCGCCTGCGAGCGCGCCGCTGCCGGCGCCGTCGTTCAGCTCGGCGCCGCCGACCAGCCAGCGGTAGATCGGTGCCGGCGATCCCGTGGCCGCAACGGTGAAGCTCGCCGAGCCGCCGGCCGTGAACCCGACTGCGGCGGGCTGCGCCGTGATGCTCGGCGGGGTCGATTGTGCGGTGACGGTCAGCGTGGCCGCACCGCTGGTCACGCTGCCCGCACTGTTGCTGACCACCACGGCGAAGCTGGCGCCGTTGTCGGCCAGCGTCGCTGCCAGGCTGTAGGTCGCGGCGGTCGCCCCCGCAATGTCGGCGCCGTTACGGCGCCACTGATACGCCAGTGGCGCGGTGCCAGCGGCGGTCACCGAGAACGCGGCCGTCTGTCCTTCCGTGACGCTCACTGCCGCCGGCTGTGCCGTGATCGACGGGGCAACAACTGCCGGGGGCGGCGGCGGTGCAGGTGTCGGTGCAGGGGGCGCAGGCGTCTGCGGCGGCGGGTCGTCCGAGCCGCCGCAGGCAGCCAGCAGCAGGGGCGCGCTAAACAAGAGCGCTTGGGCGGCGATGCGCCAGTGAGTGGTTGTGGCCACGGGATCCTCCGTCGGACGTGTTGCTTGTTGCTCTGATGACGCACAACGTACCGACAGGGGCGTGACGCAAGCGTCGTTCGACGCGTGCACAGCCCCACCGTCCGATATTCAGTACATGGCTTGGCCGCGGACCTAGCGTTGCTTCAACGCGCCGGCAATGCGGAACCCGTTCGGCGCGGACTCACGCCAGTAGATGGCGACACTGCCAAGACCGTCTGCAGGCACGGACCCTATGCGCTGCGACATGCTCGCGTCGGTGCGATTGATCGCGCCGTCTTCGGCCGCCAGCGGCGTCGGCAGTTGCCATTGCCCGGCGATGAGCGAGGTCTCCATCAGGTTGTAGGCACTGCTGTCGTCGATGGCGACCTGGTACTGGACGACGGCATCGCCGTTCGCTGCCACCAGCACTCGCGGGAACAGCGTGTTGCGGCCGGCTGGCGAGACAGCCGTCCGGCTGCCCCAGGTGCCGTTGGCGCTGCGGGTCACGGCAAAGATGGTGTCGTAGGCCGGCGTCGGCGCGGGCGGCGCGGTCCGTGCGCGGTAGACCAGTGTCGCGTTGCCGCTGCCGTCGAAGGCAAGCTCCGGTCGCGTAATGGATGTGGACTGCTGCGGTGTCTCGATGACCCAGCCGCCGTTGAGCGCATTCGGCGCCGCATCACCAGCGCGTGATGCCACCGCGATCTGATGGTTGCCGCTCACCAGGCGTGAGGCCGCCACCAGTGCGGTCCCATCACCATGCATGGCGGCCATCGCCTGCGGCACCGACGTAAACACATCACCGTCGGACCACACGGGCCGTGCAGCGCTCCAGGTCCCGCCCGGTGCCATGGTCGCAGCGCAGACGGTGCTGCTGTTGAAGCCGCCGGCGCCGAGCACGGTCGTGAACGCGAGGACGGCCTGGGTCCGCGTGTCGCTAATCGGCGCGAAGTAGTTGTAGGCGCTGGCGACGCCCGCCATGGCACGACTCGAGAAGTACGGGGAGGTGCACTGCGGATCCAGCGACAGCGGTGCCGGCGTCCCGACGACGGCAAGTCGCGGGTTCGGTGGCGAGTCGCCGAAGCCGCTGATCGCCACTGAACCGACCACGAGGTTCGTACCGCTGTTGCCGGCAGACGCCGCAAACTCGAACGAGACCTTGTTGCGTGCGAGGGCCGCAGCAACGCCGCGGTCGTTCAGGCAGCCGGCATCCAGCAAGGTGATGGCGCTGCCGCGATACGTGCGGGCCGACTCAAGTTCGCGATAGATGGGAATGGCGCGGAGCAGATCGCCGCCGGGACATGCCGAGCCGCTGACGCGCTGGCGGAAGAGCACGGCCACCAAGCCCGTCCGCGCGGAGTTGTCGCCGACGATGATCGGGTCGCCGACGACGCCGGTTGCCAGCGGGCCGCCGGCCAGCGAGGTGTCCAGCGTGCCGTTGTTGTTGACCACGTACTCGCCAAAGAGCTGCTCGGGCGCACCGAGAGTCGGCGAAAACGCCGACGGCGGGCGAGCCGTCCACACACCCACCTGCGGCGGCGTCGTATCCTCGGACAGCGTTGCGGCTGCGCTCGTCTCCTCGCCAAAGCGGTTGCTGACGCGCACGCGGAACTGCGCACCGAAGTCGGCCGTCGCCACGCTGTCGATCACGTAACTGGCGCCGGTCGCGCCGCTGATCGGCGTGCCGTTGCGCAGCCATTGGTAGGACAGGCCCGGGCCGTTGGCAAAGACCGCGAACGTCGCGCTGCGGCCGACCCGCACGCTGGCATTGACCGGCTGGCGCGTGATGGTGGGTAGCACGGCCGGCTGCGGTGTGATGCCGCCGACACTGGTCGTAGCGCTGCCGCCGGGGGAAGGCGGGGCACACAATGTAGCGAGGGACGTGCCTTGCGGATCCAGCAAGACGCCACTTGGGCTGCCGTCGTTCGGCGGGACCGAGCCCGCGCCGCATTGCTGCACCATGCGATTGGCAGGGGTCGGCGTCATGCGGCGGACGCGGTCGTCGTCGAGCACGGTTACACCAGCGCGCGCTGCGATCGCCTGCGCGGGTAGCGCAGCCGCCGCCAGGCGCACCGTGACCGGCTGGCTGGACGCAAAGCCGGCCCCGTCGGTGACGATGTCGTAGCTGCTGCCTGCGATCAGCGTGTAGTCGCTCGGAAGCGGGCCAGGGAACGCCGGCCGCGCCGTGAACCTGAACCGCGTGGGTCCCAGCAGGGCGCCGGCGGGCACGGTGAACGCCGCTGTCGGCGCGCGACAGCAGCGGCGTGGTGTAGCTCTCGCCGGTGGCGCCGGCGATGTCGGCATAGCTCGCCCCATCGGGACTGCGCTGCCACTGGTAGGTGAACGGCGGCGTGCCCTCCACCGCCACGCTAAGGGTGACGCTGTTCAGCTCGGCAACGCTCATGCTCATTGGCTGCGCGGTGAGCGTGGGCGGACGCGGGCGCGCGTTCACGCGCAGCACGGCCGCACTGCTGGTGACGCTGCCGGCGCTGTTGGACACGACCACGCGGAACTGGGCGTTGTCGTCCCCGAGACCGGTCACGAGCGCGTAGGTGGCGGCGGTGGCCCCCCCGCGACCGTGGTGCCGTTGCGCTGCCACTGGTAACTCAGTGGTGCCGTGCCGGTGGCGGTCACGGAAAACGACGCGCTGTCACCCTCGGTGACGGTGGCCGCAGCCGGCTGCCCGGTGATCGTCGGCGCCACCGCCACCGGCGCAGGCGCCGGGGCAGGATCGTCATCGCTGCCACCGCAGGCGGCAAGACTGATCGAACACGTCGCGATCACGACGACGTTGCGAAAGAGTGTCACGGCGTTGCACAGCTGGGGCATGGCAGCACTTACGGGCAGGTTGAGGTCGGGGGCTGGTTCTCGCGGTTGGCGACAAAGCACCAGCTCGAGCGCGTGGTCACAGGTGCAGCAAAGCTGCCGGTGAAGGCGGTCGGCCCTTCGATATCGGCAGCGCGCAGCCGACGGTTGGCCAGGTCGACCCTGAAGATCGCATCTGCGACGGGTGCATCCCACAGCGCATCGAAGTTGAAAGCGGCCGGGGCAGGGGTGTTGATCACGGCACCCGTGGTGCACACAGTGCCGTCGAGCGCGAAGAACCCGCGTGCGCCGTCGCCACCGTAGCCGCCCCGCGCGCTGCTGCCCGGCAGGAAGTTGGCATACAGCGTGAACGACGGATCCTGCGTCGACGACGGCAGCGCGGTGGTCGCCGAGGTCTCGTTGAACGGCGCTGGCCGACAGCCTGCCACTACGCCCTGCAGCGTGGTGAACATGTTGCCGCTGTTGGTCGTGAAGATCACGCCAGGCATCGCGTAGATCTGGCGGCCGCTGAGCATGCCGGTGATGTTGGCCGCGCTGCCGCGCAGCGTTGCGGCGTAGTTGCTCGTGACCGTGAAGTTGTTGGAGCCGCTGTCGATGGTCACCCGCCCCGAAGCGCTGCCCTGGAACTGGTGGCACGGCATCGCGCTCGTCATCAGGCGCGACGAGATGCCGGGGGCCGTCATGAGGGCGCCTGCAGCCTTGGCGGACTCCTGCGCCGCAGCAGAGCCTCGAACGTCGCTGAAGGAACCGTTCGAGTAGATGAGCACGAGTTCTTCGACGCGCTCGGAGATGCGTTCCCGGCAGAAGTAGCGGATCGGGGTGTTGGTCCAGTCTTCACGCGTCCACTGGCCGCCGATCCTGATGAGCGCGGTCAGCGATCGCCCGGTGCCGCGCTCCTGCGGCGTCGGCTGAAAGACGAACGGCGTCGTACCGGCAACGATCTGCCTCGGCGGTGTGAACAGGTTGTTGCGCAACGGCAATGACTCGGGTCGAAGCCCGTAGGTGTAGCCGTTGAAGAACGTGACCGTGGTGACGTTGTCGTCGACGAATCGGAAGCGTTCGTTGCGCATCGACAGTTCGGAGATTCGCACTTCGGTTCCGCCACTGGCCGGCGTCTCGATCACCGGCGAGGCCAGCACCACTTCGGCGTCGCGGTCGATGCGGCCGCGCTCTGCCAATCCGTCCACTGCGAAGAACCGGTCGACCGGCGCACGGTTCCACAACTGCACGGCGAAGTCGTTGAACGTGTGCTCCAGCCCACGCGGAAGCGCCGCGTGCAGCACGGCGAGCACGTCAACGCCCGAGCTCCCCGTGTTCGCAGCAATTCCTTCCCACACGGCCCTCACGACCTGCGCACCGCCGTAGCCGTTGCCCGATGCATCCTGCAGACGCGCGACGAACTGGAAGAACAGATAGGCCCCGTAGCGCTTCAGTTCGTAGGAACTGGCCCAAAGCGGGGTCTCGATGTGCTGCATCAAGTAACGGGCGCTGTCGTGCTCGCCGTTGTCCGTCGCGCGCACGTAGTCGATCGCCCAGTCGGCGGTCGCGTCCTTGATGAACGAGCGCGCCACATCCGACATCCTCAAGTGGTTGGGATACGCGGCCTGCACGACATGCGTGTACTCGTGCGCCACGGTGCCGAAGAAAAGGGGCGTGCCGATCCGAGTGCGATTCAGGTTGATGAAGGCGGCCGATGTCGCCGCGTTGGTGTTGATCGTCGATGCCACGCCAAGCGTGTCCGAGTCGATGCCAAAGCGCGCCGCTTCGGGCACGAGGTAGATGTCGACCCGCCCGTCGCCGCCGAAGCACGGCGAGAACAGCGAGACATCGGACAGCGGAGCGCGCATGCCGAGCGCATTCAGCGCGCTGTACGTTTCCTCCGCGACGCTCGATGCGAGCTGGGCGCCTGTCTGGTCCCCCGGGAAGTTGGCAGCGTCGTACCAGACGCGAAAGTGCGCGGAGTCCACGGACGTCCAGCCCTCGTCCACGATGCCCGAGCAGGACGGGCCACGGTCGGTCAGCGCGCGCACCTGTGTTGCGCTGGTGACGGCCGCCGGCGACGCCGGCTTGCCGCTGCCGGCAACATGTCGTGTCACACGCTGGTCGGTCGATGTGCGCCCACCGCGCGCCGCCGCCCGTCGCTTGCCCAGCCAACTGTCCGCGTAGATCGGCGGCAGCATGTACGGACCGAGCTCGGCCTGATCGGCCGCAGACAGCGTCGGATAAGCCAAGGCCAGATCGAACGCCAGGTGGTTCTCGCGGCGCGGCACCTGGTTGCCGAGGTACTCGAAGGGCAGGCGGCTGTCGCCATAGATCGCGAACACCCGATACTTGAGCGCGGTCGTCGCATTGATGGTGCCCGCGGCCAGCGCCGTGTTGATGAGCCCCTCGCTCGACGCGGGTGCGGCCACGCGCACCGGCACTGCGCTGCTGGCGACACTTCCGCTGCGCGCGGTGAGCGTCGTCGTTCCCGCAGCAAGCGCCGTGGCGACGTTGCCGGCGACGGACACGAGCGCGGGATCGGCACTCTCCCACGCGACGGTGGCGGCCACCGGCAGACCGGCCGCGTCCAAGGTGCGCGCGGCAAGACTGACCGTCTGGCCCGGCGCCAGACTCACTCGGGCGGGAACGACCTCGATCCGCGCCACAGCCGGCGCCGGCGCAGGTGGCGTTGGTGTAGGCGTCGGTGTAGGCGTTGGTGTCGGCGTGGGCGTCGGCGTCGGTGCAGGCGTTGGAGTCGGCACCGGCACGGGTGTCGAGTCCGGCGAGGGGTTGTCGCTGCCGCCACCGCAAGCGCCCAAGGCAGCGCCGAGCAGCACGATCGCGGCGGCGCGAAACAGGGGTCGAGGGCTCATCGTGTTCTCCGGTGATCGCTGGTCAAGCGCAGGGTTCGTTGGCCCTAGCGTGAGAATTTCTGCATCAGCCATCCGCGGCAGAAACCGGGCGTGGTCGGAAACGGCGTGCACAGGGCGCTGGCCACGATCGACGAGCCGTGCGCCGACACCACACGGTCGTCGGCATCAAGCGAGAAGTCGAAGCGCACCAGCGGGTTGGCGCTCGGGACCGGCGTCACCTGGCTGGTGCTCGGCGTGATCACGAACGCGCCCGTTGTGTTGCGCACGCCAATCACCACGCGGTTCTGGCTGTCGACGCGCGGCGCGGTGAAGTTGCGCGCACTGGGCACGCCGGAAATGGCGACCGGTGGCGCTGACAGGCCGGTGGCGCCGTCGATCGTCGAAACAAGCGCCGTCTGCCCGTTGCCGGAGCCGGAGACATAGAGCGCGTTGCCGTTGCGATCGGTGCCGAGCTCCGCGCGCGTCGAGCTGATGAAATGCTCGTCGACGTAGCGTGCCCACTGCAGCGCCCCGGCCGCGGAGAACCTGGCCAGCACGACGCAGCTGTCGGCGTTGAACGGACACGTGCCGAGATTGGCGCGGTAGGCCGCCGGCAATCGCGGCAGGTGTGTGCCGCTGCCGCCGACGAAAACGTTGCCGTTGCGATCGGTCGCGAGCGGACCGACGGTTCCATGCACACGGCTGACCTGCGACACAACGCCGTTGGCCGCAACGCGCAGCAGGAAGCCTGGTGCGGCGTTGGGGTCCGGTGCGAGCGCTGGAAAGCCCGGGCTATCACTGTCCCCCTGCCCGAGCAGGACGAGTGCGCCCGTGCTCGGATCCACCGCGAGCGCGCTGGGTGCATTGCTCACGGCACCGGTCACCACGCAGGTCCCGCCGATGAACGCGGCCGTACCGAGCGCACCAGGGATCGGCACGGTTGCAGTGCGTTGGGCACGCCAACCGAGAAGACGGAGCGTCATGCGCCAGACGACCACCTCGGTGCTGCGTCCAATCACCGTGCCAGTGCATGGGCCGGTGGTTTCGCGCACGGTGATCGGCCGTGCCGTGTAGAACACACCGTTGGAGGCCAGTCGAGCGTGTGTTGTCCCGGGGTCCAGCGGCCAGTCGAGCAGGAGCCGCCCCTGCTCATCGGCGATGCGCAGTCGCAGGTTGACGCCGAGCCCGCTCCACTCTGTAACCATCAATGTGCGGCTTCGACCACCGGCTTCCTGCCAGTGGTCGAAGTCGAAGGTCGTGATGAAGTCGTTGGGCTGTTGATACAGCGACCACACGACGTTGGCAGGCACGGGTGGCAGACGCGCGGGCGCCACGCGCGTCCGGCTGCGGCTGCCTCCGGCTTGCGCCGCGCAGCCGCGCAGGACCGTATTGAGGTCGCCGCTGTTGTTGGTGCGCGGATCGAACGCAAGCGCAACCGGCTCGCCGCCGTCAGGACAGTCGACGGCGAGCAGGTCCGCCGGCGGATCGGTCGCAGGAGGATTGGACAGTGGCCGCACCGCCGCACCCGCCAGCAAGCCCGTCGTGCTGAACACCAGCGGCAGGTCGCGGTCGTCACGGAAGCTACCGCCATCGGTGACGATGACGTAGCCGCTGCCTGGGATCCCCACGAGTTCGCCCGCCAGGCCCGCGGGAACGGTGAAGGAGGCATCGGGATCGATGCGCACCAGCGCGTCGGCCGTCAAAGCGCCGGGCGGGATCGTCAGGCGCACACGCGCATCAGCGCTGGTGACCGTGCCGCCAGACGCCGCCTGGACCAACTGTCCTGCAGCGTTGACCGTGAGAGCCGCAGGCGAGGTCGTGACGGAGCCGGCGCTGTTGGTGACGCGCGCGGCCAGTTGCAGCCCGTTGGCACTGATCGGCACACCGGTCAGCGACAGGGTCGTGGTCGTGGTGCCAGCCAGCGTGGCGCCGGCAAGGGCGCCGAGTCCCGCCCCGTCGGTCAGATCGCCACCGCCGACGATGAACCACTGCACCGTCGGCGCCGGTGCTCCGGTGACCGCGACGCTGAAGGTCGCACCGCCTCCGGCGGTGATCGACTGCGCAGTGGGCTGTGCCGAGATGCTCGGCGGGGTCGATTGTGCGGTGACGGTCAGCGTGGCCGCACCGCTGGTCACGCTGCCCGCACTGTTGCTGACCACCACGGCGAAGCTGGCGCCGTTGTCGGCCAGCGTCGCTGCCAGGCTGTAGGTCGCGGCGGTCGCCCCCGCAATGTCGGCGCCGTTACGGCGCCACTGATACGCCAGTGGCGCTGTACCCGTGGCGGTGACGGAGAACGCGGCCGTCTGTCCTTCCGTGACGCTCACTGCCGCCGGCTGTGCCGTGATCGACGGGGCAACGGCCGCCGGCGGGGGCGGCGGCGGTGAAGGTGTCGGTGCAGGGGGCGCAGGCGTCGGCGGCGGCGGGTCGTCCGAGCCGCCGCAGGCGGCCAGCAGCAGGGTCGTGCTAAACAAGAGCGCTTGGGCGGCAATGCGCCAGCGAGACGTTGTGGCCACGGGGTCCTCCGTCGGACGTGTTGCTTGTTGCTCTGATGACGCACAACGTACCGACAGGGGCGTGACGCAAGCGTCGCTTCAGTCGTTCAAGCGCGCCGGTGTCGGAGATTCACCCACTCACCACTGCACCAGCGCGCGCTTCACGACACCGCGATGAAGTGCGCGACCACCGTCACGCAGCGTGCGCGGCCACCACGCTCTGTTCCACGTCTTGATTGCGACCGGCGCGGCGCGCGCCTCAACGCTTGAAGTGCCAGCCCGCGGCCACCACGGCGCCACCGATCAGTCCCCAGCGCATCGTTGGTCTCGTGCGCAGCGCCTAGCGCGGACAGTCGGCCGGCTGCTGCGGCGGTGCCTGCTGCGGCTTGCTGCCGCCGAGCGCACCGAGCGCGCCGCCCACGGCGCTGCCGACACTGCGGCCCCAGCCGCCGCCGAGCACCGCGCCACCGACTTCACCGCCGACCTGGCTGCCGGTGCGCTGCGCGTCGTTGCTCGCGCTGGCCGTGCGGTTGGGCGGCGGACACGGCGCTTGCGCGGTCGTGCTGGCGGGTGCAGCGGCGCGTGGCGTGCTCGCTGCGGCGCCTGCTGCAGCACCTGTCGTCGCTGCTGCCGCTGCGGTGGCCGTGCCTGCCGCGGGCGCCGCGCTCTCACCACTCGGTGGCGTTGCACCCGCTGCACCGAGCGGCACGCTCGACGCCACCGACAGCGGTGGCGCCGCCGCTGCTCGCGCGACGTTGCTCTCGATGCGCTTGTGCGACGTCGCCACGTCGGGCAGCGGCTTGCCGATGAGGCCGGCCAGGTAGTCGCGGTCGATCAGGCCCGCCAGCGCATCGCGCGCCGGTCCGGCCGGCCCTTCGACGGTGACCACGATGTTCACCGGCTGCAGGCTGGCGCTCTGCTTGGGGCTTGGCGTGCCAAAGGTGATGCGCTGGCCGCGCCCCGGCGCCAGCGGCTCGAAGGTCTTGGCGTTCATGCCGAGCGCCACCGTAAAGATCTGCGGGCCCTGCTGCAGCTCATCGGCGCGCGCGCGCAGCGGATCGGCCTGCGGCTTGACGCTGGCGCGGTGCTCGAACTCCACGCGGCGCATCGCCTCCTCCAGTCGGCGGCCTTCCACCTGCGCGCGGTCCACCTGGGCCTGCTGCTCGGGCGTGAAGGGCGGGTCCTTGCGGCTGCGCGTGGGCGCGGCAGCGTAGGCAGCGCGCATCTGCGTCTCCAGCTCCTTGCGCTGCGCCTCCTTCTCGGGCGGCAGCTTCTCCAGTGCTTCCACCTGGCGCAGCAGCTCGCGCCGCTGCTGGCTGCGCGCGTTGGCCTCCTCGGGCGTGAAGCGGTAGACAAAGCCATCGGCGGTCGAAGCGCCAAACGCACCGACCGGCGTGCCGCGGCACATCGTCAAGCCGCTGCGCACGACCGGATCGGGCCGATTGGCCGAGCGGCGCTCGATCGGGCGCACCGCTTCGGGCAAGCCCGCCACCAGCGCGGCCTGGGCGCGCTGGATGAACTCGGTCTCACCCGCGGTCGGTGGGCGCACGCCATCCACGCAATCGGCACGCGCGGCCGGTGCGGCACCGAGGAGCGCCGCCAGCGTCAGCGGCAGGACGAGAACACGAGGAAGTGAAGCGGACATGAGCGCTCTCCTGCGCGACGTGGGTGGGGTGGGAGAAGCAGACCGAATGGGTTCCACGGCGCTCAGCGCGGGCAGTCGGCCGGCGCCTCGGCCGGCTGCTCTTTCTTGCCGCCGCCCAGCGCGCCGAGCGCACCACCAATGGCGCCGCCGACGCTGCGGCCCCAGCCGCCGCCGAGGACGGCGCCGCCGACCTCGGCCCCGGTGCGTGCCGCGTCGTTGCTCGCCTGCTGCGGCGGCGGGCAGTCGGGGCGCGCGGTCGTGGTGCCAGGCGCGCTGCCGGCTGCCTGCGTGGGCGCGGCGCCGCGCGCCGGTGCCGCGCCCTGACCGACCACACCACGACTGCCATCCATGTTCACGCCGAGCATGGCCATCGCCGTGCTCTTGGTGCGCACGCGCACCGCCCACTCGGGCTCCCACGGGATCTTCACGTCGGTCGGGCGGGGCGGATGCGCGAGGTTGAGTTCCGGGCCGTAGGCGATCATGCGCAGCATCCCGCCCTGACCCTTGGCGAAGATGCCCTGCGGAATCGCGCACTGCGTGACGGCCGGCGCCAGCAGCACCTTCTCGCGCAGCCACTGCTCCACGTTGGCCGGCGAGGCGTAGTCCATCAGCCCCATGCCGAAGTCCG
>Ga0209985_10001049_pt1 | contig 28424 bp, 28 predicted proteins | sample NOAtaG_FD_187305 | JGI IMG/M metagenome (GOLD analysis project Ga0209985, IMG submission 187305) | Freshwater lake microbial communities from Lake Erie, under a cyanobacterial bloom - NOAA_Erie_Diel6S_1000h metaG (SPAdes) (version 2) | ecosystem: Environmental > Aquatic > Freshwater > Lake ...
GGCGGGCCGGTCCGTGCCGCGGTGCGCGAGATCGTGCTGACCGGGCGCAGCGGCTACGGGGTGCACGACTGGTTCGAGACCGTCACCGAGCGAACGATGCCGCTGCACGAGGCCGACGCCGTGCTGATGCGCAAGGACCCGCCGTTCGACAGCGAGTTCTTCTACGCCACCCACCTGCTGAGCCAGGCCGAGCGTGAAGGTGCGCGGGTCTTCAACAAGCCGTCGGCCTTGCGCGAACACCCGGAGAAGCTCGCGATCCTGGAGTTCCCGCAGTTCATCGGGCCGACCCTGGTGACCCGCAGCGCGGCCGATGTGCGCGCCTTCCATGCCGAACACCGCGACATCATCTGCAAGCCGCTGGACGGCATGGGCGGGATGGGCATCTTCCGCGTCGGCGACGACGGCATGAACCTGGGCGCCATCGTCGAGACATTGAACCGCGACGGCGCGACGACGCTGATGGTGCAGAAGTACCTGCCCGCCATCCGCGACGGCGACAAGCGCGTGCTCGTGATCGGCGGCGTGCCGGTGCCGTTTTCGCTGGCCCGCATCCCGCAGGGCGGCGAGGTGCGCGGCAACCTGGCCGCCGGTGGCAAGGGCGTGGCCCGGCCGCTGACCGAGCGCGACCGCGAGATCGCCGGCACGCTGGGGCCGATCCTGGCGGCGCGCGGGCTGCTGCTCGTGGGGCTGGACGTGATCGGCGACTCGCTGACCGAGATCAACGTCACCAGCCCGACCTGCTTTCGCGAGATCCTCGACCAGACCGGTTGCGACGTGCCGGCGCTGTTTGTCGACGCGCTCGAAGCCGCGCTCGCGTCATGAGTGCGCTCCAGGACTGGCTGGCCCGTGGGGCCGGCTTCGACTGCGAGTACGGTGGCGGCCTGAGCAACCACCTGCCGATGGTGCTGTGGGCGCTGCACAGGCTCGGCGCCGACGAGGCCCGGATCGACAGCTTCGCCCGCGGCTACAGCACGCGCCTGGCACCGGCACCGGCGACGCAGCGCTGGCCGGCCGGCGACCCCTGGCAGGCCCGCCTGGGTGACCGGGCCGCATGGCCGGCCTATCGCTCTTTGTTCGTGGACTGGCTGAAGGCCGAGTTCGCCGGCGACGTGCTGGCCCAGGTGCTGCCGGTGCTGATGCAGGGTGTGGGCGCGGCGGCCTTCCACGGCGTGATCCGCACCGCCTACGCCGTGCAGTCGGCGCACCGGCAGGAACTGGCCGACGCCCTGGCCTACTGGGCCTGCCGTTGGCTGCCGCTGGGCCCCTTCGAAGCACCTGCCGGCACCGAGCCCGATCCCGCCCGGCTGCTGCCGGCCTTGGCGGTACCGAAGGAGGAACACGACCTGATCTTCCAGGCCATGACCGCTGCCGCGCAGTTGCCGGGCTTCGATGCCACCGTGGCCCGGCTCGCGATCGACGAGCGCACGCTGACACGCCTGGCGACGCTCGCCGCCGAGGTGCACGCGGCCAGCGGCGGCAACTTCGTCGTGCTGCATCTGCTGACCAGCGCCCACGCGGTGCGCGAATTGCTGCCCTTCGTCGACGGACCCGAGGCTCAACGAGCCGCGGTCTCCGACTACTGGCGGGCCTACGCCGCAGCGGCGGCCGCCAGTGGCGCCCGGCCACGGCCGGAGCCCGCGCCGCGCCCTTGGCCGGACATCGTCGCCCATGCGGTCGCCAGCGACGACGACCATGTCATCAAGCTGGTGCACAGCGCACAGGAACAGCACCGCCTGCTGGGCGGCCCCGCCTGGCAAGCGGCGGCGTCCGCGGTCATGGGCTGACCCCGCGCTCACCCTGTTGGGGGATGTGGTTGTCGCTGGACCGACACACTCGGCCCGGCTCGCTGGCCAAGAATCCGCCGCGCTGCGTGACGTGGTGTTGCGTGGTGTGACGCGAGGTGCCACGCACCCGCGCCAGAGCCCATCCAGATTCAGGGAGTTTCATGTCCAAGATCCATTTCGTGGCCGCAGCGGCCCTTCTCGCCCTCGTCGGCACGGCACAGGCCCAAGGCGCAAAGACCGACGGTGGCTACTTCTCCGTCGGCGGTGGCCGTTCGAGCTTCGACATCGACTGCACGGGCACCACCGCCTGTGACAAGTCCGGCAGCGCCGTCCGCGTCTCCGGCGGCTATCGCAAGGGCGGTTTCGGCTACGAGGCGGTGATCCTGCGCTTCGGCACGACCAAGGCCACCGTTCCCGTGGCCGGCTTCGGCAACGTGGTCGCCGAGCTCAAGACCGAGATGGTCGGCGGCGGCGTTGCGCTGATGGCGCCGTTTTCCAACAACCTCGAAGGCATGGTTCGCCTGGGCGTGGCGAGCGTGAAGACCTCGGGCGGCGGCAGCGTCAACAACGTCCGCGTCGACATCGGTTCGGAACGCAAGGCCAAGCTCTATGCCGGCCTGGGCATCAGCTATGCCTTCACCCCGACCGTCAACGTGCAGGCCAACTGGGACAGCACCCAGGCCACGTTCGCCGGCGACGACGGCAACGTCAGCGCGTTCACGGTCAGCGTCGGCTTCAAGTTCTGATCGGCAGCCCCGGGTGGGCACCCGGCCCACCCGAGCCCGGGCCACGACAATTCGCGCATGGCCCTGCTCACCCTTGCCAACGCGCACCTCGCGTTTGGCCACGTCCCGCTGCTCGACGGCGCCGCGCTCTCGCTGGAAACCGGCGAACGCCTGGCGCTGATCGGGCGCAATGGCAGCGGCAAGTCCAGCCTGCTCAAGATCCTGGCCGGGCTCGACAAGCCCGACGACGGCCAGATCCAGTTCGCCTCCGGGCTGCGCCGGGTCTACGTCGCGCAGGAGCCGCAGTTCACCGCCGGCCAGAGCGTCTTCGATGCCGTGTCCGAAGGTGTCGCCGAGGCGCGCGAGCTGCGGGACCGCTTCGAGCGCCATGCCGCCGAGGACGACCTCGACGCGCTCCAGACCCGGCTCGAGGCCCTGGACGGCTGGACCTGGGAGCAGCGGGTCGAGCAGGCGCTGCAACGCCTGCGCCTGGATGGCTCACGCGCGGTGGCCGAGCTGTCGGGCGGCACGCAGAAGCGGGTCGCGTTGGCCCGCGCGCTGGTCGCCGCGCCGGACCTGCTGCTGCTCGACGAGCCGACCAACCACCTCGACATCGCGGCGATCGAATGGCTGCAGGAACTGCTCGTCGCCAACGCCCAGCGGCAGAAGGCCACGGCGCTGATGTTCGTGTCGCACGACCGGGCGTTCATCGACGCGGTCGCGACGCGCATCGTCGAGCTCGACCGCGGCGTGCTGCGCAGCTACCCCGGCCAGCTCGCGGCCTACGAGTCGACCAAGGCCCGCGAGCTCGAGAACGAGGCCCTGGCCTCGGCCCGAGCCGACAAGCTGCTGGCGCAGGAGGAGGTCTGGGTGCGCCAGGGCGTCGAGGCGCGGCGCACGCGCAGCGTCGGACGCGTCGGTCGCCTGCAGAAGCTGCGCGCCGAACGCCAGGCACGGCGCGAGGTGCTGGGCCAGGTGCGGCTGGAGCTCGATGCCGGGCTGCCGCCCGGCAAGATCGTGGCCGAGCTGGCCGGCGTGAGCCATCGCTACACCCCACACAGCCCGCCACTGATCGACGGCTTCAGCGCGACGCTGCTGCGCGGCGACAAGGTCGGCCTGATCGGGCCCAACGGCTGCGGCAAGACGACGCTGCTGAAGCTGATCCTGGGTGAGCTCGCCCCCAGCGGCGGCACGGTGCGCCAGGGCAGCCGGCTGCAGGTCGCGTACTTCGACCAGCTGCGTGAAGGGCTCGACCTCGAAGCCACACTGGCCGACACCATCAGCCCGGGCAGCGAGTGGGTCGAGTTCGGCGGCCAGCGCAAGCATGTGATGAGCTACCTCGGAGACTTCCTGTTCGCGCCGCAGCGGGCCAACTCGCCGGTACGCACCTTGTCCGGTGGCGAGCGCAACCGGCTGCTGCTGGCACGGCTGTTTGCGTTGCCGGCCAACGTGCTGGTGCTCGACGAGCCGACCAACGACCTCGACATCGACACGCTGGAGCTGCTCGAGGAGCTGCTCCAGTCCTACACCGGCACGCTGTTCCTGGTCAGCCACGACCGGCGATTCCTCGACAACGTCGTCACCAGCACGATCGCCTGGGAGGGCGACCCGGCCTATGGCGGCCGCCCTGGACTGTGGCGTGAATACGAAGGCGGCTACGAGGACTGGCGCGTGCAGCGCGAGCGCGGTCGCGTCGCGGCCGAGGCCCTCGCGCAGCCGGCGCCCGCCGCCGCCGTGAAGCCGGCCGCGCGCAGCGGCGCCAAGCTGAGCTTCAAGGAGCAGCGCGAGCTCGACGGCCTGCCGGCGCAGATCGAGGCCCTCGAGGCCGAACAGGCGCAGATCGCCGAACGCCTTGCCAGCCCCGAGCTGTACACCCGCGAGCCGCAGGCCGTGCCGGCCTTGCAGGCGCGCCATGCCCAGATCGACGAGGCCCTGCTGATGGCAATGGAGCGCTGGGAGGCGCTGGCCGCACGGGCCTGATGCGCTGGCACGGCGACGCGCCTCGGAGTCGCAGCCTCGACGGGGTCAGTGCTTCTGCCCGCCGTCCCACATGTCGTTGGTCGCCGCAGGGTGCGACCGGCTGAGCACCAGGGCCGCCTGCAGGTACAGCCCGTTCAGCAGCCGCGATGCACTCTCGTGATCGAAGCCGGGCCAGCTGGCCACGTCCCGCAGGTTGGCGGTCTGCTTGCGCAGTCGCTGCACGGCCCTTGACGCGTGGCCCGACACCTCCAGGGTGCCGAGATCGGCGCCCGGGGCGATGCGGTAGGCCATGGTGCCGGCGATCTCCGGCAGCAGCGACGTGCGGCTGCCCCGCAAGGCCAGCTCCCAGAGCAAGGGGCCGAGCGCCGCCAACTCGTGGGCCGGTGCGACCGCGGTCGTGTCGGCGGGGGGCGGGTCGCTGGCCAGCAGGGGCTTGACCCCTGGTGCTGCCAGTTGCAGGCGCGCCGGCTCGACGTTCATCACGTGCCAGGTCACCAGCGGTCCGGCGAGCAAACGGGACATCGGCAGCGGCGTGTGAACCAGGCGCTCGATCGCAAACACCGTCAGCGGCAGGACCTGGTCGTCGAGCTTGACGTGCAGCAGCAGGTTGCGGCCATGGCGAACCGCTGCCGCCAGCACCTCGAGGGCGTCGATCGCGCGCCGGCCGGTTTCGAAGCGGCGCAGGTCCTCCAGCACCGAGGGGTTCAGCGAGGTCAGGCGCGTGGTCGAGTCTTCGCCCCGCGCCGTGTCGGCCACGGTGCGCTGGAAGTCGCTGACCGGCCGCAGCGGGGGTTTGCTGCGCGAGACGGCCTTGGATGACGAGGAGCGGAAGATCGGCACGGTTTGTCAGTCGGTTCGTGACCATGCGGCTGCGCGCCAAAGCTGAACGGCGCTGGGACCGAGAGTGAACACGGACTCAGGAGCGAAGCGCGCATTGCAACCGCCGGGCGTGACGAAGCTGCCCGGGGCAATGTTTCAACTGTGTCCGCATGTTGCTTCGCCACCCCGCAAACAGGTGGCCGGCGGGTCTTCAGGCCTGTCAGCGCTCGCGCAGCGCCACCAGCCGTTGCCAGAAGCGGGGCTCCTGGGCCGTCGCGAAGTTGATGCGCATCAGCGTCCCGGTGGTTGGGCGGGCATGGAACAAGGTGCCCGGCGCGCACAGCCAGCCTTCGGCCAGCAGCGCTTGCGCCAGCCGTTCGGTGTCGGTACCGGTGTCGATCCAGCCGAAGAGCCCCTGGGGCGGCGTGACGAACTCGCAGCCCGCGTCGCGCACCAGGCGCAGGCAGCGCTGGCGCGCGCTGGCCAGCCGGGCACCCAGCCGGTCGGTGTGGCGACGCAGGCTGCCTTGGACCAGCGCATGGCCGATCGCCCGCTCGAAGGTTGCCGGCGTGGTCAACCCCGACAGCAGCTTGGTGTCGATGAACCGCTGCGCCAGCGCCGGCGGTGCTGCGATGAAGCCGACCCGCCACTGCGGCGCCAGCACCTTGGAGAACCCGCTGACGTAGACCGTGCGCCGGCGCAACGCGTCCAGCGGCGCCAGCCGCGTGGCGCCCGGTGGCGCGAACCAGGCGTAGGTGTCGTCGTCGACGACCGTCAGGTCCAGCGCCTCGGCCAGCGTGAGCACCTGGTGTGCGGTGGCGGCGCTGAAGCTGCCGCCGGTCGGGTTGTGCAGCACCGACATCGTGACGTAGACCTTGGGCCGGTGCGCCGCCGCGAGCTGCGCCAGGCGATCCAGGTCCGGGCCCTCGGCGCCGCGTGGCACCGGCAGCACCACCACCCCAAGCCGCGCCAGCCGCGCGAACTCGATCGCCCACCCGGGTTCGTCCACCAGTACGGCGTCGCCCGGCGCGAGCAGGGTTCGCGCCACGATGTCCAGGCCCTGGGTGGCGCCCTGGGTGGTCACGATCTGCTCCGGCGCTGCCGGAATGCCGAGCTCGGCCAGGTGCGACACCAGGGCCTGCCGCAGGAAAGGATCGCCGGCCGGGTCGCCATAGTGAAGCCAGGCCTCGGCGGCGGCCGGGTCGCTGCTGGCCTTGCGCAGCAGGCGCTGCAACAGGCCCGCGTCGAGCCAGTTCGCCGGCAGCGTGCCGACCCCCGGCCCGCCACTGCCGCGCTGACGCGCCGGGTGGAACATGCTGCGGATCAGCGCCGTCGCGTCAACTGGGGCCGGGCCGGCAGGCTCGATTGCGGCGCCGGCGGCCACTTGCGAGGTGCCGTCGACGACGCCGTCCACCGAGCGGGCGCCGATCGGCTCGCGCACGAAGAATCCGCGCTGCGGCCTGGCCTGCACCAGGCCGCGTGCCTGCAGCAGGTCGTAGGCCGCCACGACCGTGCTCGGGCTCAAGCGCTCGCGCGCGGCGCAGTCGCGGACCGATGGCAGTCGGGCGCCCGGGCCCAGCTCACGCGAGCTGATGCGCTCAGCCAGGCGCAATGCCAGGGCCTCGGCGCGGGTGGCCGGAGCGCCAAAGGCGCCCGATGGGATCGCCCCGGATGGCAGCGCCTGTGTGGTCGACATGATCGGTACAGAGGACTCAACTGTGTGGTCAAGTGTATGGTCGCTGTGTTGACCCTTGGCGATAGACTGGTCGACCCTTCCTTGCCCTGCCCGACGTCGCTCCATGCCCACCGCCGAACTGCTGGCCCTGTTGCTGCTGGGCGCCGCGATGAGCTTCACGCCGGGCCCCAACACCACGCTGGCGGCGGCATTGGCCGCCAACCGCGGGCTGCGGGCGGCGATGGCCTTTGTCTGCGCGGTACCTGTCGGCTGGGGGATGTTGCTGTTGATCTCCAGCCTGGGCGTCGGGGCCCTGGTGCAGGCCTGGCCGGCAGCGCGCTGGGCGCTCAAGATCGCCGGCCTCGGACTGCTGCTGTGGCTGGCACTGCAGCTCTGGCGCGCCGGCGGCACGCTGCGCGAGGCACGCGAGCTCGAGATCGGATTCAGCCAGGGCGTTCTGCTCCAGTTCGTCAACATCAAGGCCTGGACCCTGGCCTTCATGGTCAGCGCCGGCTGGCTGTCGACACAGGGCCAGTGGGCCCAGCGCATCGCCGTCGTGCTGCCCGTGATGATGGCGTTCGCCCTGGCCAGCAACCTGGCCTATGCCTTGCTCGGCGCGGCATTGCGCGGCTGGCTCGCCGGAGGCCCGCACCCGGGGCAGCGCCTGCGGGTGTTCAACCGCGTGCTGGCACTGGTGCTGGCCGGTACCGCGCTGTGGATGCTGACGCTGTGAAGGCCGCCCCCAACGACGCCCTGCGTGGGCTCGCGCTGGGTCTGCTTGGCGTCACGATCTTCGCGATGACGCTGCCGATGACGCGCCTGGCGGTCGGCGACACCATCGCACCGCAGCTGTCGCCGGCCTTCGTCACCGCAGGCCGTGCCGCGGTGGCCGGCCTGCTGTCCATCGGCTACCTGCTGGCGGTGCGGGCGGCCTGGCCGGGGCGGCAGCACCTGCCGGCCCTGGTGGTCTGCGCACTCGGGACGGTGCTCGGGTTCCCGCTCTTCCTGGCGCTCGCACTGCGCCAGGTCGATGCCATGCACGCAGCCGTGATCACCGGCATCCTGCCGCTGGGCACCGCCATCGTCGGCGCCTGGTGGCTGGGCCAGAAGCCATCAGCCGGGTTCTGGGCCTGCGCCGTGCTGGGCTGTGCGCTGGTGCTGGCGTTTGCGCTGATCCAGGGCGAAGGCCGATTCGTGCCGGCCGACGGTCTGCTGCTCGTGGCGCTGCTGTGCACCGCGGTCGGCTACGTCGCGGGGGCCCAGGTGTCGGCCGCGATCCCGGCGCAGCAGGCGATCTGCTGGGTGCTGGTGATCTCGCTGCCGTTCACGCTGCCGCTCGCGTTGTGGTGGCAGCCCGACCTTTCCGCCGGCACCCTCCGCGCCAGCGCCTGGTGGGGCTTCGCCTACGTGTCGCTGTTTTCGATGTGGCTGGGCTTCTTCGCCTGGTACCGCGGCCTGGTGCTGGGCGGCGTCGTGCGGGTCAGCCAGGTGCAGTTGCTGCAGCCCTTCCTGGCCCTGCTGTTTGCGGTGCCCGTGCTGGGCGAGCCGCTGGCGCCTTTGACGCTGGTGTTTGCACTGGCCGTGATGGCTGTGGTATTTGTCGGCCGGCGCATGCCGGTGCGGCGATGAACGATTCGACCCTCCGACATCCGCCAAGAACGGACACGCCCCGAAAGATCACGACGATGCACACCACCCACTGGACCCTGGCGCGCCGCGCCGCGCGGCTGAACCCGTCGACGATCCGCGAGATCCTCAAGCTCACCGAGCGGCCGGGCATCGTGTCGCTGGCCGGTGGCCTGCCGTCGGCGGACACCTTTCCGGTCGAGGCGATGCGTGCGGCCTGCGAGCGCGTGCTGGGCACCCAGGCGCGCGAGGCCCTGCAGTACGCCGCCAGCGAGGGCTATGCGCCGCTGCGCGAATGGGTCGCTCAGGAACTGCTCGAAACGCAGGGCATGCGCGTCGAGCCCAGCCAGGTGCTGATCACCACCGGCTCGCAGCAGGGCCTGGACCTGCTCGGCAAGGTGCTGATCGACCCCGGCTGCACGGTGGCGGTGGAATCGCCGACCTACCTCGGCGCGCTGCAGGCCTTTGCGCCGTTCGAGCCCGAGTTCCAGGCCATCGCGAGCGACGATGCCGGCCCGGTGCCCGACGCCCTGCGGGCCGCGGCCGGGGCGCGGCTGTTCTACCTGCTGCCGAACTTCCAGAACCCGAGCGGGCGTTGCCTGGACGAGCCCCGGCGACGCGAGCTGCTCGCTGCCGCCAACGAGGCCCAGATCCCCATCGTCGAAGACAACCCCTACGGCGACCTCTGGTTCGACACGCCACCGCCCCCGACGCTCAGCGCGCTGGCCGCCGAGACCGGGGCGACCACGCTCTACCTGGGCTCGTTTTCCAAGGTCCTGGCGCCGGGGCTTCGCCTGGGCTACGTGGTGGCGCCGACGGCCCTGTACCCCAAGCTGCTGCAGGCCAAGCAGGCGGCCGATCTGCACACCCCGGGCTTCAACCAGCGCATCGTGCATGAGGTCGTCAAGTCGGGCTTCCTGCGCGAGCACGTGCCGACCATCCGGGCCCGCTACCGCGCCCAGCGTGACGCGATGGCGGCCTCGCTCGCCCGGCACCTTCCGCCGGGCTGCCGCTGGCAGTTGCCGGTCGGGGGCATGTTCTTCTGGATCGACTTGCCGGCCGGCCTGGATGCCACCGCGCTGCTGCCGCGCGCGGTCGACGCCGGTGTCGCCTTCGTGCCCGGTGCGCCGTTCTTTGCCGAAGGCGCGCGGGTCGATTGCCTGCGGCTGAGTTTTGTCACCGTCCCGCCCGAGCGCATCGAAGTGGGTGTCGCGGCCCTCGGCCGCGTGCTCGCCGAAGCCTTGGCACAGACGCCGAACTGAGGTCGCCATGCACCGCCGCTTTGCCCAGGTTGATGTCTTCACCGCCGTGCCCCTGTACGGCAACCCGCTCGCCGTCGTGCTCGACGGCAGCGGACTGGACGACGCCCAGATGGCCCGCCTCGCACGCTGGACCCAGCTGTCGGAGACCACGTTCCTGCTGCCTCCGACCCCGCAGGCGGCGGCGGCCGGCGCCGACTACCGCGTGCGCATCTTCTTTCCGCAAGGCGAGCTGCCGTTTGCCGGCCACCCCACGCTGGGCTCGTGCCATGCGTGGCTGGCTGCGGGCGGTCGACCGCAGTCGGCCGACGTCATCGTGCAGGAATGCGGGGTCGGGCTGGTGCGCATCCGCCGCTCGGCGATGGGGCGGCTGGCGTTTGCGGCGCCACCGCGCGTGCGCAGCGACGCGCTGGGCGAGGACCGCATCACGGCGCTGGCGGCGGCGGTGAACCTGCCGCGCGATGCGGTACTGGCTGGCGCCTGGTGCGACAACGGCCCGGGCTGGGAAGGCCTGCTGCTCGACAGCGCGGAGCGGGTTCTGGCCGCCCGGCCCGACGCCTCACGGCTGGCCGGCATCAAGCTTGGCCTGGTCGGAAGGCAGACCGCGGCCAGTGAAACGCAGTTCGAAGTCCGGGCGTTCTTCCCCGGGAACAACGGTGTCGCCGAAGACCCTGTGACCGGCAGCCTGAACGCCGCCCTGGCGCAATGGCTCGTCGGCGCCGGCATCGCACCCCACCGCTACGTGGCGGCCCAGGGGACGGCGATGGGCCGCGCCGGCCGCGTGCATGTCGACACCGAAGACGGGCAGATCTGGATCGGCGGCGACGTCGTGCCGGTGATCGACGGCAGCATCGCGCTCTGAGGCACAGTCGCTGACACGATGAGCACCGCCACCTTCGACCACCTCGTCGTCGCCTGCGCGACGCTGGACCAAGGCGTGCGCTGGTGCGAAGCCACACTCGGTGTCACGCCCGGTCCGGGCGGTCGGCACGCCGCGTTCGGCACCCACAACCGGCTCGTGCGTCTGGACAACGAGGACGCCTGGCCTTACGCCTTCCTGGAGCTGATCGCCATCGACCCCGAGGCCCCGCCACCGGGCCGGCTGCGCTGGTTCGACCTCGACAACCCATCGCTTCAGGCGCGTCTGCGCGACGACGGGCCGCAGCTCGTGCACTTCGTGGCCCGCTCGACGATGCTGGACATGCACCGCTGGGGCCTCATCACGGTCGGCCTGCAACCCGGCGACCCGGTGCGCGCCGGCCGCGACACGCCGCGCGGGCGGCTGGAGTGGCAGATCCTGGTCCGCGCCGATGGCATACCGCTGGCCGGTGGCGCGTTGCCGACGCTGATCCAGTGGCCCGCCGACCTGGCCACCGTGCACCCGGCGGCCCACTTGCCGGCCAGCGGCATCACCCTGACCCGGCTCACGCTGCGTGGCATGCCCGCCCGTGCCCGCGACGTGCTTCGCCTGCGTGGCGTGCAGCATGCCGACGACCCGGGCCCGGCGCTCACGGCCGATCTCTCCACGCCCCTGGGCCCCCTGACCTTGAAGAGCCCCACCTGACATGCAGGACCTGAGTCCCGACGAGATCGCCCGGGCCCAGGCCCTGGTGCGCGCCGCCCTGCCGCCGACGCCTCAGTACGCCTGGCCGCTTCTCGGCCAGCGCCTGGGCGCCACGGCCTGGGTCAAGCACGAGAACCACTTGCCCGTCGGCGCCTTCAAGGTCCGCGGCGGCCTGGTCTATGTCGACGCGCTCATGCGCCGCGAACCGACCTGCCCGGGGCTGGTGTCGGCCACGCGCGGCAACCATGGCCAGTCCATTGCGTTTGCCGCCCGTCGCCATGGCCTGCCGGTGACCATCGTCGTTCCCAGGGGCAACTCGGTCGAGAAGAACGCGGCGATGCAGGCTCTGGGCGCCGAACGGATCGAACACGGTGACGACTTCCAGGCCGCACGCGAGTTCGCGATCCAGCTGGCCACCGATCGCGGCCTGCACATGGTGCCGTCGTTCCACCGCGACCTGGTGTGCGGTGTGGCGACGTGTTGGCTGGAGTTCTTTGCCGCGGTCCAGCCGGACGTGGTGTTCGTGCCCGTCGGCATGGGGTCGGGCATTGCGGCCTGCGTCCTGGCTCGGCGCGCAGCCGGGCTCAGCCGCGAGCGCGTGCGGATCGTCGGCGTGGTGTCGGCACATGCCACGGCCTACCTCGATTCGTTCCGCAGCGGCCTCGTCACGGCCGCGCCGGTCAGTACCGTACTCGCCGACGGCATGGCCTGCCGCGTGCCCGACGCCGAGCCGCTGGCCCTGATGCGGGCCGAGGTCGACGACGTGATCGCCGTCACCGACGACGAGGTCGCCGCGGCGATGCGGGCCTTGTTCTCGGACACGCACAACGTGGCCGAAGGCGCAGGCGCAGCGTCGCTCGCCGGCGCCATGCAGCAGCAAGAGCGCTGGCGCGGCAAGACTGTCGGGTTGACGCTGTGCGGCGGCAATGTCGACCGCGACGTGTTCGCGCGCGTGCTCGCCGCCGCCTGAACCCAAACCCTCAAAGCCCATGCGCTCGACCGAAGAACTGTTCCGCGACGACGCCAACCTCGCGGAGTGCGGCGCCACCGTGCTGGCCATCGACACCATCGGCGAAGGCGACAACGCGCGCCGCGCCGTGCTGCTGGATCGCACGGTGTTCTACCCACAAGGCGGTGGCCAGGCGGGCGACAGCGGCGAGCTGGTCCTGGCCGACGGCCGGCGCATCGCCATCGCCGACACACGCAAGCACCCGCTGCATCCGGGTGTTGTGGCCCATCTCCCGATGCCGGAAGCCGATCTTTCAGCGCTGGCACCCGGTGTCGCGGTGACGGGGCGCATCGACGTCGCGCGCCGCCTCGCGCACCGGCGCTTCCACACGGCGACCCACCTGTTGTGTGCGCTGGTGCCGCACCCGGTGGACGGCTGCTCGATCACCGCCGGCTACGCGCGGCTGGACTTCCACATGACGGAGCCGCTGGACAAGGAGGCGATCACCGCCGGCATCGCCCGCCTGGTGGCTGCGGCGCACCCGGTGCGCCAGCGCTGGATCACCGAGGCCGAACTCGACGCCAACCCGGGCCTCGTGCGCAGCATGAGCGTGCAACCCCCACGCGGGCAAGGCCGGGTCCGCGTCCTCGAGATCGAGGGCGTGGACCTGCAGCCCTGCGGTGGCACGCACGTGGACAACACGGCCGAGATCGGCCGCGTCGTCGTCACCAAGATCGAAAAGAAGTCGGCGATGACCCGGCGCGTCGTGCTCGGGTTCGCCGACGGCTGAGGGTCAGCGGCCGACCCTCGCGCAGCCGATCAGGGCACGCGGAAGTCGTCGTGGCAGCTCTTGCAGGTGCCAGCGGCGGGCCCGAAGGCGGCCTTGAGCTGGTCGAGGTTGTTGGTCCTGGCGGCCGCGGCAAGCTTGGCGACGGCGTCCTGCATCTCCTTGGCTGACGCATCGAACTTCGCGCGCTCGCTCCAGACATTGGCCCTCGGCGCGCCCTTGTCGGTGCCGCCGGTGCCTTCGACGAAGCCGGCATAGGGCAGGCGCGACATCGCGACCACGATGTCGGCATTGGCCGCGGCCGCCGCACCGTCGAAGGGGACGCGGCCATTGGCCATCGCGCCGATGCGGCCGAAGTGCGTCGCCATCACCGTGAACGCCGCCTTGCGGTACTTGACGGCGTCGTCGGGACGCTGGAACTGGGCTGCGGCGGGCAGCGCCGTGGCCAACAGCGCAAACGCCGTGGTGGCCCAGGCGCAGATGCTGCGAATCGACATGCGAGTCTCCTGAAATCAGGTTGGGGAAGCGGCAATGACCTCAACGGGGTCAAGGGTGAGTGTAGACAGCTCCCGATCCGGTTGCATCGGGCTTGCCTGGATGCGTGAGCGCAGGGTTGCGGCTTGCCAGCCCGCAAGGCCCCTGCAAAGATCGGGGCCATGGCCAAACCGTCTCCAAACTCAAGCCCAGGCGCCATCCGCGTCTGGGATCTTCCAACGCGGCTGTTCCACTGGGGGCTTGCCGGCCTGGTGCTGTGCTCGGTCGTCAGCGCCAAGATCGGCGGTGGGGCGATGGTCTGGCATGTCCGATTCGGCTACTGCATCGCCGCCCTGCTGATCTTCCGCCTCGCCTGGGGCCTGCTGGGGGGGCACTGGTCGCGATTTGCGAGCTTCATCTACGGCCCCGCCTCGGTGGTGCGCTATCTGCGTGGGCAGAGCCGGCCCGAGGACCGGCACGAGGTCGGCCACAGCCCGCTGGGTGCCGCCTCTGTCTTTGCCCTGCTGGCCTGGCTGTGCATCCAGGTCGGCACCGGCCTGGTGTCGGACGACGAGATCTCGTTTCTCGGCCCGCTGAACCGTTGGGTGTCGCCCGACACCGGGATCGCCGCCACCGGCTGGCACAAGCACTGGGGCGAGATCGGACTCGGCGTGCTCGTGGGCCTGCACGTCGCCGCGATCCTGTACTACGTGCTGGTCAAGAAGAAGGCGCTGATCCGTCCGATGCTCGACGGCGACAAGTCCGACCTGCCGGGCGACACCCCGGCCAGCGCCGATGGCCTGCGCCAACGGGGTCTGGCCGTTGTGCTGCTGCTGGTGGCGGCAGCGGCGGTCGCCGCAGTGGTGCTGAAGGCGCCGTGAGCCCAGCCCGGTGATGAGCGCAAGCCATGCGCCCCAGGTGACGCTGCGGGTGGTCGATTCGGCAGCCGAACTCGACGCGGTGCGCCTGCTGTTCCGCGAGTACGCCGCGCAGCTCGGTGTCGACCTGTGTTTCCAGGGCTTCGAAGCCGAGCTGGCCGGCCTGCCGGGCGAGTACGCCGCACCCTCGGGCACGCTGCTGCTGGCCCTGGTGGACGGCATGCCCGCAGGCTGCGGCGCCCTGCGCGCGCTGGCCGATGTGGACTACCCCAATGCCTGCGAGATGAAGCGCCTGTTCGTGCGGCGCGCCTTCCGCAGCTTCGGCCTCGGCCGCCGTCTGGCGCAGGCGCTGATCGACCACGCCGTGCAGGCCGGCCATTCGACGCTGCTGCTCGACACCCTGGACGACATGGAGGCCGCACGCGGGCTCTACGCCTCACTCGGCTTCGAGGAGATCCCGCCGTACTACTTCAACCCGATTGCCGGTGCGCATTACCTGAAGGTCGATCTCGACGAGCCGGCGACCCGCTGGTAGCGGCGTCGGCAAGCCCTGGTAAGCCCCGGCGGAGCGGGCGCGGGCTTGCGGCATCATCGAGCGCAAAGACACGCCGCCTCTGCGGCCTGCCTCGCACCGACATGAATCCCTTTCGACAACTTCTGCGCGCCGCCGGTGGCCAGGTGCCCCTGGGGACCTGGATCATGTCGGGCAGCCCGATCGTCGCCGAGGCGGTGGGTCATGCCGGCTTCGACTGGGCGGTGCTCGACATGGAGCACAGCGCGCTCGACGTTGCCGGGGTGCTGGCGATGCTGCAGGCGCTGGGCTCGACCCGGATGGTGCCTCTCGTGCGGGTGCCCTGGAACGAGCCCGTCGTCGTCAAGCGCGTGCTCGACGCCGGAGCCTTGACGGTCCTGTTCCCGTTCGTGCAGACGGCCGACGAAGCCCGCGCCGCGGTCGCCGCGACGCGCTACCCACCCGCCGGCGTTCGAGGCATGGCCGGCATGTCCCGGGCCACACGCTTCGGTACCGATCCGGACTACCTGCGCCTGGCCAATCAGAAGGTCGGCGTCGTGGTCCAGCTCGAGTCGCGTCTGGCGCTGCAGAACCTCGAGGCCATCGCCGCCGAGCCGGGCGTCGATGCACTGTTCATCGGCCCGGCCGACCTGTCGGCCGACATGGGCCACGGCGGGCATACGATCCACCCCAAGGTGATCGAGGCCATGGCCGATGCCGTGCACCGCGCGAAGGCGGTCGGCAAACCCATCGGCACGCTTGGCCTGGCGCCGCCCCAGGTGGTGCGCTACCGGGCGCTGGGCTTCGACTTCATCGCCCTTTCCTCCGACCTCGGATTGCTGATCCACGGCGCCCGCGACACCTTGTTCGATCTCCAAAGCCAGGGCGGCGACAACCGGGTGCACAGCCTCCACGGCGGCACCGTCACCGAATGACCATGACCGACACCTCAGCTCCACACACCAGCGCCATCGAACTGAACGCCGGCGCCCTGCGCCTGGCCCTGAGACCCGACCTCGGCGGCGCGATCGCCGGACTCTGGTTCGACACCCTGCCGGTGATGCGCAGCAGCGAGCCGGGCGACCTGGTGTCGTCTCGACTGTCCGCCTGCTATCCGCTGGTGCCGTACAGCAACCGCCTCGGCTACCGCCGCTTCAAGTGGCTCGGCCACGACTACACGACCTCAGCCAACTTCGACGACAACCCGCACTCGGTTCACGGCGTCGGCTGGCAGCGGGCCTGGCGCACCGTGCAGTGCGACACCGGCGCGGCAACCCTGGCCTACGAACACGCACCCGATGCGCACTGGCCATTCGCCTTTGCCGCCGAGCAGCGGTTCGAGCTCACGCCCGAGGCCTTGACCCTGCACCTGTCGGTCGTCAACACGGCGCCGCATGCGCAGCCGGTCGGCCTGGGGTGGCACCCGTACTTTCCCAAGCGCAGCCGCAGCCGGCTGCACGCCGAACTGGCCGAGCGCTGGGACAACGACGCCAGCGGCCTGCCGACGCGCAAGGTCGCGCAGCCCGGCATCGACGGCGACATCTCGCACCTGGCCTTCGACAACTGCTTCGAGGGCTGGGCCGGGCCGGCACGCCTTCGCGACGAACGGCTGTCGCTGCGCCTGTCGTCGTCGCTGCCTTACCTCGTGGTCTTCACGCCCGGCAACAAGCCGTACTACTGCGTCGAGCCGGTCAGCCACGTCAGCAACGCCATCCACATGGCCAACCCGGCGGCACATGGTCTGCGCTCGCTCGAGCCTGGGCAGCGCTTTGACGCCTGGATGAAGCTGGAGATCGCGCGGGCATGACGGCGGCGGATCCCGCCGGCCGCTTCGAGGCGCTGCCGCTGTCCCCGTGCGGCCTGGGTGAGTCGCCCTTCTGGCACCCCGACGAGGCGGCGCTTTACTGGATCGACATCCCCGGCCGAGCGATCCACCGCTGGCACCCGGCAGGCGCCGGGCATACGGCCTGGTCGCTGGGAGACAGTCCGCTCGACGAGCCGGGTTGCATCGCCCCGCTCCTCGGTGGCCGGCTGCTGCTGGCCCAACGCCGTGGGCTGAGGGTGTTCGACACCGCAACGGGCCGCTGTGGTCCGCTGCTGGCCGAGGCACCCTACGACACGGCTCACGAGCGCTTCAACGACGGCAAGGCCGACGCCCAGGGCCGGCTGTGGGTCGGCACGATCTACGAGCCGCGCGACCGTGCCGCCGGCGCGCTCTATTGCTGGACCGGTGGCCGCTTGAATCGGGTGTTGGGTGATGTCACCGTCAGCAACGGCCTGGCCTTTGCGCAAGACGGCCGCGGCATGCTCTGGAGCGACACCAAGGCGCACCGCATCGACCGTCTGGCGCTCGAAGCCGCCACGGGCGCGGTGAGTGTGCGCCAGCCCTGGAAGCAATTCGACCTGCGCGACCCGGCACAACCCTTGTCGACGTATGGCGGCCGGCCCGACGGTGCGGCGATCGACTGCGAAGGCGCCTGCTGGGTCGCGATGTTCGAAGGTCAGCGGCTGCTGCGCCTGGCGCCTGATGGCACCTTGCTGTCCGAATGGCCACTGCCAGTGCGCTGCCCGACGATGCCGTGTTTTGGCGGTCCCGACCTGAAGACCTTGTACCTGACGACCGCGCGCCACAACCGGCCGGCCGATGAGTTGGCGGAGCAACCGATGGCCGGCTGCGTACTGAGCCTGCGTGTGGCCGTTCCGGGCTTGCCGGTGCACTTCGCCCAGGGCTGAACGGACGGCGGCCGTGAACACGCCGGCATCGCCCACCGCCTGGCCCCGCGAGCGGCTGTGGCAGCGGCTGCTCGAAGGCTCGGGTGCGCCCGATGGCGCCTGGGACCTGGCCGTCATCGGCGGCGGTGCCACCGGCCTGGGGGTGGCGCTCGACGCCGTCGCGCGGGGCTTTTCGGTCGTGCTCGTCGAGTCGCAGGACTTCGCCTCTGGCACTTCCAGCCGCGCCACCAAGCTCGCCCACGGCGGTGTGCGCTATCTGGCGCAAGGCGACATCGGCCTGGTGCGCGAGGCCCTGGCCGAACGCGGTGCGATGCTCGCCAACGCGCCGCATGTCGCCCAGCGCCTGCCTTTCGTGATGCCCGGCTACCAGTGGTGGGAACGGGCGTTCTACGGCGCCGGGCTCAAGATGTACGACACGCTTGCCGGCCGCCAGGGCCTGGGCGGCACCGAGTGGCTGACCAGCAGCCGTGTGCGCGAGCTGATTCCGGGCGTGGCCACCCAGGGCTTGTGGGGCGGCGTTCGCTACTGGGACGGCCAGTTCGACGACGCCCGGCTCGCGGTGCTGCTGGCACGCACGGCCGCGGCGCGTGGCGCGCTGGTGCTCAACCACTGCCCGGCCACCGGTTTGATCCGCGAGTCCGGCCAGGTGCGCGGCCTGACCGTTCGCGACAGCGAAACCGGCGCTGAAGCCAGCGTGCGGGCCCGCTGCGTCGTCAATGCCACCGGAGTCTGGGTCGACGCGGTGCGCGACTGGGACCGCGAACCTCAGACCCCCGAGCGCGCCCCGCTGGTGGCGCCGAGCCAGGGCGTGCACCTGGTCGTCGCGCGCCGCTTCTGGCCCGGCAGCCACGCCCTGCTGGTGCCCAAGACGGCCGACGGTCGGGTGCTGTTTGCCGTGCCCTGGCTGGGCAAGACCATCCTGGGCACGACCGACACGCCGCGCAGCGATCTGGCGCGCGAGCCGCGGCCGTTTTCCGAAGAGATCGAGTTCATCCTCGGCGAATCGCGCCGCTACCTGGCGCAGGCGCCGACGCGTGCCGACGTGCTGTCGTGCTGGGTCGGACTGCGCCCGCTGGTCAAGCCGGCGCAGGACGAAGGCGGCGGCAACACGCAGGCGATTTCTCGCGAGCACACGGTCATCGTCGGCCGCTCCGGGCTGGTCACCGTGACCGGCGGCAAATGGACGACCTATCGGGCGATGGCCGAGGACGTGCTTGAACGCGCGATGGCCCGTGGCCTGCTGCCGCAGCGCCCGGCCGGGGTCACGCGCCATCTGGCCCTGGTCGGAGCCGCCCCGGGCCGGCCATTGGCTGAACCCCCGGGCGAACACCTTTACGGCAGCGAAGCGCCAGCCTTGCGTCAGCTTCCGGGCGCCGCGAACTGGCTCTGGCGCGACGAGGCCGCTGCCGCCGGGACATCTGCCGGCCTGAGCGAGGCGATGGTGCGGTTCGCGGCCCGGCACGAGATGGCCCGCACGGTGGCCGACGTGCTGGCGCGCCGCTCGCGCCTGTTGTTCCTGGACGCTGCCGCCGCCGAGGCGGCAGCGCCGGCGGTGAGCCGCATCCTGGCCGAGGAGCTCGGCCGCGACACACCGACCGAGGACTTTGTCGCACTGGCCCGGCAGTACCGGACCGTGCCGTGATCAACCCGCGTTGTACTTGACGCTGCAGCCGTAGGGCCGGGTGCTGGCCATGCTGACCGGCTTGCCGGCCAGCGACTCCGCCAGAGCCGCCTTGACGTGGTTGCGCGAGCCGGGGATGTCCGCCTGACTCGCGGTGGGCTTGTCGTCGATGGCGCCGGCATAGACCAAGGTACCGCTCGCGTTGATCACGTACATGTGCGGCGTCGTGCGCGCACCGTAGGCCCGGCCGACCTTGCCGTCGGCGTCCATCAGCGTGGCCGTGGCACCGGCCTTCTGCTGCTGCATCCAGCCCGCCATCGCCGACGGGGCCTTGTAGTCCTGATGGTCGCTGGCGGTCGAGTTGACGGCCAGCCAGACCACGCCCTTGGAGGTGCTGTCCTTCTGGGTCGCCTGCATGTTGCCGCTGGCGTAGTGCTTGACCACGAACGGGCACCCCGGGTTGACCCACTCGAGCACCACGTGCTTGCCCTTGAAGTCGGCCAGGGACACGGCCTTTCCACTGGCGTCGGTGGCGGTGAACGCCGGCGCCGGCTGGCCGACGACGGCCTGCGCCAGGGCGGCGGATGCGGCCAGCAGGCCTGCGGCAAGCACGAGCGAAGTCTTGAACAGCACGGCAGAGCTCCTGAAAGGGGTGTGGAGGTGGGATGAGGCGATCAGCTCGGCAATTGGGCCAGTGCGGCGCGGACCCCTTCGACACTGAGGATTTCCGGCAGCAACTGAGGCGAAGCCTGTCCAGGGACATAAAGCGCGTAGACCGGGACGCCGCTGCGCCCCAGGCGCGACAGTTCGGCGGCGATGACCGCATCGCGCCGGGTCCAGTCGGCACGCAGCAGCAGCACACGCTTGCCGTCCATCGCGGCCAGCACCGAGGCATCGGCCAGCGTGCTGCGCTTGTTGAACTGGCAGGTCACGCACCAGGCCGCGGTGAAGTCCACGAACACCGGTTGACCGGCCGCCAGGGCCTGCTGCACCCGATCGGGCGACCAAGGCTGCCAGCGGTCCGTGCCGGGCACCGTGCCGCGGTCAGCGGCATTGGCGGCCACAGCCTCCTGGCGCCAGCTTGGAGTGGCCCATGTCAGCGCCACCGCCAGCAGCAGCAGCGAGACCGCGCCGAAGGCACGTCGCGCCCACATGCCCAGCGATGGCGAGCCCAGTGCCCAGGCGACGAAGCTCAGCGCCAGCAGCACCGCGAGCAAGGCCGCGGCAGCATCGATGCCGGCCTGCACGCCCAGCACCCACACCAGCCAGACCACCGTGGCCAGCATCGGGAAGGCCATCAGCGTCTTGAAGTGGGCCATCCACGCCCCGGGGCGCGGCAACCGACGGGCAAGCCCCGGCCAGGCACAGATCACGAGATACGGCAAGGCCATGCCAAGGCCCAGTGCGGCAAAGACCAGCAGCGCCTGGGCTGCCGGCAGCGTCACGGCCAGTCCCAGCGACGCCCCCATGAACGGCGCCGTGCAGGGGCTGGCGACCGCAACCGCCAGCACACCGGTCAGCACCGAATCGAGCACCGGGTTGCGGGCCCGCGCGGTCTCGACCGACGACGGCAGCACCGAGCCGATCTCGAACACCCCTGCCAGGTTCAGCGCGATCAGCGTGAACAGCGCTGCCAGCAGCGCCACCACCGCCGGCTGCTGCAGCTGAAAGCCCCAGCCGAGCTGCTCGCCACCGGCGCGCAAGGCCAGCAGCAAGGCAGCCAGCGCCACGAACGACAGCACGACGCCAGCCGTGTAGGCCAGACCTCCCACGAGCAGACGGCGGCGGTCGCCCCCGTGGTGGGCAAAGCCCAGGACCTTGAGCGCCAGCACCGGGAAGACACACGGCATCAGGTTCAGCAACGCACCACCGGCCAGGGCCAGCAGCAGCGCCAGCCCGAGTCCGACGCCCCCGCTGCCGGCAGACCCAGCGGGTTGAACTTCGGCATTGCCGAGTGCCGGTGCCGGCGCCGCGGCGGGGGTCGTCGCGGGCCAGGGCGTGGTCACCGCCACCTGCAGCGCCACTCCGATCGGTGCTGCGGACACGCCAGGCGCGGCCAGCACCGCCGGCATCGCGGTCGGCGACTCGGTTCGCTGGATGTCCAAAGGCACCCGGGCCGACCAGTCGCCGCCGTCCCAGCGCTGTTCGGGCTCGGCCGCGTTCTGGATCACCCCCGGTGTCTCGGGGAAAAACGCCAGGGCCCGGCCTTGCCAGCCGGCCGGCAGCCCGTTGACGCGCACGACCAGGACGTCGCCCTCGACCGCGGCCGTCGCCCGGGCCGCTTCCAGCTTGAGCGGCGCGAGGGAGGCCACGCCGTCGAAGTCCGACGCCGCCGTCACGGTCGAGGCGCGCGCCGGCACAGTCAACGCGAAGTCGCCGCCCTCGGGGATGCAGACGTCCTTGCAGACCAGCCAGTCGGCACGCAAGCGCACCTTCAGTTCGTTGCCATCAAACCCAGCCGGGACCGTCACCGCCACCGGCAGCAACAGCGTGCCTTCGAAACCAAAGTTCGTGAGCGGTCCGAGAGGAAGCCGCTTCGGCGTCGGCCAGCCGATCTCGCCGGCAGCAAAGCCCGCCGGCAGCGTCCAGGCCAGGGTGGTCGGCAGGCCGGAGTCGCCGGGGTTCTTCCAGTAGGTGTGCCAGTGCGGCTGATGCTCGATCTTCAGCCCCAGCCACAACGGCTGACCCGGTTGCACGCCCTGCGGTGCATGGGCCACGAGTTCGGCGCGGACTTGCGGCGTGACGACCACGGCCGGGTTGGCCGCGCTCGCCTGTGCCGCAAGGACGGTTCCGGACGCGAACAGGAAGGCTCTGAAGATCGACGACGACATGGTGGGCAAGGGTGGTCTGCGGCCGGCAGGGTAGCGCCTTTCGCTCTTGATGTGAAAGGCGCACAGAGGCCCTGAGTCGTGACGCGGCACCCTTGTTCCCGCCGATTCGTGGTCGTTCATGTCAGTCGGGTCAATGGCCGGTGTGGGTTCGGCGCCACCGGCTTCGGGCACGCGCGCACCGTGGGTTTGCGGAGCGCTGCGGGTTTCTTCGTATACTCGTCAGGCTTTGCTGCTTGCATCTGAATTCCGCATGGGTACCGAACCGAAAGCACGGTCCGGCTCCTGGGCCGAACACGATGAAGCCGAGGCCCTGGCCTTCAAGACGCTTTCCCGGGAGGAAGCGCAGGCCCTGCGGGCCCAGGAGCCGTCACTGTCGCCGTGGCGGGTGCTGGGCGTGCAGATCGGGGTGGGGGCGGCGGTGGCGCTGATGGCGCTGCTCGTTGTCGGCGAGGCATCGGCCGCGTGGTCTGCGCTTTACGGCGCTGCCACCGTGGTCCTGCCGGGGGCCTTGATGGCGCGTGGCATGACCAGCCGCTTCAGCAGCATGTCGCCCGGCGTCAGCGCCGTCAGCTTCATGTTGTGGGAGATGGTCAAGATTGGGGCTTCGATCGCGATGCTGGTTCTCGCGCCGAAGCTTGTGCAGAGCCTGTCCTGGCCGGCCTTGCTGGTCGGGATGGTGTTTTGCATGAAGGTGTACTGGCTGGCGCTGCTGTGGCGGCCAGGTGCGAAAAAACGGATCGAGGGACGTTGAGCGAGAACATGGCAGCAGCGCAAGGGCAAGAACTGACCGCGGGCGAGTACATCCGCCATCACCTCGGTCACCTCCAGACTTCCAAGCAGACCGCGGTGGCGGACTTCACGGTCCTGAACCTCGACTCGGCTTTCTGGTCGCTGTTCCTCGGTCTTCTCGGGTGCTTCGTGCTGTGGCGAGCCGCGCGCCGCGCCACCTCGGGCGTTCCGGGCCGTTTCCAGGCGGCGGTCGAGTTCCTGGTCGAGATGGTCGACAGCCAGGCCAAGGGCATCGTGCACAACGCCGAAAGCCGCAAGCTCGTCGCGCCGCTCGCCTTGACCGTGTTCATCTGGATCTTTCTGATGAACGCGATGGACCTGCTGCCGGTGGATCTGATCCCGTACATCTGGGACCACCTGGGCTTGCATGCCGCGTTTGGCGCCAAGGACTACATGCGGGTCGTGCCAACCGCCGACCTGTCGGTCACGATGGGCCTGGCCCTGGGCGTCCTGCTCGTCTGCCTGGTCTACAACATCAAGATCAAGGGCTTCGGCGGCTGGGGCCACGAGCTGATCTCGGCGCCGTTCGGCAGCCACCCGCTGCTCTGGCCGTTCAACCTCGCGATGCAGATCATCGAGTTCGTCGCCAAGACGGTCAGCCACGGCATGCGGCTGTTCGGAAACATGTACGCCGGCGAGCTGATCTTCTTCCTGATCGCGCTGATGGGCGGCGCCTTCACGCTGTCGGCAACCGGCATCTTCCTCGGCATCGGCCACATCGTCGCCGGCTTCGCCTGGGCCGTGTTCCACATCCTGATCATCACGCTTCAGGCCTTCGTGTTCATGATGCTGACGCTCGTGTACATCGGCCAGGCCCACGAATCGCATTGACGCTGCGTCGACAGTCTTTCGTTCCTTCGCGTTTCACTTTTCCCTCAACAACTCCACATTTCTCTCGGAGCATCAAATGGAAGTCATCAGCTTTACCGCCATCGCCGCCGGCCTGATCATCGGTCTGGGTGCCGTCGGCGCTTGCATCGGCATCGGCATCATGGGCAGCAAGTACCTCGAATCGGCCGCCCGCCAGCCCGAGCTGATGGGCGAGTTGCAGACCAAGATGTTCCTGCTGGCCGGCCTGATCGACGCCGCGTTCATCATCGGCACCGGTATCGCGCTGTGGTTCGCCACCGCCAACCCGTTCCTCGCCCAGATCGCCAACCTGCCGAAGTAATCCATCCACTTCGGTCCGGCGGGTGGCGGCGCTCCCATAGCGGGCGCGGTCACCCTGGGCAACGCATGACGAGGTACGAGCCGTGAGCATCAACGCCACACTCATTTTCCAGATGGTGGTCTTCGCACTGCTGGTCTGGTTCACGATGCGACTGGTCTGGCCGCCGATCGCCAAGGCGCTCGACGAGCGCGCCGCCAAGATCGCTGAAGGCCTGTCGGCCGCCGACAAGGCCAAGGCCGATCTGGCCGCCGCCGACAAGCGGGTCGCGGCCGAGCTTTCGGCCGCGCGGGACGACGTGGCACGCCGCATCGCCGACGCCGATCGCCAGGCCCAGCGCATCGTCGAGGACGCCAAGACCCGCGCGTCCGACGAGGGCGCCAAGATCGTCGCCGCGGCCCGCGCCGAGGCCGAGCAGGAGTCCGTCAAGGCCCGCGAGGCACTGCGCGAGCAGGTTGCCGGGCTGGCCGTCAAGGGCGCCGAAGCGATCCTGCGCCGCGAGGTCAACGCCGGCGTGCACGCCGAACTGCTGGGGCGGCTGAAGGCCGAACTCTGAGATGGCTGAAGTCGCCACCATTGCCCGGCCCTACGCCGAGGCGCTGTTCCAGGCCGCTGGCGGCCAGGGCGCGGCGTTGAAGGACCAGCTCGCGGCGCTGGCACAACTGGCAGCCGACCCCGGGCTGCTCCAGTTTGCCGACAACCCCAAGGTCGCGCCGCTGCAGGTGTTCGACCTGATCGCCGGCGTTGCGCTGCAGAAGGGCCTGGCACTAGACGGCAAGGTCGCCAACCTGCTGCGCGCCGTGATCGAAAACGGTCGCTTGGCCGCGTTGCCCGAAGTCGCGGCGCAGTTCCAGGTGTTGGTTAACAGCGCCTCGGGCGTCAGCGACTGCACCGTCGAGAGCGCCTTCGAGATCGAACCCGCACAGCTCACGGACGTCACCGCGGCGCTCGAAAAGCGATTCGCGCGCAAGCTCAACGTCAGCGTGCGCCTCGTGCCCGAGCTGATTGGCGGCATCCGCGCGGTCGTCGGCGACGAAGTGCTGGACACCTCGGTGCAGGCGCGACTGCAACAGATGAAGGCGGCGTTGACGGCCTAGACGTCCTGAAGGGCCCGACCGGCCCGAACGCCGCGGCAACGCAGCGACGACACACGCAAGAAAGCACACCATGCAACTCAATCCCGCTGAAATCTCCGAGCTGATCAAGAGCCGCATCGAGGGCCTTGCCGCAACGACCGACATCAAGAACCAGGGCACCGTGGTCTCGGTGACCGACGGCATCGTGCGTGTGCACGGCCTGTCGGACGTGATGGCCGGCGAAATGCTGGAGTTCCCGCCCACCGCCAGCGGCCAAGCCACCTACGGCCTGGCGCTGAACCTCGAGCGCGACTCGGTCGGCGCGGTGATCCTGGGCGAGTACGAGCACATCTCCGAAGGCGACACCGTCAAGTGCACCGGCAACATCCTGTCGGTGCCGGTGGGCCCGGAGCTGATCGGCCGCGTCGTCAACGCGCTCGGCCAGCCGATCGACGGCAAGGGCCCGATCAACGCCAAGATGACCGACGTGATCGAGAAGGTCGCCCCGGGCGTGATCGCGCGCAAGAGCGTCGACCAGCCGGTGCAGACGGGCCTGAAGTCGATCGACTCGATGGTGCCCGTGGGCCGCGGCCAGCGCGAGCTGATCATCGGCGACCGCCAGACCGGCAAGACCGCCGTGGCGATCGACACGATCATCAACCAGAAGGGTCAGAACATGACCTGCGTCTACGTCGCCATCGGTCAGAAGGCGTCGTCGATCAAGAACGTCGTGCGCAGCCTGGAACAGGCCGGCGCGATGGACTACACCATCGTCGTGGCCGCCAGCGCCTCGGAATCGGCCGCGATGCAGTACGTGTCGGCCTACTCGGGCTGCACGATGGGCGAGTACTTCCGCGACCGTGGGCAGGACGCGCTGATCATCTATGACGACCTGTCCAAGCAGGCCGTGGCCTATCGCCAGGTGTCGCTGCTGCTGCGCCGCCCGCCGGGCCGCGAAGCCTACCCGGGCGACGTGTTCTATCTGCACAGCCGCCTGCTCGAGCGTGCCGCGCGTGTGAACGCCGATTACGTCGAGGCCTTCACCAAGGGCGAGGTCAAGGGCAAGACCGGTTCGCTGACAGCGCTGCCGATCATCGAGACCCAGGCCGGTGACGTGTCGGCCTTCGTGCCGACCAACGTGATCTCGATCACCGATGGCCAGATCTTCCTCGAGACCAGCCTCTTCAACGCCGGCATCCGTCCCGCCATCAACGCCGGTATCTCGGTGTCGCGGGTCGGCGGTGCGGCGCAGACCAAGCTGATCAAGAGCCTGTCGGGCGGCATCCGTACCGACCTGGCGCAGTACCGCGAACTGGCCGCTTTCGCGCAGTTCGCCAGCGACCTCGACGCCGCCACCCGCAAGCAGCTCGACCGCGGTGCCCGCGTCACCGAACTGCTCAAGCAGGCGCAGTACAGCCCGCTGCCCATCAGCCTGATGGCCGCCACGCTGTATGCGGTGAACAAGGGCCACCTCGACAGCGTCGACACCAAGAAGGTGCTCGCGTTCGAACAGGGCCTGCACCAGCATCTGAAGAACAGCCACGCAGCCCTGCTGGCCAAGCTCGAGAACGACAAGGCGATGGACAAGGCCGCCGAAGAAGAACTCGCCGGCGCGATCGCGGCGTTCAAGAAGTCGTTCGTCTAAACGCCGGCGCAGCGAAGGAGCGAAGACCATGGCGGTCGGCAAAGAGATACGCGGCAAGATCAAGTCGGTGGAGAACACCAAGAAGATCACCAAGGCCATGGAGATGGTCGCCGCCAGCAAGATGCGCAAGGCGCAGGAGCGCATGCGCCAGGCGCGGCCCTACGCCGACAAGATCCGCAACATCACGGCGCACCTCTCGGAGGCCAACCCCGAGTACAAGAGCCCGTACATGCGGGCCACGGACAAGCCCAAGGCCGTGGGCTTCATCGTCGTCACCACCGACAAGGGCCTGTGTGGCGGCCTCAACACCAACGTGTTGCGCGCGGTGACGAACCGCATGAAGGAAGTCCAGGCCACCGGGGCCGTCATCCAGACGGTCGCGATCGGCAACAAGGGCTTCGGCTTCCTCAACCGCATCGGGGCCACCGTGGTGAGCCACGCCACGCAGCTGGGCGACGCCCCGCAGCTGGAAAAGCTCATCGGCCCGGTGAAGGTGATGCTCGACGCCTTTGTCGAAGGCAAGCTCGACGCCGTGTACCTGTGCTACACGAAGTTCATCAACACGATGAAGCAGGAGCCGCTGGTCGAGCCCCTGCTGCCGCTGTCGGCCTCGCGGCTGGAACAGACGGCCGCCGAGAAGACGCAGTACGGCTGGGACTACATCTACGAACCCGATGCGCCCACCGTCATCGACGACCTGCTCACGCGCTACATCGAGGCCCTGGTCTACCAGGCCGTGGCCGAGAACATGGCCAGCGAACAGAGCGCACGCATGGTGGCCATGAAGGCCGCCACCGACAACGCCGGCACGCTGATCGGTGAGCTCAAGCTCATCTACAACAAGACGCGCCAGGCCGCGATCACCAAGGAACTCTCCGAGATCGTCAGCGGCGCTGCCGCCATCTCGGGTTGATGTCCTGATCGCCCGCCGCCTCCAGCTCCACAGATTCAGTCAGAAGGACACAGTCATGTCGCAAGGAAAGATCGTCCAGTGCATCGGCGCCGTGGTCGACGTCGAGTTCCCGCGCAGCGAGATGCCGCGCATCTATGACGCGCTCAAGACCGAAGGTGGCACGCTCACGCTCGAGGTGCAGCAGCAGCTCGGCGACGGCATCGTGCGCACCATCGCGCTCGGCTCGTCCGACGGCATCAAGCGCGGCCTGGTGGTCAAGAACACCGGCGCGCCGATCACGGTGCCCGTGGGCAAGGCCACACTCGGGCGCATCATGGACGTGCTGGGCAGCCCGATCGACGAGCGCGGCCCCGTGAGCCAGGAGCTCACCGCCTCCATCCACCGCAAGGCCCCGGCCTACGACGAGCTGAGCCCGTCGCAGGAACTGCTGGAGACCGGCATCAAGGTGATCGACCTGATCTGCCCGTTCGCCAAGGGCGGCAAGGTGGGTCTGTTCGGCGGCGCCGGCGTCGGCAAGACCGTGAACATGATGGAGCTCATCAACAACATCGCCAAGGCGCACTCGGGCCTGTCGGTGTTCGCCGGCGTGGGTGAGCGCACCCGCGAGGGCAACGACT
>Ga0209985_10001050_pt1 | contig 28399 bp, 25 predicted proteins | sample NOAtaG_FD_187305 | JGI IMG/M metagenome (GOLD analysis project Ga0209985, IMG submission 187305) | Freshwater lake microbial communities from Lake Erie, under a cyanobacterial bloom - NOAA_Erie_Diel6S_1000h metaG (SPAdes) (version 2) | ecosystem: Environmental > Aquatic > Freshwater > Lake ...
GCGGACGCCAGGCGGGCCGCTCGACGTAGCCCAGGCCTGACGGCGCCGCAGCGGAATTGGCCAGCGTCGGCTCCGCGCCGAGCACTTCCAGCATCTGCTCGGCGTAGTGCTGCCAATCGGTCGCGCAGTGCAGATAACCGCCCGGCGCAAGCCGGCTGGCCAGCAGCTTCACGAATGGCGGCTGGATCAGCCGGCGCTTGTGGTGGCGCGCCTTGTGCCAGGGATCGGGGAACCAGATGTGCACGCCGGCCAGGCTCTGTGGCGCGATCATCTGCGTCAGCACCTCGACGGCGTCGTGGCGCACCAGGCGAAGGTTGGCGAGCCCACGCTCGCCGATCAGCTTGAGCAGTGCGCCGACGCCGGGCTCGTGGACCTCGACGCCGAGGAGGTTGTGTCCCGGCATCGCCTGTGCCACGGCGGCGGTCGCGTCGCCCATGCCAAAGCCGATTTCCAGCAGCGTTGGCGCTTCGCGGCCGAATGCCGCCGCGACGTCCAGCGGCGTCGTCTGGAACGGCAGCACCAGACTCGGGCCCAGTTCGTTCAAGGCCCGTTGCTGGCCGGGCCCGAGTCGACCGGCGCGGATCACGAAGCTGCGGATCGGGCGGTGGCGGGGCGCCGGCTTCGGGTCGGCCGTATCGGCCGTCGGCGATGGCGCTTGGGTGTTGGATTCGCTCATGGCAGCGGGCGGGGTTGCGCGGGTGCGCCGTTAGCATCCGGCGCCGCATGAAAGCCATATTCTCCATTTACCGGTACGCGACGGCCGCGCTGGCCACCGTGTTCGCCTCGGCGGTCGTGGGTCAGGTGGAGACTCCGGCGGCAGTCGCAGCTCCAGCCAGTGCAGCCAGTGCAGCCAGCGCAGCCAGCGCTGCCAGTGCCGCGTCGCCCAGCCAGCCGGCGGTTGCAGCCGTCCAGGCGCCACCGGCGTTCCAGGGCCTGCCCTGGGGCGCCACCGAGGCCCAGATTGCCGAGCGATTCGGCAACCGGCTCGTGCCCGGTGACTGCGACGCCGCCCAGCGTGCTCAGGCCGCGCGCGACGGCGAGCGTTGCGAGGGCCCGGTGCTGCCGCGCTACGACGTGGCGGGCATCGCCTTTGTGCTGCGCTTTCACCTCGACGTTGAAGAGCGTCGACTGGTGCGCGTGAGCCTGACCCACAGCGCCGACCGCAACCGCGGCGAAGAGCCGCGCTGGACCGACCACCATCGCGTGTTGCGCCGCCTGCTGGTGCAGCGCTACGGCTCGCCGGAACACACCGACCTGCAGCACGAAGCCGGCACCGCAATGGCCCACGCGCGGTGGCGCCATGCCGGCACGCTGATCGAACTCAGCTCCAGCTTCCAGCCGCGCGATGGCGCCGCCCCGGGCCGCGAGCTGGTGCAGATCGTCTACCAGGGCGTGCAGCGCGGCGAGGCCGGCAAGCTCTGATCCGATGCCGTCCCGGCCGCTACACTCCGCAGCCGCTGCGGGTGTAGTTCAATGGCAGAACGGCAGCTTCCCAAGCTTCATACGAGGGTTCGATTCCCTTCACCCGCTCCACGCACTCCATGGCCGCCGCGCTGACCCTTGCCACCACCGGACTGGCGCCTCCATCGGGCCTGGCGGACATCGGAGCGCCGCTCGGCCCCTTCGAGTGGCGCGGCCATGCGGATCTGGACGCGCTGGCTTCGGCGACGCTGGTTCAGATGCCCGATGCGGTGCTGGTCGCCGCGCCGCAGATTGCCCGGCTGGCGGCCTGGCCGGCCCTGACACCCGTGGCGCTGCGCTCGGCTCTGGTGCTGCTGGTGCCGCCCGACGAACTGGCCGGTGCCTTGCCGCTGTTGCGCTCGGGTGTGCAGGACGTGCTGCCAGCGGCCGACCTCTCGGCCGTCGATCCGGTGCAGCTGGCGCGGGCGCTGCGTCATGCGGTCGAGCGCAAGCGGCTGGACATCGCCACGCGCAAGGCCTACGCCAGCGACTTGGCGACCGGTCTGCCGAACCACCCGCAGCTGCTGGAACACATGTCGCATCTGCTGGCCCTGCGCGAGCGCGAACCGGCGCCGATGGCCTTGATCGTGCTGCGCCTGCACGGCGCCGCGGCGACCGAGGCGCGCGTGGGCATCGAAGCCGCCAACGTGCTGCGCCGCAAGGCGGCCGTGCGGCTGCGCTCGGCACTGCGGGCCAGCGACGTCGTCGCCTCGGTCGGGGTCGACACCTTTGCGGTGCTGCTGGCCTGGATCGACGATGCGGCCGATGGCCAGCGCGTCGCAGCCAAGCTCGTGCAGCAGCTGTCGCAACCCTTGCCCACCGCCGGGCGGATGCAGCAGCTGGCGGTGACGATGGGCCTGGCCTCGTACCCGGAACACGGCAAAGGCGCCGAGGAGCTGATGTTCCGCGCGATGTCGCAGGCCGCCAGCCTGGCCACCGACGGCAGCGCGCCCATCGGCCCCGGCGCCGATCGCGGACCGGACTCGGCCGTCAACGACGGCTGAGGCTGCGGCGCCTGCGGCAGACTGCCGCCGCGCCGCGGGCGTTCACTTCATCAGGTCGCCCAGGCACAGGTACTTCAGTTCGACGTAGTCGTCGATGCCCTGGCGCGCGCCCTCGCGGCCCAGGCCGGACTGCTTGACGCCACCAAACGGCACCTCGGCGGTCGAGATCATTCCGGTGTTGACGCCCACCATGCCGTACTCCAGCGCTTCGCCGACGCGGAAGACGCGCCCGATGTCGCGGCTGTAGAAGTAGCTCGCCAGGCCGAACTCGGTGGCGTTGGCCAATGCGATGACCTCGGCTTCGGTCTCGAAGCGGAACACCGGGGCGACCGGGCCGAAGGTCTCTTCCTTGGCGCAGAGCATGTCGCCGGTGGCGTCGGCAATCACCGTCGGCCGGTACCAGCGCGGGCCGAGCTCGCTGGCGCGTTCGCCCCCGACCAGCACGCGCGCGCCCTTGGCCAGCGCGTCGGCGACATGGGCCTCGACCTTGGCGACCGCGTTGTCGTCGATCAAGGGCCCTTGCTGGGTGCCCACGGAGAAGCCGTTGCCGAGCTGGATCGCGCCGGCCTTGGCCGCGAGCTTCTCGACGAAGGCGTCGTAGACCCCTGCCTGCACGTACATCCGGTTGGCGCAGACGCAGGTCTGGCCGGCGTTGCGGTACTTGCTGAGCATCGCGCCTTCGACCGCGGCGTCCAGGTCGGCGTCGTCGAAGACGATGAACGGCGCGTTGCCACCGAGCTCCAGGCTGATCTTCTTGACCGTGCCGGCGCACTGGCGCGCCAGGATGCGGCCGACCTCGGTGCTGCCGGTGAACGACAGATGCCGCACGACGTCGCTGGTGCACAGCACCTGGCCGATCTCGATGCTGTTGGCGCTGTCGGCGCTCAGCACGTTCAGCACCCCGGCGGGCATTCCCGCGCGTTGTGCCAGCTCGGCCACGGCCAGTGCCGACAGCGGGGTCTGCTCCGCCGGCTTGATGATCACCGGGCAGCCCGCCGCCAGAGCCGGCGCGACCTTGCGCGTGATCATCGCGATCGGGAAGTTCCAAGGCGCGATCGCGGCGCAGACCCCGATGGCCTGCTTGATCACCAGGTAGCGCTTGTTCGGGTCGGTCGTCGGAACGGTCTCGCCGTAGACCCGGCGCGCTTCTTCAGCGAACCACTCGATGAAGCTGGCGCCGTAGACCACCTCTCCACGGGCCTCCGACAGCGGCTTGCCCTGTTCGGCGGTCATGATGCGGGCCAGATCGTCGGCGTGCTGGTGCAGCAACTGGAACCAGCGCATCAGGATCGTGTGGCGCTCCTTGGCCGTCTTGGCGCGCCAAGGGCCGAAGGCCTTCTCGGCGGCGTTGATCGCCGCCGCGGCGTCCACCGGCCCGAGGTTGGCGACCTTGACCAGCTCGTGTCCGGTGGCCGGGTCGACGACTGAGAACCGCGCATTGGCGGCACCGGCCACCCATTCGCCGTCGATCAGCGCTTCGGTTTTCAGCAGCCCGGGGTCGGCCAGCGTCGCGAGCGGGGAGGTGGGCAGGTCCAAGTCGATCTCCAGGAAGTGGTGGTGCCGGGGCTGCGCACTCTAGCGCCGGCTAGAATCTGGTCGATTCAACCAATTTTCAGGACCGTCATGGAAACCGTGGGCTTGTTCGAGGCCAAGACGCACCTGTCGGAACTGATCGCGCGCGCCGAACGCGGAGAAGAAACGATCATCACGCGGCACAACAAGCCGGTGGCCAAGATCGTGCCGATCAACGAGGTGTCGCCGGAGCTGATCGCTCGCCGAAGGGCGATCGCGGCCGAGATGCAGGCCGCGGGCCGGTCGATGGCGCAGCGCGGCGGCCCGATCACGGTGGCCGAGATCCTCGAGTGGCGCGACGAAGGCCGACGTTGACCGGACCCATGCCGTGATCGTCATCGACTGTTCGTTCGCCATGGCGATGGTGATGCCCGACGAGTCGCGGCCGCGCAGCCTGGCGCAGGTCGAAGAGGCCCGCCTGGTGGCGCCGCCGATCTGGGTCTTCGAGGTCGCCAACGCCTTCCGCATGGCCGTCCGGCGATCGCGCCTGGGCGCCGAAGACGCGGCCCATCTGTCGCGCCGCATCGAGGACTACGCCGTTCTCGTGGACGGCAGCGACGCCACCGTGCACCAGCGCTACATCGCCGCCCAGACGCATGACCTGACGGCCTATGACGCCGCCTACCTTGAACTGGCGCTGCTGCGCCGCTGCCCCATCGCCACGCTGGACGGTCGCATCGCCGCACTGGCCCGGCGCCTGGGCCTGATCGTCCACGACTGAATCTCCTCCTCGAAGCTGTTCGTCCGAAAGAAACCGCCCCATGAAAGCCTCCGAGATCCGCGCCACGTTCCTGAAGTACTTCGAGTCCAAAGGCCACGCCATCGTGGCCAGCAGCCCGGTGATCCCGGGCGACGACCCGACGCTGCTGTTCACCAACGCCGGCATGAACCAGTTCAAGGACGTGTTCCTCGGCTTCGACCAGCGCCCCTACAGCCGCGCCGCGACGAGCCAGAAGTGCATCCGCGCCGGTGGCAAGCACAACGACCTGGACAACGTGGGCTACACCGCGCGCCACCACACGTTCTTCGAGATGCTGGGCAACTTCAGCTTCGGCGACTACTTCAAGCACGACGCGCTGAAGTACGCCTGGGAACTGCTCACCGTGCACTTCAAGCTGCCCGCCGACAAGCTGTGGGCCACCGTCTACGCCGAGGACGACGAGGCCTACGACATCTGGAAGAACGTCATCGGCCTGCCCGTCGAGCGCATCGTGCGCATCGGCGACAACAAGGGCGGGCGCTACATGTCCGACAACTTCTGGATGATGGGCGACACCGGGCCCTGCGGCCCGTGCAGCGAGATCTTCTACGACCACGGCCCCGACGTGGCCGGAGGCCCGCCCGGCAGCCCCGAGCAGGACGGCGATCGCTACATCGAGATCTGGAACAACGTCTTCATGCAGTTCAACCGCACCGAAGACGGTGTGATGCACAAGCTGCCCAAGCCCAGCGTCGACACCGGCATGGGCCTGGAGCGCCTGACCGCCGTGCTGCAGCACGTGCACAGCAACTACGAGATCGACCTGTTCCGGGCCCTGCTGACCGCGGCCAAGCAGTCGGTGGATGCTGCGGCCGGTCCCGGCAACGATTGCGACGCGACGAGCCCCAGCCTGAAGGTCATCGCCGACCACATCCGCGCCTGCACCTTCACGGTGGTCGACGGCGTGATCCCCGGCAACGAAGGCCGCGGCTACGTGCTGCGCCGCATCGCCCGCCGCGCGATCCGCCACGGCTACAAGCTGGGCGCCCGCAAGCCCTTCTTCCACACGCTGGTGGCCCCGCTGGCGGCCGAGATGGGCGAGGCCTATCCCGAACTGCAGCGCGAAGCGCTGCGTGCCACGGAGGTGCTGAAGGTCGAGGAGGAGCGCTTCTTCCAGACCATCGCCAACGGCATGCAGATCCTGGAAGACGCGCTGGCGAAACTGGACACGTCGGGCACCAGGCAGATCGACGGCGACACCGCCTTCAAGCTGCACGACACCTTCGGCTTCCCGCTCGACCTGACGGCCGATGTCTGCCGCGAGCGTGGCGTGACGGTGGACGACGCCGGCTTCCAGACCGCGATGAACCGCCAGCGCGAGAACGCGCGCGCCGCGGCCAAGTTCAAGGTCGCCGCGGGCCTGGCCTACGACGGCGATGCCACGCAGTTCCACGGTTACGAGCACCTGGCTTGCGAACACAGCAAGGTGGTCGCGATCTACGCCGAGGGCACGCCGGTGCTGCGGGCCCGGGCGGGCGATGACGTCGTGATCGTGCTCGACCACACCCCCTTCTATGCCGAGAGCGGCGGCCAGGTGGGCGACACCGGTGAGATGCGCAATGCCCGCAGCCGCGTCGTTGTCGAGGACACCGTCAAGGTCACGGCCAGCGTGCACGGCCATCAGGGGCGGGTCGTCGAAGGCGAGATCGAGCTCGGCGACGTCGTCCATGCGCGCGTCGACGCCGAGCGGCGCGTAAAGACCGTGCGCAACCACAGCGCCACGCACCTGATGCACAAGGCCCTGCGCGAGGTGCTGGGCGCCCACGTCCAGCAGAAGGGCTCGCTCGTCAACGCCGAGCGCACGCGTTTCGACTTCGCGCACAACGCACCGATGACCGATGCCCAGATCGCCGCAGTCGAGCGCCTGGTCAACGCCGAGATCCTGGCCAACGCCGCGACCGAGGCGCGCACCATGAACCTGGACGACGCCCAGAAGTCCGGCGCGATGATGCTGTTCGGCGAGAAGTACGGCGAGAACGTTCGCGTGCTCTCGATCGGCACGAGCCGCGAGCTCTGCGGCGGCACGCACGTGCAGCGCAGCGGCGACATCGGCCTGTTCAAGATCGTGGCCGAAGCCGGTGTCGCGGCCGGCATCCGGCGTGTCGAGGCCGTCACCGGCGACAACGCGCTGGCCTGGGCCCAGGCGCTCGAAGGCACGGTCAACGGCCTGGCCGGGGCGCTGAAGGTCGGCGCGGGTGATGTCGCCTCGAGGGTCGCTCAGCTGCTCGAGCAGCTGCGCGCGCTGGACAAGGAAGTGGTCGCCTTGAAGGGCCGGCTCGCGTCGGCCCAGGGCGACGAACTGCTGGCCCAGGCGGTGGACGTGAAGGGCCTGAAGGTGCTGGCCGCCATGCTGCCCGGCGCCGATGCCAAGAGCCTGCGCGAGACGATGGACAAGCTCAAGGACAAGCTCAAGACCGCGGCCATCGTGCTGGCGGCGGTCGAAGGTGGCAAGGTCCAGCTCGCGGCCGGCGTCACCGCCGACAGCACGGGCCGTGTCAAGGCCGGCGAGCTGGTCAACTTCGTGGCCCAGCAGGTCGGCGGCAAGGGCGGCGGCAAGCCCGACCTGGCCATGGCCGGCGGCAGCGACGCAGCCGCCTTGCCGGCGGCGCTGGCCAGCGTGGCGGGGTGGGTCGGCGAGCGGGTCTGAAGCTCGGCGGGCGGCGCGGCCGAGCCAATGAAAAGGGGGCCTTGCGGTCCCCTTTGCACGTCCAGCCTTCAGCGGCCGGTCAGAACTCGTAGCGCAGCGTCACCTGGATCTGCCACTGGCTCTCCAGGCGATCCTGTTTGGTCGTGAAGTCCTCGACCGTGTTCTGGGTGTTGTAGACGTACTTGCCACCATCCAGGCCGGCGAAATTGACGAAGCTGCGCGCGTTGCCACCGCGGTTGAGCACCCCGCCGACGTTGCCGCCATTGAATCCGACCTCGTCGATACGCCCCCACTTGCGGTTGAGCATGTTGCCGAAGTTCAGGATGTCGAACGCGAGGACCGCCTTGTGGCCCTTGGCGAAGCCGGCAAACTCCTGTGCGAAGCGGATGTCCCAGCTGTTGACCCACGGCGCGCTGTCGGAGTTGCGCGAAAGCACGCGACCGCGATTGGCGGAAAGCTCGGGGCTGGCTTCGATAAAGCTCCAGAAGCGGGCCTCGTTCGCGTCACGTGCCGCCTGTGTTGCACCAAAGAACACGACCTCGCCCGAGCCCGGCCTTGACGGGATGTACATCAGGTCGTTTCCGGCGATGCCGTCGCCGTTGGCGTCGTTGCGGAAGGTCCAGCTGTACGGCTTGCCGCGACGGCCTTCATAGAACAAGCCGATGGTCGTCTTGTAGTTTCCGAAGAGCTGCTGGTTCCAGGTGAACCCGCCGCCGATGCGGTCCTTGACCTCGTATGCCGAGCGAGCGGCAATCTCCTCGTTGGGGTCGAACACCGCGCGGCCATTCCAGTTGGAGATCGCCGTCGACGACGACAAGGGGCTTGCCTCGGTGGCCTTGGTCCGGGTGTAGGCTAGGTTCCAGTTGAACGTACGGGCCACCGATCCGGCCAGGGCCAGCGTCAGCGCGTCGCCTCCGCCCTTCTTGCTGTTTTCGGCGATCAGCACGTCGGCGAACGCCGTATTGCGGCCGGCGCGGCTCAAGCCTCCGCAGTTGGCGACCAGCGCGTCGCCACCGTTCCAGCAGGCGGTGCCTTGCGCGGCTGCGTTCCAGAACAGCGGCCGGCCGTCGGTGCCGCGTGTGGTCGCAGCGCCCAGGTTCAAGTGGCGGTAGTTGATGCCCGACTGCACCTTGGTGTGGATCCACTCGGCGCTGGCGACGATTCCGGCCCAGGGCAGTTCGGCCTCGAAGGCCAGGCTGGTCTTCCACAGGCTGGGCTGCCGAAGCGAAGGAGAGATCAGGTCGACCGCCGCGGCCGGGGTGGTTCCCGGGATTGCAGGTTGCGCGTTGACGTTGGGGGTGAACGCCAGCCCGGGCGGGCAGGCAGCGCCGCTGCCGCCACAGCTCAGCGTCGCGTTCTGGACACCGGTGTTCTGGTAGGGGTTCGTCAGCCAGACGTTGGACGAACTGCCCTCGAACAATCCGATGCCGCCGCGCAACTGCATGCGCCGGCCACCGGCGGGCGTGAGGTTGAGGTTGAAGCCCAGACGCGGCTGGACGACCTGCTTGCCGTCCATCGTCGTGTCGTTGTCGAAACCGAACGCCGCGCGGAAGCCCGGGTTGCGGATCGGCTTGTCGCCGACGATGGTGCGGTCCAGCCGCACCCCGGCCATGAGGTTGAAGTTCTTGCTCACGCGCCAGGTGTCCTGCACGAACAGACCCAGGTTCTGCAGCGTCCAGTTGGCTGCGCCGTCGGCCAGCGAATAGCCGTTGATCGGGAAGCGCAGCGTGTAGGTGCTGGGTGTGCCGGCCGCAAAAAGCGCCACGGGGTCCGCACCGCGGAACTCGTAGACGCCCTTGCTGTTGTTGACGAAGGCGTTGTAGATGCTGTTGTCGATGTAGTCGGCACCGAACTTCAGTTCGTGATTGCCCAGGATCCAGGTCGCGCCGAGGTAGGTGTCCAGCGTCTCGGTCTCGAGGCGGTTGAAGTGGCGGAACTGCTCGGTGCCCAGCAGCAGGGTCCGGGTCGTGCCGCTGGTGCCCGCGGGCGGTGGGCCCGTGAACACCAGGCCGATCTGCGGCAGGTTCGATTTGGTGTCGGGTGCACTGACGTAGTTGCGCTGCGACACCTTCAACTCGGTCGAGAAGTTGTCGGTCCAGTCCGAGAACCACTGTGCGACAAGCGCCTCGTTGGTCTTGACCTGGTCGTACCAGTAGGAATTCAGCGACAGGACGGTGCCGCTGAAGCTGGGGAAGATCGGGTTGGTTTCTTCGGTCTTGGTGTAGCGAACGTTGGCCCGTTGCGTATCGCTGATGTTCCAGTCGAGCTTGGCCAGGAATTCCTTGACTTCAAGGTTGACGCCGGGCGGGATGTCCAGGCTGCCGGCGTCGAATCCGTAGGCGCGTGCGGCGGCCTGCACCCCCGCGATCTGCGCCGGCGTGATCCCGACGTTGGTCAGCGAACTGCCCACCGGGCCGAACGAGGGCGCTGCGCGTGAGCTCTTCAGTTCCTCGTAGTTGACGAGGAAAAACAGCTTGTCCTTGATGATCGGGCCGCCGAGCACGGCCCCCATCGTGGTTTCCTTGAACGGGGCATTCGGAAACACCGTGCCCCCGGTCTGGCGGTTGAAGCGCGAACCCGCGAGATCCTGGTTCCGGAACACGTAGTAGACCGAGCCCTTGAACTCGTTTGTGCCGCTCTTCGTGACGGCATTGATGTTGGCGCCGGTGTAGCCCTTCTGGGTGACGTCGAAGTTCGAGACGTTGATCTGCACCGCCTGGATGGCGTCCATCGACACCGGCTGCTTGACCATCGGCAGGTTGTTCGCTTCCAGCCCGAACGGGTCGTTGGTGCTGACGCCGTCGATGGTGATCGAGTTGAAACGGCTGTTCTGGCCCAGGGCCGAGATCTCGCCGCGCTCCTTGTCGGTCTGCGCGATGCGCGGATCGGTGCGGGCGAGGTCCTGAAGGTTGCGCTGGATCGTCGGCAGCGACGTGACAGCGGTGCTGTTCAGATTGGTGCCTGCCCCCATGTTGGCCGCGTTGAAGCGCTGGTTCACGGCTGCGCCGGTCACGACGATCTGTTGCGTCGTGCCGCCCAGCAGGCCGTCAACAGCCTGGGTCTCGGCCAGTGCGAGCACGATGCCGTCGCGGCGGTCGGTCTGGCCGCCCTTGGAGATCGTGACCGTGTAGGGCCCGCCCGCACGCAAGCCCCGCGCCGAGTAGCGGCCTTCGCCGTCCGTGGTGGCATTGGTCGTCGAGCCCGAGTCGACGTGGCGGATGGCCACCGTGGCTCCCGAAACCGGGCGGCCATTGCCGTCCACGACTCGCCCCGTGATCGCCGAGGTGGTGTTCTGCGCAAACGCCGGCGCAACGCAGACGATGGCCGCCACGGCGATGGCGGAGCGGGCAAACAGCGATTCGGGTTGGTCCCAGAGGCGCATGGCGAGGAGCTTTCTCGGTTCGGAAGTGACGGATTGAGCGTGCGGATGCTCCGGAGCAGCGGCCCGGGGCAGTCCAAACGGATCACGGATTTTCACAGTCTGTCGCAAGCCGATGACGATTGCTTGTCATTGCGTCGGGGCCGCAGGGGCTGGCGAGGCATTTGCGCAACAGGCTATGCTGACCAACCCTGCAACTCCGGGATTGCACTGAGCCATGGCCGATCCCGCCTTGCCTCCCGACCCAGTCCGAAGGGCGCCGCCTCCGGGCATCGTGCTGCGTCGCGCGAGCGCCGCCGATGCCGCCGGCTTTGCCGCCATGATCAGCGACGAAGCCGTGCTCGGCGGGCTCCTGCAACTGCCGTATCCCAGCGTCGAGGTCTGGCGCACCCGCCTGGCGGACGCTGAAAAGGCCGATCCTCCGCACCTGATCCTGGTCGCCGACCGCGCTGGCGAAGTGGTCGCTCACGCCGGCTTGAGTGGCGAGGCTGGCCGGATGCGGCGCCGCCATGTCGCCGGGCTGGGCATCGCCGTCAGGCGCGACCTGCAGAACCAGGGCGTGGGTTCAGCCTTGATGTCGGCCTTGTGCGACTTCGCTGACCGCTGGACGAACTGGACACGCATCGAGCTGCATGTGTTTGCCGACAACGAGAGTGCGATCGCGCTGTACCGGCGCTTCGGCTTCGAGCTCGAAGGTCGGCACCGGGCCTACGCCTTGCGTGCCGGCGAGTATGTCGACACCTTGTCGATGGCCCGGCTGCACCCGTCGCCACCGCAGCTTCGGCCCGTGGCCGGCGGCATCGCCAACAATCCGGCTCCCGCCGACCCGGCCTGAAGCGCGCCCTTTGCGATGAACCCCGTAGCCCCGGACAGCCGCCCGGAAGATCTGGCCGCGCTGATCGTCCTGTGCGACACCCTGGCGGGCTTTTCGCAGGCCGTCGACGTCGAGTGGGTCGACGGCTACCTGACAGGCCTGGCCGCCGCCGGTCGCAGCCTGGAGCCCGAAGACTGGCTCGAGGCGATGTTCGAAGGCGACTTTGATCGTGCCTTTGCCGACCCCCCGGCCCATGCCCAGGCGGTTTCGGTGCTCAAGGCGCGGCTGGACGTGCTGCGCCGCCAGCTTGACGCAGAGTGCCTGCTGGAGTGGCCAGACCGGTTGCGCCTGAACCCGTGGATCCACGAGATCGACGACGAGATGCGGGCCAAGATCCTGGCCGAAGCACCCGCAGCGCCCAAGGTCGACGGCGAGGGTCAAGAAGGCGAAGACCGCGACGACATGGCCGACATGCTCCATGAGGGTGTGATCTGGGCCAGTGGCTTTCTCGACAGCCTCGAGGACCATCCCGACTGGTGGCCCGACCCGCCCAGCGAAGAAGAAGCCGGGTCGCTCGAGGACCGTTTCGAGGCCCTGCTGCAGCTCCAGCGCACGCCGGGCAGCGAGGCCTATCGCGAGGGCCTCGAACTCGGCTACGGCCCGCTGGATCCCGATCATCCGGTCGAGCGCGACCAGCTCATCACGGACGCGATGTTTGCGGTCCAGGAACTGCGCCTGTGGCAGATCGACCATGCCCCCAAGCCGGCCACGGTGCGGGTCGCCAAGCTGCCGGGTCGCAACGAGCCCTGCTGGTGTGGCAGCGGCAAGAAGTTCAAGAAGTGCCATGGCGCCTGAGACACTGCCCGTGCCCGACTCACCGCTGCCGCTGGCCGGCCGCCACCTCGTGCTCGGGCTGAGCGGCGGTATCGCCTGCTACAAGTCCGCCGAGCTGCTGCGCTTGCTGGTCAAGGCCGGCGCAACGGTGCAGGTCGTGATGACCGAGGCGGCCGAACGCTTCATCGGTCCGGTGACGATGCAGGCGCTGTCGAACCGCCCTGTGTTCACGAGCCAGTGGGACGCCCGCCAGCCCAACAACATGGCCCACATCGACCTCACCCGCGAGGCCGACGCCATCGTCGTCGCGCCGGCGAGTGCCGACTTCATCGCCCAGATCGCCCAGGGCCGAGCCGGCGACTTGCTGAGCCTCATGTGCCTGGCACGGCCGGCCCAGCGCTGTCCGCTGCTGCTCGCGCCGGCCATGAACCGCGAGATGTGGGCCCACCCCGCCACCCGGCGCAACGCGGCCCAGGCCGTGGCCGATGGCGCCGTGCTGCTCGGCCCCGGGGTTGGCGACCAGGCCTGCGGCGAAACGGGCGACGGCCGCATGCTCGAAGCCGAGGACCTGTGCAACCGCATCGTCGCCCACTTCCAGCCCCAGGTGCTGGCAGGGCGGTCGGTGCTGATCACTGCCGGACCGACCTTCGAGGCCATCGATCCGGTGCGTGGCATCACCAACCACTCCAGCGGCAAGATGGGTTTTGCGCTCGCGCGGGCCGCAGCCGAGGCCGGCGCGCGCGTGACCCTGGTTGCCGGGCCGGTCTCGCTGGCCACACCCGATGGCGTCACGCGCATCGATGTGCAGAGTGCCGAGCAGATGCTGGCCGCGGTGCTGCCGCTGGCGCCCGGCCACCAGGTGTTCGTCGCGACCGCGGCCGTGGCCGACTGGCGGCCGGCGACAAGTGCCGGGCAGAAGATCAAGAAGGACGGCAGCGGCAATGCACCGAGCATCGCGATGGTCGAGAACCCCGACATCCTGGCCACAGTGGCCCGATTGCCGGCCGCACAACGCCCCTACTGCATCGGCTTTGCCGCCGAGAGCCACGAGCTTGAACGCCATGCGCGCGAAAAGCGCGAGCGCAAGGGCGTGCCGATGATCGTCGGCAACCTCGGGCCGGCCACCTTCGGGCGAGACGACAACGCGCTGCTCGTCATCGACGAGCATGGCACCCGCGAAATGCCACCCCATGGCGGCCGCGCCGACAAGCTGACGCTGGCCCGCGCGCTGGTGGCAGAGATCGCGCGTCGCCTTCCGACCCTCAGGGGGCAGGCATGAGCACCGTGAACGTGGCGCTGAAGCTTCTGGACCCCCGGGTTGCAGACAGCCTGCCTCAATACGCGACACCCGGCAGCGCCGGGCTCGACCTTCGCGCCTGCATTGCAGCGCCGCTGGTGATCGAGCCTGGCCAGGCCGAGCTCATCCCCACCGGCATCGCGATCCATCTCGGTGACCCGGGTCTGGCGGCGATGCTGCTGCCGCGGTCCGGCCTGGGGCACAAGCACGGCCTGGTGCTGGGCAACCTGGTCGGACTGATCGACAGCGACTACCAAGGCCCGCTGATGGTCAGCTGCTGGAACCGCGGACACGCGGCCTACACCGTGCAGCCGCTCGAGCGCATCGCGCAGATGGTCATCGTCCCGGTGGTCCAGGTCCACTTCGAGCGCGTCGAGGAATTCGATGGCAGTGCGCGTGGCAGCGGAGGCTTCGGCTCCACCGGCCGTGGTTGAGGCGCAGCGCGCGCTGCGGCTCAGTGCAGCGTCGGCCCGCCGTCCTGGGATGCCGAAGCGCTGCCGGACAGCAGGCTGAACGGTCCGCTGCCGACACTTCCAGCCTCGATCTCGGCTGGGGTCGCGTCACGCACCGCGTGAACGCGCAGATGCAGTCGCAGTGCCATGCCCGCCAGTGGGTGGTTGCCATCGAGCACGACATGCGAGCCGTAGATCTCGGTGACGAGGTAGATCGCATCGGTCGGCATGCCTTCGGTCTTGGCCCCTTCCGGCAGGCCCTCGTAGGCCATGCCCACTTCGAGCAGTTCGGGGAACAGACCTCGGTCCTCGAAGCACACCAGCTCGGGCCGGTAGTCGCCAAATGCGTGCTCGGGCTCCAGGTGCAGGTGCAACTCGCCAGCGCCGGCGTTTTCGAGCAGGGCTTCCTCGACCTTGGCCAGCAGGTCGTCGCCGCCGACAAAGAACTCCACCGGGTCCTTCAGCTCGTCGATGGGACGGTTCTGGCCGTCCATCAGGGTCCAGGTCAGCGAAACCACGCAGGGGGCTTGAATCCTCATCAAGCGATCATGGCACAGGCGTCCCGTGGTCTCGGGCTCCGTTCCGGGTCCCGTTGCGGGCTTCGGCGCGAGCATTCGTCCGGGCCGACAATTCCGTGATGGATCCCACCCTGCCGCTTCCCTTGCTCGGGGGCCTGAGCCCGGCGCAGTTCATGCGTCGACACTGGCAGAAGCAGCCACTGCTCGTGCGCCAGGCTTGGCCCGACGTCCGGCCGCCGCTGGGCAGCGCAGCGCTGTGGGCTCTCGCGGCGCGCGACGACGTCGAGTCGCGCCTGGTCCGTCGCCCGGCCGCGGCCGATGCCGACAAGCGCTGGCAACTGGAACACGGTCCGATCGCGCGCCGCGCCCGACCGGGACCTCAAGCGCTGGACTGGACCCTTCTGGTGCAAGGCCTGGACTTGCACAACGCTGCGGCACGCGCGCTTCTGGAGGCCTTCCGATTTGTCCCCGACGCCCGACTCGACGATCTGATGCTGTCGCTCGCGGGCTCTGGCGGCGGCGTCGGACCGCACCTGGACTCGTACGACGTGTTTCTGCTCCAGGTCCAGGGCCGCAGGCGTTGGCGCGTCGGCCCCCCGGTTGCACGGCCGAGCTGGGCTTCCGGCCAGCCGCTGAAGCTGCTGAAGGGCTTTCGACCAGACCGCGAGTGGCTGCTTGAGCCCGGCGACATGCTCTACCTGCCGCCGCTGTGGGGGCACGATGGCATTGCGGTTGGCACTGGCTGCATGACGGCCTCGGTTGGCTTTCGCGCGCCGCGTGCCGCAGGCCTGGCCCACGAGCTGCTGCTTCGTCTGGCCGAAGGCGACGGTGCCGACCCGAACGACGACACGGCTGCGCTCTATGCCGATCCGGCCCAGGCCGCGACACCGCACCCGGCCGCGGTGCCACCGGCGATGCTGGCGTTTGCGCGCCGCTCGCTGCGACGCAGCCTGGCCGAGCCGGGGGCGCTGGAACGGTCGCTCGGCGAAGTGCTGAGCGAACCCAAGCGCGAGGTCTGGTTCGATGCCCTGGACCCGGCTCCAGCCACGCTGCCGGACGGAGTGGCGCTGCGCCTGGATCGGCGCACGCGCATGCTGTACGACCGTTTCGGTCATGTCTTCGTCAACGGCGAGTCGCTGCACGCGGCCGGTCGGGATGCCGGTTTGATGCAGCGACTGGCCGACACGCGCGAGCTGGACGCCGCGCAATGCCGTCGGTTGAGCGCCGGTGCTCGCGCCGTGGTTTATCAGTGGTGGATCGACGGCTGGGTGCACGAGATCCATCCCCAACCTGCAAACTGAACGGACAACAAGGAGGTCGAATGGAGAGTCCGGATGCATCCCGTGCCGTGATTGGCGCACCGGCCTGGGCCGATGCCGTGGCCGAGGTCGTGCTCGCAGCGACTGCGGCCGCCGGCAAGGGGCGTCGGCTGGTCGCGGCGAGCCCGGACTTCGAGGCCTGGCCTTGGGACCGCGCCGAGTTGACTTCAGTGCTGGTGCCCTGGCTCAAGCGACCGGGCCGCAGCCTGGTCTTGCTGTCAGGCGATGGCGCCGCCTGGTTGTCACGCTGTCCGCGCTTCGAGACCTGGCGCCGAGACTGGATGCACGCGATCGCGATCCGCAGCGTTGCCGAAGACGAAGGAGGCCGCGTTCCGGAGTTTGTGGCCGCCGAAGGTGGGCCCTGGGCCTGGCTGCACGAGCGTGATCCGTGGCGGGGCATGGCAGGCACCTCGCCCCGCGAGGCGGCCCGGCTGCTGCAGTCGATTGATGCGTCCTTGCAACGGTCCGGAGACGCTGGAGCGGTGAAAGTGCTGGGTCTCTAGGGAATGTACGGGGGTCGACCTGTCCCGGGCTATACTTATGGGCTGAGCAGAACTCGCTCCGTGCATGTTTCGTTCCGTCAGAGGAGCCGCAACAGGGCCACTGGCCGCAGGGTTCTTGCCTCTGAGGAGGGTCTTCCGAGAGTTGTCGACGATGGCCCAGATGTACATACGCCCCTACCCTTGAAAACTCCCGAGGATCGAATCATGAACAAGTCTCTCGTGCTGGCCTCCCTGGTTGCCGCCGTTGCCCTCGCCGCTTGCGGCAAGAAGCCGGAACCCACCCCGGCTCCGGCTCCCGCCGCTGCCCCGGCCCCGGCCCCCGTTGCTGATGCTGCTGCCAGCGCCGCTTCGGCTGTTGCCGGTGCCGCTTCCGCCGTGCAAGGCGCTGCCGCTGCCGTTACCGGCGCTGCTGCCGCTGCCGCCTCGGCCGTCGGCAAGTAATCCAGCTTCCGGTTCGGGCCTGGCTTTGGCCGGGCTTGCCGACTGGTAGACAAGAAAGAGCCGCCTCCGGGCGGCTTTTTTGCGTGGTCTTGCGGGGCCTCTGGTGTCCGGCCCCGGCCGCTGGGAATCAGCGCAGTTCGTTCACCAGCAGCGCGGCGATGCGCTTGCCGTTCTCGCCGGCTTCGGCAGCGCCGGCTGACGTCAACACACGAACCGTTGTCTTGCCGGCGTCGGCTTTCAGTGCCACGCGGTAACGCACCGCGACCTGCGGCGTCTCCGCGCCGAACAGGCGCTGGAAGAAGTTGGGCTCTTCCTTGCCGGCCAGCGCTGGATCGGCATAGCGCACGTAATACAGGCCGTTGGCCCGGTCGCGGTCCTCGACCGTGAACCCACCGCGGTCCAATGCCAGTCCCACGCGGCGCCAGGCGCGGTCGAAGGTCTCGTCGACTTCGAGCGCTTGACCATTTTCAAGCAGACGCGCACGGGCAGGCGCGTCCGGCACCGCCGCGATGGTGCTGCGTGTCGCAGCCACCGCTGGTGACGCTGCAGCAGTGGCTGATGCAGGTCCGGCGCCGGCCGTGGTTGCACCCGCACTCCTGGGCGACAGCGCCACCATCAGCCGTGCCAGCATCTCAGCTTCGAGCTCGGGGTCGGCCGGGCGGCTGCGCCAGACGGTCTGCTCGCGTTGCGGGCCGCTGTATTCCTCGCTCAGCCCACGGTGACTGATGAAGATCTCGCTGCCCTTTTCGCCTCGCTCGAGCCGGGTCCGGTAGAGGTCGCGCTCGCCCGAGTCCCAGAGGTTCCCGAGCACCCGACCCAGAGTGTTGCGGATCGCGTCGCTGGGCAGCTTGGCGCGGTTCTCCTGCCAGTTGGTTTCCATCACGCCGGTGGCGGCACTGTCGATGTTCAGTGTGAAGCCGTTGCGCTCCCAGAACTCGCGCAGCTGGGGCCACAGCGCTTCCGGCGTCCGGTCCACCACCAGCCAGCGTTGCGTGCCGCGGCGCTCGATGCGAATGTCGGCCGTGCTCTGCAGCGCAACGGTCGCGCTTGCGGGGGTGGCGCCCGTTGCCGCACCGCCTGGCTGCGCGGTCGCTGCTGCTGCGGCGCTGACCACGCCGCCGGTGGACTGGAATCGCCCTTCGCGAGCGAGTTGGGTCAGATCGGGCGGTATCTCCAGCGGGCGCGTCTTGGCAGCGGCACCCTTGTAGTCGACGCCGTCGCGAGAGAACACGGTGCAGCCCGACACGAACATCAGGGCGGCGAGGGCAGTACAGCCCAGGGCAAGGCGGGGAGCAGATTTCACGGGCGGTTCGGTCGGCAAGACGGTCGGCAGGGCTGGAGGGAGCGGCGGTTGGATCTGCACGGCCCAGCGGGCCGCACGTGGCGGTGGTTCAGGGACTGAAGCGAGTGGTCAGGACAGGCCGGACTCGGTCATCGCGGCATCGACCTTGGCGCGGCAGTTCTCGCTGGCCGCCACCAATGGCAGACGCACATGCGGCTCGCAGCGGCCGAGGCGGTGAAGAGCCCACTTGACGGGTGCAGGGCTGGGTTCGCAGAACAGTTGCTGGTGCAAGGGCAGCAGACGCAGGTGCAGGGCACGGGCGCGGCGGACGTCGCCTTCGATCGCGGCAACGCACATCTCGTGCATCAGGCGCGGTGCGACGTTGGCCGTCACGCTGACATTTCCATGGCCACCAAGCAGCATCAGCGCGACCGCGGTCGGGTCGTCGCCGCTGTAGATGGCAAAGCCGGGCGGCGCGTGCTTGATCAGCCAGGCGGCACGGCCGATGTCGCCGGTCGCTTCCTTGATGCCGACCACGCCCGGCAGCGTTGCGCAACGCAGCGTGGTCTCGGGGTGCATGTCGGCCACCGTGCGGCCGGGCACGTTGTACAGCACCAGCGGCAAGTCCACCGCCTCGCTGATGGCCTTGAAGTGTCTGTAGATGCCTTCCTGCGAAGGCTTGTTGTAGTACGGAACGACCGAGAGTTGACAGTCGGCGCCGACCTTCCTGGCATGTTCGGCGAGCTCGATCGCCTCGGCCGTGCTGTTGGCCCCGGTGCCGGCCATCACCGGCACGCGGCCCGCGGCGCGCCGGACGGCATAGCCGATCAACTCGCGGTTCTCGTCCATCGTCACCGTGGGTGATTCGCCGGTGGTGCCGACCACCCCGATGCAGTCCGTGCCCTCGGCGATGTGCCAGTCGATCAACCCGCCCAGGGCGTCCCAATCGATCGCGCCGGATTCCAGCATCGGTGTGACCAGGGCGACGATGCTGCCGGTGATCGGGGTCATGGGGGTTGCGGACGATTGGAGAACACGAGCTGGCGATTTTAGCGGCCGGATACCGGGCCCAAAGCGAGGCGACGGGACGACCCGGGGGCGGCGTTCACGGCCACGATGCGCTGCACGAAGCGGCCAGGTCGATCCGGGCTTCCGGGCGTCGGCTCGTAGCCGTCTTCGAATGCCAGGATGCGCAGACCTGTGCAGAGTCGCAGGAGTTCCCCGGGCTGGAGAAGGAATTCCGGACGCGACGGGCGACCGATGTGCTGCTGGCCGTCGGCAAAGGTCTCGTAGATCAGGACGCCACCATCGGCCAGGCTGGACAGGATCCGCGGCCACAGCGGCCGCCAGAGGTAGTGGGTGACCACGATGCCGTCAAATGTGCGGTCTGCGAGTGGCCAGGGACCCCCTTCGAGGTCGGCGAGCACAACCTCCGCCAGCGGACGCAGCGGCGCCAGGGCCTCGGCGTCGCGATCCACGCCGGTGACGCACAGGCCCTGCCCGACCAGCCAACGCAGATGGCGTCCGCTGCCGCACGCCAAGTCCAGAACCTTGCTGCCGGCGGGCCAGAGGTGCGCGAATCGCTGCACCCAAGGCGACGGGGCGGGCGAAGCCGGTTCGGATGTCAGAAGCAGCCCCACACCCGGCTGGCGACCGCGAAAGCGAAGTCGGGCTCGAGGTAGGCGGCAAACGTCAACGCGGCAAGCGCCCCCAGAAGCGTCGCCGAGCCGAGCCGGAGTGCCAGGCGCGGCATCAGTCCGCTCCCTGCGGCTCGGCGCGCGCGATGGCCGACTCGCGCACCGGGAGGTTGGCCAGCGCAGCGGCGACCCCCAGTGCGATCGCGATCAGCCACACCACGTCGTAGCTCCCCGTGCGGTCGTAGAGCAGGCCACCGAGCCAGACCCCCAGGAACGAGCCGATCTGGTGCGCCAGGAACACGATGCCCCCCAGCATGCCCATGTAGCGCACGCCGAAGATCTGGGCCACGATGGCATTGGTCGGCGGCACGGTGGACAACCACAGCAGCCCCATCACGGCGGAGAAGACGTAGACGCTCCACGGCGAGATCGGCACGGCCAGGAAGATGGCGATCACGGCAGCGCGGGCGATGTAGATGCTTGACAGCAGATGCTTCTTGGCGATCCGGTCCCCCAGGACACCGGCAGCGAAAGTGCCGGCGACGTTGAACAGGCCGATCAATGCCAGCGCCATCGTCGCCACTTCGGTGCCCAGGCCGTCGTCCTTGAGGTAGCTCGGCAGGTGCACGCCGATGAACACGACCTGGAATCCGCAGACGAAGTAGCCCGCCATCAGCCAGCGGAAGCTCGGGTATGCAAAGGCCTCCTTCAGCGCCGCAGTCACGCTCTGCTGGGGACCGGTGCTCGCGGCGGCCTTGGGCTCGCGCAGGCCCAACGCCAGCGGACCGATGGCCAGCGCCAGGCAGCCGAGCACGAACAGGGCGTTCTGCCAGCCGAAACTGCCGATCAGCCAGTTCTCGACGGGCAGCATCAAGAACTGGCCGAAGGAGCCCGCAGCGGCTGCCACGCCCATGGCCCACGACCGTCGGGAGGGATCGACCTGGCGGGCGATGACGCCGTAGATCACGGCGTAAGTCGTGCCAGCCTGCGCCATGCCGATCAACAGGCCAGCGCTGCCGGTGAACGCCAGTCCGGAGGTTGCCAGGCCCATCATCACCAGGCCCACGCCGTACAGGATCCCGCCGCCGAGCAGGACCCGGAAGGCGCCGAAGCGATCCGCAAGCATGCCAGCGACCGGACCGGCCAGGCCCCAGGCCAGGTTCTGCACCGCCAGCGCAAAGGCGAAGGTCTCGCGGGTCCAACCGCGATCGCTCGTGATGGGTTGCAGCCACAGGCCGAAACCGTGGCGGATGCCCATGCTCAGGGTGACGATCAGGGCGCCGCAGATCAGCACCTGAGTCATCGACAGGCGCGGGGCGGGAGCAGCGGGATTCATTCGGAGATTCTCCGGGAAAACGCAGCAAGTCGTCGGTCAGGGGGCGACTACAGTGGTCCGCCATCGAAGCCAAGAGGGGCAGGTCCGCGATGAAGGTTCTGGTGCTGGGTGGTGGCGTGATCGGTGTGGCTTCGGCGTACTACCTGGCGCGTGCCGGGCATGAGGTCGAGGTCGTGGAGCGTCAGTCCGGGCCAGCCCTGGAGACGAGTTTTGCCAATGCTGGCGAGGTCTCGCCCGGGTACTCCGCACCCTGGGCCGGACCCGGAGTGCCATTGAAGGCGATCAAGTGGATGCTGATGACGCATTCGCCGCTCGTGATCTGGCCGCTGCTCGACCCGGCGATGTGGCGCTGGGGCCTGGCCATGCTGTCCAACTGCACCGAACGCGCCTATGCGCTGAACAAGAGCCGCATGGTGCCGATCGCGGAGTACAGCCGTGACTGCCTGAAGGCACTGCGTGCCGAGACCGGGATCGCCTACGACGACCGCACCCAAGGCACGCTGCAGTTGTTCAGGACCCAGCAGCAACTCGACGGCATCGGGGGCGATGTCGAGATCCTCAAGCAGTACGGCGTGCCCTTCGAGGTGCTGGATCGCGCCGGCTTCTGCGCCGTCGAGCCGGCACTGAAACTGACCCAAGAGAAGTTCGTCGGCGCGTTGCGACTGCCTGGCGACGAAACCGGCGACTGCTTCAAGTTCACCAACCGGCTGGCCGAGATGGCCAAGGCGCTGGGCGTGAAGTTCAGCTTCGACACCCGGATCGACAGCCTGCAGGTCGGCGGTGGCGAGATCACCGGTGTCTTCACCTCCGGCGGCTTGAAGAAGGCCGACAAGGTGCTGCTGGCGCTGGGCAGTTTTTCGCCGATGCTGCTCAAGCCGGTCGGCATCGACATCCCGGTCTACCCGGTCAAGGGCTACTCGATCACGGTGCCGATCGTGGACGCCGCGGGTGCGCCTGAGAGCACCGTGATGGACGAGACCCACAAGGTCGCGGTGACGCGCCTCGGGGACCGCATCCGTGTCGGTGGCACGGCCGAGCTGGCGGGTTACAGCCTGGCCCTGCGTGAGCCTCGCCGCGGCACGCTGACGCACGTGGTCAGCGACCTGTTCCCCCGCGGCGGCGACGTGTCAAAAGCGAGCTTCTGGTGTGGCCTGCGGCCGATGACGCCCGATGGCACGCCGATCATTGGCGAGACGCCGGTCAAGAACCTGCTGCTGGCCACCGGCCATGGCACGCTGGGCTGGACCATGGCCGCCGGCACCGGTCGCGTGATCGCCGATCTCGTCTCGGGCAAGGCGCCCGACATCGACGTCTCGCAACTCGGGATGTCGCGCTACCGCTGAAGCGCCTCCTTCCGCCGCAGGACATCGGGCGAAGCGAATTGGGTACTGGCACTGTCGCATCCAGGTAGGGGCCAGGCGGCGGCAAAGGCCATGCCCCACCGACCATTCGGCTCACCCTGATCGAGGAGAGCCGACATGAAGATCCCGTCCCCCCGCCCCTTGCTGGCCAGGTTTGTCCTGGCCGCGGTCGTTCTGTGCCCGAATCTGGCCAGTGCGCAAGCCCTGCAACTGCCACCCGGCTGTCAGCCCGCAGCGCCTGTCACGTGCAGCTACCTGCCGGCCGCAGCCTACTCGGTTGGCGAGGTCGACCGGGTGCTGATCGACACCGGCCGCAACAACCATCTGATCCCGGTGCGCATCCGTTACCCGATCGGCGCGCAGGGGCCGCTGCCGGTGGTGATCTGGAGCCACGGCGGCGCGACGACGAACATCGTCAACGTGATCCCGCCGGGCATCCCGGTGACTCGCGGCCAGCAGAGCAGCGAGCGCCGCGGGCGCAGCTTCGCGGCAGCCGGCTACGTCGTGGTCCACGTCGGCCGGCTGGCCGTGGACAACGCGGCGCTGACTGCGGCGCAACTGCTCGATTGCACACGGGTCGGCGTCACCGCCGCCGCGCTGATCGACGCCGACCCGGCGACCACGCCACGTGACGCCTGCCGGATCTGGACCGGCTGGCACTTGTACGGGCCGCAAAACGTGGCGCATGTCGCCGATCGACTGGGCGTGCTGCGGGCGCTGATGCCGGCCGACTTCAGCGGCAGCTTCGACCGCGAGAAGCTGGTGATCGGCGGCTGGAGCGGCGGCACCCAGGCGGTGATGAACATTGCCGGTGCCAACCAGCGCTGGGAGCCGGTCGGACCTTTCGCAAACGGGGTGACGCTGCCGGCCACCGCGGTGCCGGGTGTGGTCGCGTTTTTTGCCGACGCGCCGCGCCGGCCGGGTTACATCTCAGGCACCAGCAACAACAGCGGCTTCCAGGCCGCCGGCCTGCAGCGCATCGACGAGCGCCCGTTCCTGTTCAACAGCGGCAGCAACGACATGGGGCCTGACGTGGCGCCCACCGCGGCGCGGGGCCTGCCCTGGCTGAGCGCGATGCCCGGTGGCAAGGTGCTGGCCTGGGACCGCACCGGCATCGCCAACCACGCGACGGTGAACCTGGGCAACAACGACGGCGGCATCGAAGACGGCTGCCGGCCGGCGCTGAACCAGGTCGCGCACTGCCTGTGGTACGCCGACCTTGGCCTGGCCTTCCTGGACGCGGCGGTCAAGCAGCGGCCGGCGGCCGTGGCGTGGATCTACTCCGATGCCTTCAAGGTGTTGACGGGTGGGGCGATCGAGCTGCATCGCCGTTGAGCGGCGGCACCAGGGTGGCAGGAGCCGGCCCGTGCAGCACCCGCTGCGGAAACGGAATCTCGACGCCCTCGCGCTGCAAGGCCGCGAGCAGGGCGAGGTTCACGGCCGACCTTGCGTTGACGGCCCCGTTTTCGGAGTCGGCGATCCAGAAGTTGACCGTCAGCTCCAGACCGTCGGCCGCGAAGGCCGTCAGCAAAACGGCCGGTCCGGGATCGGCGATCACCCGCGGCACCTGGCGCACGGCATCCGTGAGCAGCGGGATCAGCCTCGGGAGATCGCTGCCGTACGCCACCTGGACCACGGTCGTCAGGGCGACTCGCGGGTCGGCCAGCGAGTTGTTCTCGACCCGCTGCACGATCATCATTTCATTGGGCACGATGGACTCGCGGCCGTTGAGCGCGCGGATCACGGTGTAGCGGGTGGTGATGTCGGTGATGCGGCCTTCGAAGTTGTCGACCCGCACCATGTCGCCGATCCGCATGCTGCGTTCGGCCAGGATGACGAAGCCGCTGACGTAGTTCGCGGCCAGCTTCTGCAAACCCAGGCCGATGCCCACGCCCACGGCGCCCCCCAGCACGCCGAGCGCCGTGAGGTCGATGCCGGCGGCCGACAGTGCCAGCATCAGGCCGACGAACAGCAGCAGCGCACGCACCGCATTGGCGCCCATCTTGCGCAGCGACAAGCTCTCGCCAGCGCCTTGGGCGCCCTTCAGCAGCCTCGACTCGATCGCCGCCGACAGCCAAAGCACGCCGACCAGCACGGCGGCGGCGGCGATCACGCCTTCGATCAGGTTGCGCACGCTGATCGAGGTGCTGCCGACCTTCCAGGTGATGGCGTCGAGTTCGGTCAGGAGCAGCGGCAACAGTCCGGTGATCCACAGCACGACGGCGATCCAGGCCAACCAGGACACGCTGCGCTCGACGACGCGCATCAGCTGCGAGGTCGGGAATGCGTTGTGCAGCACCTGGACCGTGAGCCGGATCACGGCCAGCGACACCAGCATCGGCACCACGAGCTTGAACAGCGCCACCGGCACTGCCGGCACGTAATGGCGCAGCAGCCAGCGCGTCAGCAGGGCCAGCCCGAGGGCCAGCACCGGAAACAGCACGCCGTCGACGATCCGGATGCCGAACCAGATCGAGGTCGTTTCGGCGCGCCCGGCCGGGCCCCGGATCGCCCGGACGATGCCGAAGGCCAGCAGCAGCCCGGCCGCGAGAAGAGCGGCTTCGATCAGCACCGTGCGCTGGGTCAGTGCGGCGACCAGGGCGCCGAAGTCCTCCGGCACCGTGGCCGGCCTGGGCAGGCTTGTCATCGTCTCGTGGGCCTGGCGGTCAAGCCACGCCGGCCAGCACCCGCAGGTGCGCCGCAACGCTGCGTGCCAGCGCGCCCAGGTGGTAGCCGCCCTCGAGGCAGGACACGATCCGGCCCTGGCCGTGGCGCTCGGCGACGTCAAGCAGCTGTTCGGTGATCCAGGCGTAATCGGCCTCGACCAGGCCCATCTGACCGAGATCGTCGTCGCGGTGGGCATCGAAGCCCGCGCTGATGAAGATCATCTGCGGCGAAAACGCCTCCAGTCGCGGCAGCCAGTGCTCGCGGATCGCGTCGCGCACCGCCGGGCCGCGGGTGTAAGGGGCCATCGGCAGGTTCAGCATGTTCGGGCCCTTGGGCACATCGCCGCTGTATGGATACAGCGGATGCTGGAAGAACGACAGCATCAGGATGCGGTCGTCGCCGGCGACGATGTCCTCGGTGCCGTTGCCGTGGTGCACGTCGAAGTCGATCACCGCCACGCGCTCGAGGCCGTGCACGTCCAGCGCATGGCGGGCCGCGACGGCGACGTTGTTGAAGAAGCAGAAGCCCATCGCCTGGTCGTGGGTGGCGTGGTGGCCGGGCGGGCGCACGGCGCAGAAGGCATTGGCGTAGCGCCCGGCCAGGACCGCGTCGGTGGCGGCAACGGCGGCACCGGCGGCGCGGTAGGCGGCATTCAGCGTGCCGCGGTTGGCGCTGGTGTCGGCATCGACGCCGCGGTGCGCGCCCGGGTCCTCGTCGGCGGCGATCGCGCGCATGAACTCGGTGATCTCGCCGCGATAGGCGGCGGCGTGGGCGCGGTCGATCTGCTCGGGCAATGCCAGCGGCGCGTCTTCGAAGGCCAGGGCCATGTCCAGGCCCTGCGCCCGCAGGTGGTCGAGGATCGCGTCCAGGCGCTCCGGGCATTCAGGGTGGCCGCGTCCCATGTCGTGGGCACGGCAGTCGGCATGGGTGTAGACGGCAGTGGACATCGCGGCAGGAGGATTCGGGGTGACGGCGTGTCGGGGATTGTGCCGCTGGTGCCCGGGTGCGGTCGCGCTGCGGTATGGTCATGCGCCATGAACGATGCGAACAAAAACAACCTTCCAGGGGCGCTTCCCCTGCAGCAGCAACTGCACCGTCTGGTGGACCAGATCTCCACCATCGTGGTCGGCAAGCGGGCCCAGGTCGAGGACTGCGTTGCCTGCCTGCTGGCCGGTGGCCACCTGCTGATCGAGGACGTTCCCGGCGTCGGCAAGACGACGCTGGCGCACGCGCTGGCGCTTTCGCTCGGGCTCGAGTTTCGCCGCGTGCAGTTCACGGCCGACCTGATGCCCAGCGACCTGATCGGCGTTTCGGTCTTCGAGCGTGCCAAGGACCAGTTCGTGTTCCACCCCGGGCCGGTGTTTGCGCAGGTGCTGCTGGCCGACGAGATCAACCGAGCCGGGCCGAAGACGCAAAGCGCGCTGCTCGAGGCGATGGAAGAGCAGCAGGTCAGCGTCGAGAACCTGACCCGTGCGCTGCCCAAGCCGTTTTTTGTCATCGCGACGCAGAACCCGAGCGACCAGATCGGCACCTACCCGCTGCCGGAGAGCCAGCTCGACCGCTTTTTGCTGCGCATCGTGCTGGGCTACCCCGACCGGGCTGCGGAGCGCCAGTTGCTGGCCGGCGGCGACAAGCGCGCCCAGGCGGCTGCTCTCTCCCCCGTGATGACGCCGCCCGAGCTGATGGCGGCGCAGCAGGCCGTTCTGGCCGTGCGCGCCAGCGACCCGCTGCTCGACTACGTGCAAGCGCTGCTGGCCGAGACCCGCAGCGGGCGCTGGTTCTCCGAAGGTCTGTCGCCCCGCGCCGGCATCGCCCTGCTGCGCGTGGCCAAGGCGCGGGCGCTGCTGTCGGGTCGGCCTTATGTCGCGCCCGACGACGTGCAGGCGATGCTGCCGCAGGCCATCGCCCACCGGCTGACGCCGCTGGCCGGCTCCGGCCGCGGGCCGGTCGAGCAGGTGCAGGCGATGCTGGCGGCGACGCCGGTGTCCTGACCCACGCGCGCACAACCGCCATGGCCTGGGACGACTGGTCGCCACGCGCACGGCTGCGCCGCTGGTGGCTGTCGCGGCTGCCGCTGACCGACCGCTGGACGCTGGGCCAGCGCAACGTCTACATCCTGCCCACCCGTGCCGGGCTGACCTTTGCGGCCACGTTGATCGTGATGCTGCTCGCGGCACTGAACTACCAGCTCAATCTGGGTTATGCGCTGACCTTCCTGCTGGCCGGAGCGGGCCTGGTGTCCATGCACACGACGCACGGCGCACTGCGCGGCCTGACCCTGCACCTCAAGCCCGCGGGGCCCGGATTCGCCGGCCAACCGGTGCTTCTGGAAGTGGTGGTGGACAACCCGGGCCGCAGTGCCCGCCATGGGCTGGAGCTGCGTTTCGAGGATCCGGCCGCCCATGGCGAATCCAGTGCCTGGTGCGATGTGCCCGCCGGCGGCCAGCAGAGCCTGCATCTGGCGTTGACACCGCCCCGACGCGGCTGGCATGCCGTGCCCACGCTGGTCGTGGCCACGGTGTTCCCGTTCGGGCTGTTCAGGGCCTGGACCGTCTGGCGGCCAGCGCTGCGTGTGCTCGCCTGGCCCGCGCCGGAGCAACCGGCGCCGCCGCTGCCGCTGGCCAGTTCCGCGGCCGGCGACACACGCCCGGTGCTGCAGGGCCAGGGGGGCGAGTGGGACGGCGTACGCCCTTGGCGACGCGGTGACACGATGCGCCAGGTGGTCTGGAAGAAGGTCGCCAAGAGTGGCGAGCTCGTCAGCCGCGAGACCGCCGGCAGCGGTGCTCGCGAGCTGTGGCTGGAATGGGCGGCTGCCAGCGGTGGCGACACCGAGCGACGCCTGTCGCGGATGGCGGCCTGGGTCGAGCAGGCGCAGTCGCAAGGGCTGGCCAGCGGTTTGCGTCTGCCCGGTGTCGAGCGACCCCCGGCGCTGGGCGAGGCGGCGCGCCGGGCGCAGCTCGACGCCTTGGCGACGTGGTGAGCGACGGGGTGAGCAAGAGCATGGCCACCGCCACTCCGATCGCCTCACCCACGCCGTGGCAGCGCTACGGTGCGCCGGCCTGGCATCGCCTGCCGCGCGAGGCCCGCGACACGATGTTCCTGCTCGCGACCATCG
>Ga0209985_10001053_pt1 | contig 28372 bp, 18 predicted proteins | sample NOAtaG_FD_187305 | JGI IMG/M metagenome (GOLD analysis project Ga0209985, IMG submission 187305) | Freshwater lake microbial communities from Lake Erie, under a cyanobacterial bloom - NOAA_Erie_Diel6S_1000h metaG (SPAdes) (version 2) | ecosystem: Environmental > Aquatic > Freshwater > Lake ...
CGGCCGGTTCCGCGGCCGCATGCGCGGCCGTGTTCGCGGTCGATGGCAAGGTCGATGGCAAGGTCGATGGCAAGGTCGATGGCAAGGTCGATGGCAAGGTCGATGGCAAGGTCGATGGCAAGGTCGATGGTGCGGTTGATAGCGCGGTTGATAGCGCGGTCGATAGCTCCGTCGATAGCGCCTTCGATAGCGCCGTCGATAGCGCGGTCGATGGTGTGGCCGGTTGCGCGGTCGATGGCGGGCCCGGCACATCGCTGCCCGGCGGCGCCGAGCCTGCGGCGGACGTCGGCCGCGCCTTGCTCGCCGCGCGCTCCAGCCCCAGCGTCTGCAGGCAGAGCTGGTGCTCGCGCGCCAGCGCCACGAGGTGTCTGCGCCCGGCCGCGCGCGAGCCGAACGGACCGTGGTGCCCGGGCAGGTCGTCGGGCGGCACCTGCGCGGCCGGCACGAAGCGCGGCCGGTTGCCGGCCAGTCGCAGCAGCACCTGGCCGGCGTGGCGGCGCAGCGCGATGTTGTGGGCCGGCAGCCGCGTCTTCACCAGCTCGGCCTCGCGCAGCAGCGCGCCGACCTCGCCAGCGGTTTCCTCCCACTCGATCCGGCACACCTGCTGCGACAGCCGCGCATCCTGCGCGCTGGCGTGGTCGGCCGAGAAGTGCGCCCGCACGCGGCTGCGCAGCGTCAGGCTCTTGCCGATGTAGATCGGGTGCGCGTTCAGGCCGTAAAAGAGATAGACGCCGGGCGTGTCGGGAATGCCGTCGAGCGCATCGGGCGGCAGCATCGGCGGCGTGCTGCTGGCGCGCAGCAGCGTGCCCACGGCCTGCTCGATCTCCAGCGGCCCCCGGCGTGCCGCCAGCGCCTGCATGAAGCGCCACAGCAGGCGCGCGTCGCCCAGCGCGCGGTGGCGCTGCTCGCCGTCGAGCCCGTAGCGCGCGGCCACCGCGTCGAGCGTGTGCGGGCTGCGGTCGGGGTCCATGAGCCGCGACAGCCGCACCGTGCACAGGGTGGTGGCGCGCCACGGGATGCCCAGCCGCGCGAACTCGGCTTTGAGGAAGCCGTAGTCGAAGCGCGCGTTGTGCGCCACGAAGACCGCATCGCGCAGCCGTTCGAGCAGCTCGTCGGCCAGCTCGGCAAAGCGCGGCGCCGTGCGCACCATTGCGTTGGTGATGCCGGTGAGCCACTGGATCTCGCTGGGGATCGGCCGCTCCGGATTGACCAGCGACGACCACTCCGTGACGCGCTGGTCGGCGCCGTCGACGTCGACCGTGACGATGCCGATCTCGGTCACCCGCTCGCGCGCTGCCGCGGACCCGGTGGTCTCCAGGTCGACGAAGCACCAGCGGCGCGGACCGTCGGCCAGTCCGGCCAGCGGCGCCGAAGACGGTGACGGCAAGGTACGCATGCGCTGCGCAGCAAGGTCCATGGGGCCGACGATCATAGGCGCCACGCCGCGCCGAAACCGGCGGCTTTTCGGGCCGCAGTCCGGTCACGCGGCGCAGGCATACTGCCGGGCTTGCTGGACTACCCTCGCGCTGCGCGCTCGGGGAGTCGCCCTTGGGGCGGCCCGGCGGGCTCATGACGCGGCCGGCCGCTGCCCGGGCGGCCCGCGGCAGCAATCAACAACGAACAGCGCCCCGGCCGAGGGCGCGAGGAGGCGAGGTGGACACGACGGTTCCCGACCAGCGGTTGAGCGCCATTGCCGCGCGCGTGGCAGGGCATGCGAGCGCCGCCGGCGAGCGCGACCTGCTCGCCGGCCTGGCGACCGAGTACTTGCGCGAAGTCGACCCCGAGGATCTGGCGGCCCGCGGCGTCGACGATCTGGCCGGCGCTGTGCTGTCGCACTGGCAGCTGGCGCGCAGCCGCGCCGCCGGCCAGGCGCGCGTGCGGGTGCTGAGCCCGACGCAGGCCGAGCACGGCTGGGCCAGCCGGCATTCGGTGATCGAGATCGTCAACGACGACATGCCGTTCCTGGTGGACTCGGCCTCGATGGAGGTCAACCGCCAGGGCCTGACGCTGCACCTGGTGGTGCATCCGGTGCTGGCGGTGCAGCGCGACGCCCAGGGCCGGCTGACGGCGGTGCAGCCGCGGCGCGCGGCGCCGCAGTGGCCACGCGAGTCGTGGATGCACATCGAGGTCGACCGCCTGGTGGACGCGGCCAGCCGCGAGGCGCTGCGCGAGGGCATCGAGCGCGTGCTGGCCGACGTGCGCGCCGCCACCGCCGACTATCGCGCCATGCTGGCGCAGCTGGTTGCCGCGATCGAGGAGGTCGGCGCGCAGGTGCCGGCCGCGGCTGCGGCCGATCAGCAGGAAAGCCGCGCCTTCCTGCAGTGGCTGGCCGAGGACCACCTGCTGCTGCTGGGCTACCGCCGCCACGACCTGGTGACGCACGAGGGCGAGGACGCGCTGCGCCTGGTGCCGGGCAGCGGCCTGGGGCTGCTGCGCGAGACGGGCGAGGAGCGGATCTCGGGCAGCTTTGCGCGTCTGCCGGCGCAGGCGCGGGCGCTGGCGCGGGCTGCCAGCCCGGTCGTCATCTTCACCAAGGCCAATGCGCGCGCCACGGTGCACCGGCCGGGCTATGTGGACTACGTGGGCATCAAGCGCTACGACGCGGCCGGGCAGGTGATCGGCGAGCACCGCTTCCTCGGCCTGCTGACCTCCACCGCCTACAGCGCGCGCGTGGCCGAGATTCCGCTGCTGCGCGGCAAGGTCGGCGCGGTGGCGCAGCGCGCCGGACTGGCGCCCGACAGCCACTCGGGCAAGGCGCTGACCCACATCCTGGAGACCTATCCGCGCGACGAGCTGTTCCAGATCTCGGTCGAGGAGCTGCACGACATCGCGCTCGGCATCCTGCAACTGGGCGAGCGGCAGCGGCTGCGCCTGTTCCTGCGGCGCGACCCGTTCGAGCGCTTCGTCTCCTGCCTGGTCTATGTGCCGCGCGAGATCTACGGCACCGATCTGCGCATGAAGTTCCAGGACATCCTGATGCAGGCCTTTGCCGGGCAGGGCACCGAGTTCGACGTGCTGCTGACCGACGCCATCCTGGCGCGCATCCACCTGACGGTGCGCACCACGCCGGGCGCCATTCCCGCGTACGACCGCAAGGCGCTCGAGGTGCGGCTGGCGGCTGCCGCGCGCGGCTGGGACGACGAACTGCGCGATGCGCTGGTCGAGGCCGAGGGCGAGGCGCGCGGCACCCCGCTGTACCGGCGCTGGCTGCGCGGCATTCCGGCCGCCTACCGCGAGCGCACGCCAGCCGCCGCCGCGGTGGCCGACCTGCGCAGGATCGAGGGCATGGACGAGGCGGGCATCGCCTTCGCGGTGTACCGCCCGCTCGGCGCCGCCGAGCAGCGCCTGGGCTTCAAGGTGTACCGGCGCGGCGGCCCGGTGGTGCTGTCGCACAGCCTGCCCATGCTCGAGAAGATGGGCCTGACGGTGCTCACCGAGAACCCGGTGCGGCTGCAGCCGGCCGCCGGCGCGCCGGTGGTGATCCACGACTTCGAGCTCGACTGCGGCAGCGCGGCGGTCGACCTCGACACGGTGCGCCCGCTGTTCGAGGAGGCGTTCGCGCGCGTGTTTGCCGGCGCCATCGACAACGACGACTTCAACCGCCTGGTGCTGCGGGCCGGGCTGGCGGCCGACGAGATCGTCGTGCTGCGCGCCTATGCCAGGTACCTGCGGCAGATCGGCTTTGCGCTGTCGCAGAGCTTCATCGCAGCCACGCTGGCCCAGCATGCCGGCATCGCGCGGCAACTGGTCAAGCTGTTCAGGCTGCGCTTCGACCCGGCCGGCCGCGACGAAGCGGCCGCCGCCGCGCAAGTGCACGCCATCGAACTGGCGCTCGAGAAAGTCGGCAACCTGAGCGAGGACCGGGTGCTGCGCCAGTTGCTGGCGCTGATCGGCGCCACGCTGCGCACCAATTACTGGCGCACCAGCGCTGCCGGGCAGCGGCGCGGCTACCTGAGCTTCAAGTTCGATCCGGCGCAGGTGCCGGGCCTGCCCGAGCCGCGGCCGATGTTCGAGATCTTCGTCTACTCCACCCGCTTCGAGGGCATCCACCTGCGTGGCGGCCGGGTCGCACGCGGCGGCCTGCGCTGGTCGGACCGGCCGGAGGACTTCCGCACCGAGGTGCTGGGGCTGGTCAAGGCGCAGATGGTCAAGAACACCGTGATCGTGCCGGTGGGCTCCAAGGGCGGCTTCGTGCTGAAGAAGGCGCCGCCGCTCGGTGGGCAGGCGAGCGAGCGCGAGGCCTACCTGGCCGAGGGTGTCGCCTGCTACCAGGACTTCCTGCGCGGCCTGCTCGACCTGACCGACAACATCGTCGAAGGCGCGGTGGTGCCGCCGCCGCAGACCGTGCGCTACGACGGCGACGACCCGTACCTGGTGGTGGCTGCCGACAAGGGCACGGCGACGTTCTCCGACTACGCCAACCAGATCAGCGCCGAGTACGGCCACTGGCTGGGCGACGCCTTCGCCTCCGGCGGCAGCGTGGGCTACGACCACAAGGAGATGGGCATCACGGCCCGCGGCGCGTGGGAGAGCGTCAAGCGCCACTTCCGCGAGATGGGCCTCGACACGCAGACCACGGACTTCACCGTGGTCGGCATCGGCGACATGTCGGGCGACGTGTTCGGCAACGGCATGCTGCTGTCCCGGCACATCCGGCTGGTGGCCGCGTTCGACCACCGGCACGTGTTCATCGACCCCGATCCGGACCCGGCCGCCTCCTTCGCCGAGCGCGAGCGCCTGTTTCGCCTGCCGCGCTCGTCGTGGGCCGACTACGAGGCCGAGCTCATCTCGCGCGGCGGCGGCGTGTGGCCGCGCAGCGCCAAGAGCGTGCCGATCTCGCCGCAGGCGCGGGCGACGCTCGGCATCGAGGCCGAGTCGCTCACGCCCGCCGAGCTGATCATCGCCATCCTCAAGGCGCCGGTCGATCTGCTCTACAACGGCGGCATCGGCACCTACGTGAAGGCCAGCAGCGAGTCGCACGCCGAGGTGGGCGACCGCGCCAACGACGCGATCCGCGTCGACGGCCGCCAGCTGCGCTGCAAGGTGGTGGCCGAGGGCGGCAACCTCGGCTTCACCCAGCTCGGGCGCATCGAGTACGCGCTCATGGGGGCCGGCGGCCGCGGCGGCCGCATCAACACCGACGCCATCGACAACTCGGCCGGGGTGGACACCTCCGACCACGAGGTCAACATCAAGATCCTGCTCGGTCTGGCCATGGCCGACGGCGAGCTGACCGACAAGCAGCGCAACGCGCTGCTGGCCGACATGACCGACGAGGTGGCCGCGCTGGTGCTGCGCGACAACTACTTCCAGACGCAGACGCTGTCCATCGGCGGCCGCATGGGCATGCGCCTGTTCGATCAGCAGCACCGGCTGGTGCGCTGGCTGGAGAAGCAGGGTCGCCTGAATCGCGCGCTCGAGTACCTGCCCGACGACGAGGCCTTCGCCGACCGCAAGGCGCGCGGCGTGCCGCTGACCAGCCCCGAGCGCGCGGTGCTGCTGGCCTACAGCAAGATGTGGCTGTTCGACACGCTGCTGCAAAGCGACCTGCCCGACGACCCGTGGGTCGGCACCGCGCTGGCCCGCTACTTCCCGGCCGCGCTGCGCCAGCGCTATGCGGCGTTGATGCCGCGCCACCCGCTGCGGCGCGAGATCGTGGCCACGCACGTGCTCAACAGCATGGTCAACCGCGTGGGCAGCACCTTCGTGCACCGGCTGATGGAAGCCACCGGCAGCACCGCCGCGCAGGTGGTGCGCGCCTACCTGCTGGCGCGCGAGAGCTTTGGCCTGGTGCCGCTGTGGATCGAGATCGAATCGCTCGACAACCGGGTGGCCGACGAGGTGCAGGCCGAGATGCTGATCGAGATCGGCCGCCTGATCGTGCGCGCCACCACCTGGTTCCTGCGCTCGCGCCGGCTGGCCGCGCCGATGGGCCAGACCATCGGTCTGTTCGGCCCCGCCGTGGCCGCGCTCGCGCAGCGCACTGCCGCCGATCCGGCCGCGCTCGCCACGCCCGCTGCCGCCCGCTGGACCGCGGCCGGCGTGCCCGCGCCGCTGGCCGGCCGCGTGGCGGTGTCGGCTGCGCTGGCCGCCGCGCCCGATATCGTGGAGCTGGCCGAGACCAGCCGCCAGCCGCTGGAGGCGGTGGCCGCCGTACACGCCGCCATCGGCGAAAAGCTGGCGCTGCCGCGCCTGCGCGAGCTGATCGGCACGCTGCCGTCCGACGGCCACTGGCAGGGCCTGGCCAAGGGCGCGCTCGGCGACGACCTGGCCAGCCTGCAACGCGCGCTCACCGCAGCGGCGCTGCAAGCCCCGGCTGGCGCCAGCGCCCCTTCGGCCGACGCCCACACTGCGCTCACGCACTGGCTCACCCGCAACGCCGCCCCGCTGGAGCGCGCCCAGCGGCTGGTGGCCGAACTGGCCGAGTCACGCAGCGCCGATCTGGCAATGCTGTCGGTGGCGTTGAGGGAATTGCGGAACCTGGTTTAGGCGCTGCGCGCGCAAGCGACGCTGCGCCTCGCACGGGCGCGTGCAGCGGTCGATCGGTCCGCGGTCGGTGGCAAAGCCACACGACCGCGCAACGGCTCGCGGCTGTCGCGTTACTGCGCCGCGACGGGATGGCGATGTCATCGGGGGCACTGCGGCCTGTGAGCGGACTGAAGGATCATCTGACACCCACCGCGGCGCTGCTCGTGTCGCGCGGCTGGGTGATGCGCGAGGTCGAGCGCGTGCCGGACCTCGACCGCGCCGCGCGCGAACGGCTGGTCGATGCGCTGAGCGCCTGGGAGCCGCCGCGCCGGCAGGGACCGCGCAACAACGTACTGGTGTGGATCACGCTGCTCGGCATGGCGATGCTGTTCGGTGCGGTGGGTCTGCCGGGCTGGCTGGGCTTTTCGATCGCACTGGCGCTGCTGGTGGCCGTCGGTCGCGCCCTGGCCATCCGCCAGTTGCGCTGGCAGCTCGGGCAACTGCTGCGCGGCGCGGCGGAGTCCTGACGGTTCAGGGCGCGGAACGGTCGCGGCGCAGGAACTGCGGCACCGCCATCCCCAGCAGGCGGCGCACGGCCGAAGGCGCAGAGGCTTCCGGCGCATTCTGCGTGGCCTCGGCGTCGGCCGATGGCGCCGTTGGCGTGTCCAGGGGCAACGGCTGCGTGATGTTGCGGGAGCCCTGCCAATCGGCCGCCTGCGCGGGCGGGGCCAGCGCGCCGTCGAGCCAAGCGAGGATCGGTTGCCACTGATCGTGCAGGTGGCGCGCCTGGCGCGCCGGCATTTCGAGCACCGTCGCACCGCCTTCCATGCACCGCGCGTAGTACGACGAGTAGCTGAGCTGGCCGACCAGCGGCAGCCGCAGCGACTGCGCCCACTGCTCGATCGTCTGCGCCGCGCTGGAGCGCAGGTCCACGCGCATGGCGACGGCCGCCAGCTTGCAGCGGCGGGTGGCGACGCGCGGCATGGCGTGCAGCTCGGCCAGACAATCGGCCGCCGATTCGCGGTCGAACAGCGACTCGCAGACCGGCATCAGGATCGCGTCGGCATACATGACTACGCGCGCCAGTTCAAAGCCGTGCATTCCGCCCGGCGTGTCGAGCACCACATGCGACGCGTTGGCGGGCGGGCGCACCATGGCGCGCGGTTCGATCGGCCAGCCGGTGATGTCGCCGCGCCGCGCGGTCGCGCGGCGCTTCAGCCAGCTCCTTGCGGACTGCTGGCGGTCGAGGTCGCCGAGCAGAATGCGCGCGCCGCCGGCGCGGCGCGCCAGGTGAACTGCCAGATGGGTCGCCAGCGTGCTCTTGCCGCTGCCACCCTTGCGATTGATCACCGCGATGACTGCCATGACGTGCCCGACCCGAAGGAGTCGCACAGGGAGAACAACGGCGCGATCGTAGACCGAGCAGCGCAGTCCGGGTGTCGTGCGGATGCTCGACCCCGATCGGCGTGAGGGCCGGCCACCTCGGCGCGCGCCGGTGGTCAGCGCAGCCGGACCCGCCGCAGCAGCAGGCTATTGGTCACCACGCTGACCGAGCTGAACGCCATCGCGGCGCCGGCCACCACCGGCGACAGCAGGCCGAAGGCGGCCAGCGGGATGCCCACCACGTTGTAGATGAAGGCCCAGAACAGGTTCTGGCGGATCTTGCGCACGGTGGCGCGCGACAGCGCGAGCGCCTCGGCCACCAGCGTCGGGTCACCGCGCATCAGGGTCACGCCGGCTGCGTGCATGGCCACATCGGTGCCCGAGCCCATGGCGATGCCGAGGTCGGCCGCCGCCAGCGCCGGCGCGTCGTTGATGCCGTCGCCCACCATCGCCACGCGGCGCGCCCCCCGCGGCCCGGCCTGCAGTGCCGCGATGCGCGCGGCCTTGTCCTGCGGCAGCACGCCAGCCTCGAAGTGCTGCACGCCCAGCTCGCGCGCCACGCGCGCCACCGCGCCGCGGTTGTCGCCGCTGAGCAGATGCGTGGCCACGCCCTGCGCATGCAGCGCCGCGATGGCCGCGCGCGCCGTGGGTTTGGGCGCATCGGCGAAGGCCAGCAGACCGACGATCTGCAGCACGCCGGCGTCGTCGCGCCGGCCCAGCCAGGACACCGTATGCCCGGCCGCCTCCAGGGCCTGCGCACGCGCCGCCCAGCTTGCCCACGTCGCCGCCGCCGTCGCCGCTCCCAGCGCCGCCAGCCAGTCGGCGCGCCCGAGCAGCACCTCATGACCGGCCACCTGCGCCTGCACCCCGCGGCCGGGTACCGCCGCGGCCTGCTGTACCGGCAGATTGGGCTCCGACGCCGATGCCTCGGCGCGCAGCGCGGCGCGGACCGACTCGGCCAGCGGATGGGTGCTGGCACCGTTGGCCGCCGCCGCCAGCCGCAGCAGCGCCACGCGCGACCAGCCGTCGGCGCCGATCACCTCGCGGACCTGCGGCCGGCCCTCGGTCAGCGTGCCGGTCTTGTCGAACACCACCACCTGCACTTCGCGCGCCACCTCCAGCGCTTCGGCGTCCTTGATCAGCACGCCGCGGCGCGCCGCCACGCCGGTGCCGACGATGATGGCTGCCGGTGTGGCCAGCCCGAGCGCGCAGGGGCAGGCGATGACCAGCACGCTCACCGCGTGGATCAGCGCGCGTTCGCCGGAGGCGCCGGCCGCGAGCCAGCCGAGCAGCGTGACCGCCGCGATCGCCAGCACCACCGGCACGAACACGGCGGCGATGCGGTCGACCTGGCGCTGGATCGGCGCCTTGGCCGCCTGCGCGTCCTCGACCAGCCGGCCGATGCGCGCAAGCAGAGTCTCGGCGCCGACGGCGGTGGTCTCGATCTCGATGCGGCCGCTGGTGTTGAGCGCGCCGCCGGCCACGCGGTCGCCCGGCGCCTTGTCCACCGGCAGGCTCTCGCCGGTGAGCAACGACTCGTCCACCGCGGTGCGGCCGGCGCGAATCACGCCGTCGACCGCAATACGCTCGCCGGGCAGGGCCACGACCCGGTCGCCGCACCGCACGCTGTCGACGGGCACCACGTGCTCGGCGCCGTCGCGCAGCAGCCGCGCCGTCGCGGGCCGCAGCCGGCCCAGCAGGCGCACCGCCGCTGAGGCCTCGCGCTTGGCCCGCGCTTCCAGCCACTTGCCCAGCAGGACCAGCGCGATCACCACCGCAGCCGCCTCGAAGTACAGGTGGCCGCCATGGCCTTCGACCAGCCACAGGTACAGCGACAGCCCGTAGGCGGCCACCGTGCCGATCGACACCAGCAGGTCCATGTTGCCGGTGCCGGCGCGCACGGCCTTGTAGGCCGCCACGTAGAAGCGGCGCGCCAGGACCAGTTGCACCGGCGTGGCCAGCAGCCATTGCACAGCGGCCGGCAGCGTCACCGCGACGCCGAAGACGGCCAGCAGCATCGGGGCCGCCAGCGGGGCGGCCAGCAGCAGCGCCAGCAGCGCCTCGCGGCCCAGCGTGGCGGCGGCATCGGGTCGGGCGGCGGCGCCGGCAGCGCCGGCGGGCTCGGCACCCTCGCCGGTATAGCCGGCGGCGGCGATGGCCGCCAGCAGCGGCGCGCTGCCCAGGCCCTGCACCACCTCCACGCCGGCGCTTTCGCTGGCGAGATTGACGCTGGCCCGCAACACGCCCGGCACCGCGGCCAGCGCCCTTTCCACGCGCGCCACGCAACTGGCGCAGGTCATGCCGTCGATCCGCAGGCGCAGCGTCTCGGTGGGAACCTCGTAGCCGGCGTTATCCACGGCCTGCGTCAGCAGTGCCGTGGCCACCGGCTGCGTCAGCCGGACGGCGGCCTTCTCCGTAGCGAGGTTCACGCCCACCTGCGCCACGCCGGGCACCCCGGCCAGCGCCTTTTCCACGTGCGCCACGCAACTGGCACAACTCATCCCGCGGACGGGCAGATCCAGTCGCAACGCCGCGGCGGGTGCGAGGGTGGCGGGGTTCGGGTCGCGGTTCATGATGCGGACAGAGGCTAGTCCGGATTCTTCACCAGGCTGCGCGCGGACTACGATCTGTGTCCGATTCCGCAACGAAGCGCGCCCGCCGGGTGGGCCGGGCGCCGGTGCGCCGGGAGCGAGGATGACGGGTCAATCGAACATCGGGGCTGCCCGGCCGGTCGTCGCGGCCAGCCGCCACGGCGAGCTCGGCGTGCCGCATGGTCCCGACCGTACGCTGGCGGCGGGAGCGTTGGCATGAGCGGCGTCGGGCCGGCCAGCGCGTGGCAGATCGTCAACGACGGCGTGATGGGCGGCGTGTCGGACAGCCGGGTGCGGGCGCTGCCCGACGGCGGGGTGCGCTTCGAGGGCGTGGTGCGGCTGGACCATAACGGCGGTTTTGCCTCGATGCGGCGGCCGTGGACCCTGCCGGCGGGCGCGCGCGGCGTGCAGGTGCAGGCACGCGGCGACGGTAACCGTTATCGACTGACCGTCTACACGCGCGATGCGGCCAGCGGCCGAGCCTGGCCGTTTTCGTATCACGCGGTGTTCGAGACCGCCGCCGGGGCCACCGCCGTGGCGCCGCTGCCCTGGCCGCAGTTCCGGGCCGGCTTCCGAGGCCGCGCAGTGCCGGACGCGCCGCCGCTGGCGGCAGCCGATGTGATCGCGGTCGGCATCATGATCACCCGGGATGAGCACCGCGAGCGTGCTGGCGCTTTCGTCCTCGATCTGGTCGAGATCGCCGCCCTGGCGACCTGAGGCCGGCCTGACGGCACGCGGCACGCGGCCATCGACCGCAGCCGCAGCCGCGGCCGCCGGTGGCGCCGGGTCAGACCGCGCCGATGAAGTCGCGCTTGCCCAGGTCGACGCCCGCGTGCCGCAGGATCGCGTAGGCCGTGGTCGCGTGGAAGTAGAAGTTGGGCAGCGCCATCGTGAGCAGGTAGGGCATGCCGTCCACCACCCGGGTCTCGCCGCGCAAGGTCAGCGTGATGCGGCGCGTCTCGCCGGCATTGACCTCGGCCGCGGCAAAGCCGCGGATGAACTCGACCGTGCGCGCGATGCGCGCTTTCAGCTCGTCGAAGCTCGCCTCGGTGTCGTCCCACTTGGGCGGCTCCTGCCCGGCCAGCCGCGCCACCGAGCCTTTGGCAAAGTCGCAGGCGATCTGCACCTGGCGGGTCAGCGGGAACATGTCCGGCGCCAGCCGCATGCCGAGCAGCACCGCGGGCTCGACCTTCTTCTGCGCGGCGAAGGCGGCGGCCTTGTCGAGGATCGCCGCCAGGTTGCCGAGCATCTTCTCGTAGACGGGGACGGACAGGGCGTGCATCGAGGGCATGGGCAGCTTTCTTCGGTCTCTGGAACGGGGGACTGCGGTTCGATGGGGGCGAGGGCGGCCCCGGGCGGTTGCCGAATGTGCCGGCGCCGAATGTGCCGCTCTACTTCTTGCGTTTCCTCAACGCCAGCATCGTGCCGCGGCAGGTACGGGCGCCGCAGCGGCACTCGTACTGCTTTTTCAGCGTGGGCGTGATCCGCTCCTCGATGATTAACCCGTAGTCGTAGTTCAGCTCCTCGCCCGGCCGGATGTCGCGGATAGCCTGGATGAAGACGCGTTGGCCCTCGTCGTCCTCCTCGGTCTCGCAGTTCGGCTTGCACGAGTGGTTGATGAAGCGCGCAGCGTTGCCGCCGCTGGCGGCGTCGATCACGGTCTTGCCGTCGGACAGCGAGAAGAAGAACGTGTGGTGCGGATCGTCGGGGTCCGACGGCGGCCGGCGGTCGGCCTCGCGCCAGGTGATTCGCTCGCCCCTGTATTCGATCACGCGCTCGCCTTTGCGGATCAGCCTTGCGGCGTACACGCCGCGGCCGTGGACCTTGGAATTGCGCACGATGATCTTGCGGCCGGCGGGGGCGGCGGGCTTGCTGGCGGGCATGGGTGAGGCTTCGGGATCTTGGGTTGGAGACTCAGAGGGTGAGAGGCAATCCGGCGTGCCCGAGGGGGCTGCCCAAGGCGCTCCAATCTAGGCGCAAAGCGCAGCCGTAGCTCGGGCTACGGCGAGCATTTGCAACGACGAGTGGGGCGCCTTGGGCAGTCACAGCGGGCATGTCGGATTGCCTCTCACCCTCTCAGACGATGGCGTTGCCGCGGCGGCGCCGGAGTATGCCGCAGTCAAGGACTGCGCGCTGCCGATGCGAGCCCCGCGGGGGCTCGCATCCAGCGCCAGCGCGCTACTCGAGCCCGAGCGCCCCGCGCAGCGAATCCCACGGCCGCGTCTTCAGCACATCGATCAGGTTGTTGAACTGGTCGGTCCACAGGGACATGTGCGCCACCGGCTCCAGCGGCTGGGCGCGCTGCCCCAGCACGCCTTCGCCGAACACGGCCGCATCGCGCGCCAGCAGGACCCAGTCGGTGCTGCTGGCGAGCACGTCGTCGGCGGGTGAGTCCGACACGTGGACCGCCGTCAGCCCGGTCGCCCGGGCGATGTTGGCCAGCACCGGCTTCAGGTCGAGGAAGCGGTTGGAGATGTGGATCGCGATCACGCCCCTGGGAGACAGGTGCGCCGCGTACAGGGCGATGGCCTCGCGCGTGATGAGGTGTACCGGGATGGAGTCGCTCGAGAAAGCGTCCACCGCCAGCACGTCGTAGCCCTGCGGCTTGTTCTGTGCCAGCTCGCGTTCGAGCGACAGGCGCGCGTCGCCCAGCACGAACTCGAGCTTGGCCCCGCGCATCTCGGCCGCCGACAGGTAGGTGAAGTGGCTGCGCGCCAGCCGCAGCACGTCGGGGTCGAGCTCGTACAGGCGCAGGCTGTCGCCGGCGCGGCCGTAGGCGGTCAGCGTGCCCACGCCGAGGCCGACCACGCCGACCTTCACCGGTCCTACCGCCTGCTTGGCCTCGATGGCCAGGCCCACGCCTGAGCTGCGCGCGTAATAGGTGCCCGGCTCGTACTGGTACTTGCCGCCGGTGAACTGCTCGCCGTGCAGGATCACGCCGTGCAGCAGGCGGCGCAGGTGCAACTCGCCGCTGCCGCCCTCGCGCACGCGCAGGGTGCCGTAGAAGTTGCGCTCCATGACGATCACGTCGTCCTTGAGGAAGGCGACGTAGGAGAAGCCGTAGTAGGCCGTGGCGGCGGTGGCGATCAGCGCCGGCGCCAGCAGCGCCTTGCGGTCCCAGGCCATGAACACGGCGATGGCCGACAGGGCGAACAGCGCCAGCGGCAGCTCGTAGTAGGTGGGAAACACGCGCGGCGCCACCAGCCCGACGAACAGGCCGCCGAGGGCGCCGCCCAGCGACAGCATGAGGTAGAACTGCGTGAGGTAGCGCGGCGCCGGTTTGCGCTGCGCCAGTTCGCCGTGGCAGAACATGCAGGCAAGGAACACGCCGACGCTGTACAGCGGAATGGCCACGCTCACGTCCAGTACGCCACGCTCGGCCGACAGGCCCCAGGCCATGGCGACAAACAGCAGCAGGCAGGGCAGCAGCCACCAGCCCTGCTCGTACCAGCCGCGTCCGCCGCGGCCCTCGAAGGCCAGCACGAAGGTCAGCAGGTACAGCGTCAGCGGTACCACCCACAGGAACGGCACGCTCGCGATGTTCTGCGTGATGTGGCTGGTGGCCGCCAGCAGCATGACCGACCCCAGGGCCGCGAGCGTCAGCCAGAGCGCGTAGTCGGCCGCGGCGGGTGCCGGGCCGACGGCTTCGCGCGGTGTCGCGGGAGCGGCCGGCTCGGCGGTGGCCGGTGCGGCGCCGGCCGCCGGTCGCAGCCGGCTCTGCCAGGCCGTCATGGCGCAGGCGATCACGAACAGCGCATAAGCGCCGCTCCACACCAGCGACTGCGTGCGCGACGAGGAAAACGGCTCGATCGCAAACGGAAACGCCAGCAGGCCGATCAAGGAGCCGAAGTTCGACAGCGCAAACAACCGGTACACCGTCTTCTCGGGAAAGCGGTGCGCCACCCACTTCTGCACCAGCGGGCCGGTGGTCGACAGCAGGAAGTAGGGCAGGCCGATGGTGACGGCCAGCAGCACGATGATGGCCAGCGCCGCATCGGCCTCGCCGGCCGGTTTCAGCGCCACGCTCGGGATGATCGGCAGGAACGCCAGGCTGATCACGAGCAGCGCGATGTGCAGTTGCGCCTGCCGTCGTGGAGTCAGGTGCCGGGTGGTCAGGTGCGAGTACGTGTAGCCGGCCAGCAGCAGCACCTGGAAGAACACCAGGCAGGTCGTCCACACGGCCGAGGTTCCGCCGAACCACGGCAGGATCTGCTTGGCGATGATCGGCTGCACCAGGAACAGCAGGAACGCCGACAGCAGGATCGTCGAAGCGAAGAGCAGCATGGCCGGGCCCGGGCGGCACCCGGCAGCGAACAAGAAGGCGCGAATTGTCTCACGCACCCGGGCCATGCTCCGCGTGAGTGGGCACTCGCAGCACCGGCGACCCGACTTTTTCACGGATGGCGTTTCTCAAGTCGATCCGCTCGCCTGCCGATGCCCCTCGAGATGGCCCGCCGCGTTCGAAAGCGCCGGTCCGCAACCGAGGAGCCGCACACCCATGTTCGACCCGCCTGACGTTGCCGTTGCCGACCGTCCCGCCGCCGCCGCACTCGACGTAACGGCGGGCCGCTGGACCGTGGTGGTCGCACGCGACGCGCGGCCGGTCGGCTTTCGCCTGGCGCTGCAGCCGCTGCCGGGCTCGGCTGTGCCGCCAGCGGCCGACGTGCTCGAAGCGGCGCTGGGCGCATTTTCGGAGGAGGGCACGCCCGGCTTTCCGCACGGCCTGGTGCTGCTGGCACTGCAGGAATTCGCGATCGACCGCGAACTGCTGCGGTTTTCCCCTCCGCGCAACGTGCTGCTGGAGGTACCGCAGGCGATGCTCGCCGACGAAGCGGCCGCCCAGCTCCTGTACGAGGTGCAACGCCACGGCGTGCGCCTGGCATTGCGCGCCACCGCGGGCGCGCCGCCGCCGCGCGACAAGCTGGCCCTGTTCCAGTACGTGATTGACGCGGTTGGCGCGCCGAAGCCTTCGGCCGAACCGGCGCTGCTGGCCACCGGCGCGGCCACGCGCGCCCAGGTGGATGCGGCGTTCAAGCAGGGAGCCAGCGCCGTGCTCGGCTGGCCGGTGGAGCCGGCAGCGCCCGGCAGCCGCCTGCAGCCGCAGCAGCGTGCCGTGCTCGAGCTGATCCGCATGGTGCAGTCCGATGCGGACGTGCGCGACGTCGAGTGCGCCTTCAAGGGTGAGCCGCTGCTGGCCTACCTGCTGCTGACACTGGCCAACAGCCCCGCGTTCGCGCGCGGCAGCCCCGTGGGCTCGCTGTCGCAGGCCATCGGCCTGCTCGGCTACAAGCGGCTGCTCAAATGGCTGGTGCTGCTGCTGGTGATCGCCTCGAAAGGCGGCCGCGCGCTGCCTGCCATCTACGCCGCCGTCGCGCGCGGCTTCACCATGGAAGGACTCGCCACCGCGGCCGGGCTGCCGGTCAATGCGCGCGACGAGAGCTTCGTGGTGGGTGTCTTCTCGCTGCTCGATCACGTGACCGGCCACCCGCTGGCGGCGCTGATCACCGAAAGGCAGCTGCCGGAGGCGATCAACGGGGCGCTGCTCGACGGCAGCGGTCCCTATGCGCCGTACCTGGCGCTGGCGGCCGACAGCGATGGCCTTGGCAATGCACCGGACGTGCGACGGCCGGCCATCGCCCCGGCCGCTGTGCTGCGCGCGCAATTGCACGCGCTCGCGTCCACCGATGCGCTGCAGGGGGTGGTCTGAGCGGCTAGTTCGGCAGCCGCACGCTGCCCACGCACCCGGCCACGCTGTCGATGCGCGGGTCCTCGCCGAGCACGGAGCTGCCGGTGTCGGTCGTGTCGACCCATTGCTTGAGGGCGCCGGTGAAGGCGCTGCCGCTGGCGCGCGCGCCGTTGACGTCGCTGTACCAGGTGCGCAGCCCGGCGTTGTTGCGCACCGCCAGTGCGCCGAAGACGGCGAAGCGCTGGCAACCGCGGAACGGGCTGTCCTTGCTCGCTGCCGTCACCCGCGAGCCGGCCGGCACGCCGGGCCCGCTGCCGTTGGCCAGCGCTGCGCAGGCGCCTGCGCGCGCCTGTCGCACGACGCCGCTGCCGACTTCGCTGCCATTGGCATCGAGGCCCGCGTAGCACAGGTCGATGCTGTTGCGCGCGGTCAGCGTGGTGGCCGATTGCGCAAAACGCGGGGTATCGGTGGTGCCGATGCCGATGTCGAACGAGGCCAGGGTGCTGCCGTCGCTGCGCGCCAGCGTCACGCTGCCGTTCCAGCGCTCGCGCAGGCCGATGGCGTAGTCCGAGCTCTGGCCGCTGGCCACCAGGATGTTGGTGAACGCGCGCTCGCGCGTGGGTACCTGCCGGCCGGCCGCCGCACTCGGTGCCGTCACGTCCACGATCTCGTTGGGCTGGCCGTAGCTGGCGAGCGCGCTCACGATCAGCCGGGCCCGATAGGGCGCGGCCAGTGGCGTCGTCGAGCTGCTCGCGCAGTCGGCGGCGTAGATCAGCGAGGCGCGTGCATTGGTAAAGGCCGCGCTGCTGGCGCTGTCCTGGTTGAAGGCCGCCAACTGGTCGCAGGTGACGTCGCTGGCGCTCTGGTTGTTCAGCGTGCGGCTGCGCACCCGGTCGTTGGCGAACACGATCTTGTAGCTCTCGTGCGGCTCGACACCGGCCACCCCGGCGCCACTGGCGTACTCGGTCACGTACCCGAACGGAATGCCCGCGCTGGCCAGTTCGGCCTCATCGATGGTGCCGTTGGCGTTGGCATCGAAGGCGAAGTGCCGGCGCACGTCGTCCCAGCCGTCGTAACCGGGCGGACTGAGGGCGGCCGGGTTCATTCCGTGCTCGTGACCGAACACGCAGGTCACGTTGCCGTTGGTGTCGGTCAGCGCCGGTGGATGCCAGGTCGGGTACTTCTTTCCGTCGGGCCCGACCACGAAGAAGCGGTCGTGCTGCTCTTTGGTGCAGACGGTCTCGTTGCCCTGCGCGCTGGGCGGTGTCCACAAGCCGAAGGCGCGGCTGGCGGGCCGGTCGCCCGGCGTGCTGCCGCCGGCGCCCGGCGCGTCGCCCTGGCACGAGACGGACACCGCGCCCGTGAGGGCAAAGACGGCGGCCAGCGCGGCTGCGGTTCGGGGGATCAGTCGTTGCATGGGCCGAACGCTAGAGGCGGTAAGGGCCCGCGGTCAAATCACGGACTTGGGTGGGGCGCCGGCGCCGCGCCAATCGGGCGGCCAGCGGTCCGGCCGCCGGTCTGCGCTGCGCGCCGCACCACGCCCGCCATCGGCCGACCGGGGCGCGGCGGCAGGTCTTGCGCAGTCGCGCCAACCGCCAACGGCCGCGCGGCGGAACATCGGCTGGAGTGACCGCCGCGGCGCGCCGAGGCAACGTCGCCCCGCTTCGCCGCAGTCCCGCTTCGCCGCCGGCCTCCAGGAGGCAGCAAGGGCCGACCAGGAGGCGCCCGCTCAGCGGGCGCCGCCTCCTCCGGCCTTGGTTGCCTTGGATGCCGACCTGGGCGCCGCTTTGGGCGCCGATCTGGCTACCGTCTTGGCTGCCGCTCTGGCAGCCGGCTTTGCGGTGGACCTCGCGGCGGGCTTTGCGGCGGGCTTTGCAACGGCGCGGGCCGCCGCGTCCGCCGCTCCGGCCGCCGCGGCGCGCGGTGCTGCGGCGGCCGGTCGCGCCGCGCGCCCGGCCGTCTTTCCGGCGCCTGCCGTGGCGGGTGCAGCGCCATCGCCGCCCGCGGCGGCCTTGCCGCGCGGCTCGAACTCGAAGCCCACGCCGCCATCGGGCTTCTTGACCAGGAACGCCGAGAACTTGCGGCGCGTCTTGTTGGACACGAAGCTGCGCAGGAGATCGGTGCGACCGGTCTCCAGGAGCTTGCGCATCTGTTCGGGCGCGATCTCCTGCTGCAGGATCACCTTGCCGGAGCGGAAGTCGCAACTCTTGTTCGGGCCGACGCTGTTTTCGCACACGTAGGCCATCGGCTGCTCGTAGACGGTCGAGCGGCACTTCGGGCAGGCGCCGACGGCGGTCGCGCCGGAGAAGTCCACCGGCTCGGTGTTGTCGTCCGCGCCCGGCGCATTGCCGAAGTCGAACTCCAGCTTGTGCTCGGGCGTGATCTTCAGCACCGCCGCGAACGGCCGGCCCATCTTGGAACGGAAGCCCTGCAACGGCCCGATCTGCCGGTCGCGCAGCAACTGCTCGACCTCGTCGTACTCGAAGCTGCGGCTGGCCGGATGCTTGGTGATCGAAAAGTCGCAGGCGGTGCAGGCAAAGCGGCGGTAGTTCTCCTGCACGGTGCCGCCGCACTTGGGGCAAGGCGTCCTGAGCGTCGCGTAGTCGCCGGGCACGGTGTCGGACTCGTAGCTCTTGGCGCGCTGCACGAGCTTGCTGGTCATCTGCGCGATCTCGCGCATGAAGGCGTCGCGCTTGAGCTTGCCGCGCTCCATCTGCGCGAGCTGGTACTCCCAGTCGCCCGTGAGCTCCGGGTGCGTGAGCTCGTCCACGCCGAGGCCGCGCAGCAGCGTGAGCAACTGGAATGCCTTGGCGGTCGGGTGCAGGTCCTTGCCGTCGCGCACCAGGTACTTCTCGGCGATCAGCCCCTCGATGATGGCCGCGCGCGTGGCCGGCGTGCCGAGGCCCTTGCCGGCCATGGCGGCGCGCAGGTCCTCGTCGTCGACCAGCTTGCCCGCGCCTTCCATCGCCGACAGCAGGGTGGCCTCGTTGTAGCGGGCCGGCGGCTTGGTCGCCAGGCCCACGGCCTCGATCGCCTCGGTACGCACCCGCTCGCCGGCGTCCACCTTGACGAGCGAGCCCTGCTCCTCCTGCGCTTCCTTGCCGTAGATGGCGAGCCAGCCCGGCTCCACCAGCACCTTGCCCTCGGTCTTGAACTGATGCCGCTCCACCGTGGTGATGCGGGTGGTGACCAGGTACTCGGCGGCCGGATGGAACACGGCGAGGAAGCGCTTGACGACCAGGTCGTAGATCTTCTGCTCGGCCTCGGACAGCGCGCGGGGCGCCTCCAGCGTGGGGATGATCGCGAAGTGGTCGGAGATCTTGCTGTTGTCGAAGATGCGCTTGTTGGGGCGGATCCAGCCGTTCTTCTCGATCGCCTTGGCAAATGGCGCGTACTCGCGCGCGCCGGCCAGGACCTTGACCGTCTGCTGCGCCACCTTCAGGTAGTCCTCGGGCAGCGCGCGCGCGTCGGTCCGCGGGTAGGTGAGGACCTTGTGCTTCTCGTACAGCGCCTGCGCCAGCGACAAGGTGGTCTTGGCCGAGAAGCCGAAGCGGCCGTTGGCCTCGCGCTGCAGGCTGGTCAGGTCGAACAGCAGCGGCGACAGCTGCGTCGTGGGCTTGGCCTCCTCGCTGACCGTGCCGGCCTTGCCGGCGCAGGCGGCCACGATGGCCTCGGCCTTGCCGCGGTCCCACAGGCGCTCGGCGCGCGCGTGCTCGTCGTCTTCCGGCTTGCGAAAGCCCGGATCGAACCAGCGGCCCTCATAGGCGCCGGCCTGCGCGCCGAAGGTGGCGCGCACCTCCCAAAAGTCGCGCGGCACGAACTTACGGATCCGGTCCTCGCGGTCGACCACGATCGCCAGCGTCGGCGTCTGCACCCGGCCCACCGTGGTCAGGAAGAAGCCGCCGTCCTTGCTGTTGAACGCGGTCATCGCCCGCGTGCCGTTGATGCCGACCAGCCAGTCGGCCTCGGAGCGGCAGCGCGCGGCATCGGCCAGCGGCTGCATCTCGTCGTCCGAGCGCAGCTGCGCGAACGCCTCGCGGATGGCCGCCGGCGTCATCGACTGCAGCCAGAGCCTTTGCACCGGCTGCCTGGCGCGGGCGTGCTGCGCGATGTAGCGGAAGATCAGTTCGCCCTCGCGGCCGGCGTCGCAGGCGTTGACCAGCGCGGTGACGTCCTTGCGCTTGATCAGGCGCGTCAGCAGCTTCAGCCGCGCCTCGGCCTTTTCGATCGGCTTCAGGTCGAAGTGCGGCGGGATCACGGGCAGGTGCGCAAAGCTCCACTTGCCGCGCTTGACGTCGAACTCTTCCGGCGCCTGCAGTTCGAGCAGGTGGCCGACGGCCGACGACAGCACGTAGTCGTCGCTCTCGAAGTAGTCCTGCTGCTTGGTGAAGCCGCCGAGCGCGCGCGCGATGTCGGCGGCGACGGAGGGCTTCTCGGCAATGATCAGGGCCTTGGTCATCGGTTTGGGGTCTGGGGGCACGGATCGGCGCCCAAAAGGCGCCAGCCGCAGCCTCGAAAACAAAGCCGCCCAGAACGGCGGCCTTTTTTCAGGATAACAACAGAACCGGGGTCCCGCGCAAGTCTGGCTTGGCGCCCGGCCAGGTCAGTGCGTTGGCCGGGCTGCGCGGCACAGTGCTTGGCGACCGCGTGTGCTCAGAGCCCGTGAAAAACTTGCTGCGCGGCCCGATCTCGCGCCTGCGCCGCTCGCCGTACCACTCTGTACGGGTCCGCTGCTCGGCGCGACCTCGAGCCGCTCGCGACGATTTTTTCACAGGCTCTCAATGCAGCAGACGGTCGTCGCCGTCGTCGAGCAGCTCTTCGAGCAGCAGCGTGTCGACGTCGGCCTGCTGGCTCCACAGCACCATCAGCACGATCAGCTTGAGCTTGGCCACCGGCACCGGCCACTCCTCGTCGCGCCGCGCCATGGCGAGGGCGCGTTCGATCACGATCTCGCGCTGGGCGGCCGACAACTGCTGCTGCGCTTCGAGGAACCACAGGAAGGCGACCGCATCATGGCCAAGGCGGTCCACTTCGAAGCTGGCGTAGCTGCGGAAACTGTTAGGGCGCGCTTGGCGCAAGGTGACGGCGCCCTGGCTCACGCGGGCCAGGCCCTGCAGCCAGTCGATCGCGTCGCTGATTTCGTCCTGCTCGAAGCCGACTGCCGAGAGTTTGCGCGACAGTGCTTCCGCATCCGGCCACTCGTCCTGCTTGCCGGTCGCGAAGCTGGCGTAGTTTTCGTAGAGGTAGACGAGGACTTCGAACACGCGGGCACTGTACCGGCGCGTTCCGCTCCGCGCAAGCGGCAGCCTGGTCCTTACCGCAACCTCTGGTAGCGGTTACCCGGCAGACGCTCAACATGTTGGGCCAGCTCGAGCTCCAGCAGTTGCGCGCTGAGAGCCCCGGCCGCCTGTCCGGTGCGCTGTACCAGCGTGTCGAGGTCCACCGGATCGTGACCCAGTGCTGCCAGAAGCCGCGCCTGCTCGGGTGTGGCGCCCGCCGGCTCGGCGGCGCCCGCGCCCGCGTCGGCGGGCTTGGCGGCTGGCACGGCCGGCGGTGGCTCGTCCAGGCGCAGCTCCTCCAGGATGTCCTGCGCCGACTCCACCAGCTTGGCGCCGTCCTTGATGAGCCGATGGCACCCCTTGGACAGCGTCGAATGGATCGACCCCGGCACCGCGAATACCTCGCGGCCCTGCTCGCCGGCCAGGCGCGCGGTGATCAGGCTGCCCGAGCGCAGCGCCGCTTCGATCACCAGCACGCCGCGGGCAAGCCCGGCGATGATCCGGTTACGCCGCGGGAAGTTGTGCTCCAGCGGCGGCGTGCCGAGAGGGAACTCGGACAGCACCAGCGCCTCGCGCCGCAGGCGCTCGGTCAGTTCGCGGTTACTGGCGGGGTAGACCACATCGACCCCGGTGCCGACGACCGCGATGGTGCCACCGGCCGCACCCTGCGCGGCCGCCTGCAGGGCCCCGCGATGGGCTGCGGCGTCGATGCCGAGCGCCAGGCCGCTGACGATGTGCAGTCCCGCCGCCGCCAGCCGCCGCGCGAAGGCCTCGGCGGTCGCCGCGCCCTGTTGCGTGGCGTTGCGGCTGCCGACGATGGCGAGCGCAGGGCCGGCCAGCAGCTCGCAGCGACCGATCGCGTACAGCAGCGGCGGCGGGTCGGCCGTCGTCAGCAGGGCGGCCGGGTAGTCGCGGTCGGCTAGCGTGAGCAGGCGGTGTGACGGGTGCAGGACAAGCCAGGCTTCCAGAGCGGCCGTCGCCGCCAGGGTGGCCGCGGCGGGCGGAGCGAGCAGGGCGCGCGCCTGGGCCTCGCTCAGCTGTGCGCCGGCGCGCGCGGCCAGTTGCGCCGGTCGCGCCTCGAACAGGGCGGTCGGCAGGCCGAATTCAGCCAGCAGCGCGCGCACGGCGACCGGGCCGATGCCGGGCGCCATCGTCAGGCGCAGCCAGGCCGCGCGCTCGCCGGCCCCGTCGGCCGCGGTCTGGGGTGGCTGCCCAACGCGGGTCATCGCAGCAGGATGGCGGCGAGGGTCGACACGACTCGCAAGCGCCGCAGTCTCCGTGCTGAAGACTCGACTGCGCCCGCCGTGGCGCGCCGCAACCCGCTCCGCCCGGCCACCACCGCCCGACTAGCGCGGCGCGTTGACCGGGCGGCCGACCGCCCCCTCGTCGGGCTGGGTGAAGCGATCACCCACCTTGACCGGCTGAGCGACTCGCATGACCAGCGCATAGCTGACGTTGTCGAACACGCGAAAGACGAACATGTGACCGATCGATTCGTCGGGCAGCTTGATCGTCTCGCGCTTGGTCGAGGTCCGGTCGGGCAGCGTTGCGCCGACCTGCAGCAGGGACAGGACGTGGCCGACTTCGAGACCATCGCGCCGGCCGCGGTTCAGCGCCACGATGCTCTGCGTTCCGGCTTGGACGAGGCCGCCATAGACCGACAGGATGCGGCCCGTGACTGCGCGCTCCGGTGCGCGCGGCACGTAGCTCACCACGGCCAGCCGCTGTACCGGCACGAGCCGGTCACCGACCCCGATTTCCTCCTTGCTGTCCTGGATGCGCAGCGTGGCCACTTCGCCGCGCTTGGCCACCTGGGCAGTACCGAGGAAGAACGCCTCGTAGGCAACCGGACGTTTGCGCGTGGCATCGTCCGGGTCGAACAGCGGAAGCGCCGGTCGGAACACGTGGTAGTTCTCGACCCGGGGGTCGGTGAGGCCGCGGGCGTAGGCAATGTCGCCGCGACCGAGGAAGACCCGTCCCTCCTGGGTGGCGACCACGCGCGGAAAGGCATTCAGCTCGGCGGCCCCGACAATCAGGGGTCGCGACAGGAACGGCTCGATCACGTTGCCCGGGATGCTCTCGATCGCGGTGCGGCCAGCAGCTCCCAGTTCGCGCACCCGCGGAGACAAGCGGACGGCGTCGCCGGGCGCGCCGGGCAGGCTGCCCGCGCCGCCGTCGTCGGCCAGGCGCAGCGTGGCGCGGCCGTCGGCGCCTTTCACGAGAACCAGAGTCTGCCCCGGATAGATCAGATGGGGATTGCGCAACTGCTCCTTGTTCATGCCCCACAACTCGGGCCAGCGCCACGGCGAGGTCAGGAACAGAGCAGAGATGCCCCAGAGCGTGTCGCCGCTCTTGACCGTGTAGCTCTCGGGCGCTTCGGCGGCGAGCGCGGAAAGCGGCACGCCGGACTGCGCCACCATTTCGGCGGCGCGCCGCTGGGCATCGGTGACGGGGAAGCGCCCGTCGCCGGTGGACTGGGCATGAGCCCCGCATAGGCTGCCGGCCGCCAGCAGGGCCGCCACGGTCGGGGCGGACCACCGGGTCCAGGACGGGGCGAAGGTATTCATGGAAGCTCCCAAGGGTTGCCGCCACCGGCGGGTGCCGGACCGCGGTCCGCGTCATCGGCGCAGTACCGCACGCAGACCCACAAGCCTGCGCGCGCCGTCATCGTGATACAAGGCCTAAAATTCTGCCGCTAATGCCTTGATATCGCAATGTTTATGAGTTAGTCCGGATCGCCGCCCTCGGCCGTCCCGAGAACGCTCTGCCGGTGATGGCAGCGCCGACTCGAAACGGTAGCGCCTGCAGCAGCCTGCCAGTGCGACGATTAGGGCTGAAATTTTGCCCCGCGGCTCCATGTCTGGCCGCGTGTTTGCCGAAAGTGACGCCGTGGCTCTGCTTCCGATTCTCGAGTACCCCGATCCGCGCCTGAACAAGGTGGCCCAGCCGGTCACCCAGTTCGACGCCGCCCTGCGCAGCCTGGCTGCCGACATGGCGCAGACCATGTACGCCGCACCGGGCGTCGGCCTGGCCGCCACCCAGGTCGACCGCCACATCCGGATGATCGTCATCGACGTGTCCGAGACCAAGGATCAGCTCATCACCTTCATCAATCCGCAGATCGTCTGGGCCGCCGACGAGAAGGCGCTGTGCGAGGAGGGCTGCCTGTCGGTGCCAGGCATCTACGACGAGGTGGAGCGGCCGGCGCGGGTGCGGGTGGCGGCGCAGGACGTCGACGGCCGCCCCTTCGAGCGCGAGTGCGAGGGCCTGCTCGCGGTGTGCATCCAGCACGAAATGGATCACCTGAACGGCAAGGTGTTCGTCGAGTACCTGTCGGCGCTCAAGCAGGACCGCATCCGCACCAAGCTCAAGAAGCGCAAGGCGCGCGAGGCGGCCTGAGCGCCTGCGGGCAAACGGGGCGGTCGCATCCTGCTTCTGCGGCGTTGGCCGGTCCATGCCGCCGCCCGCGTGACGTGGCAGCAGCCTTGCGCTGCAGCCTTGCACCCCAGTCCTGCGCCGCTGGCGCCGCGCGGGCGTCGATTGGCGCGGCGCAGCGGCGGTCCGGCGCAGGTCGCTTTCGTGGCCTCGGTGAACTGCCGACACTGCGGAAATTGATCCACCACCAGCGGGAGCGCGCGATGCGCCTGGACACGATGGCCCCATCCTCATCCTCATGCGCCGGCACGCGGGCGGCCGCGGGAGCCCCGCGATGAGCGTGCTCTCGACCCTGCGCGCCGAATGGGCCTCCTGGTGGTCGCTGTCCTATCGCGACAACGCGGCGCAGCCGCTGTGGGCGGGCGTGGCGGTCACGGTGCTGTTCGGCACCGCGATCGCGCTACTCATCACCGCGTTCGCCTGGGTCTTCACCGCCGGCCGCCTCGACCTGCTGCGCGCCTTCGGCGCCAACCTCCTGGTCGCCCAGTGCATCGGCTTTGCGATCTTCGGCCTGCATCTCATGACGCAGGCCATCTGGGGCGCCGACGCGATCGATGCCTGGAGCTACCGGCGCAAGGTCATCCACTTCTCGCTGCTGCCGCTGGTGGGCCTGCTCATCGGCTATGGCGTCGCGTTCGCGCTGCTCGGGGTGCTGCCGCAGGTGCTGAGCGCCGAGCGGATCGGCTGGTTCATCGCCGGCGTGCTGCTGATCTGGGCGCTGATTACGCTCGTCTACGAGCGTTTCTGGGCCGGCAAGGTCAAGCTGGCGCAGGCCGAGCGCGCGGCGGCGGCCGAGCGCGAGCGTGTTGCGGTCATCGAGCGGCAGGCGCTCGATGCGCAACTGCGCGCGCTGCAGGCGCAGATCGAGCCGCACTTCCTGTTCAACACGCTGGCCAACGTCACCGGCCTGATCGAGCGCCAGCCCGCCGACGCGCGGCGCATGCTGGAGCGGCTGATCGAGCTGCTGCGCGCGTCCCTGTCGGCCAGCCGTGCCGAACAGGTGACCCTGGCGCAGGAGCTGGAGCTGTGCCGCGCCTACCTGGAGATCGTCGCGCTGCGCATGGCGGGCCGGCTGCACTACGCGATCGAGGCCGATGAGGCGGCGCGCCGCCGGCCGGTGCCGCCGCTGCTGCTGCAGCCGCTCGTGGAGAACGCCATCCAGCACGGCCTCGAACCGAAGGTCGAGGGCGGTCGGGTGCTGGTCCGGGCGCAGCAGCAGGGTGAGGCGCTGGAGCTGATCGTGCAGGACGACGGGGCGGGCTTCGGCAACCTGACGCGGGGCGGCGGGGTCGGCCTGTCCAACCTGCGCGAGCGGCTGGCCACGCTGTTCGGCGATCGGGCGCGGCTGACCATCGAGGATGCGCAGCCGGGCACGCGGGTGCGGCTGCTGTTGCCCCTGTCTGCCGCACCGGCGCTGGCACGGGCCGCCTGATGCCGACCGCGGTGATCGCCGATGACGAACCGCATCTGGCGCAGTACCTGCGCGCGCGCCTGGCCGCGCTCTGGCCCGAGCTGGCCATCGTTGCCACGGCGGCCAGCGGCACCGAGGCGGCCGCGGCCATCGCCCGCCACGCGCCGGACGTCGCCTTCGTCGACATCCGCATGCCGGGTGCCACCGGCCTGGAGGTGGCGCGCGAGCTGAGCGGCGCCGCGCGCCGCCCGCACCTTGTCTTCGTGACGGCCTACGAGCAGTACGCGGTCGAGGCGTTCGACGCCAACGCCGCCGACTACCTGCTCAAGCCCGTCACCGAGGAGCGCCTGGCGCGCACCGTGGCCAAGCTCAAGGACGCGCTCGGCGCCCGCCAGCCGGCGCCCGACCTGGAGCGCTTGCTGAGGCGGCTCGCGCAGCAGGAACCGGCGCGCAACCCCCTGCGCTGGATCCGCGCCAGCAAGAAGAGCGGCGAGGGCGAGATCACCGAGCAGATCGCCGTGGCCGACGTCGTCTACCTCCAGGCCGACGACAAGTACACCTGCGTCTACGCAAGGCAGGGCGGTGAGCTGCGCGAGTGGCTGATCCGCGTGTCCCTGTCCGAGCTGGCGCGCGACCTCGACCCGGCGGACTTCGCGCAGATCCACCGTTCGGTCATCGTCAATCTGCATGCGGTGGCCGGCACGCGGCGCGACATCGCCGGCAAGCTGTTCGTGCGGCTGCGCGAGCATGCGCGCGAGCTGCCGGTGGCGCGGCAGTACGTGCACCTGTTCCGGCAGATGTAGCGGCCGGTTGCGCGGCGCCAGCGGCGCGGCGTGCATCGGGCAGGGCGCCAATTCGGTGCCGCGCCGTCCTCCCAACCGCGGGCCCCGAGCCGCGCTCTTAGAATCTGCCTATGCGCATTGTCTTCGCCGGCACGCCGGAGTTTGCCGCGCGTGCGCTCGCCGCGCTCATTGCGGCCGCGCCGGCGCAGGGCTGGTCGGTGCCGCTGGTGCTGTCGCAGCCGGATCGGCCGGCCGGGCGCGGCTTGCGGCTCATGCCCACGCCGGTCAAGGCGCTGGCGCAGGCCCACGGCATCGAAGTCGCTACGCCGCCCACGCTCAGCGTCAAGCGCGGCGGTGCCGCGGCCGAGGCGGCGCAGGCGCAGTTGCGCGCGGTGCGGCCCGACGTGCTCGTGGTCGCGGCCTACGGCCTCATCCTGCCGCAGGCGGTGCTGGATGCGCCGGCCGGCCTGCCGCAGGACGACGGCGCCCGCCTGACGGCGCTCAATATCCACGCCTCGCTGCTGCCGCGCTGGCGTGGCGCCGCGCCCATCGCGCGCGCGCTCGAGGCCGGCGATGCGGCCACCGGCATCACCATCATGCAGATGGAGGCCGGGCTCGACACCGGGCCCATGCTGCTCGCGCGCAGCGCGGCCATCGACGCGGACGACACCACCGCCACGCTGACCGCGCGGCTGGCCGAACTCGGCGCCGAACTCATCGTCGCCGCGCTGCACGCCGCGGCGGCCGGCCGCCTGCGCGGCCGGCCGCAGCCCGCCGATGGCCCGAGCGTCACCTATGCGCACAAGCTCGCCAAGGACGAGGCGCGGCTCGACTTCACGCAACCGGCCGCGCGGCTGGCGCGGCAGGTGCGCGCGTTCGATCCCTTCCCGGTGGCCAGCGCGCCGTGGCGTGGCGAGGCACTGCGCATCTGGCGTGCGCAGGCGCTGGACCAGGCCACGGCCGCCGCGCCCGGCACGGTGCTGCAGGCCGACGCCACCGGCGTGCGCGTGGCCACCGGCCACGGCATCCTGCTGTTGCAGGAACTGCAGCGCGCCGGCGGCCGGCGGCTGGCAGCGCGCGACTTCCTTGCCGGCAATGCCCTCGTGCCCGGCGAGCGGCTCGGTGCATGGGACTGAAGGTGGTCGAGTGAGCCCGCCGGGCCGCCCCAAGGGCGAACCGCCGAGGGCGCAGCGCGAGGCAAGTCCGATGCTCCCGCCGGGCCGCCCCAAGGGCGAACCGCCGAGGGCGCAGCGCGAGGCAAGTCCGATGTTCCCGCCGGGCCGCCCCAAGGGCGAACCGCCGAGGGCGCAGCGCGAGGCAAGTCCGATGCTCCCGCC
>Ga0209985_10001058_pt1 | contig 28312 bp, 25 predicted proteins | sample NOAtaG_FD_187305 | JGI IMG/M metagenome (GOLD analysis project Ga0209985, IMG submission 187305) | Freshwater lake microbial communities from Lake Erie, under a cyanobacterial bloom - NOAA_Erie_Diel6S_1000h metaG (SPAdes) (version 2) | ecosystem: Environmental > Aquatic > Freshwater > Lake ...
GCCGTTAAACCCAACACCTGCGGCGGCTGATCGGCGGTGGCGGGCATCTTGCCGTGGGCATCGGGCGCTCCGGCGGCAATCCAGTTGCGGATGTTTTGCAGGTATTCGCCTTTCCGCGCGGGCCAGTCAGAGCCCGGATCGACCACCAGGGGCATGATGCCCGAATTGCCGCCCAGGTCTACCGTCATGCGGTACCAGAGCATGCTCAGATCGGGATTGCCGGGAACTACCCGCGCCGTGAAGGTTCCAGCGGAATCGTTCTTGATTGGCGGTCGGAAGAGGAGGGTATTGTAGCTGCCTTCCAGGGTGCGGAAATCGGGTTCGAAGGTGCCGTCGTGGCAGCCGCTGTTGGCGCAGGTGGGCTTGAGGATGCGGGCGTATATGCCCTTGAAGCTGTTCGGATCGGCCGCTGCAGCGGTGTCGCCCGGATTGTTATTCTTTCCTCCGGAAGGAAAGGGATTCGGTTCCCGTTCGGCGCGTTTCGTGCAGCCGAAGAAAGCGAGTTGGAGGGCGATGAAGAGCAGGCCGTACTTCATATCCGGTCGAAGAGGGAACGGGCCAGCGGATCGAGGTAACCGGCGTTCATGGCCTCGTCTTTCACCCCGAGGATATGGGCGATGGTGGGTACGATATCCGTCAGGCGGCCCACGCTGTTGTTTTCATTGCCTACGACGAGGTTGCGCGGCACATTCGGCCCGGCCATCAAGCCCCATACACGCAGCGCATTGGCATCGCTGTGGTCGTAAGCGTACCAGTCGTTATCGTCCTGGATGGGGTTGGGATTCAGGTTGCGTCCGCACTCCGGCGCCACGATCAGGGTGGTCTTGCCGCTCATTTCGGGAATGGTGCGCTGGATGCGGTCCCACAACCAGCCTGTGGCATGGTCTGCCCGGTGCAGGCTTTGCAGGTAGCCGGTGAAATTGCTGTGGCAGCCGTCAACGGCGCTCATGTTCACCACCAACACCTTGGGTTTGAATTCGCGGAGCACTTCGGCGGCCATGCCGATGGAGAAAGCATCGCCGTTGTCGGTCACCGGTGGGAAGGCGATTTGTCCGGATTGCAGTCTGCGGTACACATCGCGCATCCATTCCTTGATGCGGGTGCGTTCTTCGGGCGTATTGCGCACGCTGTCGAAGCCGGAAGCCTGCAGGTTGAAGCTGCGGTCAAGGAATTCCTTCATGGCGTACATCGGCTGCAGGTCTTCGTCGCTGTAAGGCTTGGCATTGCTGAGCACATCGATGCCCGCTGAACCAAAGGTAACGGGAGCTGCGAAGAAGTTTCCGCCGTACGCAAGTCCGTACTCGCTGTGATCGCTGGCGTTGAGCAGGGGCGTAGAATTGCCGATGGTATTGCCGATGAACCAGCATTCACTGGCTTTGAAGCCCGCATGCCGGCGCAGGTATTCGAAAAGGGTAGGGAAGCGGGGACGAACCTTCAGGCCCTGGGCGGTGGCCTGGTTGCCGGTCATCAGTGCGGTAAGGCCGGTATAATGCCCGGCGCTTTGGGCGCGCATTTCGGCGAACAAGGTTCCCTGGCTTTGCAGCGATTGCGACAGGAGGCGGGGAATGGGTTGCCCGCCCTTGTGTCCGCCCGGTGCCGTGGTACCGTAGGCTATTTTCGTGGCCGGCGCTGCGCCTTCGAGCAGGTTGTACATGATATTCCCCTGCACTTTCACATCCTGGCTGTCGTCGAGGTAGCGCTGCAGCACTGCTTCCTGTTGGCGCACACCGCCGGCGAACATCACCAGCACCACATGATCGGCCAGGGGCGTATTGGTGCGGGCGAAGAGCCTTCCCGAGGGTAAAATGTAGGGGGCTGCTGCGGTGCCCGCGGTGAGCAATCCGGCTTTCTTAATAAATTCCTTGCGCTTCATATCGTTCTGCTTGTTCTCGGGTAATCAATAAAAGGCGTATTCGTCGCTCGCTGCGAAAGCGGTGAAAACCATTTCGACCGTGGCATCGTTGCGGTTGCGGATAAAATTGCGGAACCAGGCCCGTTCTGCTTCGCCCGGCCTGCGCAGATAGAAGCGGCGGTAGGCCATGTTGATGAAGCTGTCGGTTTCGGCCCGCATGAAAGTTTCGTCGGGCATTTGGATCCCGGGTTTGTTGAAATAGTTGCTCAGCAGCATTTCCCAGGCCAGCGTGCGGTCGCCGATGCTTTGCACCACCTGTTGGGTCTTGTACAACTGGTTCGGTGTGATGGGTTGCTGGTACAGATTGGTGTAGAGGATGCTGATATACTCGCTTTCCGACTTGCGTTTCGTTTTCTGCGTTTTGTCTTCGTACACCACTTGATCCTGCAGCCCATAGCGCAGGGTTTCCTTCTCGGTGCAGGCGGCGAGCAAAGGCAGTAGCAGGAAGGACATTTTAACGGAACTGGGCATATTCATCGCTTTGTAGGGCTTGTTTTTGAACTTCCATCAGATCGCCGCTGAGCCGGTAGGGGGGCAATACCCGGAACAGTTCGCCGGTGGAAGGTTCGCGCTGCAGCAAGGTAAACCAAACCCAGCGCACCTGGGCTTCGTAAAACTCGCTGCTTTCGGTGAGGGCGCGGAGGTATTCGTTGCGGTTGGTACAGACGATGCCGTGGATGACGGCGGGTTTATTGTATTCGATTACATCGTAGGCGCGGTTGAACTCGTCGCGGGTGGGCAGGCGGTTGAAGAGGTCGTCGTAGCTCGCGTTGACGAAGTTGAAGCTGTTCATGTTGATGACATCGTAGATGCCGTTGTTCATCATGTAGCTGCACATTTCGCCGAAGCTGATCTTGCCGAGGCGGTAGTTGCGGCGGCTTTTCAATACATTTTCATAGGATGCGGCCTGGTTGCGTGCGGAAAACACACCGACGGAATCGCCGTTGAGGCGGGCGATGGTTTCGGCGAAGCGGGCGTTGCCGAGGCGCAGTTGCAGTTCACCATCGTCGGCTCCTTCCAGGAAACGCGCTTTCATCAGTTGGTAGATGCGTTCGCAATAGGCGTGGCGGTAGCTGCTGTCGCCCGGGTGAAAGCTGGTATCGCTTTGGAGGCGGGTGATAAGGCGGCGGCGTATGGAAGTGCTCAGGGCAGAATCGCGCAGTTCCTGCACGGCTGCCTGGCGTTCGGTTTCGGTGGCTTCACGGCCCAGGAGGTCGATGAACAGGCGGTTCACATAATTCTCCACGCGCAGGGTGGTGATGCCTGAATAATCGGGTTGCAGGTTGCCAGGAATCAGCACATCCACCGACTTCTCACAAGCGGCGAACAGGCCCATCAACAGGCATACCATCCCCCCCCGGATGATGCTCACAGTTTTCAAGGTTTTTCAAAGATAGAAAATTCCCGGAAGGTCAACCCTTATGGTCGACCTCCCATGCTCGAAATAGAACTTCCAAACATGTGCGCAAAGACATCTGGAATTTGCTCTCTCTGCGGTCTTTGCGTGTTTTCCCCTTTGCGGTCTCTGCGTGAACCTTAGCTTCGGACTGTTTCACGCAAAGCACGCAAAGACAGTCTGCCGGCAACGTATTCCCGTATAGATTTTATTACCCAGTGCTTCGGCCAGAATTGGTTAGCACGCAAAGAGCGCAAAGACATCGGGAATCTGCTTTCTCTCCGGTCTTTGCGTGTTTTCTCCTTTGCGGTCTCTGCGTGAACCCTTTGTTTTTTTCACGCAAAGCGCGCAAAGACATTTTTCGATTACCTACGTCGTATCGATTTTTACATCCCTGGATTTCAAGGACCCGGCCTTCCCGTGTCGTATATCTTTTGCTCAACAATTATTACGCGGACCCCTACCCGGTTCTTCCGGGTCGCATGTCACCGAAAAAATACATTATGAACGTATCTTCGTGATACCTGCCTTATCATATCAGCTTTGAAGACCTGCATTATCACCTTTTGCTGCCTCTTAACGACGAACGTGTTGGCCCAAATACCCACGCAGGGCCTGGTCGGTCATTACCCGCTCGATGGCAATGCATATGATCAGACACCGCCTGCAAGGCATGGAATGCCCGTGTTCACGGCTGCAAGCGCGGATCGATTCGGCTCACTCGGGAAAGCCTTGTATTTCAATGGCAACAATGCCCATGTTGAGATTCCGCACACCTTTGATTTCTTCCCGCGCAGCATCCATTTCTGGTTCTATGCAGCTCCGGGAGATTACAGCGAATGGAAAACGATCTTCTCTTTGGATAATCCGGACCTGGAATGCGGGCTGGCGGTTGCCATGTTGCGCGAAGTGAACAACCGGCTCAGCCTACAGCTCAGCCTGGCCGATGTCTGGAAAAGTTTCGATGTAGTGCCTGGCATGTGGTTTCATGTGTCGATGTGTGCATCGGCCGACCGAACCATACAATTCCGTATCAACGGACAGCTGCGCCACACCGAAATCCTCAGCAATTTCCTGACTTCTGTAAACGGGAAAAACAGCATTATACTGGGTGCAGGAAGAGAAGCATCCAACCGCTTCTTTCACGGCGCTATGGACGAGTTGCTCATCTACAACCGTTGCCTTGCGGATTATGAAATCGATTCCATCGTACAACGAGGCAGTTTCTTCGCGCCCCTGCGCATCTATCCCAATCCGAGCCCGGGCCTGTTGCGGGTGGATTGTGGCGGGCAATTCACCCGACTCGAGAATCAGACATTTTACGTCACCAATCTACTCGGACAGCAATTGCTCCGGCAACCGGTTCAACAGCCCCGGTTTGAAATAGACCTTATGGCGCTGGCCGGCAAGGGCATGTATCTGGTCTATTTCCGGGATGCGGATGGCAGGGTTAGCGATTTACAAAAAATCGTGGTGCCCTAGCGAAGGCCCGTAAACTACAGGGTGTACCATGCGCGGTGGAACCAAGCCGATGCTAAAGACAGCTGTGCTTACCCCACCCACGGATTTTTTAACTCTCACCTTGCACGTATTTTACGACCCGGCTTTTCCGGGTACTACATTCAGGCTTCGCGATTTATACGCGAATTCCTACCGGGCCTTCCCGGGTCGCATATCATTTCCCCTCTATCAAATGCACGACCCCGCTCACCTGCGCATTTCGTCCGCTGGGGCTGTGGCTTAAGCGGATGATATAGTAATAGGCGCCGGCCGGACAGGCTTCGAATCCATTGTCAAATCGCCCGTTCCAGGGCGTGCCGCCGGGTAAATCAAACCGGTAAATCAACTGACCCCAGCGGTTGAAGATTTCACAACTGCCGCCGTCCCAGCCTTTGACGATGGGTTGGAATACATCGTTCGTTCCGTCGCCGCCGGGAGTGAATACATTCGGCACCTGCAGGGTTTCGTTTTCACAGGAGTCGAAGCGCAGGTGCAAGGTATCGGTATCGAAGCAGCCAGCGCTGTCGCGCAAGCGCAAGACGAGGGTATCGCTGCGGCTGATGCTGACCCAGCCTCCGGGAGCAGGCCGGTTCCATTGCAGGCTGCCGCCGCCCGGTGTATCGCGCCGGATGCGGAAGATGCTGCCACGGCATAATGCGCTGTCAGGTCCGAGCGCAGCCTGTGGCCCGCGCCGCACGTTGACGATACCCGTGAGCGTATCGCCCGGGCAAGCCGCTTTTCCGGTTTCAATCCAGGCCTGAACGCGGAAGCTGCCGCTGCGGCCATAGCGGTGTGTGCCGTCGGCGCCGCTGAATCCATTCCCGTCGCCCAGGTTCCAGGCCGGTCGGAGGACGGTATCGCCGCGCAGGGCAAAACGCAGCAGGCTGTCGGGATGGCAAATCGGATTCGGCGCAAGCTCCATGCGGTACAGACGGTTCACCGCGCCCGCGGCACCGAGGCTGAAGGCGAATGCTTCGCCTTGCCCGAGTCCGTAAGCGGCGGCATACACCGGCGAATCACATTCCAGGCGATGGGCGCCCGGTGCCACGGCCAATACCGCTTCAGACCAGGCTCCGCAGGCAGAGGGCACAAAACTGGCTGCCGGAATGGTGTTGCCGTCGATCTTGCACGATGCGCGTGCGGCATTGGGAACGGCCAACACCACATAATGGCGGTATACACCCGCAATATTCGGCGCATGCCACCAGGCTGTTTTCACACGTTCGGCGCTGCTGAGGGCATTGAGCATATACGGATCGCCCAGGCCTGCCGTGTGGCCATTGCAAGGACCACTGCGGCTGAGTTGCACAGCATGCAAGGCCTGGCTGCTGTTCAGGCAGAAACCGGCTGCATTGGGCAGGGGCGTCCACGATTCACCGCGGTTGAGATTCTGCGCCGGTAGAGCGCCCGCCTGAATGGCTGTGCCGTCACGGTGGGCGGCCACGCGAAAGCTGCCTGGAGCGCTCTGTTCAGGTGCCGGCAGCAGGTAATAATCGCGCTGCCAGTGGCTGATGGGAATGGCCTGTTCGTAGATATGGTCGGATGAAGCACAGGAGGCTTCGTTGGCAAAACGGATACCGGCGCTGCCCTGGAAAACAACAATTTTCCGACAAGATTCCACGACGCGCACCCGGGTTCCGCCCAGGCTGCCGCTGTCGCGGGCACGGAGCGGATAACTGCCGCCGCGGTTCAGGGTGATGGCAAAGGGAACTCCAGGCGGGCGTCCGCTGGCGAGGGTAACGGATGGGGTTATTTCGATGCGCGTATTGTCTTCCGTAGCGCCGATGACCGCCATGGATGGCCTTCCGACTGCTCCGGCGGGTACATTGAGCAGGTATTCAGGTGCCGGTGGAATTTTTGACAATCCCGTGATGGCAGCCGCACCGGCGCTGCCCGGCCCGACGCTGAGGGCCACGGCAAACACGGGTTTGTCGCTGCTGATACGCACAGCACGGTCTTGGATGGCATTGCCTGCGTCAGGGTAAACCAATACCGAAGGGATGTTCAACACAGCAGAACCATTAGCCGCAAAACTGAAGCTTTGGCTGTATCCTTTTTGCAGAACGCTGATGGTGCCTTTGGCGGCTTGCGGACCGCTGAGCAGGATTTGTACAGCAGCGGGCTGGCTGATATTCTCGAGGTACACGGCCCAGTGTTCGGTATCGAGCTGGGAGCTCTGGGCCTGCAGCAGGCAGGGCAGGAGAAAGGGGAGTATGAGTCGCCGCACCGTTCCCACAAATATACAATGCCTGTTCCCGACGGTTGTCGTTTTGAATGGTCCGTTTGCCTTTTTTCAGACACGGCCCTGAAGTTTGGAATTACTTTTGCAACTGACGCAAAAACTCAACTACTCCAAGATGAAAAAACTCAGTATCCTGTTACTCGTCTGTCTTTCTGCCTTCGGGCTGTACGGGCAGACGGCCCAGCTGATCGAAAAAGTCGAGGCCCAGCCGGGAAAAGCCATCATTCCGTTTGAGAAGTACAAGCTTCCCAACGGGCTTACCATCATTGTACACGAAGATCACAGCGATCCGATTGTGCACCTGATGGTTTCCTACCACGTGGGTTCAGCGCGCGAATTGCCCGGTAAGAGCGGTTTCGCCCACTTCTTCGAACACATGCTGTTCCAGGGGTCTGAGCACGTAGCCGATGAAGAACATTTCCGCATCATTTCGAATGCCGGTGGTGAAGTAAACGGCAATACCACCCGCGACCGCACGGTGTATATCCAGACCTTCCCCAGCAATTTCACCGAAACCGGTTTGTGGATGGAAGCCGACCGCATGGGTTTCCTGCTTGGTGCCTTCACCCAAAAGAAATACGAGATCCAGCGCAGCACGGTTAAAAACGAAAAAGACGAGCGCTATTCGGGTCCTTACGGCTTCCTGCAAGAAGTAAAAGACCAGAACCTCTATCCGCCGAATCATCCTTACAGCTGGCCGGTAATCGGTTATGTGGATGACCTCGACCGGGTGGATTCAAACGATCTCAAGAACTTCTTCCTCCGCTGGTATGGCCCCAACAACGCTACCGTAGTGGTGAGCGGCGACGCCGATGCCAAGCAGGTGGTTCAGTGGTGCGAAAAATACTTCGGCAGCTTCAACCGTTGCCCCGAAGTGAAGAAGCAGCGCGTTTCTCCGGTGATCATTCCCGAAAGCCGTTTCGCTACTTTTTACGATGGAAAAGCTTCCGTTCCGGTGATCATGGCCAGCTGGCCCGGACCTCCGGTGTATACCAACGACGAACCTGCCCTGGATATCCTGAGCATGCTGCTTGGCGGTGGCAAGAGCAGCCCGCTGTACAAGCGTTTTGTTGAAGCGGAAATTGCCCTGCAGGCCAGTGCCAGCAACAACCCGATGACCAATTTCAACCACGAACTGGCTGGAGAATTTGCGATTACCATCGCCGGTTATCCGATGTCAGACGTCAACTTCCTCCGCAAAAAGATGTTTGCCGTGGTAGATAGTTTTGAAATCATCGGCTTCAGCGACGAAGATTTGGAGCGCGTGAAGAACGACCTCGTTTCGAATTTCTACGGCGTTTTCGAAAGCGTGGAAAGCAAGGCTGCGGTTTTGAATGAATACAATTATCTCCTTGAAGGCAAGAGCTTCAACCTGCAAGACGATATTGAACGCTACCGCCGCGTTACCCGCGAAGATATCCTCCGCGTATACCGCCGCTACCTCAAAGGCAAAGGCGCCAGCGTGGTGATCGTAGAACCCGATCCCCGCAAATACACCGACCCCAGTTTCAAACCCAAGCCATACGAAAGCTTCAACCCGAATGCAGGCCTCACCAATCCGGCCCTGGAAGCGGAATACCAGAACCTGAAATACGTGCGTCCGGTCGACAACTTCGACCGTTCGGTAATGCCCAAGCCGGGCCCTGCCAAACCGGTTACGGTTCCTGCCTTGTATAAGGAGAAACTGTCCAACGGACTTGAAATCGCAGGAGCGGAATCTTTTGAATCGCCCCTGGTGTTTATCTCCTTCAATATCGACGGCGGCCACCTGGTAGAAGGCACAACCGTGAAAAACGGCACCGCCAGCATGACAGCCGATATGATGGGTGAGGGTACCAAGAACCGCAGCGGTGAACAGCTCAGCAAAGACCTGGAGAAACTCGGTTCGAGCATTTCGTTCAGTGCAGGAACCACTTCAACCAATGTATCGGTAGCCTGCCTGAAGGAAAACCTTGACGCAACCATGGCGATCCTGGAAGACATGCTCTTCAATCCGGCTTTCCCCACGACCGAGTTCGACCGCACCAAGAAGCAGACGCTGGAAAGCTTCAATTTCATGAAGAACCAGCGCGGTGCGGCCACGCAGAACGCCTGGTCTGCCATCATGAACTACGGTACGCCTTTCGGAACCATGGCCTCCGGTCTGGAGAAGGAAGTGGAGAAACTGACGATTGAAGACCTGAAGGCTTACCATGCCAAGTATTATGCACCCGAACTCACCAAGGTAGTAGTGGTAGGCAGTGTAACGAAAGACGAAGCCATCAAGTCGCTCGGATTCCTGAACAAGTGGAAACCTACCGGTGCTTCCTTCACTGCACCGGCTGCACTGCCCAAGTGGGAGAGCAACCATATTTTCATGGTCGATTTCCCGAATTCGGAGCAGTCGGATATCCGCATCGGATTCAACGCGCTGCCTTACGACGCGACCGGAGAATTCTTCCGCGCCCAGCTGATGAACTTCCCCCTCGGCGGCAACTTCAACTCGCGCATCAACCTCAACCTCCGCGAAGAAAAAGCCTGGACCTACGGCTCGCGTGCCGGTTTCAGCGGCGCTTACCGCAATCTCACCGGCAACTGGACTTTCGGTTCCAGCGTGAAGGCACAGGCAACCGACAGCGCCATCCGCGAAGTGATAAAAGAAATCGAACGTTACAAGAAAGAAGGCATGACTCAGGAGGAATTCGAGTTTACCCGCAACTCCATCCTGGCCAGTCAGGCGCTCGATTATGAATCAAACGGACAGAAGGCCGGATTCATTTACAATATCATCAACCGCAACCTGCCGTCAGATTACACCCGCCTGCAGGAACAGATTCTCCGCGACATCAAGCGCGAGGAACTGAACGCCCTGGCGAACAAGCTGCTCAGCACCGACCGCATGGTGATCCTCGTGGTAGGCGATGCAGCTACCCTCAAGCCCAAGCTCGAAAAGCTCGGCTACGGCAAAGTACAAATGCTCGACGCCTTCGGTCAGGGCAAATGGAAAGTGAACGCCAAGTAAGATCCTTCACAACCGCAAAACGAAAAGGGCCGTCATACCGACGGCCCTTTTTTTATGCTTGTTTTGGCTTGCTGCCTGAGCAGGTATTTGCGCGTTACTCGTTCGACTCTGCTGTGCCGGCTACAAATTCACGTGGTTCGAATTCACCTTCCCATTTGGCTACTACACAGCTCGCCAGGCAGTTGCCGACTACGTTCACGGCGGTTCGGGCCATGTCCATCAACACATCCACCCCGAGTATCATAGCGATGGGCCATTCGGGCAGATCGAAGGTTGCAGCCGTGCCGCTCAGGATAACGAGGGAAGCGCGGGCCACTCCGGCAACGCCCTTGGATGTAAGCATGAGGGTAAAAACGATCAGCAATTGCTGCCCGAGGCTCAGGTGGATGCCGCCGGCTTGTGCCAGGAAAATCGAAGCAAGGGAAAGGTATAAGGTTGTGCCGTCGAGGTTAAAGCTGTAACCGGTAGGCAATACGAACGAAACGATTTTCCGCGGTACGCCCAGTTTTTCCATGTTTTCCATCGCTTTGGGCAAGGCGGCTTCGCTGCTCGCGCTGGCAAAGGCAATGCCCACTGGTTCACTCACGGCGCGGATGAACTGGCGTATCGGCAGCTTGATCAGCAGCGCCATCGGAAGCAATACCAGGAAGATGAAAGCAACCAAGGCGATATAGAGCGTGGCGACCAGTTTGAGCAGCGGCGCGACGACATCGAAGCCCATGGTGGCGATGGTATGCGCAACGGCACCGAATACGCCAATCGGAGCGAAGAACATCACCAGGTGGGTGAACTTGAACATGACCGCGCTGAGGCTTTCACACCATTCTAGCATCACGGTTTTAGTAGGCCCGCCAATCATGGCCAATGCCAGTCCGAAGAAGATACTGAACACCACCACCTGCAGAATCTGGCCTTCTGCGATCGACTTGGCGATGTTTTCGGGGAAGGTATGGAGCAGGATTTTTTCCCAGTTCTGCTTTTCAGGATTGGGTTTTGGATTGACATCGCGCTGTTTGCCATCCACCTTGAAAACCAATTGGCCATCGGTACGCGATTCAACAGCGATGCGTTCGGCTTCTATCGTCTCAGCTCCTTTGGCAAAAACCGGCATGGGTATGCCTTTTCCGGCACCGCTCAGGTTGATGGCGGCCAGGCCTATGAACAAGGCAACGGTGGTAATCACTTCAAAATACAGGAGCGATTTCCAGCCCAGTCGGCCGACCTGCCTGATTTCGCTGTGGCCCGCGATTCCAACCACGAGTGTAGCGAAGAGCAGGGGAGCGATGATGGTTTTGATCAACTGGATAAAGATTTTGCCGGTCACTTTCAATGCGGCACCGGCTTGCGGCAGCAGGTAACCGAATTCGCCGCCGAGGATCATAGCCGCTGCGATCCACACCGTGATACTGCGTTTGCGGATGGCGTGGATCAGCAACAGGATTTCAGCGCCCCAGCGCAGACCGTCCTGCAGGGCAGCAGGCGCATCGGCATACCAGGCGATGGCTGTACCGAGAAACAAAAGGAGCATGGGGGGAACAGGGTGCAGGAAACGCTTCATTCGGGTGCCAAAGTAAGCAGATTTCAGCCAGACCTCAGGCACGGGTTTAGTGCTTAATATTGGACAAAAACAGGATTTGTGGATAAGCTCAAAGGCCGATTTCACAGTGTGGGAACAGGTCGCTCTTTATTTTTGGCCTGCTTATTGTTTAAGCTATGAAGATGAAAGCATACATTCTCGGCATTGCATTGGTGCTCACTGCTGCGGCAGCATCGGCCAATCCGGCAGATTCCATCGGCCGCCGCATGGTGGATGGCCGCAACCATGTAGTGCATAAGATAGAAAGAGGAGAGACCCTGTACGGCCTGTGCCGCGAGTACAGCGTCAGTGCAGAAGAGATAAAGAAAGCGAACCCGGGTATAGAGTCGGCGTTCAACGTGGGTCGTGAAGTGTTGATTCCGCGCAAATGGAATGGCAGTACCGCAGCAAATCCGGTGAAGCCAACACCGGTTACTCCGGCCCCGGCCAATCCGACACCGGCTGTTGATCAGCCCATGGCCGGCGCGCCTGCAACGAAGAATACCGTGCACACGGTTGCTCCCGGTGAAACCCTGAGCGGTATCGCCAGGAAATACGGTGTAACCGTGCAACAGATTAAGGAAGACAATAACCTCCGCACCGATGGCGTGAACATTGGTCAGAAGCTAACGATTAAGGTGAAGAGCAACGGTACGCAACCCATTGCGCCGGTAAGCACAGAGCCAATTCAGGTTACAGGTGATGGCAATGGCAACGGCAATTCCGGCAACGGCACCCAGCCACGCGCCAGCATCAAGCCTGCAGAAAATACAGATCCGGGAATCCCGGCTGAAAGCAATGGCCGCAGCCGCGACGCTGATCAGGGCACTGAGGTAAATGAAGATGTGAAAGCATCCATCATCGTGCGCGAAGGCATTGATCAAACCCGGAACTATCTGTTGCATCCGTCGGCCCGTGTCGGAACCATTGTAATGCTCACCAATCCGACCACCAATGTACGGGTGTTTGCCAGGGTGGTAGGCAATTACCGCAATGCCGAAATGCCGGGCATCGGTGTTCAGGTTACCCAGGCCGTGCGCGATGCACTGGCATCGGGTAGCAGCGAATTCAATCTCCGTTTGAACTACGCCCGCTGATACGGGCCATGCCCTTGTCTGCGATGCATTTTCTCCGGCCTGACCGGATCCTCGTAACAGGGCTGGGTGTCGCAATGGCCGGTATCTTGTTTTCGCCGGCACTCGGTTCTTTTGGAATCATCCTGGCGATGGCGGCGGCTTTGTGGTCGCTGTTCCGGAAAGATGCGATTGAGGTTCAGCAAGGAACCAGGCCTTCAGTTTATTGGTCCTTTTCCATTCTCATTATATGGTTAGCTGCGGTTTCCGTCTTCACCGGCTGGGACAAGGAAAGTACCCGGCTCTTCATTTTGAAATTGCCCCTGCTCTTGTTGCCTTTGTTGTTGCACGGAGCGCAGCGCCTGACAAGGGCACATAAGGCAATTCTGGCATCCATAGCCATCTGGAGTGTTTATGCGGCGGCAACTGCCAGTACATTGGTTTACCTGTCCGATATGGAATGGTACAACCAATTGGTATTGGAATCGAAGCCCATGCCGGTATTGGTGCGCATGCACCATATCGAGTTCAGCGTTTTCCATGCAGCTTCGGTATTGGCGGGTTTATGGCTGTGGAGCGGAAGGAAAAACAGTTCCTTACCGCAGATATTCCTTTGGTTCACTGTTTTCGCCGCCGCTGTTAACCTGCTAACGATCCATCTCTTGTCTGCCCGCACCGGATTGGTATCCCTTTACGCCGGTTTGGCGTTTTGGGCAATGTTGGCGGCAAGGCATCAATTGAAGCGTTTTTTCTGGCCCGCATTGGGCGCATTGCTCATTGCATTGCTGGCCTTCCGGTTTTTGCCCAGTCTGAACAACCGCCTGCGCAATTCGATGGAAGATTTGCAGACGGTCAACCGGAAAACAGACCCCAACGACCGCTCTTTTGCCCAGCGCGTGGAAGCCTGGAAGGCAGCTGCACATATCCTGCAGGAAGCGCCATTTACTGGTCTCGGCATGCACGACCTCAGCGGAGCCATGGACGCAGCGCATACCGCTCAGCAGAGCCGTGTTTTGCCATGGAACCGCAAGATGCCGCATAACCAATACCTGGAAAGCGGCATACAGGGTGGATTTCCGGCAATACTCCTTTGCCTCCTGGCCGTGTTGCTGCCCTTTTTTGCCGCTTGGCGGAATGGCAACCACATGGGATTTGCTTTCTTTGCGATGGCTGCGCTGGCCTTCGTTTTTGAAAGCCTGATGGAGCAGCAATCGGGTGTATTATGGCTGGTTTTCTGGACAGTCTTCAGCGCTTCCACAAGAAATAAACAGGAAACTCTCTCATAATACTTGCATTTGAGGGGGAGAATTCCCATCTTTGCAGCCCCAAAATAAGGAATATTATGTCACGCATCTGTGATCTGACCGGAAAGAAGCCACTGAAAGGGAACAACGTTTCCCACTCCAATCGCAAGACCAAGCGCAGGTTCAACCCGAATCTCCAAACCAAGCGCTTTTTCCTGCCGGATACGGGCGAATGGATTACTTTGAAGGTGAGTACCTCAGCTATGAGGACCATCGACAAGATTGGTATCATCGCGGCACTCGACCGCTTGTTTAAGAAAGGAAGCATCTGAAATGGCTAAGAAAGGCAACAGGGTTCAGGTGATACTGGAATGCACGGAGCACAAGACTTCAGGTCGCCCCGGCACCAGCAGGTATATCACCACCAAGAACAAGAAAAACACTCCCGAGCGTATCGAATTGAAGAAATACAACCCGATTCTGCGCAAGATTACCGTTCACAAAGAAATCAAGTAAAACATGGCAAAGAAGGTAGTAGCAACGCTCAAGAAAGAAGGTCAGGGTAAAGACTACGTGAAAGTAGTACGCACCATACGCTCGCCCAAAACCGGCGCTTATTCTTTCAAAGAAGAAATCATTACCAGCGAAGCCCTGAAGGATTACTTCAACAAAGGCTGATAAAAGCTGAATTCCAGAAGATGGCTTCCTGAACTCCGGGAAGCCATTTTTGTTTATACTTGATAAACCATGGCTTTTTTTAATCTGTTCGGAAAGAAAAATCCGGAACCGGAAGATAAATCTAAACTCGATGCCGCAGTGCAGAAGACCAGGGAAAACCTCCTCGGTCGCATCGGCCGTGCTTTTCTAGGTAAACGCAGCATCGACGAGGATTTCCTGGATGAATTAGAAGAAATTCTCATAACAGGAGACGTGGGTGTTGAAACTACCATCGCGGTAATCGGCAGGCTGAAGGAAGCAGCGTCGCGTCAACCGTATCTGAACGAAGGAGAGCTTCAGGAACTGATCCGCCAGGAAGTAGCCGGCATGATGCCGGTAGCCGACGCAATGGCCATGGCTTCCGGCAAGCCTTATATCATCATGGTTGTCGGTGTGAATGGCGTTGGCAAAACCACGACGATTGGAAAATTGGCGCACCGGTTTACGGCAGACGGACTCAAGGTTTTGCTCGGCGCGGGAGATACATTCCGCGCAGCAGCCGTCGACCAGCTCGGCACCTGGGCCCAGCGCTCGGGTTGCGATATGGTCAGCCTCGGCATGGGTGCAGACCCGGCTTCTGTGGCGCACGATGCGGTAAAGAAAGGTGTTGAAGGCGGGTACGATGTGGTGATTGTAGATACCGCAGGGCGCTTGCACAACAAGGTTGGTTTGATGAACGAATTGGCCAAGGTGAAGCGGGTAATGCAAAAATTCAGGGAGGATGCGCCCCACGAAGTGCTGCTCGTGCTCGACGCCAGCACCGGGCAAAATGCCTACGAACAAGCCAAGGAGTTTACACAGGCAACGCAGGTGAATGCACTCGCGCTCACCAAATTGGATGGAACGGCAAGAGGCGGCGTGGTACTCGGCATCAGCCACCGCTTCGGCGTTCCGGTTAAATATCTCGGCGTGGGAGAGGGTATCGACGATTTGCGACCCTTCGACGCACGTGAATTTGTGGATGCCTTATTCGGACAAAAAGCATGAAAACACGCAGCCACCGCAATCCCAAAGTCAATGTCATCACCCTCGGTTGTTCCAAGAACCTGGTAGACAGTGAAGTGCTGATGGGTCAGCTCCGGGCTTCGGAGTTCGATGTGGAACACGAAACCGCCCGCGAAGCCGAAATCGTCATCATCAATACCTGCGGCTTTATCGACAATGCCAAGCAGGAAAGCATCGATACCATCCTTCAGTACGCCGGCGCAAAAGCCGATGGGAAACTGGAAAAACTGTATGTAACCGGTTGCCTTTCACATCGCTACAAAGATGAATTGCAAGGTGAAATTCCGGAAGTTGACGCCTGGTTTGGCACACTCGATATGCCGCATTTGCTGCGCACAGTTGGTGCCGACTACAAGCACGAACTCATTGGCGAACGCCTGCAGGTAACGCCGCGTCATTACGCCTATATCAAGATCTCGGAAGGTTGCAACCGGCCTTGTTCTTTCTGTGCCATTCCCTTGATGCGCGGCAAGCATGTGTCTAAATCGTTCGAGCAAATCGAAGCGGAGGTAAAGAACCGTGTCAAGAACGGAACCAAGGAGTTCATGCTGATCGCACAAGACAGCACCTATTACGGTCTCGACCTTTACGGAGAGCGCAAACTGGCCGAGCTGCTGAAACGTGTTTCAGACATTGAAGGCGCAGAATGGATACGCCTGCATTATGCTTTCCCCAGCCAGTTTCCCGAAGATGTGTTGCCTGTAATGGCCGAACGCTCCAATATCTGCAAGTACCTGGATATACCGGTACAACACCACAGCGACCGGATGCTGAAGATCATGCGGCGTGGTATCACCAGCCGCAGGAGCGAGGAACTGCTTACCCGCATCCGCGAACAGGTTCCCGGCATTGCACTCCGCACCACCTTGTTGCTTGGCCATCCCGGTGAAACCGAAGCGGACATGGACGAGCTCTGCAGCTTTGTCGAGCGCTTTAAGTTTGACCGCCTCGGGGTCTTCACCTATTCACACGAAGAAAACACGCACGCCCATACCTTGCCCGACGATGTGCCTTCCGAAGTGAAGGAAGCACGTGCAGCGCGGATCATGGAAATCCAACAGGAAATCTCAGATGCAGCCAATGCCGCCCTGCTTGGCAAAGAGCTGAAGGTATTGATCGACCGGATTGAAGGGGAGCATTACGTAGGGAGAACAGAATTTGACTCCCCTGAAGTAGACAACGAAGTGTTTATACCCATTTCCGGTGGTTATCTCCGGGTGGGCGACTTCGCGCAGGTGCGCATCACCTCGCATACACCTTACGACTTGTTCGGCGATATCGCATGAGGGCAAGGCCGTTCACTGTGCCTGCCGGATATTTCCCGGAAGCGTTGCATGCGGCTGAAAATACAGCTTTTTTCAGCAGGGAGCCAGACGAAGCACTGTTACAAGACAGGGCCAGGCGTTTCGACGCCGAAAGGAGGGAGGCGCTTTGTTCAGCCATCCGTCGACAATACGCTGATGTTCCCGATTTTGAAGGTTCTGCGGCAGAACGCGCTTTGGAGCAATTGGCCTTGGATGGAACTTTTACTGTAACCACAGGCCAGCAAATTCATCTTTTTCTTGGCCCCCTGTATGTGGTTTATAAAATCGCAGACGCCATACAAAAAGCCCGTATGTGTCAGCAACGCTGGCCGGAGCGGCGTTTTGTACCGGTTTTCTGGATGGCCACGGAAGACCACGATTTCGAAGAAATAGCCCGCGTAAAAGCTTTTGGAGCTGAGTTGAAGTGGGAACACAGCCACGGTGGACCGGTCGGCAGAATGTCGCTTGAAGGACTGCAGACCCTGCTGGATGAGCTGGATGCGCGCATTGCGGATCCCTCGGCCAGGCCAGAATGGGAAGCGATGAAATCCATTTACTCGAACAGCAAGAACCTGTCGGCTGCCACCAGGCAAATCGTACATCGCTATTTTGGTCAATATGGCCTGATCTGTCTGGATCCGGATGATGTGGTACTGAAGCAGCAGTTTCAGCAGGATATGCAGGCTGAACTCTTGCTCGGGCGTTACAGCAAAGCGCTGAAGCGCGGAACAGAAAGCCTGGCGGAAGCGGGCGTGCCGGCCGCTGCAGCGGTGCGCGATCCGAATTTGTTTGTGACCAATGAAACCGGATTGCGGAAACGCGTCGCACGCGTTGACAATGGTTACAAACTGTTTCCCGGTGAGGATTACGTGCCTGAACAGGAATTGTCAACCCTCCTGCAGCGCGCGCCGGAACGATTCAGTCCCAACGTCTTGTTCCGTCCCCTTTATCAAGAGCGGATACTTCCCAATGTTGCTTACATCGCCGGCCCGAGTGAATATATTTACTGGAGTCAGACGAAGGATTTGTTTACGGAGGCCGGCATAACCGCACCCGCGTTGATTCGGCGGAGGAGTTTCATTGTTCCGGATGCAAAGTCACTGACACAAATGGAGAAGCTTGAAATACCTGATCCATCGTGGTGGGAAAGCGAGGCGGTGTTTAAATCGGAATTATTGGGCAGGGCGGGGGCGGTGAATCCGTTCCCTGAATTACGCGAGCGCTGGATAGAACTGATAGAAGAAACAGCTGCAGCATTGTATGCCGGGCGCGACCCCGGGCTAAAGGTCTTTCGCAACACAAGCGGTGAATTGTTGAATCTACTGAAGAAAAGTGCTAACAACTATGCAGAGACGCTCGAAAACCACCCACAATGGAGCGCAATGCTGCGACAGGCGCTGAAAATAAAGCAGCGCTACTTTTCCCCAGCCAGTCCACAGGAAAGGACAGAATGGGCTCTTGAAGTTTTGCTTAAAAACAAGATTTTGATAGATTCCCTTACTTCATTCGATTTTGGCAATGAAGAAATTAGTGTGGTTTTTTAAGACACTTCATGAAATAATAATGCAATTCTCTTTGACAAAATCAGATTTCAGCCCTATACTTGCATCTTGAATATCCAAGACTACGCGATGAAAACCCTCAAACAGTTATCCCTGTTCATCCTCACCGCATCAGCCGCTTCAGTGATGGCGCAGGGCGATCCTGCACCCGCTGCCCCTGCCGGCAATGGTGGATCAGACGGTGTGAGCTGGCATCCGAATGCCGATCCTAAGTGGCCTGCAGGCAAGGATCAGGTAAAGGCTGACTCCGGTCAGTACTCAGTGACCAGCTACTTCGTTGACCGCCGCGCCAAGAAATTTTCTCTTGGTCTGGGCGGTGGCCCGACTTTTTTCTTCGGCGATGCCGACAAGATCCAGCCGGGATGGCACATCCGTCCGTTTGTAAAGTATTCAATCTCCCAGACTTTTGGTCTGCGCGGTGAATACAATTACGGACTTCTGCGCGGTGCCCGCGATTTTCAGGCACCAACCCTCTTTAAAGACAATTTTCAGTTCCGCAGCCGTGTGCAGGATTTCAACATGCAAATGGTCTTCACCCTGGGTAACATCAGCTTCCTGCGCCCACTGCGCAAGACCCAGATGTACCTGTTTGCCGGTGTTGGTTTTGCCGCCTACCGCACAACGGCCACTTTTGTGGATCAGCGTTTGTTCCTGGGCGATTACTACCTGACCCACTACTTCGGTCGCGGTCCCCGTAACCCGAACCTCGGTCAGGCTGTTGAAGAGCGCTACGAAGGCCGTCACGCCATCGTTCCTTTCGGTTTCGGTTTCAAACACAACCTCGGTCGTATGTTTGATCTGGGCCTTGAATACCGCCAAACCTGGACGCGTAACGATGATATCGATGGTTATAACACTGCTATCTTCCAAAACCGTTGGCTCGATGCTTACGGCATGATGAACGTAAACCTCGCTTGGAAATTTGGTAACAAGAATCCCCAGCACTACGATTGGCTGAGCCCTGTAGAAAACATCTACGAGAAAATTGCTGACGTAGAAAAGAAGGTTGATTCTCTCATGGCCGACAAAGACAAAGACGGTGTGAGCGATTATTTCGACGTTGATGATGAAACTCCAGATACATGCATGGTATATGGGAACGGTCAGGCTGTAGATATAGACCGTGACGGTGTTCCGGATTGCCAGGACCAGGAAATGTTCTCAGACGCTGGTGCTGAAGTGGACGAAACCGGCCGCATGCGCGACGACGACGGCGACGGTATCCCGAATCACCGCGATATGGAGCCCAATTCTCCCCGCAATGCATATGTAGATGCACGTGGTCGCACGATAAATGTGAACTGCTGCAATTGCGACGATATGGTGTTCCCGAGCATCTTCTTCAGCACCAACTCTTGTGTGGTTCGCCCCGAGTACGCTGTGGTTCTGTATGAAGTAGCTAATAAAATGCGCCAGTGCCCCGATAAGAAGCTCACCATCTGCGGTGGTGCCGGAGCAGGCAAGGAGAAAATGTACAGTGGCAAAGGCGACGACGCAGCTGCAGCCTGCCGCGTAGACGCTATCATCAACACCCTGGTGCGTGATTACGGTATGAGCCGCGACCGCATCATCGTTGACGAAACCTGCCGCCCTGCAGACCGCAACCGTGTAGACTTCTCCTTCCAGGGCAGCGCACGCCGCACTACTCCGGCGCCAGCACCAGCTCCTGCACCAGGTCGCTCTATCCGCTGATCGCGTTACAACAACTGATATTCAGAAAAGGCCTTCCCAACGGAAGGCCTTTTTCATTTATAGCGACTGTTATAACCCGGGCCTGCATTTTTCAGCATTAATACTGAACTTTGCCCGGAATGATCAAGCAGAAGAAAGTAGTCGTGGTGATGCCGGCGTACAATGCCGAGCAAACCCTCGAAAAAACCTGGTCTGAAATTCCACTCGATATGGTGGATGAAGTGGTGCTGGTTGACGATGCAAGCCGGGATGAAACCAGCCATCTTGCCAGGCAACTGGGTATTCATCATGTCTTGCGGCACGACCGCAACCGTGGATACGGCGGAAACCAGAAAACCTGCTACGCCAAGGCGCTTGAATTGGGTGCCGATATCATCATCATGGTGCATCCCGATTACCAGTACAGCCCGAAGCTGATTGAGAGTATGGCCTATATCATTGCCAACGATGTATATCCGGTTGTGTATGCTTCACGCATTCTCGGGAAAGGTGCGCTGAAAGGCGGCATGCCAATGTACAAGTATGTGGCGAACCGATTGTTGACTTTGTTTCAGAACATCATGATGGGGCAAAAACTCAGCGAATACCACACGGGCTACCGCGCGTTCAGTGGTGAGGCGCTTAAAAAGGTCGATTTGGAAACAAATTCAGATGATTTCGTGTTTGACAACCAGATAACTGCGCAGATTTTTATGGCAGGAATGGAAATCGCAGAGGTTACCTGTCCGACACGTTATTTCAAGGAAGCAAGTTCTATCAACTTCAGGCGTAGCGTGATTTATGGTCTCGGCGTTTTAAAGGTTTGCCTCCAATACCGGCTGCACAAATGGGGTATGCGTTCGGCTTACCTCAACGGCCGGGGATGAACTCGTAATCCACTCCGTAGTTCATCATGTAATGGTTGAACTCGAGATAGGAAGCCAATACCAATTGGGAGTAATTTTGTGCTGCATTGCGGAAATAACCGTAATCTGTGTTCCAGAGGCGCCTTATCAAGGCGCTGCCATCGGGTTGCAGTGGTACAGTGTTAAGTGCTTTCCTGACTGTCCCCGCACCGGCATGATAAATATGCATAGCCAGTAAGCGGAACCACAGGGCGCGTTCGTGGTAATCATACCCATGTTCACGCAACATACTCGCAGCGTAAGGAATGCAAATGTCTCTGAACAGTTTTGCGGCGGCTATAGCGCTCTTTTCGAAATCTTCGCGTTCATCGGCATGGCGGTCAACCCGCAAACCAAATTGCCGTGCGACTTCTTTCATCAATTGAAAATGGCCGTATGCGCCTGCTTCACTGCGCAGGTTTCCAACCGGACTTTCTATCAGCAAAACTGCCTGTGCCAGGAACGGATCAACACCCAGGCTATCGAAAATGGCGATAGCCTGCTGAATTTTAGGTGCCACCACATGCGGATTATAAAACCAGTTCTTGCCGGTGGTGATATATAATCGGGTATGGGAGGGAAGCGCGTATTTCTCTCGGACGGTTGCCTTGTACGCCATTCTTTCAGAATCACCGAGTACCGAGTAATCGCGCATCCGAATACGGCATAGGATTTCCCGGGTATCGGCAATGCTTACCAGTGCGCTGTCCGGATTGAGCCGCATGATTTGCCTCCAGAAGCGCACATGCTGCAAGGTATCCCAGCCTTCTTCCTGTACGCAAGGCAATTGAACAAAACAGACTTTCCTGCCAACCGGGTCGAGCTTGCACAATACCCGGGCAGAACCACAATCACCGCCGGTGGGAGGCAGGTTTCCCGACAAAGCCGTCATCAACAACAGCCCAAACAATGCAACAGCCAGTGTTCTTCTATTCATGAGGTTCTTTCCGCACACAATACTTCTCGAGGTAAGTACGGCCTTCCGGCTCACCGACAAGTACTGCTTTATCCCAATCTTCACATGCACCGCTGCCATTGCCGGATTGCATTTTAGCCAATCCGCGCGCCAAGAGGCAATATCCCAGGTCGCTGCATTTTAATGCAATGGCCTTATTGAAATCCAATTCGGCTTCTGCAAAAGCAGACATTTTCAATTGGCACAATCCGCGGTCGAGGTATAAGTCGCCCGAAGCTGTGTCCCTTGCAATGGCCTGCGTATAATCTTCGAGGGCATCGCCGTTTTCATTCAGCGCCATGCGGGCTTCGGCGCGCAGTTGGTAAATCCTGGCGGTGCGCTTCCCCTGCAAAAGGCACATATTGAAATCGTCGATGGCCTCCCGGTAATCGCCGTGTTCGAGCCGTGTTTCGCCTCGGCCTTCATACAAAACAGCCGCTTCGGGGAAGCGCATCAACAGGCGGCTGAACACGTCTTCGGCTTCCTGATGCCGTCCGGACAATGACAACAAGCGCCCTTGCCTGACAGACTGAACCAGGTCGTTGCTTTCGTGTTCCAGGTATTTACCAAGGCTTTCAGCGGCATCTTTGTACAACTGATTCTGTTCCTGGGCATGGGAAAGGAATACCCAGTCTTCCGAATCCGGACTGCTGTTTTTACGGAAGTACAATTCCATGTCGGTCAACGCAAATACATGGTTGCCGAGTTTGAGGTGGACGAGTGCGCGGTTGAAGTAGGCGTCGGTGAAATTGGTGTCCAGCCTAAGACAGGTGTTTAAGTCGACCAATGCCTGGGCTTGCCTTCCGAGTTGTTGCTTGGAGGCCGCTCGATTGAACCAGGCCTTTGCATAGGTGGGATTGACCTGGATTACTTTATCGTATTGTGTAATTGCATCCTGGTAACGCCCTGCGGAATCGGCACTGTATCCCTGGCGCATCCATACTTCCCATTCTTGTGCATGCAACGAAGTAACTCCTCCGATTGTGGAGAATAAATAGAGGCAGGGCGCGAGGAAGTATTTCAAGCTTTGCAAAGTTCCGTAACGGATTTCATTACTTTGGAACCTGATACAATTTTCATGCAAATTTCCTTTTTTGGCGCAGCAGGCCGGGTTACCGGAAGCAAACATCTCATCACTACTGAGCAAGGCAAGCGGATCTTGCTGGATTGCGGATTGTTTCAGGGTGAAGGGCAGGAGGGCAATGAACTGAACCGGCATTTCGGTTTTGATCCACATTCCATCGACCATGTGATTATGTCGCATGCCCATATCGACCATTCAGGTCTATTGCCCAGGTTGGTGCGAGAAGGCTTCAGCGGCCCGATTCACTGCAATGAACCGACGCGTGATTTGTTGTCAATCATGCTGATGGACAGCGCCAAAATCCAGGAAAGCGATCTCAAGCACGTCAACAAGCGCAGATTGGAAAAGGGACTTCCGGCGCTTGAACCACTCTACGATGCTGAGGATGTAAGGCAGGTGATGCGGCAGATTGACATCATGCCCGACCACAGCGATTATTGGGATCTATGTGAAGGCGTTGCCGTGCGCAGTACCGTGAACGCGCACATACTTGGCAGCGTGGCACTTACCCTTGCCATACAGGACGGCGGAAGAGAAAAGAAGCTCACCTTTACCGGCGATATCGGGCGGCCCGGCGATCATATCCTCCGCGGCCCCGATGCCATTCCCCAATCCGATATCCTCATCTGTGAAAGCACTTACGGCGACCGCCTGCACGAAGCAGAACAAGACGCTGAAGCGCATCTGCTGCGCATCGTGCGTGAAACCTGTGTTGAACGCAGCGGCAAGCTCATTATTCCGGCTTTCAGCATCGACCGGACTCAGGAGCTGATATATATGCTCGATCGACTGGCTTTTGCGAAGAAACTACCTTCTATTCCCGTCTATGTTGACAGCCCGTTGTCGGTTCATGCTACTGAGATAATGGCGAAACACCGACAGTGCTTCAACGCCGAAATTCTGGAATACATAACCCGCGACGGTGATCCTTTTTCCTTTCCTAATCTGCACTATATCAGCAAGGTGGAAGAAAGCAAGGCGTTGAACGATAACAAAGGTCCGGCTATCATCATTTCTGCATCCGGTATGGCGGAAGCCGGCCGCGTAAAGCATCATATCAAAAACCATATCGAAGATCCCGATTCCACCATTCTGATCGTCGGTTATGCCACACCCCACAGCCTCGCCGGGCAGCTGAAGGCAAGGAATGAAAAGGTTAGGATTTTCGGCGATTGGCATACTATACTTTGCCAAGTAGAGGTAATGGATTCATTTTCAGCCCATGCCGATTACCGTGAAATGCTGGATTATCTAAAGTCGCAAGACCCCGATCGTGTTCAGCATACTTTCCTGGTGCATGGCAATGAAAGGGCCTTACAAGCCTGGCAGAGCCGCCTGCTGGATCATGGTTTCAGAAATATCACCATTGCCAAACATGGCCAGACCTATGACTGCTGATCAACAGGCGGTTAAACAAGAAAAAAAGAATCGGCTTTTCTTGCTATTGGCCGGTTTCTTTCTCACCAATGCGCTGCTCGCCGAATTCATCGGAGTGAAGATATTTTCGGTAGAGCGCTCGCTGGGACTACCAGATGCCGACTTTCATATTCTTGGTGAAACGCTGAGTTTTCACCTTACAGCCGGTGTTTTGCTCTGGCCGGTGGTGTTCATTATCACCGATATTGTGAATGAATATTTTGGCAGACGCGGGGTGAAACAGCTTTCCTATCTGGCAATCGGATTGATTATCTATGCTTTCGTCATGGTGCGCCTGGCCATAGGTCTCACTCCGGCTGATTGGTGGGTGGGCAGTGCCGCATCCAAAGGACTGCGCGATCTGAACGCAGCTTACAGTCAGGTTTTTGGGCAAGGTTTATTCATCATTGCCGGATCTTTGACTGCCTTTTTGGTCGGACAGGTGGTAGATGCCCGTATTTTCAGGATGCTCCGCCTTCGGACCGGTGAAAAAGCCATTTGGTTGCGTGCTACCGGATCTACCCTGGTTTCGCAACTTATCGATAGTTATGTCGTGCTGCTGATTGCCTTCTATTGGGGAGCTGACTGGCCCTTGCACCGCGTGATTGCTGTTGGCACCATGGGGTATATCTATAAATTCTCCTGTGCGATTCTCCTTACTCCGGTATTGTACGGCGTGCATGCCATGATCGACCGTTATCTCGGCAAAGAACTCAGCGCCGAGATGATGGAGGAGGCGGTGAGCTAACTATTCCGTTTACAATTTATCTGCTTCCCAAAGCAGGTTGCTGCCGGCAAGACGGTGAACTTTGTTCAAGCGGAGAGGCCCTTGCATCAGCGATTTCCAGCGCTTTATTTCCTCTTCATTGTTCGGAAGGCTGTTGATGAAGAGTTTTCCTCCGGGAGCCAATATCCTGGCCAAATGTGCCATGTACCTTGGCTGTATGCAGAAGTCGGGCTTGGTGAGGTCGATAAAAACATCCTCTATGACGACATCGAACCCTCCGGCCGGGGAGTTTTTGACAAAATCAATGTCATCGGCAATATGGAGTTTGAGGGTGTTTGTTTCCTGAATCCCGAAGACGGATTTGGCCAGGCGCAGCACTTCCGGGTCGGCATCAACGGCATCAATCGAAAGCACCTTTTGGGGAATCGATTCGAGCAATCGCAGCGCAGATCCACCGCCAACACCTAAGAGCAGAATGCGGTGCTGCTTGCCGGTTGGTATGCTTTCAATGACCCGGCGCATCACCTTGTGGAGGCTGCCGTAGGAATAATTGGCCAAACGAGAGTTCAGCACCAGTTGTCCATTTTCCCATCTCCACTCCAACTGTGGGTTGAGGGCAGACTTGCTGTTGCCTTCTGGTATCGGCCAGAGCCAACTGAATAACTTCTTCCAACAGGGGGGCATCGGTTCTGCTATTTCAGTCTATTCGCGCATTTTTGCTGCATGCATTCCCTGCCGGAAACCTTCCCCCCTTTAATACTCGCCAGCCGTTCACCCAGAAGGCGCAAGCTGCTGAGCGAAATCGGCTTCAACCTTGAAATCGCGGATATCGATGTGGATGAGTCATTTCCTGAACATTTAAAAGGAGGTGAAGTGGCTGCCTATCTGGCTGGAAAGAAGGCTTTGGCTTATGGTGTCATGCCCGAAGACAAAGTGTTGGTTTGTGCCGATACCATCGTGGTACTGGGCGAAGAAGTGATCAATAAACCGACGGATGCAGCCGATGCCGCGCGCATGTTGAGCGCCTTATCCGGCCATACGCACCGCGTTTTTACCGGGGTTTGCCTGCGCAGGGGCGATGAAATCCTGGTTTTTACAGAAAGTACGGAAGTGGAATTCAGGGCAATCAGACCCGATGAAATCGACTACTATATCAGCGAATACCAGCCTTTCGACAAAGCCGGTTCATACGGAATACAGGATTGGCTGGGGTATACCTGTGTAACGGCGGTTCGCGGTTGCTTCTACAATGTCATGGGCTTCCCGATGGCACGCTTTTACCGGGAGTTGCAGGCGTTTTGCAAGGGCAAGCACTGAAAACTTGGCAATAAAGCTTTTTCCTGGCTTGTATCCTGGCTGAGATTCGGGTTCAGAACATCCGTTGCCGTTTCATCAGGAAGGGCAGGAGCACTTGTCTGAAATCGCCGGCGGTATCGGCTTCCACGAAATCAATCCGGTACTGACGGCAGCGCGTGCGCACCGATTCCAGCATTTGGGCCATTCCGGCGGCATAGGCTTCGCGGAATTCTTCCGCCTGCAGCTTGATTTCTTCCCCGCTTTCCATATCGGTGAATTTGTAAGGCCTGTTGTCGAATTGCAATTCCAGCTCGCGGCTGCGGTCGGTAACATGGAAAATGATGACTTCGTTCTGCCCATACTTGAGGTGTTGCAGGGCTTCGAACAGGGTTTCGTCTGGTTCGTCGGCGAAGAGGTCGGTAAAGAGCAGGATCAGGCTGCGCCGGTGTTCTTTTTCGGCAATTTCGTGCAGGAGGGTGGCGATGCGGCTGCCGCCGGAAGGTGCCGGTTGTTCCAATATTTGCCCGAGTTGGTGCAAGAGTGCATCAAAATGGGAGGGAGTTGAACGGATTGGACTCTCGCTCAGGATTTTCTCGCCGAATGTCGTTACCCCAAACGCATCGCGTTGCCGGCGCAACATGAGCAAAACGGCTGCAGCTGAGAGTACACTGAAATGCAGTTTCGGCTTGCCCGCATCGGGATAGTGCATGCTGGCGCTCGTATCTATCAGGATGCGGCAGCGCAGGTTGGTTTCTTCCTGGAAGCGCTTGATGAACATGCGGTCGGTACGGCCATACAGCTTCCAGTCGAGGTAGCGCACGGATTCACCGGGATTGTAGGGGCGGTGTTCGGCAAATTCTACTGAAAAACCGTGGTGCGGACTCCGGTGCAGGCCATTGATGAAGCCTTCCACCACCTGGCGGGCCAGCAGATCGAGGTTACGGAAATCCTGTACTTCACGCAGCAGCATGGGGCGAATTTAGGCAGGAAAACACGGCGCAACCTTGCCTTGCAGGAAGCTTACGCAGTCTTAACATCCGCAGCCCTTGCACTGGCAAACGATCAGCAGTTATAGCCGGGTGTACACCAACCGGCCGCATCAGGCTGCCTGTGCATGTCGTCGTGAACCTGGTAATTCGGACTGTAGAGGCGAAGGTCTTTCAAGTAATACTGGACCCAGGTCAAATGTGTTTGGATCATGGCAGTACCATTTTTACCTAAAGTTTGCATTGCGCGTTGGATTAAAACGCCCCGGTAGATGACTTGAAAATGTGGGATAACGTGGACAAAATTCGGAACCAAATGTATGGCACCTGCTGCCATGAAATCGCTGTAATGCAGGCTGAGGAACTTCAGTTGCTGGCCAAAGTGGTTCTTCAGTTCCTCTTGTTCTTTCAGGGCCATATGGGAGCGGCCATCAAACCGATCCCAAACCAACAACAATACAAGGTGATCGCACTGGATCAGTTCTTCCAGGATGTTATCAGGTTGGACTTTAATAATCATTGTAGCTTAGTTGAAATAAATTTAGTAGTACTATCCGGCAAGGTAGTGGCTTTCTCGACGAAATAAATTGAAAATTGGGCTAACAGGCAAGCTAAATGCTTACCTGTTATTAAGCGTGGCTTTCAGCACGCCGCTTTAGTGCCGCCATAAACCAATACCCCAGTGCAATTGGCTCTAATCAAGGTGTGGCGCAATTAGTGAGAGTAAAGCGCGCTTATCG
>Ga0209985_10001059_pt1 | contig 28287 bp, 22 predicted proteins | sample NOAtaG_FD_187305 | JGI IMG/M metagenome (GOLD analysis project Ga0209985, IMG submission 187305) | Freshwater lake microbial communities from Lake Erie, under a cyanobacterial bloom - NOAA_Erie_Diel6S_1000h metaG (SPAdes) (version 2) | ecosystem: Environmental > Aquatic > Freshwater > Lake ...
TGTTTGATGGTGCGTCAACCCAATGACGCGGAGCGCACTGCTCCGGCGCTGATCTACGCGGGTGGCGACCTGGTGTTGGTCGCGCTTGCGCGCCCGCTTCCGCAGTGGACCATCAGCATGTCGGCGAAGCTGCAGTGCGACTCAGATCACGAGTCGGTGTCGGTGCAACTCGCTCCAGCGCGTGCAACGACGGATCTCCTCTTGCGGTGGGCTGCGATCGGGCATGACTCGCTGCCCGACGCGGTGTGGACGTGCAGCCCGCCGAGCTCGTTCGACGGACGGCGGAGATTCGCGATCGAGTTCATTCCGAATCCGACCTCCTTCAACGCGGCGATGCTGCTTGCGCACCACGGTGCGAGCCGCGTGCTCGTGCCGCACGTCGACTTCGACGCGCCGACCCATGAAGCGGGATGGAGGCGGACGAGCGTGATGCCGTCGGGATGGTCGTACCTGCGCAGCGGCACGCCGATCTCCGGAGGCACGCAGGGATGGTGGCACCGCGCGGGCTCGCCGCGGCCGATGGCCGGCGTGCGCGTTCCCGACGACAGGCACTTCGCGATGTGCGCAATGCGCACATGGACGCTCTCGCTGCACGACGCCATGTGGCTGCGCGATGTCCTCGACCTCGCTGCCAAGACAACGAACCAACAACCTCGACAAGGAGACCACGCGCCATGACACCCTCGCAGATCCGCAAGAACCTCGACGCACTCTGGAAGACCCGCTGGCCCGCGTTCATCTGGGGCCCGCCCGGCGTGGGCAAGTCGGCGATCGTCGCGCAGCTTGCGGCCGAGCAGGGGCTCACGCTTGTCGACATCCGCGCGCCGCTCCTCGACCCGACCGACCTGCGCGGGATTCCAGCGGTGGTCGGCGACCGCGCCGAGTGGTTCGCCCCGTCGTTCCTGCCGCGCGAGGGTGCAGCGCCCGGCGTGCTCTTCTTCGATGAACTCAATGCGGCGCCGCCGATCGTGCAGGCGAGTCTCTACCAACTCGTGCTCGACCGTCGCATCGGCGAGTACCGCTTGCCCGATGGATGGCGCATCGTCGCGGCGGGCAACCGCGAGCAGGACCGCTCGGTCGTCTATCGCATGCCTGATGCGCTTTCGAACCGCTTCGTGCACCTCGACTTCAATCCATCGTTCGACGACTGGCGCGTGTGGGCGGTCGGCCGCAAGCTGAATCCGATGGTCGTCGCGTTCCTATCGCTGCGCCGTGAGTTGCTGCACAAGCCTGGAACCGCCGAGCGCGCGTTCCCAACGCCGCGTTCGTGGGAGATCGCGGCCGACATTCTCGACGCGTTCGGCGCAGACGTGGCTGCGGACGACGCGCTTGCGGGCGCGGTCGGAACAGGGCCCGCGATCGAACTGCGCAAGTTCATCCACAGCGAGCTGTCGACGGTGGAGGTCGACGCCGTGCTCGCAGAGCCAGAGAGCGCGCCGCTGCCGACGAAGGTGTCGAGCCTCTATGTGCTCGTCAGCAGCATCGCGCAGCGCGGCCGCGAGGAGGCGGTGCGCGTGATCGCCGGAAAGCTGCTCGCGCGGCTACCGCTTGAGTTTGCGACGGTTCTTGCGAAGGACATCCTCCGCGAGCATCCGCTCTTCGTTCGCGACGAGAACTTCAAGGCGTTCGTGACCACGCACAAGGAGGCGTTCGCATGACGATCGCACAAGGCCGCATCTCGCGCTTCACGCCGCCGAACGACGCGCGCGTAGGCGAGGAGAGAATCGAGGAGCAGATCGAGGAGATCGCGCGGTCGCGCGTCGAGCGCGCGCGCATCGACATCCTGCTCGAGCATCCGTACTTCGCCGCTGCGCTGCTTGCGATTCCGCTTCGCGGCACATCGGAGGACGCGATTCCCAACGCCGTCGCGACGGATGGCGCGCGCATCGTCTATCGCTTCGACCTCGTCGCGGCCGTCGAGAGGCCGAAGGTGCGTCGGATGATCCTGCACGCGCTCGCGCATGTGCTGCTCAAGCACCCCGAACGCGGCGGATCGCGGGACTGGAGCCTCTGGACTGCGGCGTGCGACATCGCGGTGGAGGAACTGTTCGACTCGCTCGGGATCCGCGCCATTGATCGTCCGCAAGACTTCGCGAGGTTCCGCGGGAAGCCGGCGGAGGCGATCTACGCGGAGCTCGAGGCGAGTCGGCGCACAACCTCTCGTGTGCCTGCACCTCTTGACGGCATGGTGCCGCCCCTGCGCGAGTCGAACTCCGAGACGCTCGAGGACGCCGCGCCGCACCCCGATGGTTCCGAGGATCCATGGTCTGCGGCTCGAGAGGCGTTCGATCGGGCCACCGCGGACGCGACGATGCCGACTCCGCGCGAACTCGCGCACCTGCAGCATGACTTCAGAAGCGATCTCGGCGGCGCGCGCGAGAGGTCGGGTGGAACCACGCCGGGCAACGGCAGCGCGGAGATCGACGCCGCGCGCGAACAGGTGTGCTGGCGCCAGAGGCTCGCGCGGTTCATGCGCGAGCCGATCGACCGCGAGTGGTCGTTCGCGCGGCCGAACCGCAAGCATCTCTGGCGTGGGCTCTACCTGCCAGGGCCGACAGAGATCGAAGGCGGCAAGTTCGTCGTGGCGATCGACACCTCGGGCTCGATGTCGGACCGCAGCCTGTCGCTTGTGCTCGGCGAGGTCGACGCCATCCGCCGCAGCTGCACGTGCGAGCTGACCGTGCTGCAGTTCGACGCGACGATCCATGCGACGGCTGAGTTCTCTCGGTGGAGTGACGAAGATGCGCAGATCGGCTCGACGAAGGTGATGCGCTTCTTGGGTCGTGGCGGGACCGACCTGCGGCTGCCGTTCACCTGGGCTGAGAACGAGCGCCGCGCGGGACGCAGCATCTCGGCGCTGATCGTGTGCACCGATGGATACGGTCCATTGCCGCCGCTCGCGCCGGATGGGCTGCCTGTCCTCTTCATCCTGACGCCGGCCCACTCGGCGCCCGCGTTCGGAGAGAAGGTCGTGCTCTCAGGATGACGGATTCCTCCGCGCTTCGCTGCGCTGCGCGTTGCAGACATGCGCTCATCGCTCTTCTCGCCACTCCCCACGGGACCCACATGCTTTCCCACGATCAACTTGCACCGTTCGCCGACCTCGCCGGCAGTCACTTCTTCGCACGCGCGCGCAAGACGCGACGGCGGCCAGGTGGTCCTGTCGAACGCATCTTTCTCGACGCGCCGGAGGAGTTTGGGATGGAGCTTGAACCGCTGCTGAAAGCTGCGCGCGCATCGGTCCTTGCAGACGATCCGACGGCGCTTTCGCCGCGACCCCATGACGACGCTCGCGCTCGCGAGATCGTGCTTGCGAAGATCAGGCTGGAACGACGGATCACGGTTCGCGCCGATGGCTTCCCGCCGCTTCTCCATTGGACGCACCGTGGACTGTTCGTCTGTCTGCCCGTGAAGATTCCAGAAGCGGAGTCGCGTGCGGCGGTCCGCGTGTGGCTTCCGCGATCAGGCGAGTCGGCGTTTGCCTGCGCGGTGCGTGTCGACGAGAAGTCGTTTGAGATGGAGCCTGCGGTTCGAGAGTGGCGGGACGGCGCGAGGCAGCGTGGCATCGATGCCATCGTGTGGCGCTGCGAACTTCCGCGGTGCTGCGAGGCGAGCGTGCCGATCGTGGTTGAGATCGCGCCTGACCCACATGGATACATCGAGGGATTGAAGGCATCGCATTCGGGCACGGCGGTGATCGTCGTCGGTGATCCGACCGGTGTCGGTCGCGTTGGAAGACTTGCGGACGACCCGCCGCCGTTCACCTGCATGCTGCCTTCAGGCTGGAACTATCTCAGGCCGGATCGTTCGCCCGGCATGTCGTCTGCGCTCTTTCCCAATGGCGCCGAGCGGAAGAGCGATGGAGTCTTTGTGCCCGACAACGGGCTGTTCATCGCGTGCGCGAAGGCGACATGGACCGTGTCGCTTGAGGACGCGCTGCGCGTCGCATGCAGCGATTGAGCGTCACGAGTGCAGGCACCCGACCATGGACCGCGCCCATGACACGATTGCGCGGAGAAAGCGAGAGCGTTCGATGAGCTGGAAAGAACAGAGGAAGATTCTCGAGGCGTTGGGGGTATCGGTTTCAGAGAACCCCTGGTGGGCGAATGGCATCTACGGAGCCACATTCGTGCCGCAGCGCGCGGCGGCAGATGCGGAGGCGACGCAACGTGCGTCGGCGGACGCACCGAAGCCGGCCGACGCGGCTCCCGAGGACGACGAAGCGCGCATCGAGGCCGATCGCGAGCGGGAGGAGGAGCGCAACGCCGCGCGTCTCCGACGATTCGGCGAGGGGACGATGGTCCGCATCTCCTCGAGGTTCCTGCAGGATCTGCTTGATGGGAGGTATGGGGACGACAGCTGGGTGATGGGCGTGGCCAGTTCTCTCGCCGCGAACTTGCATGATGAAGTGGCACCCGAACGTCGCGGGATGAACGCACGGCAGTCGGGCGTCGAAGTGAGCGGGTTGATCCCGCCGGATCTCGATGAACGCCGCGACGCCGACCATCATGGCGCGTTTCAAGAGCCAGCCGATCGCACGCTCTGGATCTGCGTCGGCGACACGAATGTGGGCGACGAGATCAGATCCGAGCTCGCGCGGATCCAGGAGGCGCATCCCGTGCGCCCGCCGCGGCGGCGGTGAAGGCATCGCCCGTGATCGATGCTGCGGGAGCGTGGCGTGCCTTGATGCCGGATGCATCGGATGAGGATTGATCGCACACGCGTTGAATGCACTCGGATCACGCCGCACGAGAGTGCGAGTAGCTCGCGCGTACAACGCGGAGCGGCGAAGTCGCCGCATCGCGTCGGTGGACCATCAGCGGATGACGGCCTGCTGGCCCGTCGAGCAGTCGACGAGTCGCACGTCGTCGCGCGTGCGCACGACCTTGACGCAGTAGCCGGTCTCCGCCAGAGCCCGCTCGGCCTCTTCATCGGAGATCACGAGCCAGTCGAGCCTTGGTCCTGTGTTCGAGGCGACGCTCTGGAAGTCGAGTCGTGGGCCGACGTCGGTTCCCGAGATGCTCTCGAAGTCGATAAGCCGCGGCGCTTCCTTCACCGCCGCAAAGTCGATCGCAAGCGTCTTCGCCATCTCGACGGAGGAACGCTCGCGGACGACCGCAAACGCACCGAGCGCGGCGATGGCGACGACGGCGCATGCAGCCGCGATCCGCGCCGAGCGTGTGCGGCGCGCGCGCGCGGCGTGCATCGCGCCGGTCGCCGCGGCGAGGAATGCGTCCCTGTTGGCGCGGACCGCTGGGCGGATTGATCGACGGACCGTGTGATCGTTCATGGGGCAATCCTTTCACGGAGGCTCGACATGGCGCGACGGATCGCGCTTTCGACCGCCTGCGGCGTCCCGCCGAGGGCGTGCGCGATCGCCCGGATCCGCATGCCGTCGGCGTGGCGAAGGCGCAGCAATGTCCGCTGGTCCTCGTCGAGCTGGTGCAGGATCGACTCCATCGCGCCGCCGTCGGTGCCGGCTTCGATCTGCACCTCGCCGCGGGCCGCGCGCCCTTCGCGCCGCCGGCGGCGGGTTTCGGCGACGATCGCGTTGCGCGCGATGTTGAGTGCGGTGAGGCGCATCCACGCGAAGAGCGCGGCATGCGCATCGACGACGGGCGGGTTCGCAGCGAGCCTCATGAACATCTCCTGCAGGCAGTCGAGGGCAAACGACTCGTCGCGCCGCGTGATTCGTTCGATCGCGGTGACCACGTCGTCGGCGCACCGGTCGTAGATCTCTGCGAGCGCTTCGGACGAACCAGAGCGGGCCGCACGCGTGACGCGCGCGGCCCACTCATCGTCGGATTCAGTGCGTGGATCCGCATGCACTACTTTGCCTTGGTTGCATCGACGATGGCGTGCACGAGGTCCACGGCCTGCGGCGGCCCTTGGACGAAGAGCAACTTGGATGGCTCGTGGAAGCGGATCTTGACGGTGTCGGTGAACCCCCCGGCCTGCATGGCGAACTCGATCGCCTCGATGAGCGACGCGCGGGACTCCTTGCTGTCGAGACTGCGAAGGTCGAGCACCTGGCGGACGGGCTCGCGAGCAGGCTCGGCGACCGGCACGATGGTGATCGCAGGGAGCGCGTTGAGCTCCCAATGATTGCGGTCTTTGGAGGAAGGGTCGATGGACTTGCGGTTCACCAGGGCGACGGAAATCCGGCGACCCTCTGGGAAGGGAAGCGTCTGCAGCATGCTGAAGAAGACCTCGGGCTCCATCGAGCTCACCGACAGGGCGGGAACCGCGATGTCACCGACCGTTGCTTCACCGAGTACCACGTTGCAGAACACCTGAGCGCGGACCTGCTTGACGAGCTCGCTGAGCTTGCCGCCTGGCCAATCGATCGTGACGCTCTTGGCCTTGAAGGCCTCAAGCTCCTGCCTGCGCGCGTTCTCCGCCGCGCGATCCTCGCTTGCCTTGACCTCGTTGATTCGATGGCGGTAGGCCGGGAGCATCGACTGGATCATCGACTTTGCTTCCTCGATCTCCCATCGACTTCCTTCAAGAATGAACTCGGCAAGAGCAGGGTCGATCGAAATCTCGACACTTGAACCGCGGGCGGTCAGGTCGCTGTGTACGGTGCCGACGAAATGGCTCAGAAGTGGCTGTCTGTAGTTTTCATGCCTTGTTGGGTCGATGGGGCGGACAGACGGGATCTGCTTCTCCAACTCGAGCAAGTCTGGGTGGATGGGAACACGCTGCAACGTCAACTCGGCTTCGGGTTGAGCTCGGAGTGCATCGCGCAGCTCCGTGTATCGCGCAGGCTCCTGCTCAATCGCCTCGGGCTGCTGCATGCCTCGGTAGATCCTCGGCGAGTCGGGCGAGTCGGGACGGAGCTTCGCGGCCTCTGCGCGCATCGCCGCCAGTTGCTGCATTCGCTCGGGAGAGATCGGCGCCGCAGCGGGGGGCGACTGCTGCGCCAACGCGGGTGCGGACAGCATCAGGGCGGCGGCGGTCAGGGTGAGGAGACGGGTTGTGGCGGGCGAGCGGTATCGGTTCATGGGAGTGTCCTTTCAACAGGCAAACCGCGACCAAGCGGCGCATCCGTCGGGCATGCTCGAAAAATCATCAAAAGTCGTCCGAAGCCGGACGGCCCGGTGTGTTAAGGCTACAGCTGACGGGAGGTCACCCGACCGGCGCGTCGACGCGCATGAACGGCGCGCACTTCGCGATCTTCGTACCCGCCTTCAGGCCGCCCCAGCGGGCGGCGTCGGTCATGCCGCCGCCGCCGAGCGTCGACCCGTACGCTGCGAGCACTTCGTCGCACTTCGCGGGCATGATCGGCGACAGGAGCACCGCCGCCGTGCGCACGCCTTCGGCGCATGCCGCGAGGATCTCGGCCACGCGCGGCAGGTTCGCGGGGTCCTTCGCCAGCTTGAACGGGGCCGTCTCGTTGATGAGGAGGTCGACCGCGCGCACGATCGAGAGCGCTGTGTCGGCGGCCTCGGCCAACTCAAAGGCTTCGTAGTGCGCAAGCGTCTTCTTCGCGCTCGCCTCGGTGAACGCGCTCCAGCTCGGCGCGCCCGCCGCGGCCGACACGGGCATCGCGGCCGTCTCCGCCGCGGGCATCGCGCCGCCGAAGTACTTCTCGATCATCGAGCTCGTGCGGCTCGCGCAGTTCGCGAAGGTGTTCACGAGCTGCGCGGTGTAGATCTCGTGGAAGTGCTTGTCGTTGAAGTCTGCGTCCTGCGTGCCGAGCGGGCCCTGCGTCGTCATGTACCAGCGCCACGCGTCGACGCCGTACTTCGCGAAGAAGGTCTCGATCGTGGGGAGATCCACGAAGTTGCCGAGCGACTTCGACATCTTCTGGCCGTTGCGGATCCAGAACGAGTGCGCGTACACGCACTTCGGCATCGGGAGGTCGAGGGCCATCAGCATCGCGGGCCAGATGACAGCATGGAACCAGAGGATCTCCTTGCCGATCACGTGGTACTCGGGCGGCCAGAACTTCGCGCGGTCCTTCGCGAGCGCGCCGCCCGCGTCGCCGAGCCCGAGCGCGGTCGCGTAGTTGAAGAGCGCGTCGATCCACACATAGATGACATGCTCGGGCGCATTCGGCATGGGAATGCCCCAGGTGAAGTTCGTGCGCGTGACGGGCACATCCTGCAGCCCGTCGCGCAGGCGGCCGAGCACCTCGTTGAAGCGGCCCGCGGGCCGCACGAACTCGGGGTTCGCCTTGAAGAACGCCTCGAGCTTCGACTGGTACGCGCTGAGCCTGAAGTAGTAGTTCTTCTCGGTGGCGCGCACGAGCGGCTTGCCGCTGATTGGGCTCTTGTACTCGAGCTCCTTCGCGCGCAGCTCGGTGATGTACTCCTCCTGCCCCTCGTCATACCACCCATTGAACTCGCCGAGGTAGATATCGCCCGACGCAAGCAGCCGTGACACAAACGCCTGCACCTGCGACTCGTGGCGCGGCTCGGTGGTGCGGATGAAGTCGTCGTTCGACAGGTTGAACGGCCCGAGCAGCTTGCGGAACTCTGCCGAGTTCTCGTCTGCGAGCGCCTGCGGCGTCATGCCGCGGTCCTTCGCGCTCTTCTCGACCTTCTGGCCGTGCTCGTCGGTGCCCGTGAGGAAGAACACGTCGCGCCCGTCGAGCCGCATCGCGCGCGCCCAGACATCGCACAGCGTTGTCGTGTACGCGCTCCCGATGTGGGGGCGGTCGTTCACGTAGTAGATCGGGGTCGTGATGTAGGCGGGACGGGCGGACGATTCGGACGGGGCGGACATGTCGAGGATCGTACAGAACGGAGGCGCCAGACCGTCGAACCGCCCGGATGCGCCGTAGGATGCGGCGGTGAGCACCGACGAGCGGACTTCTCCTCGAATCGACCATGCCGATGGCGCGCCCACCGGCGTCGAGCGAGGTGGCCGCGCGCTTTCGAGCGACACGAGCGTCCCCGCGATCGTCGCCACGATTGCCCTCGTCATTTTCGCCGTATTCATCGGGGTCTACGGACCTCGCATCGGCAACCGACAGCAGTTGCCGGGAGGCACCACGCTGCTCGAGCTGGCGAGCGCGCTCGGTGGGAAGCACGCCAACGAATCGGTGGCGGCGCTGCAGCTCTTCCGCGACGAGCCGAAGGGCCGCGAGGCCGTTGAGGACGACCTGCGCACGATCCTCGGACGCGATTGCCCGCTTCCATCGCTTGAGGGCGATCGCATCTCCTGGCTGCGCGCAACCCGGATCCGCGTGCCCGGCGCGACGGGGGCGCAGGTGTTCCTGCGGGTTGGCGCAAAGGCCGAATCCGACTACGCAAGCCTGTTCATCCTCGACGATGAGGATCGCTTCACGGTCTTCGATCCGTTTGGCCGCCCGCTTGCGATGCCGGAAGGGGAAGTGTTCTCGGTCGGTCTGCCCGGGGAGACGCCGGCGTCGGTCATGCACATCTTCCGCGAGGGCGGAACGGTGTATGGCGTGTACGCGGCTCGGCGGGAGACGACGGACGCACTGGTGGCCGCGACGCAATCGGCGCTCGCAGGACGCACGCGCCCGTAGCCCCGTCCGCCAGGGACGCGCAAGAACAACGGGATTGCCGCTGCGGCGCGAACCTCGGCGGTGCGACCGACGAACTGACCGACAGGCAACGGTGGCGGAATTTCTCGCGTTCTCTTGCCTTTCGGCATCCTCAGCCGATACTCAGATGGCATCCGCACTGCGTTGAGCGGGGGGTGCGTTCGACAGGAGCAGAGCATGGAGCTTGAGCGCATGCGGTTTGACGATGGGTCGATCGGTTCGGTTCTCTCGGCGGGTTCGTCCTGCCGTCGCGTGGCGCTGTGTGCCTGCGTCTCGCTGTCGCTCGTCGTAGCCGAGGCCGCCTTTGCGCAGACGCGCGTCGAGCCGACCCGTGCCGGCGGCGCGACCGCTGTGTCGAGCCGACCTGCAGGCCCACGCGCGCCCGCAACGGCGGCAGGTCGCGGCGCGGCGCTCGGCGATGGCAACGCGCTTGGCGGGCAGACGTTTCAATGGACCCGCACGACGGGCGCAGGGCAGTCGCTTGGCGGCGGCAACCTGCTCGATGCGAACACGCAGGTTGGCTCGGGACGGTCGAACAATGCCGCGACGCCCGTCGACTACAACGCCCGCAACCTTCTCGTGACGGGAAACGTCGCCGGTGGTCGAGGATTCCGCGGCTCGGTGGGCTACACGGCCGACACGGACTTCCGCGGCAGGACCGGCTCGGACGACACATTCAACTTCGAGGCGGGGAGCGCCTACTCGAACGTGGTCTTCAGCAGTTCCGCGATGTCGCGCGATCGCTTCCTGACGGCGCAGGGACTCGGCGCGTTCGAGTATCGCCGCGAGTCGACGCCGATCGGCATCCAGCAGCAGCGCGCGGCGATGGATCAGCCCGACAGCCGCATGCGGCTTGATCGCGCGAATACGGCGATGTCGCTCGGTCGCCTCAACTACGACGCAGGCGAAGATCGCGTCGTGGCCACCGGAAATCTTGGTTCCGGCGAATCGGTGCGCTACATCGTGTCGCCGCTGCGTGGCCTGCAGACGGAGAAACTCTCCGATCCGGTCGTGCAGTCTGGCCTCGGGCTCTACGAGCAGGCGCGGGCGCGGCAGGAAATCGCACTTGGGCTCGCGAAGCCAGAGGACTTCTCTCCGCGTGCGCGTGCGATCGAGCGGGGCATGCTGGACACGCAGTTGAAGCCGGCAGAATCAGGCCAGGCGCCGCTGCAGGACAACCGCATGTTTGCGCCGGGATATCTCGACATCCTCAAGAGCGTCGACACGGCGACCCGCCGCAAGACGAGCGACGAGACCGCGACCGTCGATCGCGTGAAGAGCGATCTCGCCGAGGTCGAGCGCTCGCGTCGCGAGGCGGGGCGTCTGCCGGTGATGGAAGAAGGCACGGAGAGTCGCGAGCCGGCGACGCGCCCCTCGACCGAGCCGAGCCGCGAACGCGAACCGTCGGATCTCGAGCGCGCGACCGACCGTATCGCGCCCGGGGCGCCTCAAGGAGCGCGCGATCCGCTTCTCGAGCCGACGAGCGCCGAGGGAGAGCGCGAGCGGGAGCGCGAGAAGTCGCGCGGCAAGATCATGAGCGTGCAGGAGATGGCCGAGGTGCTTCGGCACGGCCAGACGATCAACACGCTGGCGAGCGACGATCGCCGGCGGCTTGGCGAACTCATCAGCCTCGGCCAGACTGCGCTCAAGGCGGGCGATTACTTCGCGGCTGAGCGGCGCTTCATCCAGGCGCAGGACTATCGATCGGGCAACCCCATGATCGAGGTCGGGATGGCGCACGCGCAACTCGGCGGCGGCACGTATCTCTCCGCGACGCTGACGTTGCGGCAGCTCTTCATGTCGCATCCTGAGTTGATCGACACGCGCTACGACCGCGCGCTTCTTCCATCGGGGGAACGGCTTGACAGCGCCGTCAAGCGCATTCGCGAGCGCATCGCGCTGGGCGAGGATCGAAGCGACTACGGATTCCTTCTCGCGTACATCGGCCACCAGGCCGGCGATCGCGCGCTGGTCGAGGAAGGTCTGCGCGAGGTCGCCGGGACGCCGTCGCTCGAGACCTACGGCGAGTTGCTGCGCGGCATCTGGCTTGGCGGAAAGTGAATCGAAGCCTTCGCCGAGAGAACCTAGATCCGCTCGTGCAGCATGTGCTCGAGCATCTCCTGACGCCCGCTCTCGATAGGCCATGAGGTCTGGTAGAGCGCGACCTTCTCGAGTTCCTCAAGCGTCGCCAAGCCCGCCTCGACGCGGCGACCGAGATCGCTGTTCCAGCTTGCGTAGCGATCGGCCACGAAGCGGGCGATTCGACCATCGGCGCGAATGGCCGCGGCCGCCTTCAGCCCGCGCGCGAACGCGTCCATGCCGGCGACATGCGCATGGAAGAGGTCGACCGGCTCGAAGCTCTCCCGTCGGCGCTTGGCGTCGAAGTTGAGGCCGCCGCTCGTGAAGCCGCCCGCCGCGAGGATCTCGAGCATCATCTTGGTCGTCAGGCGCGGATCGGTGGGGAACTCGTCGGTATCCCAGCCGCAATGATCGGTGCCCGAGTTCGCATCGACCGAACCGAGCACGCCAGCCGCACGGCATGTGGCAAGTTCGTGCTCGACAGTGTGACCGGCGAGCGTCGCATGGTTTGTCTCGATGTTGAGCTTGAAGTGGGGAAGAAGACCGAACTCGCGCAGGAACGCAAGGCACGCGGCCGCGTCGGAGTCGTACTGGTGCACGCTCGGCTCGCGCGGCTTTGGCTCGATGTAGAACTGGCCCTTGAATCCGATCGACCTCTTGTAGTCGACCGCCATGTGGAGGAAATGCGCGAGATGCTCGCGCTCGCGCTTCATGTCGGTGTTGAGGAGCGTCGTGTAGCCCTCGCGCCCGCCCCAGAAGACGAAACCATCACCGCCGAGGCGGTGCGTGACTTCGATCGCCTTTCTGACTTGCGCTGCCGCGTGCGCGAACACCTCGAGTCGTGGACTCGTCGCGGCGCCGGAAACGTATCTCGGATGTGCGAAGAGGCAGGCCGTTCCCCAGAGAAGCCGCTTGCCGCTTGCGTTCTGGAGCGCCTCGAGATGGCGCACGATCTCGTCGAGATCCGCGTTCGATTCCGCGAGCGTCGCCCGCTCTGGCGCGATGTCGCGGTCGTGGAAGCAGTAGAAGTCGATGCGGCACTTGCGCAGGAACTCGAAGAAAGCGTCGGCGCGGCGTCGGCAGTTGTCGAGGCCGTCGGTGCCGTCGTCCCACGGTATGCGCGCTGTCGCGGCGCCGAAGGGGTCGGCGAGGCCGTTCCTCATCGTGTGCCAGTAGCACGCCGCGAACCGCAGTTGATCGCGCATCGACTTTCCTTCGACGATCTCATCCGGACGATAGTGGCGGAAGCCGAGCTGGGCTGTCGAGTCGCGCTCGACGAACGGAACGGTCTCGATGTCGGGGAAAGCGTCCTGTGCCATGCGCGGAGCGTACCGCACCCGGCCGTGCGCGATGACGCCATGAAGCCGCCCGTCCGGAAGGAGAGTCGGACGGGCGGCTGCGAAGGAGTCGGGTTTCGATGGCTCGATGCGAGCTCGCATCCTGCGTGCGTTGGCGGGTTCCTTTCGGCGAGGCCGCGCGCGGTCGTCCGTTCAGCCGACCATGTCGGTGTCGACATCGAAGCGGACCGAGTCGCCCCAGTCGAAGCATGCATCGAAGTCGATGATCAGCGTGTTGTGGACGTCGCCGGCAGTCGCGGCGGGTGGGATGCGGATCGGGTTGCCCCAGATGGCGCGCATGTTCCAGACGCCGACGCCGCCAAGGTAGATCACGTCGCGTCCGGTGAGCGAACCGGCGGTGCCCGGACTCGGCTGGAATCGGTCGAAGACGATTCGCTGCCCGGCGTTTCCGAACGTCACCGACTTGATGCCGTTGTTGGTCGCGCCCGTGTGCCAGATCTCGAAGGTCGTGCGGTCGGCGCTGATCACGGTCGCACGGATGACGTAGGTGCTGCCGTTTGCCTGCGCGGTTGACGCACCCGTGACGACGAAACCCGGCGTCTCGATCGCACCGCTGCACATCGTGACGCGCACGGGCAGCATGGGGAACTGGCCGACGATGGTGGTCTGCGTGACTGAGTTCACCGTGCGGATCACGAGCGATCCCGTGAAGTTCCCGACGAAGGTCGCGGCCGAAGCGAACTGGGTTGCGAGTGTGGCGGAGGCAATGGCAATGCTGGTGGCGAGGCTGGTGGCGAGGCGATTCATGGCGGATGTCCGTTCGTGTCTGTGTTTGCGTGTGGGCGGGCGCGACTTGGGTGCGTCCGTCCTTCACGAAGGTGTCCGCGTGACGCCCCGGCTCCTCTCAGTAGGATTGGAAACTCTCGGATGCGATCGTTCCTCCACGCACCCTGCAGCCCGACCGAACCACCCTTCAAGGGCCTACACTCGCAATCCATGGATCCTTCGGCGCCCAGCCCTAATCTCGAGCTCGCACGGCGCTTTACGGGTTGCCGCGTGCTCGTCACGGGCGGCGCTGGCTTCATCGGCGGACATCTCTGCCATGCGCTCGTCGCGGGAGGCGCAGAGGTCCGCGTGCTCGACGACCTGTCCACCGGCCGCATCGCGGCGTTGCCGAGAGAGGCCGTCCTGATCGAGGGCGACGTCTCGGACGAGACGACGGTGCACTGCGCACTCCGCGGATGTAGCCACGTGTTTCACCTCGCTGCGCTCGTGAGCGTGCCGCTCAGCATCGAGCAGCCTGCGCGTTGTTTCCGCGTGAACATGACCGGCACGGAGGTCGTGCTTCGTGCGGCGGTGCGCGAGGGCGTTGGGAGCGTCGTGCATGCATCGAGTGCGTCCGTCTACGGCCCGAAGCCAACGCTTCCGAGCCGAGAGGGCGACCAGTTGTGCTGCGCGAGTCCCTATGCGGCCACGAAGGCCGCAGGGGAGAGTCTTGTGCAGGCCTTTGCGCAGGCGTACGGACTCCGCTCGACGAGCCTGCGGCTGTTCAATGTGTTTGGACCTGGTCAGGATCCGCGCAGCGCGTATGCGGCTGCGATCTCCGCGTTCATCGATGCCGCGAGGAGCCGTCGGCCGGCGACCGTGTTCGGCGACGGCAGGCAGACGCGCGACTTCGTTCCGGTGTCCGATGTCGTGCAGGCATTCTTGCGCGCCGCATCCGGTGGCGCGGAAGTCGCCGGCGAGGTCTTCAATGTCGGCATCGGGCGGAGCATCACGCTGCTCGAGGTGATCGACATGATCGGCCGCGTCGCGGGCTTCGCGTCGCCTCCCATCTTCGCACCGCGCCGTGCCGGCGATGTCGAGCACTCGGGCGCCGACCTCACGAAGATCCGAGCGGCGCTCGGCTATCGCCCGACGTCGGAACTCGAGCCGGCGCTCGCGGCGCTTGTGCGGGCCGAGTGCGAAGGCGCGTGCTCGGGGAGCGGGCGCGCGCCGAACGCGTGACTTCGGTACACCTTGGCGCGCAACGCAAGCGGCGCCACCCGTAGGGAGGGGCGGCGCCGCGTGCTTGCGAGAGGGATGTGCTGTGTCGCGGGAGAGAGTGGTCACGCCACGCGTCGGTGCCGGGCCGCGACCGCCGTGAAGCGATCGTTGCGCGCGCTGCGCTCGCTGACGAGCTTCTCGAGAAGATCATTCGGGCTCGCGGCACAGACATCCGCGCCGATCTCCTCGGCAAGGCCGGGCGCGCGGTTGAAGATGCCGCCGCCAACGACGATCTGCATGCCGGCGTAGGCGCCGTTCTCGCGGATTCCGTCGATCAGCTCGCGGATGAACGGAGCATCCTTCGCGCTCGAGGCGAAGAGAAGCAGCACGTCCGGATCGCGCTGCGAGAGTTCCTCGCGGATCTCGTCGTTCGCGACGCCGCCGCCGGCGAAGGTCACCTCGTAGCCATCGGCCTCGAGAAGATCGGCGACAAGCTGGCCTGCGAGCTCCTCGGACTCGTTCGGGCCGCAGAACATGGAGATGCGCTTGTTGCGCGGCTTCGCCTGCGTGTAGCGGGCCTGTCCCTGGTCGACGAGCATTCGGAGGATGCGCGTCGCGTACTGGTGGGAGAGAACCGTGATCTGATCCTTGCGGAAGAGCGAAGTGGTCGTCTCGAGGATCGGCCAGAACACGTCCTTCGCGACCGTCTCGGGGGCGATGCCGGCCTCGTAGACGGAGTCGACCAGCTGACGGGCCGAACGGCGGTCGCCGGAGACGAGGTGCGAGAAGAGCTGCTCGGTGACGCGTTCGAAGTTCGGTGTGTTCTTCATGACGAGGGAGGAGAGTTTCGCGTGGAGTGCGGCGCATCCGCGCGCCGTGTCCACTGATCCGTGCTGAGCCTGTCGCCGGGATCCTCCCTGCGTTGCCGCTGCACGTTGCCGCGGCGACCCTTGTTTCGGCGAATCGGGCGCGGGTCCGCAAGCATCGGTGCGCGGTGCCAATAACGGGAGATAACGCCCCGGACGTGCGTTGCCGCAGCCAGGAGCGCATGCTCGGGCGACGATCCTGCGTCCCTGCACGCCATGCTGGCATGATTGTGGGAGAGTCCGCGACATGCCCCTCATCCGTCTCGCCGCCGTGCTTGCGTGTGCGCTTCAGATCCTTCTTGTGACCGACGCCTTCGCGCAGATCGGCGCGACTCCCGCGCAGAAGTCCGATCCGACGGTCGTGCAGTCGGTCGCGCGCAGCGCCGACATCGCGCGCGTCGAAGGCGTGGAGGACGGCACGAAGGGCGGCGAGCGGATCATGGTCGATGTTCCGGTCGGCTCGATCGAGTGCAGCGTCGATCCGAACGCGACCAAGACGCGTGTCTCCGCGGAGTTCAAGGTGGATGGCAAGGATGCGGCCGACGCGCAGCGCCGCGCGAAGCTCGTGAAGCTCTACGCAGAGCGCGCGCCGGATGGCACGATCATCGTCGACGCGATGTTCCCCGGCGCAGCAATGCCGATGGACACAGTCAAGCTGGCGATCGTCGCACCGCCGACGCAGGAGCTCGTGCTGAAGAGCGCGTCCGGCTCCGTGCGCGCGCGGTCGACGATGGGCGCGCTTCGTGTCAGCACGAAGTCGGGCGCGATCTTCGTCGAGAATCACGTGGGGCCCGTCGATGCGCGCGCCGCATCTGGCCGGATCGAGATCAAGGGTGCGCGCGAGTCGGTTCAGGCCACGTCGGCGAGTGGCGCGATCGATCTGGCGCTTGCCGATGGCAACGACCAGGTGTTCACGCTCGAGTCGCGTAGCGGAGCCGTGCGCGTGGAGGTCGGTGCCGGCTTCGATGGCGTCGTCACCCTCGCAAGTTCGTCGGGGGCGCTCGCGGTCGTCGACCCCGCGAAGCGCGCGCGGATTCCTCAGCAGTCGGAGACGCGGATCGTCGCGGAGATCGGCGCGGCGGCAGCCCCTTCGACGATCGACACGACGAGCGGCGCTGCGACGCTCGTGGTGCGCGGGAAGTAGGCGCCCGACGCCGCTCGGCTGCGCCTTGGCGGCCGAGGGACGCTACCATCCCCTCGTGGTGCAGCGGTTGCAGCCGTTCATCGTCAGACTCTTGCTCTGCCTGCAGGCCGCCCTCGGCGCGCTGCAGGGGCAGACGGTGTTCCTTGAGCGTCGCATCGGCCCCGCGGTTTGCGCCACGGCCGGCTTCGACGAGATCGAGGACTTCTGCCGAGGCCCTCATCGCCACGACGAGATCCCGCTCCACGTGCACGTTCCCGATGACGACGTGCCGAGGACGCGGTCGTTGGCGGTCGTGGAGATCCCGCGTCACGAGCTCGCCTGGAGCGCACGGCCGTGCCTCCTGATCGACCGCTTCCTTTCGGTGAAGGAGCAACGTCTACGGGCGCCCGGCGGGGCGCTCGAGTGGCGCGCGGATTCTCGCGTGGCGACCATGAGGTCGCTGCGTGCGGTCCGCATGCTCGTGTGAGTTCGCGCCGCGGCCACCCCATCCTTTCCTCGGCGCATCACCTGCGCGACCGCTCTCGCCGCTCCTGCGGCAGGGGCGTCGTGCCCTTCATTCGAACTCACTGACGACAGCCAAACATGACGACTCTTCCAGCAGAGGCCGCGCGCGTGCGCAAGGCCTCCGATTCCTCCATCGTTTCCAAGAATCCAGCTCTTTGGCCGCTCGAGCGGATGGCGCAGCGCGTCGCCGCATCGCGCGAGCTCTTCACCCGACGCGCCGCGTCGACGAGATTTCCGATCCGTGCGATCCGCTACTGGTGGACGCACTGCGCGATCCTCTCCGAGGTCGCGCGGAACGATCATGTCCTCTCGATCGCCGATGTCGGCTGCAGCACAGGCATCCTGCGCCGCTACACGGGCCCGATCGAGCGCACCCGGTGGATCGGCCTCGACTGGGCGATCGATCCGGAGATCCTCGGTGCGCGGGGCTACGCCGCATGGCATGCATGCGACTTCGAGCGGCGGCTTCCACTCGCCGACGAGTCCGTCGACATCGCCGTCCACCTCCACGTCATCGAGCACCTGCTGCACCCCGAGTTTGCATTCGGCGAGCTTGCACGGATCCTGAAGCCGGGCGGCGTGCTGCTCGCGGGAAGCCCTGTCATGCCGCCCGTCCTCTCGCGCATGCGCGAGCGCCATCACCGCTCGAGGCTCGCGCGCGGCCTCACGACGCTCGGACGCCACGTCAATTCGATGGACGTGCCACGCTGGAAGAGGCTCGCCGCGGACAACGGCCTTGAGGCCGAGATCGTGCAGGGCGCCTTCTTCATGCGCTGGTCGGGTTGCACGCTCGAGAACCACGCATGGTGGGCGCGGCTCAACCTCGCGTGGGGCGCTCTCTGTCCGTCGCTGGCAGGCGAGACCTACTTGGCGCTGCGGAAGCCCGCGCGCTGATCGAGTCGCACGACGCGCGGGCGGCGAGACGTCGGCCGCCCGCGTGTCCGTCGCCGAGGTTCTGTCTGACGGGCCACCGAAGCCAGCGGATCCGCGCGGCGCCCGGCTGGCAAGGAGGCGAGACGAAGCCGTATCCCCGATGATCCAGTCACGCGATGCCGCGAGCCGAAGCCGACGAAGGCGGGTCATGGCCAGCCGGATGCCGAGTGGATCGACGGCCGGAGATCCGTCGCAAAGAACCTACCGCGGCTGCGGATCTTCGGCGATGGCCTCGGCGCCGGCCTTGGGCGCGATCAGCTGCGAGGCGAAGACGCCTGCGAGCATCAGCGCGGCGCCCGCGTACTGCTGCAGCGTCGGACGCTCGGCAAGGAACACGATGCCACAGGCCATGCCGAACAGGCTCTCGAGTGAGATGATGAGTGCCGTATGCGCAGGCGGCGCCTTTCGCTGCGCGATCACTTGCAGCGTGAAGGCAACCGCGACCGGAAGCGCAGCACCGTAGAGAAGCGCCCACTTCGCGGCATCGATGGCCTCGGTGGTGATCTCGCCGCGCGCGAGCGCGAGCATGAGTGCGACGGAGCCCGTCATGCCGAGCTGGATGAGCGAGAAGCGGATCGGCTCTGCGTCTCGGGAGAAGACTCCGACGATCGCCACATGCACGGCCCACAGCACCGCGCAGAGGAGAATCCACGGGTCGCCGGCGTTGATCATGAAGCCCGGCTTCACGCCGAGCAGCACGAGGCCTGTTCCCGCGAGTGCCACGCCGATCCACACGGGCCAGCGGACGCGCTGGCGAGAAAGCAGCCCAATGAACGGAACAAAGACCACGTACAGACTCGTGATGAACGCGCCGTTCGAAGCGGTCGTCGAGCCAAGCCCGTGCTGCTGCGTGCACGCCGCGCACAGCATGGCCATGCCCGCGAGTACGCCTCCGCGCAAGGTCGCGCGGCGCGAGGTTGGACGGTCGACATGGGTCGGCCACGGAGCGAATGCGAGGAGTGGCAGCAGGAGCAACGTGCCGAGCGAGAATCGCAGGCCGGTGAAGGCGAAGGCCGCGAGGTGGTCGCTTCCGAGTCGCTGTGCGACAAAGCCTGTGCCCCAGATGATGGCTGCGGCGAGGAGCAGTAGGTCTGCGCGAAACGTCGTGAGCTTCATCGGGAGCCGATCAACGCTTCCATGCCGAAGCGGGGACGACCGACTTCGCGTCCATGCCCGGGCCACGCCACGACACGCGCAGGAGATCCTGTCCGGCATCCTCGAACATGAGGATCTCGATCGGATGTAGGCCCTTCTCGAGCGCGATGGCGCCCGACTTCTCGGTTGCGCTGTGCGGGCCGTCGTTGTCGACGACGACTGCGCCGTGGATCTTCATCATGCTGCCGTCATCCGAATCAACGAAGATTCGGTAGAGGCCGGTCTCCGGTACCTCGATGAAGCCCGTGAAGATGAGGCCGAACTCCTCCTCGCGCGGCTTGATGGCCACGCTTGGCTCGGCGGCCACGCCCTCGGCGACAAGCGTGCCCTCGGCGATCGCGGCGCATGACTTGATGCCCTTCGAAACGGTGAACGCGCGATAGGAGAGCCCGTCCGCGAGTGTGAACGGCTGCACGGCAGGCTTCGGCTCGAGCGCCTCGAACGTGCGCGAGACGACGCGCGTCACCGGCTTCTCGCCGAGGAAGCCGCGTGCCTTCACGGTGCTGGTTGCGCCCAGTTGGATCGGCGTGCCTGCGCCTGTGCTCTCGGCGACGGGATCGGATCCGTCGGTCGTGTAGCGATACGTGACGCGGCCAGCAGGCTGCTCGACGTCGACGGTCATGCCACCGACGAACTTGTCGTCTGCCGCCGCGATCACCGGAAGCCGCGCGACCTCGAGCGGCTCCGCGAGATCGAGCGCGACCACCGTGCACACCGGGTCGAGAGGCTCCTTCGGTAGATACATCACGAGCGTGTCGCCGCTGCGTGTGGTGGGCCACAGGTTGCGCGTGCGCTGGCCGAGGACCTGCACCGCGCGCGGCTCGCTGAGAAGTCCAGAGAGCTTGAGCGTGCCGTCCGATGGCCAGTCGAAGACGTGCAGATAGAGGCGGTCGCTGCCGTCGTCGTTTTTCGCGCGCGTGATGCGGCCCCACGACGGCGGCTCAGGGAACGGATTCGCCTCTGTGCCGTAGATCGCGCGGCCGTTGACCTTCATCCAATCGCCCACCGCCTCGAGCCGCTCGATGCTTGGCGCAGGAATCTCGCCCTCGCCCGTTGGCCCGACGTTCAGCAGGAAGTTGCCGCCCTTCGACGCGATGTCGACGAGCTTGCGGATGAGATCCGCGCCCGACTTCCAGCTGTCGTCGTTCTTCTTGTATCCCCACGTGTTGTTCATGGTCATGCAGGTCTCCCAGTCGACGCCCGCGCCGAGCCCGGTTGCGGGAATCTGCTGCTCGGGCGTGCCGTAGTCGCCGCGGTAGTCGCCCTCGCGCGTGATGCCTTCCATGCCCGAACGCCCCGTGTCGACGCGGTTGTTCACGATGATGTCCGGGTCGAGGCCGCGCACATAGTCGTAGAGCGCCTTGCCCTTCTCGTGCGTCCACGTGCCCTCCCACTCGCCGTCGAACCAGAGGATGCCGACCTTGCCGTAGCGACCCGAGACGAGCTCCTTCAGCTGTGCCTTCATGTACCTCTCGTAGCGGTCGTACTCCGCGCCTTCGGTGCTGCGCGTGTCCCACTCGCGACGCGGCAGATAGTCGGGATGGTGCCAGTCCATGATCGAGTGGTAGAAGCACAGTCGAATGCCGGCCTCGGCGCATGCGTCGGCGAGCTCCTTCAGCGGATCGCGCGGAGCGAACGGCGAGCCGCCGATGTCCCAATCGGTGTGCGCCGAGTTCCAGAGGCAGAAGCCGTCATGGTGTTTTGAGGTGATGACGATGTACTTCATTCCTGCGTTCTTCGCGACGTCGACCCAGCGTTTCGCATCGAACTTGACTGGGTTGAACTGCCGCTGCAGCGGCGTGTAGTCCTCGACCGTGATGCGAGCGTTCGAGAGGATCCACTCGCCGATCCCGCGCACGGGCTTGCCGTTCCACTCACCTGCGGCGACCGAGTAGAGGCCCCAGTGGATGAACATGCCGAACTTCGCGTCGCGGAACCACTCCATGCGCGCATCGAACTCCGCAGGCGTCTCGTTGACGAGGTTGACGCCGCCGTAGCGGACGACCTCGTTGCTCGCGGCGGGCTTCCCCGCCGCGGTGCAGGCTGCGAAGAGCGAGGCGGACGCGAGCAACACAGCGGCCGAAAGAGTGCGGTTCTGCATGCTGCGGATGGTACTGCGCGCCAGTCCGCGCTACCTTCCGCGCATGTCGACCGCGAAGGATCTCGCCAAGACCGAACGACGCATCTTCGTCACGGCAGACACGCACTTCCGTCATCAGGAGGCGCTTGCGATCTTCTCGCGACCCTATAGCACGGTCGACGCGATGGACGCGGCGCTCGTCGCAAGGATCAACGAGACCGTGGGTCCGAAGGACATGCTGGTGCATCTCGGCGACTTCATGGTGGTCGGCGGGAAGGGCCGTGGCTGGGATGAGGACGAGCTGTGCCGTGCGGAGCGTCTGCGCGATGCGATCCAGTGCAAGCGGATCATCCTGATTCGGGGCAACCACGACCCGAGCGGAGAGAAGCGCTTCGACGCGATGTTCGAGGCCGTCGAGGACATCGTGTCAGGCCGCGGTATCGGTGGGATCGACGAGCGCATCGTGATGTTCCACTACCCGATTGACCAGTGGCAGGGGCGGCCGAATGGCGGCTTCCACCTCCACGGCCACGTGCATGGCTTTGGCGCGCATCTGGCGCGTCGCTTCGATGTCGGCGTCGATGTCGCCGCGAATGCGATGCGTCCGCGTCTGCTCGTCGATCTCATCGCAGAGCTGCGCAAGGAATCGCCAAGCGGATTCACGCGCGCGTGAACCGACGCTGCGGCAAGGGTGAACAACGCGGACATCGCGAGGAGTGAGGGCGCGAGCAGTTCGAGCGGACGTTGGATTCCTTCGTGGCCGTCTCCGATTGGGCCTCAAGACGTGGGGACGCCCCGTCACGAGCCCCGTCACGAGCCCCGTCACGAGCCGAAGTCCCGGGGTGGAGTCCCGGGGTGGAGTCCCGGGGTGGAGTCCCGGGCCACCTTCACAGCGATCGATGTCGACGCGTGGAATTGGGCGCTTGGCGTCTGGCGCATGGCGCTCAATCGGTGATACGCATGGCAGCTGAGCGCCTTCACCGGCACCTTCACGCCAGGCAAGTGACAGCACGCGGCTCAGTCGTGCAGCCGCAAGGGAAACTGGTCGGAAAGCGCAGCGATCCCTGGAATGGAGCTACTTACGCGTGGACTGCGCGGTTTTCGGTCGCGAGTGCGGCCTCGTGCAGCGCCTCGTGCATGGTCGGATGCGCGTGCACGGTCGAGATCACGTCCTCGATCGTCGCCTCGACGCGGCGCGCGAGGCCCATCTCGCCGATCAGTTCGCTTGCGTCCTCGCCGATGATGTGGGCGCCGAGGATCTCGCCGTACGGCTCGCTCACGATGACCTTCACGAGGCCTTCGGTCGCGCCGACGGCGATCGCCTTGCCGTGGCCCTTGAACGCGTACTTGCCGACCTTGTACTTCAGGCCCTTCTCCTTGACCTGCTTCTCCGTCATGCCGACCGAGGCGATCTGCGGGTTGCAGTAGGTGCAGCCGGGGACCGACGCGTAGTCGACGCCGAGGGTGTGGTGGCCCATGAAGCGCTCGACGCATGCGACGGCCTCTTCGCTTGCGATGTGGGCAAGCCAGGGGGCGCCAATGCAGTCGCCGACGGCGTAGACGCCGGGAACCGAGGTCTGGTACGTCGGCTCCTTCTTGTCCTTGTAGTCGGTCCAGATGTGGTTCTTCTCGATCTTAAGGCCGAGCTTCTCGTCGAAGAGGCCCTCGTAGCGCGCCTTGACGCCGATCGCGACCAGCACGCACTCGGCCTCGATCGACTCGGTCTTCGTCTTGTCGGCGGCCTGCGCGAGCGTGACCTTGACGCCGGCGGCGGTCTTGTCGATCGCGGTCGTCATGGTTCCGACCTTGAACTCCATGCCTTGCTTCGTGAACGCGCGCATCGCCGCGGCCGAGATGTCTTCGTCCTCGTTCGGGAGAATGCGGTCCATCATCTCGATGACCGTGACCTTGGTGCCGAAGGCATTGAAGAAGTACGCGAATTCCATGCCGATCGCGCCAGAACCAATGATGACCATCGACTTCGGCTGCTTCGCGATGGTGAGCGCGTCGTAGCTCGAGAGGATCGACTTGCCGTCCGACTTCGCGAACGGCAGCTCGTTGGGAGCAGCGCCCGTCGCGATCATGATCTTGTCGGCGGTGAGTTCGGAGATCTTCTCGCCTCCCACGCCGTGGTAGTAGTCAGCGTCCGCCTTCGTCACCTGGACGCGGCAGGGGCCGGCGCTCGTCTTGCCGCTGAGGACCTTCGCATGGCCCTCGACGTGGTCGATCTTGTTCTTCTTGAAGAGGAACGCGATACCGTTGTTCAGCGTGCCCGTGATCGAACGCGAGCGGCCGATGACCTTCGCCCAGTCGACCTTCACGCCGCCCTCGGCGATCTCGAAGCCCCAGTCCTTGCCGTGGCGGATCGCCTCCATGTAGAGCTCGGCGTTGTGGAGGAGCGCCTTGGTCGGGATGCAGCCCCAGTTGAGGCAGACGCCGCCGAGCTTGTTGCGCTCGATGCAGCAGACCTTGAGGCCCATCTGTGCCGCGCGGATCGCACCGACGTAGCCGCCGGGGCCGCCGCCGATGACGATGAGGTCGTAGTGCTTGGTGTCTGCCATGGTGTTGTCTCCGTGTTGCGCGGCGCGGACTGCGCTGCGGGTTCGAACGTGTTCTCGAGGGAGCGATGTGCACTTGACCGCGACGAGGAGTCGGATGTGACGCCTCTCGAAGGCAAGGCGCGAGAGAATAGCTTCGATCGATGACCTGCCGCATCGGTCGTCAGGAGCGGGGTCCCTGCCAGGGCGTGGCGCTGGTCGAGTGAGGTTCCGACGACGGTGGGGTTTCCGCCCGTTTCTACGCGGCCCAGAGATCCGTCCGAGAACTCCCGGCGAGATGGGACCCTTCGCGACCGTGCGATCGGAAGGCGCGCGAATACGCGCAAGCCGTGGGCCGAGCCCGAGGGGCCGCGAGCGCGACGGTACCGCGCGAGGCGCACTCGAGCACCGTTCGCCGCCGACGCAGCTTCGGGTCATGCCGCAAACTGATAGCATCAACTTCGGTCGCCACGCCCGGTTTCCCCGAGCGGCACGTCGCGCGACACCGTCCGCACCCGACCGCGGACTGCAGGAGCGTCGAGCGTGCGCATCGCGATCGTCAGTGACATCCACGCCAATCTGGCGGCATTCGAGGCCGTGCTTGCCCATGCGAAGTCGGTCGGCTACGACACGATGGTGTGCCTCGGCGACGTCATCGGCTACGGGCCCGACCCGGTGGAGTGCGTCGATCTGGTGCGCCAGCACTGCGAGTGGACGCTGCTTGGGAATCACGACTTCGCAGCGGTCTACGAGCCGACGAACTTCAATCCGGTGGCGGCGAAGGCTGTGTTCTGGACGCGCGCGCAGACCCTTGAGGGCGAGTGGCTGCGGCGCCACGTCGCCAACCTTCAGCTGGCACGCGACGAGGACCGGATTTCCGATGCGGACTTCCTCGACAAGAAGTGCGCGGCCGAGATCGAGCAGCGCGAGCGCGTCGACTTCATGTTCCGGATCTCCCCGCGGCGCGTGCTGCTTGACCGCTACATCTGCGTGCACGCGTCGCCGTCGCGGCCCGTGAACGAGTATCTCTTCCCGACCGACGTCGAGAACAACGTGAAGCGCCTCGAGCGCAACTTTGCGCTGCTCACGCTCGCGAACGGCGCCTCAGAGCGTCCGGTCAGCGCGATCGTCGGCCATACGCATTGCCCGGGTTACATCCTCGAGACGCCGCCCGATCCGATCGAGGTCGCACGCGCAGAGGAAGAGGCGACGGCGCGTGCGGCGAACGAAGGCGAGGGCAGCCCGACGCTCCGCGCAGCGCTGCTGGAGAGCCTGATGAGCCGCATTCCCCGCCACTACGAGTTCGAGGCGTTTCCGGTCGGCCTCGACACGTGGACGCCGAACGAGGACGAGATGCCGTCATCCTGTCGATTCATCTTGAACCCAGGCTCTGTCGGTCAGCCGCGCGATGGCGACCCGCGCGCGAGTTACGTGATCCTCGAGATCGGCGCCGATGGCGGGCGTGACAGCTTCACTTTCCACCGCGTGGCCTATGACATTGCGCGAACGCAGTCTCGGCTGCGCGCCTATGCGGCCGCAGGTGCACCTCTCGGCGACTGGCTTGCCGAGCGCCTCGAGAAGGGCATGTGATCCGCCAGGATCAGCGGTGGGTAGGGCACACTTCGTGGAACATCGCAGCCGTGGAACATCGCAGCCGTGGAACCTCGTAGCCGTGGAACCTCGTAGCCGTGGAACCTCGTAGCCGTGGAACATCGCGGCCGTGGAACATCGCGGCCGTGGAACGTCGCAGCCGTGGAACCTCGCAGCCGTGGAACCTCGCAGCCGTGGAACGTCGCAGCCGTGGAACCTCGTAGCCGTGGAACCTCGCGGTCGTGGAACCTCGCAGCCGTGGAACCTCGTAGCCGTGGAACCTCGCAGCCGTGGAACCTCGCAGCTGCAGTCTGCTGAGCAAAGCGGCCGCAAAGTGGCCCGATCGAGCGCCGGGAGCCGGTCTGGGCCCTTCTTCTCGGGCTTTCAGGCGCATCGACTGCGATGCCGCTACGCTTCGCCCCTCCTCGGGCACGCTGCCCGCCCGCCGTTGGCCAGCCGATGGCGTCCACGAACTCGACTGTGGTCTTCGCCTTGAAGAAGTTCCTAATCACGAGCGCCCTCCTCGCCCTAGTTGCCGCAATCGGGGTGATCGTCATCCTCGGCCCGGCTCCGAAGCCCGCGGCGTCCACGCCGGCCCCAACGACGCCGGCCGAAGCCGCGCCCACGTCGCAGTCACCGTCGGCGGACGCCGGCACCAGCACGCCCACGACGCCGTCGGCGACACCCGCGAGCGAGCAGGCGGCGGCGCCCACTGCGACCCCAGCGACCGAGACGACGCCCGCCGCCCCCCAGCAGCCCGCGGGCACGCAGGCTCCGGCCGCGGCCGTCACGCGCATGCTCTCGGCGCGCGTCCCGCAAGGAATGGCGTCCGCCTCCGGCACCACAGCCATCGGGTCGCTCGACAAGTCGAGTGCGCCCTACCGCATGACCTTCTCCGGGGCTGGCGCCGGCGTCTCGGAGATCACCTTCTCAGACGTCTGGCGCACCGCCGACGCGAAGCGCAAGGCGGAGGAGTCGCGCGATGCGAACGACCCCTCGATCATGCCGCAAGAGGCCGAGCGATTCGTGCTCGCGGCGTCGACGAAGGTCGGCGAGTACACGGTGCCGGTCTTTGGCGCTTTGTTCGTCGAGATCGACGGAGCGCGCGCAGACCTCTGGGGTGCCGTGTGGGGCGAGTCCGAGCCGGGCCGCTTTGCCACCGAGATCATCGACGGCGACGGCCGCGCCCTTGCCCGCGTTGAGCGCAACTACACCCGCAAGGGCGACGGAACCGCGTACGACATGCTGCTCGAGCAGCGGGTGGTGAACCTCGGCGACGCACCGATCCGCGCGCGTCTCGTGCACTACGGACCGGGCGACCTCCCGCGTGACGCGGGTGCTGCGCTCGACATCCGCCGCTTCCACTTCGGCTACCTCTATCCCGAGCGGCGCGATCCGTCTCGCTCGTTCGTCACGGCGAACGGTCAGATGGTCGATCGCTCGAACGTGTCGGGACAGATCGCCAAGGGCAACACGCGGATCTGGCCGAATGCAGCGTCGACGGAGGGCGAGTTCACGCTGTCGTGGTTCGGCAGCACCGACCGCTACTTCGCGCTCGCGGTGCACGCGCCGTACGCGCCGCCGGAGCGAAGCTCGAAGGCGCTACCCGCCGTCGCCGATGTGCAGGGTGTGACGAACGGCCTCTCCGGCGTCGACGAGCATCTGCTGACCTCGATCTGGACTCCCGAATTGAGCGTACCGAAGGGTGGCGTCGCGAACTTCGATCTCGGTGTCTACGCGGGACCGCTGAATCCCCGCATCCTCGACCGGGCCGAGCCCTTCCTCGGGCTCAACATGGGCGAGCTCGTCGTCTACACCATGGGCGGATGCTGTGCGTGGTGCACCTTCGCGTGGCTCGCGGACGCCCTGCTCTGGTTCCTCGCGTTCATCCACGACGCGATGGTGTTCGACTGGGGCGTCGCGATCATCGTGCTGGTGATCGTGGTGCGGCTCATCCTGCACCCGATCCAGAAGAAGTCGCAGATCGCCATGCAGCGCTTCTCGCGCGCCATGGCCGACATGAAGCCCGAGCTCGACGCGCTGCAGAAGCGCTTCAAGGACGACCCGACCCGCATGCAGCAGGAGCAGATGCGCATGTTCCGCGAGCGCGGCGTGAGCCCCGCGGGCTGCGTCGGCGGCATGCTGCCGATCTTCGCGCAGATGCCGATCTGGATGGCGCTGTACGCGGTCCTCTTCTTCGCGTTTGACCTGCGCCAGGCGCCTGCGTTCTACGGGCTCTTCCAGCAGTTCGGCGGCTGGTCGTTCCTCGCGGACCTCTCGGCGCAGGACAACTTCTTCCTGTTCTCGAAGCCCATCAACCTCTGGCTCTTCAGCCTCTCCGCGATCAACCTGCTTCCGATCCTCATGGGCATCGTCTTCTACTTCCAGCAGAAGTACATGTCGCCGCCGATCACGCCGAACATGAGCGAGGAGCAGATCCAGCAGCAGAAGATCATGAAGTGGATGATGGTCATCCTCTTCCCGATCATGACCTACATCGCGCCGAGCGGACTCACGCTCTACATCCTCACCTCGACCTGCATCGGCATCATCGAGAGCCGCATCATCAAGAAGCAGGTCGATGCGATGGATCTCTCC
>Ga0209985_10001061_pt1 | contig 28216 bp, 27 predicted proteins | sample NOAtaG_FD_187305 | JGI IMG/M metagenome (GOLD analysis project Ga0209985, IMG submission 187305) | Freshwater lake microbial communities from Lake Erie, under a cyanobacterial bloom - NOAA_Erie_Diel6S_1000h metaG (SPAdes) (version 2) | ecosystem: Environmental > Aquatic > Freshwater > Lake ...
TCGCAGAAGCTGTCACGTCCGGCGCAGAAGGCCTGGGCGGAGCTCGATGTGCCGCAATGCGGCTATTGCCAGTCCGGCCAGATCAAGGCCGCGGCGGCCCTGTTCAAGAAAAAGCCCGGGCCGTCGGACAAGGACATCGACGACGCGATGACCAGCATCTGCCGCAGCGGCACCTACCAGCGCGGGTGCGCCGGGGTGCATCGCGCCGCCGAAACCGCCGCGGCGCAAAGAAGGTGGCGCGAGTCAACGAAACCACGCTGGCCGTGGTGGCCGACACCTGGTGGCCCGCCAAGACCGCGCTCGATGCGCTGCCGATCCGGTGGAACGAAGGCCCGAACGCCAAGGTGTCGACTGCCTCGATCGCCGCGGCGGCAATCAGGATTACACGCGCCAGGCGGTGGCGGAGGTGTCGGTGAGCCCTGCCGGCCAGGTCAAGGTGCATCGCATGGTGCTTGCGCTCAACTGCGGCCATGCGGTCAACCCGCAGCAGATCGCCGCGCAGGTGGAAGGCTCGGTCGCCTACGGTCTGACCGCCACGCTCTACGGCGAATGCAACGTCGAGAACGGGCGCATCGTCGAGACCAATCCCGACGAGTACACGATCATGCGCTTCGCCGAGATGCCCACGGCGGAAACGGTGATCGTGCCGACCTATGGATTCTGGGCCGGCGCGGGCGAGCCCACCATCTGCGTGGTGGCACCCGCGGTGATGGATGCGGCGTTCGCCGCCACCGGCAAGCCGGTGCGCAGCCTGCCGATGAAGAACCTCAAGCTGGAGTAACCCGGGTCCCGGAGCGGCGGGGGCGTGCGCACCGGCGGCCCGGTCCATTACCTCGGAGGTTATTGCGCGGCCGGCCCGGCGGCCCTAAAACAGGAGCCTTGTGCATTCAACACCGGAAATCCCGCGATGCCGCTCCCCTCCTTCCTGCTGATCGGTGCATGCCTGGCCATGGTTGTCCTCACGCTGGCCGTCGGCGGTGTGCTGCTGTTCACCCGAGTGCGCGAAATGCGCGTCAAGCGCATCGCGCCGCAGGCGCTCGCCACCTCGCTGGCGATGACCGCCCGTCTCGAAAATGTCCAGGCAGCCGACAACTTTCGAAACCTGTTCGAAGTGCCCGTCCTGTTCTATGCGCTGGCGGCGGTCGCCCTTGCCGCGGGTCATGTGCCGCCCTGGCTGGTCGCCTGCGCCTGGCTCTATGTGCTGCTGCGCGCCGTACACAGCGCCATCCATTGCACGTACAACGACGTCCGCCATCGGCTCGCGGTGTTTCTCGCCAGTTTCCTGCTGCTCGCCGGCATGTGGGCTGCGTTCTTCTGTCTGCTGCACGCGGGCCGGTCGGCCTGAACCTGCGCTTCCTCGCGCGCAGACGACGCTGCAAGGCGGTTGCGCGAGCCGCTTGCTTCCACCGCTTCCTGTTGAATGAAAGGCCAGTCATGCGATTCGTGGTTCCGGCAGTCCTCATTCTCGTGGCGATGATCCACGCCCTGCCCGTGATGGGCGTTCTCGGCGCGCCCAGGCTCGCACAACTCTATGGCATCGACGCAAGCGACCCGAGCCTGGAACTGCTGTTGCGCCATCGCGCCGTGCTGTTTGGCCTGTTGGCCGGATTTATGGTGTATGCCGCGTTTCGACCTGAATTGCGGCTGGCCGGGCTCATCGCCGGGGTGGCGAGCGTCGCATCGTTCCTGATCCTCGCGCAATCGGCGGCCAGCCTCACCGAGGGAGTGGCCACGGTCGTGCGAGCCGATTGGATCGCGCTGGTGTTGCTCGGGATGGGGGCTGTCGCGCACGTCTCCGGTCGCGCCTGAGGTCCCCACCCCGAGGCGCGTTGAGCGAAAATGTCGCATGGATGCTGTGGATACCGAAACGCTCAGGGCTATGCTGGCGGGCCAGCAGGTCGCTTCGCTCGCCACCCTGCACAAGGGTGAGCCGGCGGTTTCGATGGTGCCGTTCGCGCTGCTGCCGCGGGGCGCGGGCATGGTCATCCATGTCAGCCGCCTGGCCAGCCACACCGCCGACATGCTCAATCATCCTGTGGTCAGCCTCCTGGTGATTGCCCCGCCCGTGCCCGGCGCCATGGCACAGGCGACGCCGCGGGTGGCCATTGCCGGGCAGGCGCGCCAATGCCTGGCCGACGACCCGGGCCATGCCGCGGCGCGGCTGGCCTATCTGGACCGGTTTCCCGAAAGCGCGCCCATGTTCGGCTTTGGCGACTTTTCGCTGTTCGTCATCACGCCGGATGCGGTGCGACTGATCACCGGGTTCGGCAAGGCGCACTCGCTCGCGGCGGCGGCGTTCGCGCAGGCGCTTGCCAACGCGGCGGCGTGATGCCCTGCTCCGGTAGCGCAAGGCCGTTCGGCACGGCAGTTCTGGTCCGGCTCTTGCTTCAGGGCGGGACGGGGCGCGCTACCCCGAACAACAACAAACTGAGGCAGACCCATGGCCGGACCGAAAGTCCCCAACATCATCGACGTGGAAGCATCCGGCTTCGGCGTCGCGAGCTATCCGATCGAGGTCGGTGTCGCTCTTGATGATGACACCAAATACTGCTCGCTGATCCTGCCGGCCGCCGACTGGGACCATTGGGACAGCGAGGCCGAGAAGGTGCATCGTATCGCCCGCGACATCCTCGAGACCTACGGCAAGCCGATCCCGGAAGTGGCCGCTCACATGAACAGGCTGCTGGACGGCAGGACGCTCTATACCGACGGCTGGGTGGTCGACAAGCCCTGGCTCACCACCCTGTTCCACAAGGCACAGATGGAAATGACGTTCCGGGTCAGCCCGCTGGAGATGATCCTCTCGGAAGCGCAGATGGCGCGCTGGCACGAGACCAAGAACCAGGTGCTGGCCGAGATGCAGAAGCACCGCCATCGCGCCAGTTTCGATGCCTGGATCATCCAGGAAACCTACCGGCGCACCCTGGCCGAATCCGCAGGCTGAGTCGCGCGGGGCCGATGCGGGGCCTCGAAGGTCGACCGGCACGGGACGCGGGGCGGTGCAATGTGCCTTTCGACGATGCCGCCAGCCTGCGCGCCAAGCTCGATGTGCCCAGCGCCTCCGTCCAGGAGACGGGCCTGCTCTCCGCCGTGCCCGCCTGCCGGTGCCCACCCTGTGCCGCGAAGTCTGGTAAAAGTCGTGTTATGAACGAACTCGATTGTGATGTACTGGTGATCGGCGCCGGGGGCGCGGGCATGTACGCGGCATTGTCGGCCGCGCGTGCCGGCGCCCGCGTACTGCTGGTCGACCGCGGCCTCATCGGGCGTGCCGGCGCTACCGTGATGGCGCAGATGACCGTGGCGGTGGCCCTGGGCGAGGAATGCCCGGATACCCCCGAGGCGCACCTCAATGACACCCTGGCCGCGGGGCGCGGACTGTGCGACCCGGCGCTGGCGCGCCTTCTGGTCGAGGACGGTCCGGCGCGCATCCGCGAAATGGATGCGTGGAAGGTGGGCTGGGCGCGCGCCGAGGACGGCAGCCATATCCGACAGGCGCATGCGCCGGGGCATGACCGGCCGCGCTGCGTCTATGTGGACTTTCTCAACACCGGTCCGGCCGTCTCGCGCACCTTGCGCACCCAACTGAACCCGGTTTCGGCGGTGCGGCGCATCGGCGACATCGTCATCACCGACATCGCCACGCATGCGGGCCGCGCCACCGGCGCGGTGGGCTTCGAACTGGGCAGCGGCGCGGCGGTGTCGCTGCGCGCCGGTGCCACCATCATCGCCACCGGCGGGCTTACCCGCCTGTACGCGCGCAACAGCGCCTCGGCCAACATGGGCGGCGACGGCTACGCGCTGGCGCTGCGCGCTGGCGCCGAACTGCTGGACATGGAGTTCGTGCAGTTCTTTCCGATCGGCCATCTGGCGCCGCGCCTGATCGGCATGGACCCCATCATGTGGGACCCGTTCCGCTACAAGCTCGGCGGGCGCCTGCTCAACCGCGACGGCGACGAATTCAGCGAGCGCTACGGCCGCGAGGCAAGCGGGCGCTACAACCTTACCCGAGACGTGGCCACCTACGCCATCTTCAAGGAAGTCGAGGCCGGGCGCGGCAGCCCGGCCGGCGGCGCGTTTCTCAGCTTCACCCATGTGCCGGAGGCCGAACTGCGGCGCAATTTCGGGCCGGTGATCGACCGCCTGGCGAAGAACGGCATCGACCTGACGCGCCAGGCCGTCGAGGTGGCGCCCATCGCCCACTATCACATGGGCGGCGTGGCGGTGGGGCCGGACATGGCCACCCGCGTACCCGGCCTGTATGCGTGCGGCGAGGCGGTGGGCGGCGCCAACGGTGCGAACCGCCTTTCCGGCAATGCGATTACCGAGGCGCTGGTGTTCGGCGAAGTGGCCGGGCGGCATGCGGCGGCGCATGCGCGCGCGCAGGGCGCCCTGCGGGTTGCGGGTGATGCGCCTTCCCTGTCTCTGGTGACCGGCGCAGCAACCCTGTGCCGCCCGGAGGGCGCCGGGTCGCGCTCCGGCCTGGCGTCGCTGATGACGCGCCTGCAGGCGCTTATGGCCGAGAAGGTCGGGCCGTTCCGCACCCACGACAAGCTGGCCGCCGCGCTCGCCGAACTCGCCGCCATGCAGGCCGAGCTGGGCGAGGCGCCACCCCCCGCGGCGGGCGGATACGACATGGCGCGGCTCGACTGGTACGACCTGCGCAACATGCTGCTGGTGGCGCGCTGCGTGGCCGAGGCAGCCATCGCGCGCAAGGAAAGCCGCGGCGCACACCAGCGCGAGGACTTGCCGGGCATGCTGCCTGAGTGGGAGGCGAACCAGGTGATCGAATGGCGCGACGACGGCCTCCGGCTCAAGCGCCGCGCCGCCCTGCAGCAACGCGAGGCCGCATGACAACCCAAATCGCCGAACTGCATATCCGCCGTGGCGAACCCGGCGACGCCCCGCGCGAACAGGTGTTCAACGTGCCTTTCGAACCCGGCCAGTCCGTGCTCGACGCCCTGCGCTGGATCCGCGTGCATGCCGACCCGGACCTTGCGTTCCGCTTCTCCTGCATCAACGCCAACGCCTGCAAGGAATGCATGATGCAGATCGACGGCAAGGTCGGCTATGCCTGTACCGCCCGTCTGGTGGCCGGGCCCATGCAGGTAGCGCCACTGGCCAATAAGGCGCTGGTGCGCGACCTGGTTACCGAGATTGCGCCGCCCGAGGAGCGCCTTTTCCGCTGACCGCCCGGCCGTTCAGACGCTTGGCGGGCGCACGGGCAGGGAGCGCGAGAGCAAGCAAGTCACAAACAAGCCCCGCACAAACAAGCACCGCAAAAACAAGCCCCGCAAAAACAAGCCCCGCAAAAACAAGCCCCGGCCAGGTTTCCCTGCCGGGGCTAACACCATCGTTCCCGCGATGGAGGAGACATCCGCCTCCAGCATGCGGTATTTCGCGCGGCCTGCCAACTGTGATTTGTGACAGGTGACGCTTCGTTTCGCGCGGTGGCGCACGCGCATGCGCGCGCCGACGTGCCGAATTTCGTACCGTCCGCCGGCTTAGCCGCCGGACGCGACCTTGAGCTGGGATCGGTCGGCCTGCAAATCCGGGCGGTTCAGTTTGGCGGTGGCCGAAGCCGGCGCTGCGCCGGTCACGTCCTTCAGCGCACCGCCCCAGCCACTGGCGGTGATGTCGAAAATCGTGCCGTCCGGGTCGGTGTACTTGATCTCGTAGAAGGAGTTGTCTTCCTTGGCGTCGCCCTTGAAGTAGGTGGCGCCCTGCTTGGCGACATGTTCCTGCGCTTCCTTGATGTCGTCCACCCAGAAGCCCAGGTGGTGGATGCCCACCCAGTCCTTGCCGAGCGGCCCGGCGAACTCGTCCTTCTTGTACTTGAGAATCGCCATGTTGATGACCCCATCGCTCAGGTAGACCCCGAGCACGAAGGAGGTATCAACCTCGCCGACCTTCTTCATGCCAAAGGCGTTCATGTAGAACTCCGCGGTTTTCCACGGGTCCTCGACTGAAAGTGCAAAATGACGCAGCTTGCCTATCATGATGTGCTCCGGTTGGGGATGCTTGGGCGCATCCGTTGATGATACGTAAGACGATTCAGGAATGATGCGATCCGTTCATTGGGGCGATCCGTGATGCGGTGGCGCGCCTGGCCTGTACACGGGTATCCTAGCGCGATTCGGGTCGAATTGTCCCGGCACCGATGGCTCAGCGCGCTTCGGCTGCCACCGGATTGACCAGCACGCCGATCGAGGAGATGTCCACCTCGACGACATCGCCGGGTTTGAGCCACAGCTGCGGCTTGCGTGCGAAGCCGACGCCTTCCGGCGTGCCCGTCGCAATGACGTCGCCGGCTTCCAGGTCGGTCCAGCCTGACACGTATTCGATGATCGCCGGCACACTGAAGATCATGTCGTCGGTGCCCTTGCGCTGCACCTCACGCCCGTTGACGCGCGTTACCAGATTCAGCTTTGACGGATCCGGGATTTCACTGGTGTCTGCAATCCAGGGGCCGAGTCCGCCGGTGGACGGGTGGTTCTTCCCTGCGGTGAGCGAATGCTTGAACTGATAGTCGCGCACCGAACCGTCATTGAAGCAGGTGTAGCCGAACACATGCCTTAGGGCGTCGGCGGCCTTGATGTGACGTCCGCCGCGGCCGATCACGATCGCAAGTTCACCTTCGAAATCAAAATCGCCCGAGTGGTCGGGGCGGATCAAAGGCTGGCCCGTGGCAACCAGCGTGTTGGCAAAACGGCCGAACACTGAGGGAAACACCGGTACCTTGAAGCCGCCTTCGGCCGCATGGGCGTGATAGTTGAGGCCGATGCAGACGATTTTCCCGGGATCGGTGATCGGCGGCAGGAGGGTGACCTCGGCTAAGCGCAGGTCGGGGGCGCTTGCGGCGAACTCGCCGCGAATCAGGCCGGCGGCGACGGCGGTTCTGAGCGTCGGATACCGTGGGCCGAACTTGGCGCCCAGATCGACGATCGCATCGCGGGCGACCACCCCGTAGGAGGCGCGGTCGCCCGCGAGGAAGCTTGCCAGTTTCATTTTCTGTCCTCAGTCCTGCCGCCGGCCCAGCGCGGGCGCAGAGCGAAAGTATAGTCGTGCGATATCGCGGCCCGTAAGGGCTGGCGCAGGCGGGTGGTCAGCCCGGTCCGGCGAGCGCCTCCTCCAGGCAAGAGGGCTCGTAGTAGTCGCTGACGCCGCGTCCCGGCGCCAGTCCTGGCACGCCGTAGCGCGCGCGCAGTTCGATGACCTTTTCAAGCGCCAGCGGATCGATGCGCCCGTCGGCGGGAAACCCGGTCTGGGTGTCGAAGAGCACCGCATGCGCTGTCTCGGCTGCGCCGGCCACGCTGCCGGGCTGATGGCGGTGGAAGATCTCCAGTGCCGCGGGTCGGTGGGTCGGGTGGCGCAACCAGGCGAGCGCCGCGAGAAAGGCGCGGATGAAGCCGACAGCGGCGGCGCGATGTTCGCGGACCCAGCTGCGCCGGGTGGCCAGCACCTGGCCCTGGTAACGCCCGATCACCGCGATTGCGGTGTCGAGCAGGTGGAAGCCGCGCTCCAGCAGCAGGCCCTCAAACGGCGAATTTGTTGGCCACTGTCGGCGGCATGCTGATGAAGGAGAAATTGACCTCGTTGGCGAGCACCGCCTGAACCGACGGGGCTCTTCCCTTGTAGGGCACATGCACGACTTCGGGCACGCCGGCAGCGCGCTTGAGCAGTTCTGCGCTGATGTGGTTGGCGGTGCCGTTGCCGGCCGAGGCGTAGAAGCTCTTCGACGGGTTCGCCTTGAGCAACGCGACCAGTTCGCCCAGCGTCTCGGCGGGCGAACTCGGATGCACCGTCAGCATCAACGGCGAGTAAGCCACCAGGGTCACTGGCGCGTAGGATTTGATCGGGTCGAAGGCCAGCTTGCGGTACAGGGTGGCGTTGATGGCATGCGCGGTCAGGTCCTGCAGCCAGACGGTGTAGCCGTCCGGGGCCGAACCGGCCACATGTGCGGCGGCCACCGTGGAGCCGGCACCGGGCCGGTTCTCCACAAACATCGATTGCCCGATCGAACCGGAGATCTTGGTCGCAAGCGCGCGGCCGAGCACGTCCGAAATGCCGCCTGCGTCGAAGCTGAGCACCAGGCGGATCGGTTTTGACGGGTAGGCGTCTTGGGCGGTTGCGGCCCCTTGGAGGGCTGCGAGGAGTAAGGCGGCGGCGATGCGCGATGCGATATTCATGATGGCTCCTTTCGGGTTCGGCTACGCAGGAATCAGGCTTGAAACGCAATCAGTGCAATGCATAAACGTTGCAGCGCTCGGGATCCGCCGCGCTGCGCTAGAACGACGGCGGCGAACTCACCCATATCGCCTCGGCCGGCGACTTGCCGGGGTTGCTCCAGCGGTGGGGCAGTTCGCTGTTGAAGAAGATGCTGTCGCCCACGCGAAGTTCGTGCCACAGACCGCCGACCTCGACGCCCAGGCAACCCTTCAGCACCACAACAATGTCCTCGCCTACGTGCGTCAAGGGCGGTCCGCTTTCGGCGCCGGGCTTGGCGACGATCCACAGCATCGAGGCGCGGCGCCGCAGGTCCGGTGTGAGCAGCTCGTAGTCGATGTTCGACCGCGGAAAGGAAATGCTTTTGCGTTCGGCGCGCCGCAGCACCGCCACCAGCGTGGCCGGCCGCGACGATTCGCGCGCGAACACCAGGCTGCCGGCAGGGATATCGAGCGCGTCGGCAATGCGCCGCAGGGTGCTCACTGGAGGGATGAGGATGTCGCGCTCTATCTGGCTCAGGTAACTGATCGACAGGCCGGTAACGGCGGCAACCTGCTGCAGGGTGCGCTCGCTATGCTTGCGGGCGCGCCGCACCATCGCGCCCATGCTCGTCGCCGGCGGATGCGGCGGCAGTGCCGTTGCGGGGGCTTGCCGTTTTGCCGGCCGCCCCGGCTGCGCGCCGCGGGACGGCCTAGCGGCCTTTGTCCGTGCAGGCCGGGGGCGTTGCGGGTTCGTCACGGTGCGCCGTCGGGGTCATCCGTGGAACGAAAGGCGCATGCTTGGCCGCGGCGCGCCTTCGAGGGCGACCTGCACGTCGATGAGGGCCCCGCAGGCGCTGCAGCATAGATGGCGCAGTTGGAAGCGCTCGTGGCCGTAGTCTTGGCCGCGAACCGCACCGGCCGACGCAAGCGGATCGGCGAACTCGGCAAAGCGCGGCAACAAGTTTTCGCCGGGCTTGCCGTGCACATGGCCGCACTGCCCGCAGGCGATCCTGCCGCCATCGAGATCGGCCACCAGGGTATCGCCATAGCGATGCCTGCCCCTGCCTTCGAACACCCACTCGCCATCGCCACCTGCGGGGGCGGCGCGGCCCAGGCGCGCCGCGCGCAGCGTCGCGCGCAGCGTGTCGCTGGCCTGTGTGTCAACCGCGCCTGCCGCATCGGCGACCACGCCGTAGATCGTACGCGCCGCGGTCGCCGAGATCACGCCGCGTGCCAAGTCCTGGCCGACCGCCTGCGCATCGCGCGTGAGCGGATCGCCGTAGCCGCCGCCGGCCTGCCAGCTGTGATACCAGACATCGCCCAGCGCCATCGGGGTGCGCACATGCTTGCAGCAGAGGATTTCGCGCCGTCCGGCGACATCGTCGAGGGACGCCGGCAGGGCTTGTCCCGCGGCCAGACGCGAGCTGATGTCGGTTTCGACGACGCGCGCGACACGGATGGCCGCACCCGGCATGCCGCCGGCCAGGCCGATTGCGTTGGGCATCTCCGCGCCGGTGCCGGCGAATAGCCCCTCAAGGTGGTTGTTGGGCGCACGGTACATCGTGTAGGCCAACTCACCGGAGCGTCCACCGCGAAAACGGCCCGGGCCGCCAGAGTCCTGCAGGTGCCTGCGGAACAGGTACAGCACCGGATATTCGGCCTCCTGGTCCTCGATGTTGGGCATGTTCGGCGTGGTGTTGAAGACGATGCCGGCGGTGTCGACGCCGTCGGCATAGGTGCGCGCTCCGCCACCGCCGCCAAAGTGGCTCATCTCGGTGGCGGCAAAGGGAAAGCCGTGCTGGCTGGTGCCGGCGAAGATCGGCGCCATCGAGGTGCCGGACCACACCGCCATCGCCTGGTCGCGGTGGCGCTCGCTTGCCACCAGCATGTGCGACAGGCTGCGCCAGGTGGCGTCGATGGTGACGATCACCGCCGAGATGGTGGCCATCGCGCAGGGCGCGGGGTAGGCGCAGTCGTTCACCGAACCGGTCCGGCTGATGATGTCGATGCAGTCGCGCACCCCGCGGTTCCAAGGGATGTCCCAGCACAGGTTGATGTAGACCGAGGACAGCACCGCTGCCTGCAGGCCGGAGTAGGTGGAATTGATCAGCCCGCGCGCGTTCGGGCTTGTGCCGCCGAAATCGAAGGACAGGCGCCCGCCGCGCTTGGTGAGGGTGCAGACGATCTGGTAGATCTCGGGATTGTGACCGTCATGGTCGATGTATTGCACTTCGCGCCACTGGCCGTCGGGCAGGGCCAGCAGGCGCTCCGTGAGCTTTTCGCGCGCATGCGTGATCGAGCCTTCCATCACCGCGCGGATCGCGTCGATGCCCCAGGTGTCGATCAGGTCGAGAATGCGGCGCCGCCCGGTGTTGAGGGCGGCGATCTGGCCGCGCACGTCCAGGCCGACCAGTGGGTCGCGCACCTGGTTGAGGATCCAGGCCAGCACGTCTTCGCGTACCCGTCCACCGTCGACCAGCTTTACCGGCGGCATGCGCAGGCCCTCCTGGTGGGTGTCGACGGCCTTGATCGAGAACCCGCCCGGGTCCATGCCGCCGGTATCGAGCTGGTGGCCGGAGGCACCGATCCAGGCGACGATCTCGCCGTCATGGAAGATCGGCGCGACGGTGGCGAAATCGGGATGGTGGATCGCGCCCAGGTAGGGGTCGTTGCAAATGAAGATGTCACCGTCGCGGATGCCGACGTCGGTATGGGTCAGGCGCTGGGTGCTCTGCACGATCAGTGGCAGTACGTTGCCCTGGGTGACGATGTAGGGGCCTACCGACACCAGGGCGCCGTCCGGCTGCATGATCGCGGTGGCCGCATCGTTGCCGGTGATCAGCACGTTGGAGCCGGAGCAGCGCATGTACTGGATGCCCATTTCCTCGGTGATGCTGAGCAGGCGGTGGTTGAGCACCTCGAAGGTGACCGGGTCGATATTGGTGAAGCTGCGGTCGTTCATGTTCAGGCTCCCTTCTGCGCGGCTAGCAGGATGCGGGTGTTGCGCTGCGCATCGATGCGCGCACGCTGTCCGGCCAGGACCACAATGGTGGTGCCGGGATGCTCGATGATGGCTGGGCCTTCGAGTAGCGCGCCGGCGGGCAGGCTCGGGCCGTCATACACCGGGGTGGGGACCATGTCGCGGCGCAGCGGACAGAAGGTCATGCGCTCGCCGCTCGGGGCGGATTGCCCGCAGGTGGGGCCGGCCGTGGCTGCCGGTCGCGTCACGCTGCCGATGGCATCGACCCCGTAATTCACCAGCTCGATGCCGCCTTCGCGCATCGCCGCGCCCCTGCCGAACAGGCGCTCGTATTCGTGCTCGAAATCATCGGCCATCTTCTTCAGGCCGGCGTCATCGATCAGCGCGGGCGCCGCGACACGCAGGTGATGCACCTGGCGGCGGTAACGCGCTTCCACCCAACGCTCGAAGCGGTGCCGCTCCTGCGGCATGTCGGCCTCGCGCAGGCGCCGCGCGCCGTCGGCTTCCATGGCGGCGAAGATGGATTCGACGATGTCCGGCGCCTGCGGCAGCACCAGCGGGTGGGAGTGCTGCAGGCTGAAGCGCACGTCGGAGAGGGCTGCGCCAAAGGCCGAATGCACCGTCGCCAGGAAAGGCACGATGATCTCGCCGACACCGACTTCGCCGCCATACGAGGCCGCATGCACCGGGCCTGCGCCGCCGTAGGCCATCATGACGAAGGCGCGCGGGTCGTGTCCGCGTTCCAGGGTTGACTTGCGGATCAGGTCGGCCATCTGGCTGTCGATCACCTGGCGGATGCCGGCGGCGGCACCGATGACGTCACCGCCGAACAGCGGGTCGGCGATGCGGCTCTTGATCGCTTCGACGGCGCGCCCGGGGTGTAGCGCCATGCGCCCGCCCAGGAACCGGTCTGGCGATAGGTAGCCCAACACAAGGTCGGCGTCGGTAACCGTCGGCTCCGTCCCGCCCAATCCGTAGCAGGCCGGCCCTGGCGACGAGGAGGCGCTTTGCGGGCCGATGCGCAGCCTCCTGCCGTCCACCCAGGCGATCGAGCCACCGCCGGCGCCGATTGACGCCACATCGACCATCGGCAGGCGCAACTGGTATTGGTTGAGCACGGTTTCGCGGCTGTAGCCCCAGCGGCCGTTCTCGATGATCGCCACCTTGAAGGTGGTGCCGCCCACGTCGGTGGCAATGACGTCGGGCAGGCCCAGCGCAGCGGCGAGTTCGGCGGCGCCCACCACGCCGGCCGCGGGGCCGGACTCGATGGTGAAGATCGGCACCGTTTGCGCGGTGGTCGCGACGCCGCCGTTGGACTGCACGATCAGCAGCTTCTGGCGCAGCCCGGCGGCGCGCAGGCTGGCCTCGAGGCGACTGATGTACTGGTCGATGACCGGGCCGACATAGGCGTTGAAGAGCGCCGTTGCCGAACGCTCATATTCGCCCATCACCGGCGCGACCACCGACGATACCGACACGTATACCTCCGGCAGCATCTCGCGCAGGATCGCGGCGACCCGGGCTTCGTGGGCCGCATTCTTGTGCGAGAACAGGAAAGCCACCGCCACCGCCTCGTACCCGGCCCGCGCGATTTTGTCCGCGACGCGCCGCACTGCGTCTTCATCGAGCGGCTGGACGACCCGCCCGAGCGCGTCAATGCGTTCCGGGATTTCGAAGATGTCCCGCTCATCGACCAAAAGGCGCGGCTTCTCGGTCATGCGGTAATGGTGGCGCTCGAACACGCTGAGTCCTGCGACGCGACCGGTCGCGCGCATGATGAGCAGCGTGTCGGCAAAACCGCGGGTAGTTAGCACCGCAGTGCGCGCGCCGGTGAACGCGAACACCGCGTTGCTGGACTGGGTAGTTGCGTGCACCATGCGATCGGTGCCGTCGAGCAGTGTGGTCAAGTCGACACCGGCGCCGGCCGCGGCGTCCCGCAGGCCGTCGAAGACGCCGCGCTGGAGGTCATCGGGGGTGGACAGGCTTTTGCCGGCGTGGGTGCGGCCGTTTGCGGCGTCGAACACGACCACGTCTGTGAAGGTCCCTCCGATATCAACGGCCACGGTGTACATCTGCTGCCTCCTGCTGTTCGACAGGCCAGCCTCGAGCGGGGCGCGGCTGGACTGAAGTGGATCGCGATAATTTCAGTAGTTTCAGTAAAAAAGCCTGAAAATGCAATAGGTGTCACGCGCCGCCGGCGCAGCGGGCGTGCGGCGGCGCATGGGCGCGTCCCGGATCAGGCGGCCGGCGCGGCCTGGCGGATGACCCCGTCGGCGGCGAGTTGCAGCAGGGTGCCCTCGTCGAAGCCCGCCTCGCGCAGGCATTCGAAGGTATGCTGGCCCAGCAGGGGGGCGGGCAGGCGCATGTCGGCCGGCGTACGGGCAAACAGGGTCGGCGGGCGCACGCTGACGGTCGCGCCTTCGGTCGGGTGCAGCGTCGGCCGGAACAGGCCCACTGCCTTCAGGTGCGGGTGTTGCGGCAGGTCGTCGATGGCCCAGATGCGCGTGGCCGGAAGGTCGATGCGCTCGCACAAGGCCAGGCATTCATCGGTGCCCATCTGCCCGACCACCGCGCGCAGGTCGGCATAGAGCTCGACGACCCGGGCGTTGCGTTCCTCACGGTCGGCGAAGTTGTACTTGCGCACCAGGTCGTCGCGCCCGACCGCGTTGAACAGCGCCGTCCAGTGGTCGGCGGTGTAGGGCAGCATGGCGACATGGCCGTCGCGCGTGGGCAAGGGCTTGCGCCCGCCGGCGAGGATGCGCGCGTAGCCCGCTTTCGCGTTGGGCGGGTCGAAGGTGAGACCGCCCATGTGTTCGGCCAGGGTGAAGGCCGCCATGGTTTCCAGCATCGGCACTTCCACGTACTGGCCCGCGCCTGTGCGCTCGCGGTGGAACAGCGCCGCGAGCACCGCGTTGACCACGGCCAGGCCGGTGGTCTTGTCGGCCACCAGCGTAGCGGCGAAATCCGGCACGCCGCTTTCGTTGCCGATCAGCGCGGCGATGCCGCAGGCGGCCTGGATGACGTCATCGAAGGCGGGGCGCGCTGCGTCCGGGCCGGACTGGCCGAAGCCGGTGGCCACGCAGTACACCACCCCGGGGTTGAGCGCGGATACGGCCGCGTAGCCCAGCCCGAGGCGCTCGATCGCGGCCACGCGCATGTTGTGCACGACGATGTCGACATCCCTGGCCAGCGCCAGCACGGCGTCGCGGCCCGCCGGTGATTTCATGTCGATGGCGACGGAGCGCTTGTTGCGGTTGATGGCCAGGAAGATCGAGCTCATGCCCGCGTGCCGGGAGACGCCATTGGCGCGGATCAGGTCGCCTTCCAGGCTTTCGACCTTGATGACGTCGGCGCCGTAGTCGCCGAGGATCTGCGTGGCCAGCGGCCCTAGCACCACCGAGGTGATGTCGAGCACTCGTACGCCGGAGAGCGGGCCGGCGGACCCGGGCGGGGCGGTCTTGGCGGGGCGGTCGGTCATGCCGGTGGTGGTCATGGAAGCGGCGGCGCGCCGGCGGGGTTGCGGGAACGGGATGGCGAACGGGCGAACCTGGTTTGTTGCCCGGCCCACGAATGTATTGCAGAATGCCCGCACATTCCAACAACCTGATGTGTGCGCCGCAGCAAACGCGGCCGCGACCGGAGTTCCTCCCATGCAAGCCCTGAACATCGCTCCGTGCTCCTTGCCGCCGGAGTGCGAAGCCCTGCGCGCCGAGGTGCGCGCTTTCCTGGCCGAGGCGATGGCCGACTATCCCGGGGCCAAGCGGGTGCGCAATTGGACCGGGGCGGACCCCGCGTTCAGCCGCAAGCTGGGCGAGCGCGGCTGGATCGGCATGACCTGGCCCAGGCGCTACGGCGGGCGCGAGCGTTCCGCCCTCGAGCGCTATGTGGTGATGGAAGAATTGCTCTCGGCCGGGGCGCCGGTGGCGGCGCACTGGATCGCCGAGCGCCAGAGTGCCCTGTTGCTCATGCGCCTGTCGCCCGAGGTGCTGGCGCCGCGCATCGTGCCGGCGATTGCGCGCGGCGAGTGCTTTTTCTGCATCGGCATGAGCGAGCCGGATTCGGGCTCCGACCTGGCCTCGATCCGGACCCGTGCGGTGCGCACCGATGCCGGCTGGGTGATCAACGGCCGCAAGGTATGGACCTCCGGGGCGCATCGCTCCCATTACATGATCTGCCTGGTGCGCACCGGCACTTCCGGCGAGCAGCGCCACGCCGGCATGTCGCAACTGCTGGTGGACATGAAGACGCCCGGGTTGACCGTGCGGCCGATCGTCAACCAGCTGGGCGAGCACGATTTCAACGAGGTGACTTTCGATGACGTACTGGTGCCGCATGACTGCCTGATCGGCGCCGAGGGCGACGGCTGGAACCAGGTCGGCGCCGAGCTGGCCTTCGAGCGCAGCGGGCCGGAGCGCTACCTGTCGAGCTCGCAGCTGTTGCTGGAAATGCTCGATGCCGCCGACCCGGCCAACCCGCGCGACGCCGTGGCGCTGGGCCGCGTGGTGGCCAGCTATGCCACCCTGCGGCAGATGTCGATGGGCGTCTCGGGCATGCTGGCGCGCGGCGAGAACCCGGCGCAGGCGGCGTCCCTGGTCAAGGACCAGGGGGCGCTGGTGGAGCAGGCCATGCCGGACATCGCGCATGACCTGTTCGGCGGGCGCGCCGCGCCCGATTCGCCGCTGGCGCATGCCATGGCCTACACGGCCCTGGCCGTGCCTTCGTTTTCGCTGCGCGGGGGCACCCGCGAGATCCTGCGCGGCATCATCGCCAAAGGGCTGGGGTTGAGATGAGCGACTCGATGATCGAACAAACCGCGGCGCGCATCTTCGCCGACAACGTGGACAAGGCATTGCTCGAGCGCTTCGAGAAGGGCGAATGGCCGGCGCGCTTGTGGGCCCTGGCGGTGGATAACGGCATGTCGCTGGCCCTCGCCTCGGAGGAGTCGGGCGGCATCGGCGCATCGTGGGCGGACGCGTATCCGATCCTGCGCGCGCTGGGCTACTGGCAGGTGCCGTTGCCGCTGGCGGAAACCATGATCGCCGGGCTGCTGCTGTCGGCGGCCGGCATCGCCATTCCGGACGGGCCGATCGCCCTCATCGAAGAAGGTAGCGCCATCACGCTGGCCGGGTCGGGCGCCGGCGCCACGCTCTCGGGCAACGCGCCGCGCGTGGCTTGGGCGCGCCACTGCGGCCATGCGGTGGTGGGCCTGGGCGGCAGCATTGCGCTGGTGACCCTGGCGGATGGCAAGACCGTGCGCGTTACCCAGCGCCTCAACCCGGCGCGCGAGCCCATGGACGAAGTGGCCTTCATGGCTGCGCCGTGCATCGCGCAGGCGGCCAACCCGTTCGCGCAACTCGCTGAACCGGTGCTGACCTTCGGCGCGATCGCGAAAAGCGTCATGATGACCGGCGCGCTGGAGTGGGTGCTCGAGCAGTCGGTGCAGTATGCCGGCGACCGCATCCAGTTCGGCAAGCCGATCGGCAAGAACCAGGCGATCCAGCAGCAACTCGCCCTGATGGCCGGCGATGTCGCAGCGGCGCGCATGGCCGCGATGGTGGCGTGTGACGATGCACCGAGCGCTACTGCGCGAGACAGCGGCGCCTCCGCGCGCGATTGCGCCGCCACGCTCTTCAGCGCCGCAACCGCCAAGATCCGCATCGGCGAGGCGGCCACCCGCGCGACCTCCATCGCCCACGAGGTGCATGGCGCCATCGGCTTCACCTACGAGCACCATCTGAACTACGCCACCCGGCGCCTGTGGGCCTGGCGCGAAGCCAGCGGTGCCGACGCCTGGTGGGCCGAGCGCCTCGGCCGCGCCGCCATCGAGGCGCGCGCCGCCGGCTTCTGGCCCTCGATCACCAACAAGCAGTTCGCCTCGCTCTAGGCGAGCAGCGACAACAAAACGGAGAACACCACATGAGCGAATCCGTCATCGGCCCCGAAACGGCTATCACCCGCGCAGGCCATGTCGCCATCGTCGAGATCTGCCGCCCGCCGCACAACTTCTTCGACTTCAAGCTGGTCAAGGAGCTGGCCGACGGGTTCGAGGCCCTCGAAGCCGATCCGGAGGTTCGCGCCATCGTGCTGTGCGCCCAGGGCAAGGCGTTTTGCGCCGGCGCCAACTTCAGCGACCCGAACCGCCGCGACATCGCCGACAGCCCGCGCCGCGTCAATCCGCTTTACGGCGAGGCTGCGCGTATGTTCTCCTGCACCAAGCCGGTGGTGGCCGCTGTGCACGGCCCCGCCATCGGCGGCGGGCTGGGGCTTTCACTGGTGGCGGACTTCCGCGTGGCCTGCAAGGAGGCGCGTTTCTCGGCCAACTTCAACCGCCTGGGCTTTCACCCCGGTTTCGGCCTTACCGTCACGCTGCCGCGCGTGATCGGCATGCAGAAGGCATCGCTGATGTTCTACACCGGCCGGCGCATCGACGGCGAGGAGGCCTACGCCATGGGGCTGGCCGACATGCTGGTGCCGGCCGACCAGGTGCGCGCCGAAGCGGTGAAGTTGGCGGCCGAGATCGCCAGTTCCGCGCCGATCGCGGTGGTATCGACGCGCGCCACCCTCAGGCGCGGCCTGGTCGACGAGATCCGCAACGCCGTGGCGCATGAAAGCGTGGAGCAGAACGCGCACTACAAGACGGCGGACTTCAAGGAAGGCGTGGCCGCGATGGCGGCGCGACGCACGCCGCAATTCGTCGGACGCTGACGTCTGGGCGTACGGGCAGGCCTCCGCTTAGTTGACAAGTACTTCCATCGAGAACTGGTTGATCTGATCCGCCTCCGGATCGCTCTCAGCCTGTTCTTCAACATGCGCCTCGTATCGCGACCGGTACGCGGCCAGCCGATCCTCCTCCGTGGTCACCAGACGCGCCGCGATTGGCGTGTCCCGGCACAAACGGACGCGCCAAGTCGAACTCTCGTCGGCGGGCTCGAACGCGCCCTCTAAGTCCAGCGGCATGACAGCGATCCACGGCGATCGGGCGCGATATCTCCGATGTCCGCTTTTCCGCCGACGTGCTGGGCACTAGCACCGGTCGCCGCATCAATCAAATGGAGTAAGGCGCCGCCTGTGGTTCCATTCGCAAGCCGCAGCATCAGCAATTTGAATGATGCAATCGAAAAAATCAGGCTGAATGCGTTGTTTTCATGACACGAGCCATTTGACTGACATGGCGGCGATGCCAGAATGCTTCGGCGCTCCATACCTCAAAGCCTGTGAGTGGCTGGGCAAAGAGGGTGTCTGCCAATCCACGCCAAAACCAGAAATCACGAAGATGCTGCAGTCCCATCAGCTGGACCAGTTCAGTGAAACCGTCGAATCGATCTATGACGCCGCTCTCGAACCTTCGCGGTGGCCCGTGGCCGCCGGCAAGATCGCCGCCATGCACGGTTCGCCCAAGGCAGTCCTGTTCGCCCTCCGGGCCGATGGGTTGCCGCCAGGGTTTGTGTTCACCTACGGAATCCCTGACGAATTCGTCAATCTATGGGATGGTCGATATGCCAACGATGACGTCTGGACAAAGGCCGCCCTTGAGGGTGGCTTCGCCAAGGAGGGCAACGTCATCACGGGCGAACAGTTGGTGCCGGACAAGCGGTTTCTGGCTTCAGCCTACTATCAAAACTTCTTGAAGCCCCAGAACGTTGGCCGGCTTCTGGCGGGCGTCATTTTCGACGGCACGTCTCCGCAATTGCCGCTGAGCGTCTGTTCTGTTTTGCGCTCGCGCGATGATGCTGCGTTTGCAGACCTTGACCGCCAGCTCCATCGGCTGATCACCAATCACTTGTCCAAGGCGATGGGCACCATGTTTCGCCTGCGCGACGCGGAACTGCGGGTGGCCTCCAGCCTGGCGGCGCTCGAGCGGGTGCCGAGCGCGATTCTTCTTGTGGCGGCGGATGGAAAGGTGCGATTTGCCAACACGGCGGCGGAGCGGATCGTGCGGACGCAGGACGGTGTGAGCCTCCGTCACGTGTCACCTCTGGATGGCGGCCTGGGCGAGTTGATCGTGTCGGAAGTTTCCGTCCAGGAGAAGCTCGACCAGTTGCTGACGGTACTCGTCTCGGATGCGCGGGGAGATGCGGCCGACCACTTTTCGCAAGCCTTGCGGGTACGCCGCCCGAGCGGTGCGGCGGACTACCTGATTCAGGTGGCGCCGCTGGGGCGCGAGAACGAGTATTCCGATGGCGGACGGCAAATTCGCGCGATTGTCTTCATCACCGATCCCGCGGCGAGCGAGCATGTGCTCGACGCCGCCATGCTCATGAGCACCTACCGGTTGACACCGGCGGAGGCGCGTGTCGCGCAGGAGCTGTTGCTGGGCGACGGTCTCAAGGCCATCGGGCTGCGCATGGACATCACCGAGAACACCGTCAAGGCCCATCTCAAGGGAATTTTCGCCAAAACCAAGGCCAATCGGCAATCGCAATTGATCAAGTTGCTCCTCTCCCTGCCACGGCAACACACCCCTGTAGAACGGCCGCCGCTCTCCTGACGGCATCGGAGTCTTCGCGCCTGCCTTACCCGTTCGGGTAATGGTCAGGCGACCGGTAGCTGCGTATGTTCGCCGCATACGTCATTTAACCGGGGCGCGAGGCTTTGCGCGGATTGCGATGGGTTGTCGGCAAGAAGACTTCACGCCTGAGTACGTTCCGAGCCAGTTCTCGACATCCGGTTCGTTTGGGGTCGATAGCGATTCCTCAGCGCGCCTGAGCGGCAGGCTTTGCGACAGTTTGCCCATCGCGGCGCTGTTGCTGACGGAGTCCGCGCTGGTTCGCTACATCAATTGCCCGGCCAGGAAGGTGCTGGCGGTGCCTGTGCTCCCGATCGCCATTCGGGAGGGCCGTCTCGTGTCGACCGACACGCGGACTGCCCAAGAGTTGCGGGGCGCCATTCGGCATGTGGCAAAGCGCGGCGGGACCAGGGCGATGCGGCTGCCGCGTCTGGCCCATGAAGAGGCGGCGGAGGGCGCACATTTGAATGTCGTGCTTTCGCAATTGACATGCTGTTCCGGTCAAGTCGGGCAACGGGATGAAACGGTCGTATTGGCTATGCTGAACGACGAGGCTCGCAAAGTGCAGGCCAGGCCGGACACGATCAAGGCACTGTTTCGCCTGACGGCGGCGGAAACCGAACTCGCCGCGGCATTGGCGAATGGGGTGCAGGTGGAGGCCTATGCGGTACAGCGGGGCATCTCCATTAAGACCGTGCGCAGTCAGGTCGCCAGTCTTTTTGCGAAGACCGGAACGCACCGGCAGACCGACCTCGTTGCCTTGATCCTCAGGCTGCCTGCGCATCATGACGCGCACGTCTGATGCGCTCGCGCCGGGCCGCCCTTCGTACTCAAGTTGAACGATGCGGAATCGGGCCGCTCCTGCGATTCTCAGCTGCGGGAATCCTCATGACTATTTCTTCACGTTCGTTGATGCAATCGTAAAGCGAGAAGCCAACGAAAAGTGGCTTTCTAGGATTTCTGGAGATGTCGCAGAGCCCCTATTGACGATTGCGGAGCGTCACGAATTGCTTGCCAAATTGCGCAAGCAATGTGGCAAATCGCCAATTCATTTTCTCATCCAAGCAAGCCAAAGAGCTTAGTAGTCAATCGTTGTTACCTCTAGGTCTAATCAATCCAAGTGGAGAAACTATGAGTATGGCAATCCGTAATGCCCTGAAACCGCTGTCTCTCGCAGTGATCTTTGTCCTGGGTACGGGACTATCTGGAGCATCTAACGCCACTGCTCCAGTCCCAACTGTGGAATCCGTTATCGTTGGAAAGGGAATCGAAAACATACAAACGTCGGCCACAAATGTTCAGGTCGATCCAACTCCTCAAGGTCCAGCCTATGGTGGACCCTATGGTTTCACAGCTAATGTGGACGGTCAAAACGTCGGCTCGATTACTGCCCCGGTTGTCTCAGGACCCCAAAATGTGGGGAATCCTTTTTGGAACAATGGGAAATTGCTGTACAACAGTACTGACGGCGGATGGCGTCTAGGTTCCCCCAACGCAAATGACTGGGGCTCGCCTACCCTGAGTGATCTCAATACCAAGTTCAATAATGGTGTTTACACATTCCAGGTTAATGGCGCCAGCATTCCATTGAAGCTGATCGGGGACGCTTATCCCAACACGCCCATACTCACGCTGAGCGGGGGCACCTGGTCCGCCGGCAAATACGTGCTTGACGTTAGTCAGAGCCTTACGATCACAACCAACGCATTTACTGCTTATGGTTCACATAGCGATGGTTCTATCTGGCTCGGGATCGATGGCGGCGCTTACGCCGACCAATTTCGCTCGACTGCACCAGCGTCTTCTAACTTCATGTCGCTTACACTGCCTGCCAACAGCTTGACAAGTGGTCGGGACTACAACGCTGGCGCTGAATTTCGTGCTGTCGTGGACCTCAATCCAAATGTCGCGTTGGCCGGCAGCTATAACGCTGCTTATTACAGCGTATACACCGGTGTGCTTATCAGCGCAGTGCCTGAACCCGAAACCTACGCCCTGATGCTGGCTGGTTTGGGGCTTTTCGGGGTTGTAATGCGACGTCGGAAGGTCAGCCAACGTTAATCTGCGTTCATTACCATTGGACAGAGGGGGCAGCCCGTCTGGCCCTGGAATTGGACAGTTTCCGATGTTCGCATCAGCGAAGCTCCCCGGTAAACCTGACTGGGTGAAGCCCAAAGGGTGCTGGTCGCCAGTCTTTTTGCGAAGACCGGAACGCACCGGCAAGCCGGCCTTGTGGCCTTGATCCTCAGGCATGCGCATCACGACGCGCACGCCTGATGCGCTCGCGCCGGGCATTCAGTACAACCTGCTTCTCTGGATCGGCTCGCAGTGGGTTGCCGCAGGCAGCATTCTCGGCGGTGTCGCGCACGCCTTCGGCGGAAGCGGGCTTGACCGCTTTCGCATTACCGGCATTCCGCCGTCGGCGAACCTGGACCCCAACAGCCCCACGGCCTTCGTGACAGACCTGACATTCGCCGGATCCGGAAGCTTCACAGGGACCATGAAGCCGCTTACCGCGCCGGTTCCGGAGCCCGAATCCTGGGCCATGCTGATCGCCGGCTTGGGCCTCATTGGTACTGCGGTTCGGCGACGCAAGACTGTGGAAGGTTTAGCCATGGGGCGCGTGATACGTACGCGTTAGAAGAGTTGGCTCCGCCGACATTGCAACGGAGAATAACTGAAGTACCGGCTGTGTCGATGGCGGCATAGGGTTGGGCAGCTACTGGTCGCCGGCAAGTCTTGCTGGTAGGCTCACAGATATCAACGAGATTCGGATTTCCATATTGATCCGGGCGCCTGCTGTTTCGCCTCCCGCCTGCCATCCAACGCTATCGTACTTCCCATGACGATCGAAGTCGCCAGTACCCGCTGGCTCATTCTCACGATGCTCTTCGCGTGCCGTACCGGCCTGGGTTTCCAGTTCCAGGCGCTCGGATCGGTGTCATCGTCGCTGGTCGACCAGTTGGGCTTCAACTACGCGCAAATCGGCACGCTGATCGGGTTGTTCATGCTCCCCGGCCTGGTGCTGTCGCTGCCGGCGGGGTTCGCCGGGCGCCATCTTGCCGACCGCACGCTGGTGGCGCTGGGCCTGCTCGCGCTCGCGCTCGGCGGCGCGCTGGCCGCCGCCGCGCAGGGGTTCGGGCTGCTCGCGCTGGGCCGCATCGCCGCCGGCGTGGGCTTCGTGTTCAGCACCGTCTATTTCACCAAGATGGTGGCGGACTGGTTCGCCGGGCGCGACCTGGCCACTGCGATGGGCATCCTGGTGGCGAGCTGGCCGATGGGTATCGCCATGGGCCAGATCGGGCATGTGTGGATCGCCGCGAACTACGACTGGCGCATGGCGTTCGTCGTGGCGGCGGGATACTGCATGGTCGGCGCGGCGGCGGTGGCGCTGTTGTACCGGGTGCCACCGCGGCCCGCCGGGGCCGCACCCGCCCCCGTGGCAGCACCGGGCTTGCCGCGCAATGAATTGGTGCTCACCCTGCTCGCGGCTGCGGTGTGGGGGCTGTTCAATGCCGGCTACATCGTCTTCCTGAGTTTTGCGCCCCGGGTGCTGGTCGACGGCGGCTACGGGGCCACAGAAGCGGCGGCGGTCATCAGCGTGGCCAGCTGGGTCATGATCTTTTCCATCGCTGCCGGCGGCCGGATCGCCGATCGCACTGGCAAGCGCGACCTGGTGCTCTACGTGTGCGCTGCGGTAGCGGTGGTGTGCGTGCTCCTCATGCGCGAGGTCGCCATCGCGCTGTGGCTGAGCCTGGCGTTCGGGCTGGTGGGTATGGCGTCCGCGGGCGTCATCATGGCGCTGACCGGCGAGGCGATGGCGCCGCAGCGCCGTGCCTTTGGCATGGGCGTGTTCTTCAGCGGCTATTTCGTCATCATGACGGCCACCCCGCCGGTCGCCGGCTGGCTCTATGACAAGAGCGGGGATGCGTACGTGTCCCTGGTGTTCGCGGGCGGGCTGCTTGCCGCCGCCGCATTGGCGAACTGGGCGTTTCGCAGTGCAAAGAAACGATTTTCGACCTGAGCAATCGCCTTACCGCTGGGGGTGGCCCAGCCGGCCCATCGGCCGTGCTAGAGTGCGCGGCCGTTTCGCGCTTCCATGCGCCCGGCGCAGACAACCATGTCCCGCATCGCCCTGATCCACGCCGTCAAGGTCGCCATCGCGCCGGTCGAGGAGGCGTTCGCGCGCCTCTGGCCGCAAGCCACGCGCATGAACCTGCTCGACGATTCGCTGTCGGTCGATCGCGCCCGCGATGGCACGCTCACCGCCGCGATGGTGGCGCGCTTCGAAACGCTCGCCCGCTACGCAGCAGGTACCGGCGCGGACGGCATCCTTTTTACCTGCTCGGCCTTCGGGCCGGCCATCGAGGCGGCGCGGCGTGCGTTGTCGATTCCGGTGTTGAAACCCAACGAGGCGATGTTTGCCGAGGCCTTCGCGGCGGGGCAGCGGCTGGGCTTGCTGGCTTCCTTCGACCCGTCCATCGCGCCCATGGCCGAGGAGTTCACGGCCATGGCGCGGGCCCGGCAATCGCGCGCGCAGCTGGTCACGGCCTGCGCGGCGGAGGCGATGCCGGCGCTCAATCGCGGCGAGGCCGCCGTGCATGACGCGCTGCTGGCCGACAAGGCGCGCTCGCTCGAGGATTGCGACGCGATCATGCTGGCGCAGTTCTCCACCGCGCGTGCCCGTGCCGCCGTGGAAGCTGCCACTGGCCGCCCGGTGCTGACCAGCCCTGATTCGGCGGTGCGCGCCATGCGCGCTGCGCTCGGCGCCTGAGCCCTCGTCCGCAGCCCCTCGGGTCCTGTGGTGCAGTGCGCCGGGCTGACCCGCTACTCGGCCGCCCCGCTACTCGGCCGCCCTGCTACTCCGCCTTGATGCCGGCTTCCTTGATGAGCCTGGCGTACTTGGCCAGCTGGTCGCGCGTCATGGTGCCGAGTTCGTCCGGCGTGCTGCCGCGCGGGGTCAGCCCTTGCAGGTTCAACTTGTCGCGCACGTCCGGATCTGCCAGGGCCTTGACCACTTCGGACGACAGGCGCATCGCCACGTCCTTCGGCGTGCCGGCCGGCGCGAGAATGGCGAACCAGGAGTTGAACTCGAAGCCCGGCAGGCCGGATTCGGCGATCGGCGGCGCGTCGGCGAATTGCGGATGGCGCGCCTTCATCGAAACGCCCACCAGGCGCAGCTTGCTAGCGCGCACCAGCGGCGCGATGGTGGCCAGCCCCTGCATGGTCACGGGCACTTCGCCGCCCGCGGTGCCGGTGGCAGCCTGGGTCGCGCCCTTGTAGGGCACATGGGTCAGCTGTATGCCGGCAAGGGATGCGAACAGCGCCATGCCGATGTGCTGCGGGCTGCCGTTGCCGCCACTGCCGTAGTTGATCTTGCCCGGTGCGGCCCTGGCGGCGGCGATCAGGTCGCCGGCGGTCTTGTAGGGCGAGGCCGGATTGACGGCCATGCCCCACTCGACGGTGGCGACCAAGGATACCGGGTCGAAATCCTTGAGGATGTTCCACGGCATGCTGGCGGTGACATTGGGCACCATGGTCATGATGCTGTCGTTGAAGCCGCCCAGGGTGTAGCCGTCCGGCGCCGACTTGGCCACGCGTTCGGCGCCGATGATGCCGGCCGCGCCCGGCATGTTCTCGATGACGATCGACTGGCCCAGCCCGGCGGACATCTTCGCGGTAACGATGCGCGCCGCCACATCCACGGCGCTGCCGGCGGCCAGCGGCACGATCATGCGGATCGGCTTGCCGGGATAGGCCTGGGCGAACGCCGTGCCCGCCATCAGGCTGCCCAGCAACAGGATGGATAACTTGCGCATGGCGGTTCTCCTCAGTCCATGACTTCCAGGGGGGCGACGTCGAGGTCGGCGGCGGTCTTGTCGAGCGAGGCCTTGAGCTGCGGCGGCAGTGCGATGCCGCCCGCGCGGTTGGCGATGCGCTTTTCGTGCGACTGCTCGCCCGGCATCCAGATGCGTTCCACCCCCGGCATGCGTTCGCTCCCGCGCAGGTCGCGCACCACCACGTCCACCGCGGCCTTGAACTCGTCCAGGTCGCCGAAGGCGGCCGGGTCGATGGCGACCATCGCCTGCCCCGTGTTGCCGACGTTGGCGAAGTCCGAGTTGAAATCGATCACGTCCTTGCCCATGGCCGCGCCGTTAAGCGTGCCTGCAAGCAGGCCGATGATCAGCGCCAGGCCATAGCCCTTGTGGCCGCCGATGGGCAGCAGGAAGCCTTCGTCGGAACGCTTCGGGTCCAGCAACGGTTTGCCGGTGCGGTCGATCATCCAGCCCTCGGGCATCATTTCGCCGCGCTGCGCCTTGGCCTTGACCTTGCCGTAGGCCGCCACGGTGGTGGCCATGTCGAGCACCACCGGCGGTTCCTTGGCGGTCGGGATCGCGCAGGCCACCGGGTTGGTCGAAAGCAGCATGGTGAGCCCGCCCCAGGGCGGCAGGTGGTTGGCATTGCCCACCGCCATGTACAGGCCGATCATGTCGTGCGGCAGGCACATGCGCGCGTACAGCGAGGCCGGCCCGGCATGGTTGGAAAGGCGGGCGCCGACCCAGGCTACGCCGGCGGTCCTGGCCTTTTCGACGGCCAGCTCGGCGGCGCGCTTCATCACCAGATGGCCCATGCCGTTGTCGCCGTTGATGAGGGCCATCGCGGCCTTTTCCTTCTCGACGCGGATCACCGGATGCTTGTTGACGCCGCCTTCACGGATGCGCCGCAGGTAGGGTGCCAGCCGGATCGAGCCGTGGCCGTCTGAACCCTGCAGTTCAGCCTCGGCCATCAGGGTGGCCACGGTCAGCGCGTCGGCGTCCGGCAGGCCGGCCTTGCGGAAGGCGCGGTCCATGAAGTCGCGCAATGCGTCGAACGAAACGCGGATGGTCTGTGACAAGGCGTTGCTCCGGTGGATTACTTGATTCGCCACGCGAGCGTGGCACCTACAGTCCAGTTGCGGCCCGGCGCCGGTTCGAAAAAGCGGCCGTTGGATTCGTTGACGATCACCGAGCCGGCGTAACGCGCGTCGGACAGGTTGTCGACGCGCGCGAAGGCGGTGGCCACCCATGGTCCGATGCGCTTTTCGATGCCGGCGCGCAATGCCGCGACACTGTAGCCCGCGGCCGCGTCGCTGTTGCGGTCGTCAACCTGGATCTGGCTGACGCTGCGGAGCTCGAGCGCCGCATGCGGCGTGCCGTAGGACAGCGCGCGCGGTGCGCGCCACAGCAGTTCCGCATACAGGCTGCGCTTCGGGATGCCGGGCATGTCGGTGCCGGCGGCGATGGTCACCGCGGCGGCGGGGGCGCAGGGGGGCGCGCCAACGCAAGTACGGAAGGCGTCGGCGTATTTCGCTTCCAGCAGGGTATAGGCGGCGTAGACCGCCCAGCCGCTTGCGTAAGCCTTTGCAGCCGCGAGTTCCAAACCGCGCCGTTCGGTATGCCCGGCGTTCTGGAAAATCGCCCGGCCGCCGGTGTTGGAGGCGGTAACGATCTCGTCGGTCGTGTCGGCGCGGAACAGCGCGAGGTTGGCGTAGCCGCCGGCAAAGCGGGCTTTCAATCCCGCTTCGGCATGCCGGCTGGTGGCCGGGCGCAACGCGAAGTTGAGGCCGCTTCCGCCTGCCGGGCTGTAGGCCAGTTCGTTGAAGGTGGGCGTCTCGAAGCCGCGCCCCAGGGTGGCATAGGCGTTCAAGTCGCCGCTGATGCTCCACACCACGCCGGCCGCCGGCGTGGTGGCGCGGTAGACCACGGCGCCGCTGTCGTCCGGATTGCCGGCGACGACGTACAGGTCCTTCGAGGAGAACGCGACGCGCGACTGGCGGATGCCTGCGGACACCTTGATCAGCGGGTGCACCTGCCATTCGGCCTGGGCGAACTGGCTGGTGTTGACCACCCGGTTGTTCTCGTTGCGGCGCAGGGCGCCGATCACGCCTAGCGCGGCGGGCGCGGCGGAGGCGCCGGTGAAGTTCTGGAAGCCGCGCCGCAGTTCGTTCTGCACTTCCTGCGCAATCCCCGCAGTGACCATGTAGGCGCCGTCGGCGGCAATGCCCTGGTGGATCCAGCGCGCGTCCACGCCGTAGTAGCCACGGTCGAGGTCGATGACGCCGCCCGCCTGGGTGGGGGCGACTTGTGTCGCGGGCGCGATGGCCTGGTACTGCATGATGGCGCGGTCCCCGCCGTAGAAACCCACGCGCACCCGGTTCTCGCTGGAGAAGCGGTGCTCCAGCAGCGCGCCGCCCTGTACCTGGCGGGTCGACTTGCGGGTGTTGAAGGTCAGCGCCGCCGGCGAAGCCTGGTTGGGGTTGACGCCGTATTCGGCGCGGCTGAGGCCCAGCGGGTCCTGCGATTCGGGCATGTCGACCCGGTTGCCGGTCAGCGTCAGGGTGGTGGTGTCGCCAAGGCTAAGCTTCAGACGCAGGTTCTCCAGTTCGCGGGTGGCCGCGCTGTGGTCGCGCGCCCCGCCGGTGCCGAAGCGGCTCGCGTCGAAGGCATAGCCGACCGCGCCCTCCGAGGTAGCGATCGTCCCGATCGA
>Ga0209985_10001065_pt1 | contig 28175 bp, 24 predicted proteins | sample NOAtaG_FD_187305 | JGI IMG/M metagenome (GOLD analysis project Ga0209985, IMG submission 187305) | Freshwater lake microbial communities from Lake Erie, under a cyanobacterial bloom - NOAA_Erie_Diel6S_1000h metaG (SPAdes) (version 2) | ecosystem: Environmental > Aquatic > Freshwater > Lake ...
ATCGGCGTCTCGTGCACGAACGGCGAGATCGGCGCGTGCCGCCGGACCGGGACGGTGGCGTGTACGTCGATGACGGCCTCCGCGTGCAACGCGCCGGCGAGCGGCGGCGGCACGATGGAGGTCTGCAACAACGTCGACGACGACTGCGACGGCGTCCTCGACGACGGCGTGATGGGCAACTGGGTGCCGTTCACCATCGGCGGGGCCACGAACTACATCATGGCCTACGAGGCGTCCCGTCCCGACTCGACGATGTCGAGCGCGGGCGTCGCCTCGCACCGGGTGTGCAGCGAGCCGGGGCGGGTCCCGTGGACGACGATCACGCAGCCGGCCGCCGAGGCGGCCTGCGCGACGCTGGGCGCGGTGCTCTGCTCCGAGGCGCAGTGGGAGACCGCGTGTGAGAGCGCGACCTCGGGGACGGCCACGGAGTGCCTCTGGTCGGAGGCCACCACCTGCCGCACCTTCGACACCCTGTGCAACACGAACGAGTTCGATTCGAGCTCGACCACCGCCGGCGATCAGGACGCGCTGCTCGCGACCGGTGCGCGGAGCATGTGCTTCACGCCGTGGACCATCGGCGGCGTCACCCGCAACGTCTTCGACATGAGCGGGAACGTGCAGGAGTGGACCCGCGAGCGCGCCGCGAACGTGAATCCGATGCGCGGCGGGAACTACCTCGACGCGCAGGGCGGGGCGACCTGCCAGTTCAACTTCGAGGTCGCGAGCGACACGATCGCGCTGCCTACCGTCGGCTTCCGCTGCTGCCGGACCACCGCGCCCTGAGCGAACGGCTTGCTCCGGGGTCCGTGGTCGGGGCAGGGTGCGCGGGTTGCTGGACTACGAACGCATCGAGGCGCGGGGCCTGAGCAAGACCTGGGGATCGACCCGGGCCCTGGCTGGCCTCGACCTCCGCCTCGACGCGGGTCGCTGCACCGCGATCGAGGGCTCGAACGGTGCGGGCAAGAGCACGCTGGTCGGGATCCTCTCGCTCCTCGTGCGGCCCACGCGGGGCACGCTGCGCTTCGGCGCGCACGATGCGCTCGCCGAGGCCGAGGCGCTGCGGGGCACCATCGGCGTCCTCGCGCACGCGGCCATGGTCTACCCCGACCTGACCGGCCTCGAGAGCCTCGAGCTCGCCGCCGCGCTCGCGGGGGTGGGCGGGGCGCGCGAGCGCATCGCGGCGCTGCGCGAGCGTTTCGAGATCGGGAGCTTCGGCGAGCGGCCGACCCGCACCTGTTCGCGGGGGCAGCTGCAGCGCATCGCGCTCGCTCGCGCGCTCGTCGGCGAGCCGCGGCTCTTGCTCCTCGACGAGCCCTCGACGGGGCTCGACGCCAGGGCCACCGCGCGGCTCGTCGAGGCGGTACGCGCCGAGGCCCGTCGGGGCGCGATCGTCGTGCTCGTCACGCACGACGACGAGCTCGCTGGCCGCTGCGCCGACGAGCGCGTGCGGCTCGAGCGCGGGCGCCGCGCGGAGGCCGTGTGATCGGCTTGCTTCGCGCTGCGCGCCTCGTCGCTGGCAAGGATCTCCGGATCGAGCTGCGTGCCCGCGAGATCACCGTGAGCACGACGCTCTTCGCGCTGCTCGTCGCGGTGCTCACCTCGCTCGCGTTCTTCATCGACGACCTGAGCGGCCGGCGCGTCGCCCCGGGCGTGCTCTGGGTCGCGATCGCCTTCGCGGGGATGCTCGCGGTCGGCCGTACGTGGGCGCGCGAGCGGGATCAGGACGCGATCCGAGCGCTCCTGCTCGCGCCGATTCCCCGCGCTGCGATCTGGCTGGGCAAGGCGGCTGCGACGCTCCTCTTCTTGCTCGTCGTCGAGCTCTTCCTCGTGCCCGTGGTCGCGGTGCTGTACCAGGTCGATCTCGCGGCGGTGTGGCCGCAGCTCTCGCTGCTCTGCCTGCTCGGCACGATCGGCTTCGTGGCGCCGGGGACGCTCTTCGGTGCGATGAGCGTGCAGACCCGGGCCCGTGAGCTCGTGCTCTCGGTCGTGCTCTTTCCCCTCACCGCGCCGGCCCTGCTCGCCGGGGTCGTCGGCACGCGCGAGCTGCTCGCCGGCGCGCCCTTCGAGGACATCCTCGGCTGGCTCCGCGTGCTCTTCGCCTACGACCTCGTCGTTTGCACGGCAGGCCTCGTCCTCTTCGGGCCGCTCACCAGCGAGTAGGGCGCGCTCAGAACAGGTCGAGCACGATGCCGTCGAGGCCCAGCCAGTGCCGGCGCGGCACGCGGAGGCGGCTGCCTTCGAACGAGAGTTCGCCGCGGGCGCTCCGCTTCGTGAGGGCGGCGGCACGGCTCCGGTGCAGGTCGACGTCGAGCTCGTCCCGCATCCGATCGAGGTCCACGCCCTCCGAGGTCCTGAGGCCGAGCATGAGGCGCTCCCGCGCGCGGTCCTCGCGCTGCAGCGTCTCGCGCTCGACCTCGAGCCCCTCTCCGCCGGCCCGCGCGAGGTAGCGCTCGGGGAGCGGCTCGTTCCGCCAGCGCTCCGCTCGCCCGCCCGCCGTCGACAGGCACCCGACCGCCCCGGCGCCGAGGCCCAGGTAGTCGCCGCCTCGCCAGTAGTGGAGGTTGTGGCGCGCCTCGGCGCCGGGGCGCGCGTAGTTGGAGACCTCGTAGTGGACGAGGCCCGCCGCCTCGAGCGTCTGCTCCACCGCGAGGTAGGCGTCCGCGACGTCGTCCTCGGGAGCGAGCGGCAGGCGTCCTTTCTTGTGCAGTTCACCGAACTGGGTGCCCGGCTCGATCGTGAGCGCGTAGGCCGACACGTGCTCGACCCCGGAGCCGAGCACGCGCTGCACCTCGTCCCGCGCCTCGTCGGGGCGCTGGCCCGCCACGCCGAAGATGAGATCGCCGCTCACCCGCTCCATCTCTGCGGTGGCCGCCTCGAGCGCGGCGAGGGCTCCGGCCCCGTCGTGGAGGCGGCCGAGAAAACCGAGGCGCTGCTCGGACAGCGACTGCACGCCGACCGAGAGCCGGTTCACGCCGACCTCCCGCAGCGCGGCCGCGCGGGCCCGATCGAGCGAGGTGGGGTTGCACTCGACCGTCACCTCGAGCGCGTCGTCCTCCGCGGCGAACGCGCCCCGGACGGCCGCGAGCACGCGGCCGAGCGCCGCGGGCTCCCAGAGCGAGGGCGTGCCGCCCCCGAAGAAGACCGACACGAGCCGCCGGTCTTCGGTCCGTCGTACGTCGAGCTCGCGGCGCACGGCGTCGGCGTAGGCGGTGTGCGGCACGGCGTCCCGCTCGGTGCGGTGCGAGTTGAAGTCGCAGTACGGGCACTTCTTCAGGCACCACGGAAAGTGCACGTAGACCGACGTCGGGATCACGTCGCCGCTTACCACGACCTTGACCGGGACGCGGGCGAGCCTATCGTCCGCCCCCTGCCGCCATGGCCACCAAGCGCGACTACTACGAGGTCCTCGGCGTGGCGAAGGACGTCAGCGCCGGCGACCTGAAGAAGGCCTACCGCAAGCTCGCCCTCGAGCTGCACCCCGATCGCAACCCCAACAACCCCGAGGCGGAGGAGAAGTTCAAGGAGGCCTCCGAGGCCTACCAGGTCCTCTCCGACGACGAGAAGCGCGCGCTCTACGATCGCTTCGGGCACCAGGGCCTCGCGCAGCGCGGCGGCGGTCCGGCCTACGCTTCGGTCGAGGACATCTTCTCGTCCCTCGGCGACATCTTCGGAGACTTCTTCGGCGGCATGCGGGGCCGCTCGCGGCGCGCCGACGGGCCGATGCGCGGTGCGGATCTCCGCGACGTCGTGTCGCTGCGCCTCGGCGAGGCGCTCAAGGGCGCACAGAAGGAGCTCAAGCTCCGCTACCCGAGCCCCTGCGAGGCCTGCGACGGCAGCGGCGCCGAGGGCGGCAAGGTCAGCGTCTGCAGCAGCTGCGGCGGCGCCGGGGAGATCACCCAGAGCCGCGGCGCGTTCTTCCTCCGCACCACCTGCCCGACCTGCCGCGGCGCCGGTCGCACCGCGGCGAAGGCCTGCACGAAGTGCGAAGGCGCGGGCGAGGTCGAGGTCACGCGGTCGGTGAAGGTGAACATCCCGGCGGGCATCGACGACGGACAGAGCGTCCGCGTCCCGAACCAGGGGCAGCCCGGTCGGCGGGGCGGTCCCGCAGGGCACCTCTACGTCGGCGTCGAGGTCGAGGCCGAGCCTGGCTTCGCGCGGGACGGACTCGATCTCGTTCACGAGCTGCCGCTCTCGTTCACGCAGGCCGCGCTCGGCACCACGAAGAAGGTCACGACGCCGGCCGGCGACGAAGTCGATGTCGAGGTGCCGGCGGGCGTGCAGCCCGGCGATCAGGTGGCGGTCTCCGGCTTCGGCGCGCCGCGCCTCGATGGTCGGGGCAAGGGCCGGCTCGTCTGCCTCGTCACCATCTCGGTGCCCAAGCAGCTCTCGGCAAAGGCCAAGCGGTTGCTGATCGAGCTCGAGGAGACCTTCCAGAAGGGTTGAGGCGCCCCACGAGGGCCGGCCCGTGCGATAGTGCCGGCGCATGAGCGAGCCCTCCGAGAGCGCGTCGATCGGGCCCCTCGATGGGCACCTCTTCGGTCCTGGTCAGCCCTGCTTCGGCTGCGGCCCCGATCATCCGTGGGGGTTTCGCCTCGTCTTCGAGCGCGAGGGTGACGAGATCGTCACCCGCTTCACGCCGCACGACCGCTACCAGGGCCCGCCCGGAATCATGCACGGCGGCCTCGTCTCCACGCTCGCCGACGAGATCGCCGCGTGGGCGGTCATCGGCCTCGGGGGCAAGTTCGGCTTCACCGCGTCCTTCGACGCGAAGCTCCTCCGCGCCGTCCGCATCGGCGTTGCCCTCGAGGGCCGCGGGCGCATCCTCGAGGATCGCAGGCGCCTCGTCGACGTCGAGGCGCGCATCCTGCAGGAAGGCGCGCTCGCGTTCAGCGGCCGCTTTCGCTTCGTGATCCTCGACAAGGGCGGCGCCGAGCGGATGCTCGGCGGCCCCATTCCTCAGGCCTGGGAGAGGTTCTGCCGATGACGACGGTCGATCTGAGGAGCGACACCGTGACCCGGCCTACGCCGGCGATGCGCCGCGCGATGGCCGAGGCGGAGGTCGGCGACGACGTGTGGCGCGAGGACCCGACCGCGCGCGCGCTCGAGGAGCAAGCCGCCGCGGTGCTGGGCATGGAGGCTGCGCTCTTCGTGCCGAGCGGCACGATGGCCAACCAGATCGCGGTGATGCTGCACACCCGGCCCGGCGACGAGATCGTGGTCGCGCGCGACGCGCACATCCGGCTCTACGAGACCGGCGGCGCGGCCGCGCTCGCCGGTGTGCACCTCACGGAGGTCGGTCGCGGGGGTACCTATGGTCCCGCCGACGTCGACGCCGTGCTGCACCCGCACGGCGACAGCCACGCGCCGCGCACCCGCGCACTCGCCCTCGAGAACACCCACAACCGCGCCGGGGGGCGCTGCTGGTCGCTCGAGGCGCTCGACGCGATCACGGCCCACGCAGAGCGGCGCGGGCTCGCGGTCCACGTCGATGGCGCGCGCCTCTGGAACGCCGCGGCCGCGCTCGGGGTGCCGGAGCATCGCCTCACCCGCGGGGCGGCCACGGTCTCGGCGTGTTTCTCGAAAGGTCTCGGCGCCCCCGCGGGGTCGGTGATCGCGGGCGCGCGTCCGCTCGTCGACGAGGCGCTGCGGCTGCGCAAGCGGCTCGGAGGAGGCATGCGGCAGGTGGGCGTGCTCTGCGCCGCTGCCCTGCATGCGCTCCGGCACCACCGCAGCGAGCTGCCGCGCGATCACCTCCGCGCCCGCGCGCTCGCCGAGGGCATCGCGGGCATCGAGGGGCTCTCCGCGGATCCCGCGTCGGTCGACACGAACATCGTGCTCTTCGAGGCGCCCGATCCCCCAGCGCTCGTCGCCGCGTGCCGCGCGGAGGGGCTGCTGCTCGCGCCCTTCGGCCCGGGCCGGGTACGGGCGGTCACCCACCGCGACGTCGACGATGCGGGGATCGCCCGGGCGCTCACGGTCTTGCGGTCCGTCGTCCGCTGAGCGCGGCGCGGCCGTGACGCCGACCCAGGGCCTCGAAACGACTCGGGGCGCCTGCAGCGCCCCGAACCTTCACAGCTCCTCGTCCTCGTCTTCGACGAAGTCGTCGACGTCCGTGTCGTCGTCGTCGTCGTCATCGTCGTCGTCGTCGTCGTCGTCGTCCTCCGCCTCTTCGTCCTCTTCCTCGCCCTCTTCGGCGCCGGCGTACTTGACGTCGATGCCGGCCTCGGCGAGGTGACCCTCGAGGAGCTCGAAGAGCTCGTCGACCTCATCGCCCGACCACTCGTCGAGCACCTCGCTGATGAAGTCGTTGAAATCGACGCTGTCGACGCGACGTTCGATCTCTTCGATCTGCTCGTCGCTGAAGGCCTCGATGATGTCCTCCCGGAGCGACTCGGTGTCGCCCTCGTCGATCGCGTCCTGCGCGGACGTCCGGATCTGCTTGATGGCCTTCTTATCGAGGAAAAGTTCCATGCGCCTCGGGTTGGAGCGGGCGGAATATAGAAAAGGCACCCTGCCTGTCAACACACGTTCTTTGCACGAGGTCCGGCGCGACCCCTCGGCTACGCTCGCGGCGGTGCGTCCCTTCGCCGTCAGCCTCGTCACCGCTGCGCTCTGCCTCGCGCCCCGAACGGCGCGGGCCGAAGGGCTCGAGGTGTACCCGGCCGACGAGCAGGATCCGAGCTTCGCGCTCGAGGTGCACGGCGCCGTCGTGCTGCCCTTCGAGCGCTCGGCGGTGTGCCCGACCGCGGGCGCATGCGTGCTCGGCACCGGGTTCGGAGCGGGCGGCTACTTCCTCGGGCGGCTCCCCATCGGACTCAGTCTGCTTGCCGGCTACGAGGTGTGGCTCCTCGATGGCGGGGGCGTCTACGAGGTCTCGGCGATCCACTCGCTGCGCGTCGGCCTCCGATGGATCCTCGAGCCGAGCGCGCGTGTGCAGCCTTACCTGCAGGGCACGCTCGGAGGCCTGCTGCTCACCGATCCCGCGCAGGCGAGCACCGCCGGCGGCCTCGTCACCCTCGGCGCGGGGCTCGAGGTCGAGCTCACCGAGTCGGTCGCGCTGAACTTCTGCGGCGCGCTCGATCTGTTCTCGTTGGCCGCGTTCTCGACCCGGGACGGTCTCACCCGCGCGCGGGACTTCGGGGTCAACGTGGGCCTCGAGGTCCAGGCGGGCGTGGTGATCCAGCTCGGCGCCAGCGGTGCGCGCTGAGCGAATGCGCGCTTGACGGCGTCCGCCTCCCTGGGTTCCACTGCCGCTCGCATGAACTGCAAGAACTGTGGGGCACCCAACCCTGCAGGAAGCCTCTACTGTCAGGACTGCGGGCATCGCCTCGGGGATTGGGCTCCGCCCGAGCGGCCTGGGGTCATGCCGACGCCTCCGACCGGGCTCGCGCGCCAAGCCGCGCCCGCCGTGGCCGCGCCCGCTGTGGCCGCGCCCGCTGTGGCCGCGCCCGCTGTGGCCGCGCCCGCTGTGGCCGCGCCCGTACCGTGTCCGCGCTGTGCGACGCCGAACCCGGCCCACATGCGCTTCTGCATCAACTGCGGGTTTCAGGTGCAGGCACCGCCTGCGGTCGCTGCGCCGCCGAACGCCCCAGCGGCCGCGCCGCCGATCGCAGCGCCGGCTCGCCCCGCCGAGCCTCCGACCCCGCCTGTCTGCTGGCGATGCCGTGCGGTCGGCTACACCGACGCCGACTTCTGCAAGTTCTGCGGCGCGCGCTACGCCGATGGGGCCGCAGCGGCGCCCGCCGTGGCAGCCGTCGAGCCCGCGCCTCGACGTCCCGAGCCGGTGCATGTGCCGCCGCCCTCCGCGCCGCTGCCGCGCGCCCCGGAGCCTGCACCGGTGCTCCAGCCGCCGCCCTCGATCGGCGGCGCGGTCGCGGCCTACGCGCACCAGCAGCCGGTTGCTGCCCGCCCGCCGCTCGCCGTCCTCGTGGCCATCCTCAAGGACGGCAGCGATGGTCGGGCGCACGCGGTCCACGACGAGACCTGCGACATCGGGCAGAAGGAGGGCGCCATCGTCCTGCCCGACGACCCGTACCTCTCGGCCCGTCATGCGCGTCTCGTGGTGCGTCCGGACGGTCTGCTCCTCCGCGACCTCGACAGCGTCAACGGCGTCTACGTGAGGCTCCGCGAGCCGGTCGAGCTCGCGGACGGCGACCAGCTCCTGCTCGGCCAGCAGGTGCTGCGCTTCGAGATCCTGCCCGAGATGGAGCTGCCCCTCGGTCCCGGCTCGCAGCGCGGCGTGCTCGTCTTCGGCACGCCTGAGGTGCCACGTATCGCGCGCCTCGTGCAGTACACGACCGAGGGCGTCGCGCGCGACGTGCACTACCTCTACCGCGACGAGACCGTGCTCGGACGCGAGCAGGGCGACATCGTCTGCACCGACGACCCCTTCATGTCCCGCCGGCATGCGGCCGTGACGATCGACCGGGCTGCCCGCCGCTTCACGCTGCGCGACCTCGGCTCCTCGAACGGCACCGCGTTCCGGATCCGCGGAGAGCGACTTCTGAAGCCCGGCGATCAATTTCGGGTAGGACGGCATCTCTTCCGGTACGATTCCGGAGCAAGCCCCGTGCGGCCCCTGGCATGACCCAATCGAAGAACGACAAGACGGCCAAGGGTGGCAAGGGTGCATCGTCGCTCAACGACGCCGTCTTCGCGGCGCTCGCGCAGGTCGAGGAGCGCGCCAAGAGCGAGCCCCCGACCAAGGCTGCGTCGAAGGGCGCCGGCGCCGAGAGCGCTGCGTCGGCTGCGACGGGGCCGGCTGCGACGGGGCCGGCTGCGACGGGGCCGGCTGCGACGGGGCCGGCTGCGACGGGGCCGGCTGCGACGGGGCCGGCTGCGACGGGGCCGGCTGCGACGGGGCCGGCTGCGACGGGGCCGGCTGCGACGGGGCCGGCTGCGACGGGGCCGGCTGCGACGGGGCCGGCTGCGACGGGGCCGGCTGCGTCCGAGGTCCGCGAAGCGCCTCTTCCGGCGGTGGCCGAGCCGGCCGGCGAGGCGCCTCCGGCCGACGATCCCTCCGCGACGTCGCCGAGGAACTCGGTGATTCCGCTCGCGGCCCGCGTCGTCGCGGACAGCGAGGCACCGCCCGCACCGCCCGCGGACGCGCTGCCTGCCGCAGAGGCCAGCGACCCAGCGCCGACGGCGAGCGCCGAGTCGGCCGTGACCGCCGAGCCCCGCGCGGCCGCCGCATCCCGCGGCCCTGCCCCCGAGGGGCTGACGGCCCGCTACTTCGGTCGCACCGACGTCGGTCTCGTGCGCGAGCACAACGAGGACAACTTCCTCGTGGTCGATCTCTCTGCCAAGCGCCGCGGCATCGACGACGCGACCATCGACGCACGGCTCGGCAAGAACGGCTGCATCTTTGCCGTCTGCGACGGCATGGGCGGCGCTGCGGCGGGCGAGGTCGCCTCGCAGATGGCCGTCGACACGATCTTCGAGGTGATGGACGAAGGCGGCACGCCGCGTGACCGCGACGAGTTCGCGCGCCGCCTCGTGCGTGCGGTCGAGGAGGCAGGCTCCCGCATCTTCGCTGCGGCGAAGATGGATCGTACCCGGCGCGGTATGGGGACGACCGCGACGGTGGCCGGACTCGTCGACTCCACGCTCTTCGTCGGGCAGGTCGGCGACAGCCGCGCCTACGTCCTGCGCGGAGACCGCATCGCGCTGATCACCAAGGACCAGTCCCTCGTGAACCAGCTCATCGAGGCTGGCCAGCTGACCGAGGAAGAGGCCGAGGCCTTCGAGCACTCCAACATCATCCTGCAGGCGCTCGGGACGACCGAGGAGGTGACGGTCGACCTGACCTTCCTCGAGCTGCGGCGCGGGGATCGCCTGCTCCTCTGCTCCGACGGCCTCTCGGGGCTCGTCCACGCCGAGATGATGAAGGAGGTCCTCACCGGGGCGGAGCACCTGCCCGACGCCGCCGAGCGCCTGATCGCGATGGCGAACGCGGGCGGTGGACACGACAACATCACCGTCGTGCTCGTCGAGTTCGACGGCGCCGAGCTGAAGGAGCCGAACCCCGACGCGCGCGCCGCCTACCAGCAGTACCCGCTTCCTCCCGCGCCTGCCGACGAGCCGAAGGTGCCTTCGCGGGCCCCGCAGATGAAGGCGGGGGGCGCCAAGCCCGGTGCGGACGTGAAGAAGGGGAACCCGTCCATCGCGCCGAAGGCCGCCTCCGCCGTCGGTGACGACCCCGAGAACGGCGGAAGCCCGCTCGTGTGGCTCGGCGCGACGGTGCTGATCATCCTCGTCCTCGTCGCGATCGCGTGGGCGATCTCGGGCAGCGGATCGGCCCCTCCCGAGGCGCCGGTCGGAGTGCGGGATCCCGGCGCGCTGCCCGCGGAGGGAGCGCCAGCGCCTGCCTCGCTCGCCTGCGTGCCCCCCGGGGATCCGCGCTCGTCCGCTTCGGGCTGAGCGATGATCAAGGTTCGGCAGACCTTCGGCGCGCACGCGGGGCGGAGCCGCGAATTCCATCAGGACGTCATCCGCTTCGGGCGGCAGCCGTCCAACGACATTGCCTTCGATCCCCACGCCGATCTCGACGCGTCGGGCAACCACGCCGAGGTCCGGCGCGAGGCGGGGCAGTGGATCCTGGTCGACCTCGGCAGCCGCAACGGCACGATCGTCGGGGGCCGGCCCATCCAGCGCCATGTTCTCTCGAGCGGCGACGAGGTCGAGTTCGGGACCGGCGGACCTCGGGTGCGTATCGAGATCGACGAGCCACCGCGCCGCGGGGCGCCGACCGCACCGCCGACCCCGCTCGACCTCGGCGCGGCGCCGAGCGGCGCGACCGTCGAGGAGCCTCCGCGGCCCTCACCTCCGATGCTCGCGCCGGCCCCACAGCTGACGCCACCCCATGGCTCGGCGTCCCCGCTCGCTCCGGTGCAGCGCGCGCGCGAGGCCGCCGTCGTGCCTTCCGCGGGCGCCCCGCTTCCGGTCGATCCCGATGACCTCGCCCGCGCCGTCGACCTCCGCCTGCGGCCGCTGCTCTACGGCGTCGTCGGCCTCGGGGTGGTGCTGTGCGGGGTGATCTGCATCCTCGGCGCCGTGGTGCTGTACCTGCTCGCTCGGGGCTGAGCCGCGCTCAGCCCCGCAGCGCCTCGCGCAGGCGTCGGCCCGCCTCATCCGGGCCTGCGACCGACCCCGTCTCGCCGAACGCTCCCGGGGTCTCGCGGATGCGGAACGCGTAGGTGCGTGGTCCGGCGACGCCGAGGGTCTCGCCGCTGATGTCCGCGGCCGCCGCCGACGCGAGGTACGCGAGGGTCGCGGCGACGTGCGCGGGGCCGAGCGAGCCCTCGGCCACCGACCTGTAGAGCGGCAGGTGCTCGGTGAGCCGGGTGCGCGCGCTCGGAACGACGGTGTTCACGCGGACGTTGTGCCGCCGCAGCTCGAGCGCCGCCGAGCGCGCGAGCGCGATCGTCGCCGCGTGCCCGGCCGCCTCGGCGGCGTGTCCCTTCATCCCGAAGAAGGCCGAGGCCCCGGTCACGAAGACGAACGCGCCGTCCTTCTGCTCGATCATCCTCGGCGCAGCCGCCCGCAGGAGGGCGAACGCGGCGCGCGCCGACACCCCGAGGGCCCGGTCGACGAGCGCGGCCTCGGTGCGGCTCGCGGGGCGCTCGGTGAACGAGCCGGCGCAGGCCACGACCGCGTCGATCCGGCCGAAGCGCTCGAGCGTGCGCTCGATCAGCACCTCGCACGCGCCCTCGACCGCGAGATCCCGGCAGTCCGCGAGCACCTCGGCCGCGCGCCCGCCGAGGGAGCGCGCGACCCCCTCGATCGCCGCGGGATCGAGCCCTGCGCCCTCGGGATCGCCGCCGCTGTCCGAGAGCGCGAGGCGCGCGCCGCCTGCGGCACAGAGCCGTGCGGTCTCGAGCCCGATGCCCCGTGCGGCCCCGGTGATGACGACGACGCGGCCGCGGAGCGCGTCTTCTTTGCTCCCGGCCGTCATCGCGTCAGCGGCGAGCGCAGGAGCACGAAGCCCTGCCCGGAGCTGAGGCGATCGTTGCTTCCGCCGCCCACGATCGACCAGTTCATCAGGTTCGTGGTGTCGCCCCGCGTCGTGTCGGCGATCACGTCGGTGCTGCCGAACGGAGCGCAGGTCCCCGCGCCAGGCATCTCGCCCGGGCCGCACGCTCGGAGCCGTTCGGTCACGTGGAAGAGTCCGAAGAAGTGCCCGCTCTCGTGGGCCGCGACGTGCCCCGCCGCCGCGCCGGTCCCGATGTAGGCCGGATCGTAGGAGACCACCACGCCGCTGTTGTTCGTCCCGTAGAGCGCGCTCGCGCCGGGGATCCCTCCAGCGATCCCGAGCGTGTTGAAGCCATCGCCTCCCGCCGCGATCCCGCGGACCAGGAAGAGCGGCAACACCCGGCCCGAGAGGCCGTCGGAGCGGCGGAACAACGTGGCGAGCTCGCTCGTCGGACCGCTCGTGCTGTCGATCACCGCGAGGGTCGAGTCGGTGACTTCGCGGTAGGTCACCGTCCCGAGGGTCACGCCGACCTGCGACAGGACCTCGCCCATGCGCGACAGGATCGCCTGCACGCGGCTGCTGCCCGGTGCCGCTGCCGCCGAGACACCGATCCCGACCAGATGCACGGCGACGTCGAGCGATCCGCTCGGCACCGAGCGTGCCGCAGCGCGCTTCACGAGGGCGCTGATCCGCACCTCCGCGGAGCGTCCGTCGGCAGGGTCGCCGAATGCGATCACGCCGTACGGATAGCGGCCCACCTGGAACGCGAAGCGGTCCTCCGTCGTGTTCGGGATGAACATCGTGATCGCCTCGGTGCCGTCGCCCGGGTACCAGCGGATCGGCTGGTCGATCAGCGCGGAGAAGTCGCCGAGGTCGTAGAGCTTGGTCCCGTCGGGCGCGAAGACGTCGTAGAACGAGAGGTCGAGGACGTCCCCAGCGATCCGCTCCGCACGAAGGGTGAGGCTCACCGCGTCGGCCGGGACACCCACCTCGAGGCCCACCGTGCCGCTGCCGCCCGCGATGGTGCGGGTGCCGAGGTCGATCTCGAGGATGTCCACCGCGCCCGTCCGCGCCGGGTACCCGCACCCCATGAATACACCGCTCGTCCACGAGAGGCTCACGCACTGCTCGCCGAAGGTGCAGTCGGCCGCGTCGTCGCACGCCTCCGAGCAGAGGCCGCCTGCGCACACCCCGCTGGCGCACTGGGTGTCGGAGCCGCAGGGCGCCGAGCCCGGCAGACCGTCCGGGTCGAAGGGCACGCAGAGCGTCGCCTGGGATCCACCGCGGATCACCGGCGCGCAGGCGGACACGAACGTGACGGCGTCGAAGCAGCTCGTCGCGTCGGTGCAGGCCCGCGTGCAGATGCCGCCGCGCTCGGGAGGCAGACAGATCCCGCTCGCGCACGCGGCGTCGCTCGCGCAGGGCGCTCCGTCGGGGGTCATCCCGCCGCCGTCCGGCATCCCCGCGTCCAGCTCCGGCTCGATGCACACGCCGCCGGCGCAGGTGCGGCCGGGCCCGCAGTCCTCGGGCGCCACGCACTCCGGTCCGGCGCAGCGTCCGTCCGTGCAGCGCGCATCGCCGCCGCAGTCGACGTCGAGGGCGCAGGCCGGTCGGCATCCGCCGCGCCAGCACTGGTAGCCCTCGCGGCAGCTCTCCGCTCCCGCGCATTCCGCGAGGCAGAGACCACCGCCGACCAAGGGATCGCAGACGCCGCCGGGACCGCAGGCGACGCCGCCCCCGCAGGCGCTCGTGCAGTAGCCCTCCGGGAACGCCGTGATGCAGGAGAGCCCGCCGGTGCAGGCGGTCGTCGGGCTGCACGGTGTGCCGTAGTCGGCCGGCTCCGAGCTGCAGGCCATCAGCGTGACGAGGAGACAGAGCGGCCCGGGTCGAAAGCGCTTCGGGAACGACACCAATCGGAGTATACGCCAGGGCGCGCAGCGGATACGCTGCCGATCTTCCGCCATGTCGACCCTCGGCCGCCTGGGACCCTACGAGCTCGTCCGCAAGATCGCGGCGGGGGGCATGGCCGAGATCTTCCTCGCGCGGCACTGGGGCCCGGGCGGCTTCTTTCGCGACGTGGTGATCAAGCGGCTCTTTCGCCACCTCGCCGAGCACCCCAAGCAGCTTCGCATGTTCCAGGACGAGGCCCGCCTCCTCGCGGCGCTCTCGCACCCGAACATCCCGCAGGTGTACGAGGTCGGCAGCGCCGACGGGTACTGGTTCATCGCGATGGAGTACGTCGACGGACCGACGGTGGCCGACGCGGTCCAGCTCGGCGTACGCAACGGGATCCCGCTGCCTGTGCCGGTCGCCATCGGCGTGGTGATGCAGACCTGCGAAGCGCTGCACCACGCCCACGAGCGCACCGATCGGGCACGTCGACCCCTGCGCATCGTGCACCGCGACGTGACCCCTCAGAACGTCATGCTGACCCGCGACGGGGTCGCGAAGCTGATGGACTTCGGCATCGCGTCGACGGCCGCGCGCAAGGAGAGCGACGCGGGCGCGGTGCGCGGCACGTTCTCGTACATGGCCCCGGAGCAGATCCGCGCGCGGCCCCTCGACAAGCGCGCGGACGTATTCGCCCTCGGGGTGATCCTGTACGAGCTGAGCACCGGCACCCGGCTCTTTCGCGGCAGCGACGTGCAGGTGATGACCCAGGTCGTCGAGCAGGACGTCCCGCCCCCCTCGAGCCGGGTGGCGGACTACCCCGCGGACCTCGAGCAGATCGTGATGCATGCGCTGGCGCGCGATCGGAGCCGCCGCGTTCCGAGCACCGCCCACCTCGCGCAGCGGCTCGAGGAGCTCGCCCAGCGGAACGGTATCCTCGTCGGCCCGCGCGCGGTGGCGCGGTGGGTCGGGCAGGTGCTGCCGGCCGAGCGCCTCCGCGAGGAAGAGCTCGCGATGGTCGCGCCGCCGCCCGAGCTTCGGGGCGAGTCGTGGGACGTCTTCGCCTCGGGTGGCGTGGAGGAAAGTGCCGCGGAGGTGCTCCCGGAAGATCGGGAGGCGATCCTCGAGGAGCTGAACCTGCTCAGCCTGCCCCCCGATGCGCTCGAGGACGCGGTCGACGACCTTCCTGACGCGCTGCGCGATCTGCCGGCGGCCTACCGGGAGCTTCCGGCAGGCTTCGAGCCGCCGTCCGACGAGGGCTTGATCGACCTCGGCGCGAGCGTGGATGACCTGCTTGGGCTCGACGACTCGGCCCTCACGCTGCAGCCACCTGCCTCGGGGGCTTCGGCCGGACGGGAGCCGCTCGTGCTCGACGGGTTCGACGAAGGGGACGCGCTCGGGCCGGTCCTCTTGCTCGATGCGCCGAAGCGTCCGACGATGTCGCCGCCTTCGGGGAGCGCCTTCGTCGACGAGCTCGAGCGCAAGCTGATCGCCGAGGACGAATTGCTCGATGGCTTCGACGAGGGCGATGAGGGCAGGGGCGGCGCAGGCGGCTGAGATGGGCGGGTGGACGCACCAGGCGGCCCGGGGGCTGCGCCTCGAGGTGCCGGCGCATGGGTGACGCTTCGGGAGACCGCGCGGTCGCGCTCGTCGCCGTGCGTGTCGGGGCGATGCTGGCCGAGGAGGAACCGCGCCTCGCCCGATTGGCCTTCGCGCGCGCGTGGCTCTGGGCCGGCGAGGTGGAGCGGGGCGCAGCGCTGGTGCACGAGGAGCTGGGCGAGGCCGAGCTCGCGGGCGACGCGCTCGTCGCGGCCGAGGGCCTCGCGCTCCTCGCCGGGGTCGATGCGGGGCGCGGGGAACTCACGCGCGCGCTCTCCAACTGGGACGAGGCCGCCACCCGCCTCGGCGCGCTCGGACGTCCCGGCAGCGCCGCGTCGGCGCTGCTCGATGCGGCCGACACGTTGCTCGATCGGGATGGCGCAGCGGACGTCTCGGCGGCGGCCTCGCGTCTGGCGGCGGCCCGGACCTTCGTGCGGGACGCGGGGATCGCCGCGCTCGAGCCGCGGCTGCGCCTGCTCCTGGCCCGCGCGCGCGGTGCGACCGGGGATCCGAGCGGCGCGCTCGCGGATCTCCGCTCCCTCGAGCCGGAACTGCGGCCCCATCGCTGGCTCGCGTGCCGCGCCGCGGCTGCGATCGCCGCCGTGCACCGCTTGCGGGGCGAGGATGCGCTCGCACGGCAGCACTTCGAGCGCGCGGCCGGGATGGTGGAGGAGATCGCGGCGCAGCTCCCGAGGGAGCACCGCGCCGCGTTCCTGGCCGAGCCCCGCTGCAGCTCGGTGCGCGAGCAAGCCACGCTCCGCGCCGATGCCCCGGGAAGGCCGGGCTCCGCGCTCGGCTCGGATCCGAGCCGCGATGGCCGCTGGATGCGGCTGCTCGAGATCACCAAGCGCCTGGCGAGCGAGCGCGACCTGCCGCGGCTGCTCGAGCGCATCTGCGACTCGGCCGTCGAACTCTCCGGCGCCGAGCGCGGCTTCGTGCTGCTGCTCGACGACGAGGGAAAGCTGGTGCCGCACGTCGTGCGGGACGCTGCGCGCCCCGAGGATCCCCACATCGCGTTCAGCCAGTCGATCGCCGAGGCCGTGCTGATCGACGGCGAGCCCATCGTCACCGTGGATGCACGCAGCGACGGGCGGCTCAGCGAGTACCTGAGCGTGCACCGGCTCATGCTGCAGTCGGTCGCGTGCGTTCCGATCCGCACCGATCGGGGTCACCTCGGCGTGCTGTACGTGGAGAATCGGGTGCGCCGCGGGCGGTTCGGCGAGAGCGACGTGGAGCTCTTGTTGCTCTTCGCCGATCAGGCCGCGATCGCGCTCGCGAACGCCCAGCTGCTCGACAAGATCCAGCAGAAGAACGAGGAGCTCGAGCGGCAGACCGAGGAACTGGCCCGCGCGCGGGCGGAGATCGAGCGGCTGCTCGTCGCGACCGCCGAGGAGCGCGATCAGGCCCGCGACGAGCTCGGGCGCATGAAGGAGTCGCTCTCGGCCCGCGTGCGGCAGGGGATCGTGGGCCGCAGCGAAGGGATGCGGCGGGTGCTCGCGGTGATCGAGCGGGTGCAGGCGGTCTCGATTCCGGTGGTGATCCACGGGGAGAGCGGCACCGGCAAGGAGCTCGTCGCGCGGGCGATCCACCACGGCGGCGTGCGGCAGAAGGGGCCCTTCGTCGCGCTGAACTGCGCCGCGATCCCCGAGACGCTGCTCGAGAGCGAGCTCTTCGGACACGAGAAGGGCGCCTTCACCGGGGCCGATCGCGCGCGCCACGGCGTCTTCGTGCAGGCGGACGGCGGCACGCTCTTCCTCGACGAGATCGGCGACATGCCGAGCAAGATGCAGGTCGAGCTCTTGCGGGTCCTCGCAGACGGGAAGGTGCGGCCCATCGGGAGCGAGCACGAGCGGCAGGTCGACGTGCGGGTCGTCGCCGCGAGCAACAAGTCGCTGCGGGATCTCGTCAAGCGTGGGCTCTTTCGCGAGGACCTCTTCTACCGCCTCGCCGTCGTCGAGCTCACGCTGCCGCCGCTGCGCGAGCGCGCGGGGGACGTGCCGCTCCTCGCCGAGCACCTGCTCTCGCAGATCGCCGAGCGCGCAGGGCACCCGAAGAAGCGCCTGTCGCCGCGCGCGCTCGCTCGGCTCGCGTCCGCGCCGATGCCGGGCAACGTGCGGCAGCTCGAGCACGTGCTCGTCAACGCGTGCGTGATGAGCGACGGCGACGTGATCGAGGCCAAGCACCTGCCCCTCGACGACGGGATGACCGCCGAGTCGCTCGTCGAGTTGCCGGAGGAGCCGGACGACGTGTCGGGGGGCGCGCCGGGCGAGCAGCCCGACCGCGCTCCGGCTGGCGCGATGGGGGCGGCCTTGCCTGCGAACGAGGAGGAGTGGAAGACCGAGGAGCGCCGGCGGATCCTCGCGGCCCTCGAGGCGGCGAGCTGGAACCGGCTGCGGGCCGCCGAGAGCCTGGGGATGCCGCGGCGCACGTTCTACCGGCGGCTCAAGGAGTACGGCATCCTCGCCTCGTGAGGCGGGGCCTCGCCGTTTTCTTGGGGCGCGCCGCGGCCGGGGGCAGGCTCGCCCGGATGCGTGCGCTGCTCCTCACCGCCGTCCTCTTCATCGCCTCGCCGGCGCGCGCTCAGGGCTGCGAGCACGACGACGCCCTGTCCCGCGCCGCGAGCGAGCTCCTGCTGGCCGGAGGGGGCTGGACGAGCCGCGAGGTGATCGACGCCGCGCACGCGGCCGGCTCGGACGCGCCCACGGTGCACGCGCTGTTTCGCGCCGACGGAGATGCGTCCGAGTGGCTCGCGCGCCTCGGGAGCGAGGTCCGCTGCGGGCGCGCGGAGAGCGAGCGCGGCACGCTGTGGCTCGCGGCGCCCTCGCTCGGCCACCTGGAGGTCGTCTCCGAAGATCCGCTGCGCGTACGCGCGAGCTTCGCCGTCGGGACCGGGGCGGCGACGCTCTTCGTGCTCGACGCGCGCGGCGAGACCGCGGCCTTCGAGGTGCCGGGCTCGCCCACCGAGCTCGACCTCGGCCGGGACCTCGCGCTGCCGGCCACGCTGCAGCTCGTCGCGGCGCACGCGGATGGCCCGCGGCCGGTCGCCGAGCGGACGCTCGGAGGGGTGCGCGCGGCGAGCGGCCTCGCGGAGGGAGAGCCGGTGCTCGGCGCCATCGAGTCGCTCCGGCGCGGCGTCGAGTCGCTCCCGCTCCGGACGAGCCGCCTCCTCGCGCACATCGCCGACGCCCACGCCGAGGCGGTCTGCCGCAGCGGCCGGGTCGCCCACGAGCTCGAGGCCGGCGACGCCGAGGAGCGCCTCGAGGCGGCTGGGGTGCGGGCCCGGCACGTCGGTGAGGTCGTCGCGCGCGGCCGCGATCGCGGCGCCGCGTGGCAGGCCCTCACCACGAGCCCCTCGCACCACGGCGCGCTCACGGACGCACGCTTCACCGACGTGGGCATCGGCGAGGCGACCGACGACGAAGGTCGCAGCTGCCTCGTCGTGGTGCTCGCGGCCTGGCCGCGTCGCTTCCGCTAGCGGCCTCCGCGCGGGCGCGCCGCGAGGTACTGCTGCGGCCAGCCGACCTCGGCCGCGAAGCCCTGGGCCGCGGCGGCGTGCAGGGTGAAGTAGGGGTCGAAGAGGTGGGGGCGGGCGAGCGCGCAGAGATCGGCGCGGCCGGTCACCACGATGGTGTTCACCTGATCGAAGTCCTGGATGTTGCCGACCGCGATGGTGGCGATGCCCACCTCGTTCCGGATCCGATCGGAGAACGGGGTCTGGTACATCCGGCCGTAGACCGGCTTGCAGCGCGGCGAGGTCTGGCCGGTCGAGACGTCGATGAAGTCGCAGCCGCGCGCCTTCAGCGCCTGCGCGAGGATCACCGCGTCGTCGTCGGTGAAGGCGCCGTCGACCCAGTCGGTCGCCGAGACGCGGACGCCGAGCGGCTTCTCTCCGGGCCACGCGGCCCGCACCGCGTCGAAGACCTCGAGGGGAAAGCGCATGCGGTTCTCGAGGGAGCCGCCGTACGCGTCGGTGCGCTCGTTGGCGAGCGGCGTGAGGAACGAGCTGAGCAGGTAGCCGTGCGCCATGTGCAGCTCGAGCAGATCGAAGCCGGCGGCGAGCGCTCGCTCGGTGGAGCGCACGTAGGCCTGCACCAGCGCGTCCATGTCGGCGCGGCCCATCTCGCGCGGGGCGGGGAAGCCCTTCGCCGCGTCGTAGGGCAGCGGCGAGGGTCCGAGCGTCGTCCAGGCTTCCGCGCCGGTGAGCGGCGGCTCGCCCCTCCACGGCAGATCGGTCGAGCCCTTGCGGCCCGCGTGGCCGAGCTGGATCCCGATCGCGGAGCGGCTGTGCGCGTGGACGAAGTCGACGACCCGCTTCCAGCCGGCGACGTGCGCGTCGGAGTAGAGCCCGGTGCAGCCCGGAGTGATGCGCCCCTCGGCGGTCACGTCGGTCATCTCCGCCATGACGAGGCCGGCGCCGCCGACCGCGCGGCTGCCGAGGTGGACGAGGTGCCAGTCGTTCGGCATCCCGTCCTCGGCCGAGTACTGGCACATCGGCGAGACGACGACGCGGTTCGGCAGGGTGAGGCCGCGAAGTGTGAACGGCGTGAACATCGGCGGCGCGCTCGGGGCGGCCTCCGCACGTTCGGCGAAGTGGCGATCGGCGGCATCGACGAGGCCCGGATCGCGCACCTTCAGGTTCGCGTGGGTGATGCGCTTGCTGCGGGTGAGCAGCGAGAGCGCGAGCCGCTCGGCGTCCCGATCGTGCTCCCAGAAGGCGCGGTAGTAGCGGTCGGCGTTCTCGAACCACTCGAGGCTCTGCTGCGCGGCGGTCTGGATGCGGCCGACGATGGGCTTGCGCGCCTCCTCGTAGCGCGCGAGCGCGTCGCGCAGCTCGCCGCCCTTCTTCAGCTCGTCCGCGAGGGCGATGGCGTCCTCGAGCGCGAGCTTCGTGCCGGAGCCGATCGAGAAGTGCGCGGTGTGCGCGGCGTCGCCGAGGATGACGACGTTCTCGTGCCACCAGCGCTCGTTCTTCACCGTGGTGAACTGGATCCAGCTCGAGCGGTTGGGCAGGCATGGGTGGCCCTCGAGCTCCTTGGCGAAGACGCGCTCGCAGTACGCGACGCTCTCGGCTTCGCTCGCGCGATCGAGACCGGCGCGGAGGTAGGTGGCCTCGTCGGTCTCGACGATCATCGTCCCGTGCGTCGCGTCGAAGGGGTAGGCGTGGATCTGGAAGAGACCGTGCTCGTTCTTGCGGAACGCGAAGGTGAAGGTGTCCCAGCGGCGGGTCGTGCCGAGCCAGATGTAGCGGCACTTGCGCACGTCGAGCGAGGGACGGAACGTCGACTCGAAGCGCTTGCGCACGAGGCTGCGCAGGCCGTCCGAGCCGATGAAGAGGTCGCATCCGGCGCGGAAGGCGTCGACGTCGACGAGCTCCTTCTGGAAGATGACCTCGACGCCGAGCTCACGGCAGCGGTCCTGCAGGATCTGGAGCAGGCGCTTTCTGGCGATGCCCGAGAAGCCGTGGCCGGTGGAGCGGACGTGGGCGTCCTCGACGAAGATGTCGATGTCGGTCCAGTGGCAGAACTCGCCCGCGATGCGCGCGTGGGTCGTCGCGTCCGCCTCGAGGATGTTCCCCATCGTCTCGTCGCTGAAGACGACGCCCCAACCGAAGGTGTCGTCGGGCGCGTTGCGCTCGACCACGACGATCTGGTGCGAGGGGTCGTGCTTCTTGAGCAGGATGGCGAAATAGAGGCCCGCAGGGCCGCCGCCGAGGATGTGGACGCGCATCGCGGGGATGCTGCCAAGCGGTCCTTGCGGCGGCCCGGAGATCCCTCACCCCGCCCGCGCCGCGTCGTCGCCGCTCGGGCCCGCGCGGGGCCGCCTGCTAGATTGCCCCCATGACCGATCGCTACCGCGCTCCGTTCGGCCCCTCGGGCTCGGCGCCCATCGATCCCCAGCTCGCGCAGCGGCTGCTGTCCGTCGCGCTCGCGCGGGGCGGCGAGTACGCCGACCTTTTCTTCGAGTACGAGGTCGGCGGCAGCTGGGCCTACGAGGACGGCATCCTGAAGTCCGCCGGCCGCGGCGTCGGGATGGGGCTCGGCGTGCGGGTGCGGAAGGGGGACGCGACCGGCTACGCCTACACCGAGGATCTCGAGCCCGACGCGATGGAGCACGCGGCGAAGGTCGCCGGGCAGATCGCCTCGAGCGGGCGCACCCTCGAGCCGGTCGCCCTCGCGCGCCGCACGCTGCCCTCGCGCTACGAGGTGAAGGAGCGCTCCCTCGACGTCGCGGGCCCGGCCAAGCGCGATCTCCTGCGCCGCGCCGACGAGGCGGCGCGCAAGCTCGACCCGCGCATCACCCGCGTCGAGGCCTCGCTCTCCGAGCACCACCGCGAGATCCTGCTCGCGACCTCGGACGGCGTGCTCGCCTACGACGTGCAGCCGCTCATCCGCTTCGGCCTCCGCGCCATCGCCGAGTCCAGCGGCAAGCGGCAGGCGGGCAGCTCGGGCGGCGGCGGCCGCGTCGGGCTCGAGTACTTCGACGGAAAGAGCCCCGAGTGGCACGCCGGCGAGGCGGTGCGGCAGGCGCTCGTCATGCTCGATGCGCGCGAGGCGCCGGCGGGCGAGATGGAGGTCGTGCTCGCCCCGGGCGACAGCGGGATCCTCCTCCACGAGGCGGTCGGCCACGGCCTCGAGGCCGACTTCAACCGCAAGAAGACCTCGAACTACTCCGACCAGATCGGCCAGCGCGTCGCGAGCGAGCTCTGCACCGTGGTCGACGACGGGACGATCGCCGCCTCCCGCGGCACCATCGACGTCGACGACGAGGGCAACGTCCCCGGGCGCACCGTGCTCATCGAGCACGGGATCCTCCGCGGCTACATGCAGGACCGGCACTCGGCTGGCTTCTTCCACACCCCGGCGACCGGCAACGGGCGGCGCGAGAGCTTCAAGTCGCACCCCATGCCGCGCATGACGAACACGCTCCTGCTCGCGGGCCCGCACGACCCCGAGGAGATCCTGAAGAGCGTCCGGCGGGGCATCTACGCGAGCAAGTTCGGCGGCGGTCAGGTCGACATCTCCAACGGCGACTTCGTCTTCTCTCTGACCGAGAGCTACCTCGTCGAGGACGGCAAGATCACCGCGCCGCTCAAGGGCGTGAACCTGATCGGCAACGGCCCCGACGTGATGCGCAAGGTCGTCATGCTCGGCCGCGACATGGAGCTCTCGGACGGCATCTGGACCTGCGGCAAGGACGGGCAATCGGTGCCGGTCGGCGTGGCGTGTCCGACGATCAAGATCTCCGCCGTCACCGTCGGCGGAACGCAGGTGGGCTGAGCATGCACGACGCACGGAACCTGATCGACATCGGCCAGCGCATCGTCGAGGCCGCCCGGAGCGCCGGCGCGGACGTCGCCGAGGCGGTCGTCGGCGAAGGCTCGCACCTCTCCACGAAGGTGCGCCTCGGCGAGCCGGAGCTCGTCGAGGAGGCGGGCTCGCGCTCGGCCGGGCTGCGGGTCTTCGTCGGCCAGCAGGTCGCGGTCTCCTCGACCAGCGATCTGAGCGCCGCGGGCCTCGGCCGCCTCGTCGAGGACGCGCTCGAGCTCGCGCGGCTCTCGCAGCCCGACGCCTTCGCGGGGCCGCCCGATCCGGCGCTGCTGTCGAAGGCCTCCGAGCACGTGCCGCTCGACCTCTTCGACCCCGAGATCGAGCGCATCGACGGCGCCACCGCGCTGGCCCACGCGCTCCGCGGCGAGCGGGCCGCGCTCGACTTCGACCCGCGCATCAAGAACTCGGAGGGCGCCGAGTTCTCGCGCGCCTCGGGGGCGCGGGCGCTGGTGACGAGCGGCGGCTTCACCGGCCACACCGTCGGGACCTACGCCTCGCTCACCGTCTCGCCGGTCGTCGACGACGAGGGCGGCAAGAAGCGGAGCGGTCACCACTGGACCGCCAAGCGGCACCTGAAGGGCCTGCTCTCCGACGAGGCCGTCGGGCAGGAGGCGGCGCGTCGCACGCTCCGCAAGCTCGGGGCGCGCAAGGTCGAGACCCAGGAGTGTCCGGTGGTCTTCGATCCCGACGCCGCGCGCTCGATCCTCTCGCTGCTCGCCGGCTGTGTGATGGGCGGGGCGATCTGGCGGCGCTCGAGCTACCTCGTCGAGCGGCTCGGGCAGGCGGTCGCGAGCGAGCTCGTCACCGTGGTCGACGATCCGCTTTTGCCCGACGGCCCCGGCTCGCGGAGCTGGGACGGCGAGGGCCTGCTCTCGCGGCGCAACGTCGTCGTGGAGAAGGGCGTGCTGCAGACGTACCTGCTGGACTCGTACAGCGCGCGGAAGCTCTCGATGCAGAGCACCGCGAGCGCCTCGCGCGGCGGCTCGGGCGGCGTCTCGCCGGGCACGACGAACTTCGTGCTGCAGCCGGGCGCGACGAAGGCTGCCGACATCGTGAAGGGCACGCCGAAGGGCCTCTACGTCACCGACATGATGGGCTTCGGCTTCAACGCGGTGACCGGCGACTTCAGCCGCGGCGCCTCGGGCTTCTGGATCGAGAACGGCGAGCTCGCCTTCCCGGTCTCCGAGGTGACGATCTCGCTGAACCTCGACCAGCTCCTTCAGCGCATCGACGCGGTCGGCGACGACCTCGACCTGCGCACGTCGGTCGCGAGCCCGACCTTCCGCGTCTCCGCGATGACCCTCGCCGGCCGCTGAGCTCGCTGGCCGCGGGCAGCGCGGGCGGGCAGAGTGCTGGCGATGGAGCCCGTCCTTCTCTTTCAGCCGCCGGCCGCCTGGGGGGAGCCGAGCATGAGCCCCTTCGCCATCAAGCTGCAGTGCTATCTGCGCATCGCCGGGATCCCCTACGAGACCCGGCGGCCGAACCTGCTCAAGGCGCCGAAGGGCAAGGTCCCCTACGTCGCGCTCGACGGGAAGCTCATCGGCGACTCGCAGTGCATCATCGCGGCGCTCGTCGAGAAGTACGGAGACCGCGTCGATCACTGGCTCTGCCCCGAGCAGCGCGCCCTCGCGCAGGTCGCCCGCCACGCGCTCGAGGAGTGGGGGTACTTCCTCGGCCTGCACGGGCGGTGGGTCGACCCCGGCGGCTGGGAGGTGCTGCGGCCCGCGTTCGTGCGGGCGACCGGCGTGCCGGCCTTCCTCATGCCGCTCATCCGGCGTCGTGTGGTCGGCATGCTCCACGCGCAGGGCGCGGGTCGGCATGCGCCCGAGGAGATCCACCGCATGGGGATCGAGACGTGGAGTGCGCTCGCCACGCTGCTCGGCGAGAAGCCCTACTTCCTCGGCGAGCAGGTGAGCAGCATCGACGCGGTGCTCTTCGCGTTCACGACCGCCTACACGGTCTTTCCGCACGACTCGCCGCCGCGGCAGTTCGTGCTCGGCCGCAGCAATCTGATCGCGCACCGCGACCGCCTCCAGCAGCGGTATTTTTCCGCGGCGTCGTGAGGCGAGCTCAGCGGCAGCGCCAGGTGCCGCCGAGGGGGCCGAAGTCGGCCGCGCACTCGGCGTCGCTGCGACAGCCGAGGTAGGTGCAGACGCCCTCCTCGCAGGCGTAGTTGTCCTCGTCGACCGAGGCCGCCATGCCCGCGCAGTCGGCGGCACGCGTGCAGGCCTCGAGGCAGGAGGGCACCCCGCCCGCGAGGGGCGCGCAGCGGTAGCTCCCGCCCGTGCCGCCGAAGGTGTCCTGGCACTCGGCGTCGCCGAGGCAGCCGAGGTAGCGGCAGAGGCCCGCCTCGCACGCGTAGTTGTCGGCGCTGGTGACCGGCGCGCCGGTCGCGCAGTCGCTCGGCGCGGTGCAGGCCTCGGCGCATTGCCGCAGGCCCCCGGGCCCGTCCGCGCACCGCCACGTGCCGCCTCCGGCGCCGAGCGAGTCCTGGCACTCGGCGTCGCTGCGGCAGCCGAGGTAGCGGCAGGAGCCGGCGTCGCAGGACCAGTTGTCGGCGTCGACCGTGGGCGCGGCGCTCGCGCAATCCGCAGGGGCGGAGCAGGCCTCGGTGCACCGCGGCAGGGCGGTCATGCCCCCGTCGGCGCCGCCCGCGTCGCTCGCTCCACCATCGAGGCCCCCACCATCGAGGCCTCCGCCATCGAGGCCTCCGCCATCGAGGCCTCCGCCATCGAGCCGCACCGCGCCGTCCCGTGGATCGCGTTCGCCCGGACAGCCCACCAGCGCCGCGGCGAAGGCCATGGCCCACACCCCTCGCCAATCGCCCATGACCCGGTCGTGCTGCATCGTGCGCTCCCTGCGCCGCTTCGGCGCCGGCCCCGATGCTCTCGCAGCCCCGCGCGTGGCGCCAGCGCGACGTCTCGCCTCGGGCCACACTCCCTCATGCCCCGCCGCACCGAGGACGACGACGAACGGAACCTCGGCGCTGCCGCGCTCGGCGCGCTCGCCACCGGCAGCGTCCTCGGTGCCGCGCTCGGCGCGGGCGGGCTGCTCGGTGAGCGCCCTCCGCGCCCCTACGACCCGGCGCCCATCGGCTCCGACCCCTGGCTCGAGCGCGAGCTCCGAGCGGCCTTGAACCGCGCCGGCCTCGCGGCGAGCTTCGAGGTGAAGGACGCGATCGTCACCGTGCACGACGCCGAGACCGCGCCCCTCGCGGAGGCCTTCCGGAGCGTCGCCGGCACCAAGGCGATCCGCTGGCGCACGTGAGGCTCGCGGCACGTGGTAGCGTCGCGGCGATGCGCTGCTCCTCTCTCGTCTCCCGTTCTTGTCTCCTCGCTCTGCTCGCCCTCATCGCGCTCGGTTGCGGCAGCGGTCCGACCGCGAACGACGCTGGCCTCGACGCCGGGGATGGGCTCGTGCCCTGCGAGGAGCTCTGCGCGGCGAACGACGCGGCAGGGTGTTCGACCGGCACCTGCGCGGGCGCGTGCGCGGCGGTCCACGAGAACGCCGCGATGGGTGCGGCGTGCGTCGCCGAGCAGGCGGCGGTCGAGCGCTGCGCGCTCACGCAGTACCGCGACGGGGTCTGCGATCTCGCCGCGTGCGAGGCCGAGTCCGCCGCGCTGAGCACGTGCTGCGCCGAGACGATCGGCCGCGTGGTCTGCCTCGCGGTGCCCTGATCGGCCTCTGCTGGCGGGTCGTCGCGGCGCCGGCCCGAAGGCTGGTAGGCTGGGCGCCATGACGCGCGGACCCTTCGCCTCCATCGTCCTCATCCTCCTCGCCGCGGCGTGCGGCTCGAGCACCGGCCCGGGCGATGCCGCGGGAACGCTCGACGCGGAGCCGGTCTGCCGCACCGAGGCGCCGGTGTGCGTGCGCGGCACCGAGTGCGCGAGCCCTGGCTGTGTCGGCGACGAGATGTGGCAGTGCCCGCTCGGCTTCACGCCGCGCTCCGCGGGCTCGGTGACCTGCGCGCCGAGCTGCCCCGCCGACCTGGCCGCGGCCGAGGGGACGTCCTGCGACGAAGAGGGACGCTCCTGCGGGAGCTGCCCCGATCCGTGCACGTTCTGCAACACCCTGCGCTGCCAGGGCGGCCTGTGGACGCGGCTCGAGGCGCCGCCGCCGCCGGGGCCATGCGTCTCGTTCGCTTGCGGGGATCGGTTCTGCGATGCGGTGACGCAGTACTGCGCGCGGACGCTCAGCGACATCGCCGGAATGCCCGACAGCTACGCGTGCGTGCCGTACCCGCCCGGCTGCATGGCCTGCACCTGCCTGCCGACCTCGGCCTGCGAGGGCGATGCGGCCACCGGGATCACCGTCACGGGCGGCGGAGGCTGAGCGCGTTCTTCCGCGCTGACCGCGAAAATTCCCGCGCCGGTCCGCGTGGGTGTCGTATCTTGCGCGCCCATGCGCGCCGACCCGCTCCCCGAGCTCGACTACGAGGCCTTCGAAGCCGATCTGGCGGCGATCCGCGCCGAGGTGATGGCCTCGCTCGGGCCCGCCGACGTCGAGCATCTCCGCAAGCTCGAGCGGTGGGGGCGGATGAGCGAGGCCCTCGGGTACGGGACGGCGTGGATCGGCCCCAACCCGGTCTCCGCGCTCGCCATCGCGCTCGGCAGCACCGCCCGCTGGGCGATCGTCACGCACCACGTGAGCCACGGCGCGATGGACCGCATCCCCGGCGTGCCCGAGGAGTTCACCAGCCGCGGCTACGCGAAGGGCAAGCGGCGCCTGCTCGACTGGCTCGACTGGATCCACCCCGACGCGTGGCACTACGAGCACAACATCCTGCACCACTACCGCACCAACGAGGCGGCCGACCCGGACCTCGTCGAGCAGAACGTCGAGCGCCTCGAGGGCCTGCCCGAGTCGGTGCGCTGGGCCGCCGCGGCGTTCTTCGCCGCGACGTGGAAGTGGACCTACTACGCGCCGAACACCTGGCAGGTGCTGCGCCGCGCCGCGCGCGACAAGGCCGCCGGGGTGACCGTCGTGCCCGACCGCAGCGCGAACCCGGATCCGCTCCTTCAGGCCTTCGACCCGCGCACCGAGGAGGGCCGCAGCTTCTGGCGCGCGTGCCTCTTGCCCTACGCGCTGACCCGCTTCGTTGCGCTGCCCGCGCTCTACGCGCCGCTCGGGCCCTGGGCGGTCTTCAGCGTGTGGGCGAACTCGGTCGGCGCCGAGGTGATCTCGAACCTGCACTCGTTCGCGGTGATCACCCCGAACCACGCGGGCGACGACATGCACCGCTTCGAGCGCAAGCCCAGCGACCGCGCGGAGTTCTTCGTGCGGCAGGTGCTCTCGAGCGTGAACTTCGAGACCGGCGGCGACGTCCGGGACTTCCTCCACGGCTTTCTCAACTACCAGATCGAGCACCACCTCTGGCCCGACCTGCC
>Ga0209985_10001071_pt1 | contig 28080 bp, 23 predicted proteins | sample NOAtaG_FD_187305 | JGI IMG/M metagenome (GOLD analysis project Ga0209985, IMG submission 187305) | Freshwater lake microbial communities from Lake Erie, under a cyanobacterial bloom - NOAA_Erie_Diel6S_1000h metaG (SPAdes) (version 2) | ecosystem: Environmental > Aquatic > Freshwater > Lake ...
GCCGTCCATCTCCACGAGCATCTGGTTCAGCGTCTGCTCGCGCTCGTCGTTACCACCGCCCAGGCCCGCACCGCGATGGCGCCCGACGGCGTCAATTTCATCGACGAAGATGATGCAAGGTGCGCTTTTCTTAGCCTGTTCGAACATGTCGCGCACCCGGGCTGCGCCAACGCCCACGAACATCTCCACGAAGTCAGAGCCTGAGATGCTGAAAAACGGCACCTTGGCCTCACCAGCGATCGCCTTGGCCAAGAGCGTCTTGCCCGTGCCCGGAGGGCCTACCAGCAGCACGCCGCGCGGGATCCGCCCTCCCAGCTTCTGGAATTTCTGAGGGTCCTTCAGGAAGTCGACCAATTCCTTGACTTCCTCCTTGGCTTCGTCGCAACCAGCGACGTCGGCAAAGGTGGTGGAGTTGTTGGCCTCGTCCAGCATGCGCGCCTTGCTCTTGCCAAAGCTGAACGCGCCGCCCTTGCCGCCGCCTTGCATTTGTCGCATGAAGTAGATCCACACGCCAATCAACAGCAGCATGGGCCCCCAGCTGACGAGGATGCTCATGAGCAACGAGGGTTCTTCGCGCGGCTTGACGTCAAACTTGACGCCGCTGCTGATGAGGTCACCCACGAGGCCGCGGTCCAGGTACGTGGCGGTGGAACGCAGGCGCTTGTCGTCGCTGGTGATGGCGATGATCTCGGTGCCGCCACCGGGGTTTTCCTGGAGCGTGACGGACTTGATGCGCTTGGCACGGACCTCTTCGAGGAAGTCGGAGTAGCCGATCTGGTTGCCCTGCACCGCCCCCCGGTCAAACTGCTTGAAGACGGTGAAAAGCACCAGTGCGATCACCAACCAGACAGCGACCTTGGAGAACCATTGATTGTTCACCACAGCTCCTTTGTGAAAGACACGCGACTCCAGGCAGATGCCCGGCTCTCACGATGTCCTTGTACTTGGGGATGAGTTTAGTCCAGACAAGAGCAACACCCACGAGGACAGGGGTTCGATTCAGGCACCGCCCGCTACGCCCTTGGGGCCAATGCCCAGCAGGAAGGTCTCGGACGAACGGTCCCGTGAGGCCTTGGGCTTGACGGGCTTGACCACGCGAAAACTCTCCTTGAAGAGCTTCACCAGTTGGCTGTAACCGCTGCCATGGAAGGCCTTGCACACCAGCGCGCCCTGTGGCCTTTTCAAATGCCGCAATGAGAAGTCAACCGCCAGCTCCACCAGATGGGCCACCCTGGCGGCATCAGATGACTCGATGCCGGACAAGTTGGGCGCCATGTCCGACAGCACCACGTCCACCTCCCGGCCCGCCAGTTGGGCCTCTAGCGCCTGCATGACGGGCTCCTCACGAAAATCTCCCTGCAGGAAGATCACGCCCTCGATGGGTTCGAACTCGAGGACGTCCAGCGCGATGATGGCGCCGTCCAGTTCGCCGGCCGCAGCACCTGCGGGTGCGAACTTGCGGCGAACATACTGGCTCCAGGCTCCGGGGACCGCTCCCAAATCCACCACGACCTGCCCAGGCCGCAACAGGCCGTGAGTCTCGTCAATTTCCTTGAGTTTGTAGGCGGCGCGGGCTCGGTAGCCCTCGCGCTGCGCCATCTTCACGTACGGGTCGTTCAGGTGGTCGTGAAGCCACGCTTTGTTCAATCGCTTGCTTTTCATGTGGCGCGGATAATACGGTGATGCCTGCCATTCAGTTGTCCCCTGCCGAACGTCGCCGCCTGCGTGCCGATGCCCATCACCTCAATCCAGTCGTGCTCATCGGTGGCGAAGGCCTGACGGACGCCGTCAAGCGAGAGACCGATGCGGCCCTGTCCGCCCACGGGCTCATCAAGTTGCGCGTGTTCTCCGACGAAAGGGACACACGGGAGCAGATCCTGTCGACCCTGTGCGACGGCCTGGGTGCTGCTGCTGTGCAGCACATCGGCAAGTTGCTCGTGCTGTGGCGGCCGGTGCCGGAAAAGGCCAAGGAAACCCGCGAAGACCGCCAACCCGGGCCGCGCATCGTCAAGCTGGTGTCCTTCTCCAAGAGCGGCAACCACCGCGCCACCGTGAAGAAGGTGAAAGTGATGGGCAATGAGCGAGTGACGCCCGGTGGCTCCATCAAGCGCAAGGAAACACGTCAGGTCAGCGTGAAGAAGCGCTCGGCCGACTGAAGGCCCTGGAGGCGCTGGAGGCCGTAGAGCACGGCCCCGCTACAAGCGCCCGGCCGACGCTTGTCACTGATAGCGGACGGCAATGATCTCGTAGCTCTTGAGGCCGCCGGGTGCCCGAACCTCGGCCACCTCACCTTCGGACTTGCCAATCAGGGAGCGTGCGATGGGGCTGGAGATGGAGATCAGACCCAGCTTGAGATCGGCCTCGTCGTCACCCACGATCTGGTAGGTGACTGGCGCGCCTGTGGCTTCCTCCTCGAGGTCCACCGTAGCGCCAAACACCACACGACCGCCCGCATCCAGCGTAGCGGGGTCGATGATCTGGGCCGCGGCGAGCTTGCCCTCGATCTCCAGAATCCGCCCCTCGATGAAGCCCTGTTTGTCCTTGGCAGCGTCGTATTCGGCGTTTTCTGACAGGTCGCCCTGGGCCCGCGCCTCGGCAATGGCCTGGATGACGGCATGCCGCTCAACGGTCTTCAGGCGATGCAGCTCTTCTTTCAGCTTGTCTGCGCCGCGGCGGGTCAGGGGAATGGTGCTCATGGATCGGTCTGTGTTCATGGAAAGGAAAACCGCCGCAGGAGACCTCGCGGTCCGCTGCGGCGGCATCACCACGCCGAAGTGTAGATCAGCGTCAGTGCAGGCTGAGGTGCAATTCCTGCAGAGACTTCACGGCCAGATCGGCGCGATGCTTCAGGGCTTCGGTGGCGGCTTCGGAGCCCGCCATGGTGGTGTAGTACGTCACACGGTTGGCCAGGGCGGCGGTACGGATGTGGCGAGAGTCAGCAATCGCCGTGCGCGTCTCGTCAACGGTGGTGAAGACCAGCTGGATCTCTCCCGCCTTGATCATGTCGCCAATGTGTGGGCGGCCGTCCTTGACCTTGTTGACCGATTTGACGGGCACCCCTGCGGCAGCGATGGCCGCAGCGGTTCCCTTCGTGGCCACGATCTGAAAGCCCAAGGCGTGCAGATCTGTCGCCACCTGGACAGCCCGGGACTTGTCGGAGTCCTTGACCGTGAGCAACACAGCACCCTTGGCCGGGAGTCTTGAGCCCGCACCCAACTGACTCTTGAGCATCGCCTCACCGAAGCTCTGACCCGCACCCATCACCTCACCGGTGGAGCGCATCTCCGGCCCCAGCACCGGGTCCACACCCGGGAACTTGTTGAACGGGAACACCGCCTCCTTGATGCTGAAGTACGGCGGCACCACCTCGCCCTTGACGCCTTTTTGGTCGGCCAGCTTTTGCCCCGCCATGCAGCGCGCGGCGATCTTGGCCAGCGGCTGGCCCGTGGCCTTGCTGACGAACGGCACCGTGCGAGAGGCACGGGGGTTCACCTCGAGCACATAGACCACCGCATCAGAACCCTCGCCCTGGATGGCGAACTGCACGTTCATCAAACCCACGACCTTGAGAGCCCGCGCCATCAGCGCTGTCTGGCGACGCATCTCGTCCTGGAGCGCGGTGCTCAGCGTGTAGGGCGGCAAGGAGCAGGCGGAGTCGCCGCTGTGGATACCGGCGGCTTCCACATGCTCCATGATGCCGCCGATCATCACCTCGACGCCGTCGCCGATGCAGTCGACGTCGACCTCGATGGCATCGTTGAGGAAGCGATCCAGCAAAACGGGCGACTTCTCGCTCACGCGCACGGCCTCGCGCATGTAGCGCTCCAGGTCCTTGTCCCCGTGGACGATCTCCATGGCGCGCCCACCCAGCACGTAGCTTGGGCGCACCACCAGGGGGTAGCCAATCTCCCGGGCCAGCACCAGCGCCTGCTCTTCGGTGCGGGCCGTGCGATTTGGAGGCTGCTTCAGCCCCAGTTCGTGCAGCAGTTTCTGGAAGCGCTCGCGGTCCTCCGCAATGTCGATGCTGTCGGGCGTGGTGCCGATGATGGGTACACCGGCGCGCTCCAGGTCCAGCGCGAGCTTCAAGGGCGTCTGGCCGCCGTACTGGACGATGACCCCAACGGGCTTCTCGACAGCCACGATCTCCAGGACATCCTCCAGGGTCACCGGCTCGAAATACAAGCGGTCGCTGGTGTCGTAGTCCGTGGAGACAGTCTCCGGGTTGCAGTTGACCATGATGGTCTCGTAGCCATCCTCGCGCATGGCAAGCGCTGCATGCACGCAGCAATAGTCAAACTCGATACCCTGCCCGATGCGGTTGGGCCCGCCTCCGAGCACCATGATCTTCTTGCGCTGGCTGGGCTGAGCTTCGCACTCTTCCTCGTAGGTCGAGTACATGTAGGCCGTCTGGGTGGCGAACTCGGCAGCGCAGGTGTCTACCCGCTTGTACACAGGCCGCACACCCAGAGCGTGACGGTGCGCACGCACCGCGTGCTGGTGAGTGCCGGCAAGCACCGCCAGACGCCGGTCAGAGAACCCCATGCGCTTGAGGTGGCGCATCTCGGCGGCGCTGAGGCTCTCGATCGTGCGGGCACGTACCTGGGCCTCGGTGGCGACGATGCGCTCGATCTGGGCCAGGAACCACGGATCGATCGCCGTTTCGGCGTGCACCTCGTCAAGCGTCATCCCAATACGAAACGCATCGCCGACGAACAAGATGCGCTCCGGCCCGGGTTCACCGATCTCCTCGACGATCTCGTCGCGGTCGCTGCTGCGCTCCGTCAGGCCGTCGATGCCGGTCTCCAGGCCACGCAGGGCTTTCTGGAAGCTCTCCTGGAAGGTGCGCCCAATGGCCATCACCTCGCCCACCGACTTCATCTGCGTGGTCAGGTGCGGGTCTGCAGCCGGGAATTTTTCGAAGGCGAACCGAGGGATCTTGGTGACGACATAGTCGATGCTGGGCTCAAAGCTGGCCGGTGTGGCGCCACCCGTGATGTCGTTCTTGAGTTCGTCCAGCGTGTAGCCCACCGCCAGCTTGGCAGCCACCTTGGCGATCGGGAAGCCCGTGGCCTTGGAGGCCAAAGCAGATGAACGCGACACCCGCGGATTCATCTCGATGACGGTCATCCGGCCGTTGGCAGGATTGATCGAGAACTGCACGTTGGAGCCGCCCGTGTCCACGCCGATCTCGCGCAGGATGGCGATCGACGCATTGCGCAGGAGCTGGTACTCCTTGTCGGTGAGCGTCTGGGCCGGGGCCACCGTGATCGAGTCGCCCGTGTGGATGCCCATCGGGTCGAGGTTCTCGATGGAGCAGACGATGATGCAGTTGTCCGCACGGTCGCGGACCACCTCCATCTCGAACTCCTTCCATCCGATCAGGCTTTCTTCGATCAGCAGTTCGTTGGTGGGGGACAGATCCAGGCCGCGCTTGCAGATCTCCTCGAACTCCTCAGGGTTGTAGGCGATGCCGCCGCCCGTGCCGCCCAGCGTGAAGCTGGGTCTGATGACCATGGGAAAACCCGGACCGCCAATATCAGCCTGGATGCGGCGTTGCACCGCCCAGGCCTCTTCCAGCGAGTGCGCGATGCCACTCTTGGCAGAGTCCAGCCCAATGGACGTCATCGCGTCCTTGAACTTCAGCCGGTCCTCGGCCTTCTCGATGGCATGCTCGTTGGCGCCGATCATCTCCACGCCGTACTTGGCCAGCACGCCGTGGCGGTGCAGGTCGAGCGCACAGTTCAGTGCGGTCTGCCCACCCATGGTGGGCAACACGGCATCGGGGCGTTCCTTGGCGATGATGGCCTCGACCACCTGCCAGGTGATGGGTTCGATGTACGTGGCATCCGCCATGCCCGGGTCGGTCATGATCGTCGCCGGGTTGCTGTTGACGAGGATGACGCGGTAGCCCTCCTCGCGCAAGGCCTTGCAGGCCTGGGCGCCGGAGTAGTCGAACTCGCAGGCCTGGCCGATGACGATCGGGCCTGCGCCAATGATGAGAATGCTCTTGAGGTCGGTGCGCTTAGGCATGTGAACGCTCCTGGGAAGGCGCCGACATCAGGGCGATGAAGCGGTCGAAGAGGTAGGCGATGTCATGCGGGCCAGGCGAAGCCTCCGGGTGGCCCTGGAAACAGAAGGCAGGCTTGTCCGTGCGGGCCAAGCCCTGCAGCGTGCCGTCGAACAAACTGCGATGGGTGGCTCTGAGATGGCTGGGCAGGGTGGTCTCGTCCACCGCGAAGCCGTGGTTCTGGCTGGTGATGCACACGCGGCCGGAGTCCAGATCCTTCACCGGATGGTTGGCACCGTGGTGGCCGAACTTCATCTTGAAGGTGCTGGCGCCGGAGGCCAAGGCCATGATCTGATGGCCCAGGCAGATGCCAAAGGTCGGCAGACCGGCGTCGATCAGCGTCCTCGCAGCGTCGATGGCGTAATCGCAGGGCTGCGGGTCGCCCGGGCCGTTGCTGAGAAAAACACCATTGGGCTTGAGCGCCAGCACATCGGCGGCTGGGGTCTTGGCGGGCACCACCGTGACCCGGCAGCCCCGGCTGGCCAGCATGCGAAGGATGTTGAACTTGACACCGAAGTCGTAGGCCACCACATGGAATCGAGGGTCCACCACGTTGCCATACCCGGTGCCGAGCGACCATTCCGTCTGCGTCCACTCGTAGGACTGGCTTACCGTGACCTCCTGGGCCAGATCCTGACCTGCCATGTTCGGAGCAGAACGGGCCTGTGCCACTGCAGCGTCGAGGTCGGCTTGCGACACCTGATGCCCCACAGCAAAGGCGGCGATACAGCCGTTTTGTGCGCCCGTAGAGCGAAGATGCCTGGTGAGACGCCGTGTGTCGACGTCAGCGATCGCCACCGTGGACTGCTCCACCAGGTACTGCTGAAGTGTCTGTGTCTGGCGGAAGTTGGACGCCCTGATCGGCAGATCCCGGATCACCAGGCCGGCGGCGTGAACAGCGGCCGCCTCGACATCTTCCGGGTTGACCCCGTAGTTGCCAATGTGCGGGTAGGTCAAGGTAACGATCTGACGGCGGTAACTCGGGTCGGTCAGGATTTCCTGGTAGCCGGTCATCGCGGTGTTGAACACCACCTCGCCGACAGTCGATCCAAGGGAGCCTATCGATGTGCCCCGGAAGATGGTGCCGTCTGCAAGCGCGAGGACGGCGGGAGGCAATTCGGGCAGCAAGAAAAACTCCGGTTTGCGCACACCCAGCCGCACAAGCCGTTACAGACGGCAGAACATGCGTCGAGGGGGAAACCGAGGGCGAGTTTCGCTGGTGTGTGGCGGGTTGCAGGTAAACCTGTGGAGTATAGCTTTAGGCATCTCGAACGGCCGCTGAAAACCTGCTTGTGCAACCCTCGGCGGCCCCTCGTGCCTGCCGAACCCCAGCAACTCTGGTCGACCCGAACCGATGCCCTTACGGGCGAAGGGTTAACCAATGGCTCTGAGGAGACTGCCCTAAACTTCGCGCGCACTCGAGGGACCCCAAGGCGGAACAATTTCCGTTTTGGGTCCTGGGTGATCACAGAAACGTCCACAGGAGAAGTTGATGAACCCCCTTTCTTCACCCTTGTCTGAGTCAGGCATCGTCGTCTCGGCATCGCAGAGGAATGCTGTTCTGCGCAACACCTATGGTTTGCTGGCGGTGTCGCTGGTCCCCACCGTGCTGGGCGCATGGGTTGGGGTCAGCACGGGCGTGCTGAACGCCATGGGCGCAGGCTTGTCGACCATTCTGTTCCTGGCGGGTGCTTTCGGCTTCATGTTCGCCATCGAGAAGACCAAGAACTCCGCCAAGGGCGTGTACCTGCTGCTGGCGTTCACCTTCTTCATGGGCTTGATGATGTCCCGCCTGGTCGGTCAGGTGCTTGGGCTGCGTAACGGCGCCTCCCTCGTCATGACGGCCTTCGGCGGCACGGCGGCAGTGTTTTTTGCCATGGCTACCCTGGCCACGGTGATCAAGCGCGATCTCTCCGGGATGGGCAAGTTCCTGACCGTAGGCGCGGTGATCGTCTTTGTGGCCATGCTGGCCAACATCTTCCTGCAGTCCTCCGCGTTGATGCTGGCGCTGCTGGTACTGTGTCTGGGCATCTTCTCCGCCTTCATGCTGTATGACATCAAGCGGGTGATGGACGGCGGCGAGACCAACTACGTCTCCGCCACCCTGGCCATCTACCTGGACATCTACAACGTGTTCCAGAGCCTGCTGGCGCTGCTCGGCATCTTTGGCGGCGAGAAAGACTGAAGAAAGCTGCGGGGCCTTCAACCCCGCATGTACCGAACCGAGGGGCCTGCATGTGCAGGCCCCTCTTGCTTTCAGGTCGCTGGCGCAGCGTCCACGCGGTCGAACACCGCAATGCTTTCCACATGCGCGGTGTGCGGGAACATGTTGATGATCCCCGCATGCGTGCAGGCGTAGCCTGCTTGGTGCACCAACAGGCCGGCATCCCGCGCCAGACTGGCCGGGTTGCAACTGACATACACGATCCTGCGAGGAGGCACCCAGGACGCCGCATCCACGCCAGAGGCCTCAGTCTGCCCTTTGCCAGCAACCGCGTCAGCCAAGGCTTTGGCCAGGGCGAAAGCGCCCTCCCGGGGCGGGTCTACCAACCAGCACTCAGCAGCACCCTGCGCCATCAGCCCGGCGGCATCCAGTTCAAACAGGTTGCGGGCCTCGAAGCTCACCTTGTCGGCCAACTGGTTCAACCTGGCGTTGGCCATCGCGCGCTGCACCAGGGCCGCACTGCCCTCGATGCCATGCACCACGCGGGCCAGACGCGCCAGGGGCAAGGTGAAGTTGCCCAGGCCACAAAACCAGTCGATCACCCGCTCGGACGACAGAGGGGCCAGCAACCGGAGGGCACGCCCCACCATCACCCGGTTGATCTGCGGATTGACCTGCGTGAAGTCCGTCGGCTTGAAGGGCATGTCCACGTCGAACTCGGGCAGCCTGTAGGCCAGGACAGGCGATGCAGGCTCTGGATCGAGCAGATGCACCGTGTCAGGGCCTGCGGGCTGCAGCCACCACTGCACGCCGTGCGCTCTCGCAAACTCGCGAAGCCGCTCCTGGTCTGCTGAGGACAGCGGTTCAAGGTGGCGCAGCACCAGCGCCGTCACCTCGTCACCCACGGCCAGTTCGATCTGTGGCAACCGGTCGCGTTGGTCCATGGCGGCGATGAGGGCGCGCAACGGCATCAACATCTGGCTCACATGCGGGGGCAGCACGGGGCAAACGCCCATATCGGCCACGTAGCGCGACTTGCGCTCATGAAAGCCGATGAGCACCTGGCCCTTCTTGATGACGTGGCGCACCGACAGCCGGGCCCGGTACCGGTAGCCCCAGGCCGGCCCATGGATGGGCCTGAGCATCTGGCCGGGCTTGACCTTGCCCAGGTGCCAGAGGTTGTCTTCCAGCACCCGCTGCTTGACGGCCACCTGTGCATCAGGGTGCAGGTGCTGCACCTTGCAGCCGCCACAGGCACCGGCATGAAGGCCGAAGTGGGGGCATCCCGGCTTGACCCGCTGTGAGCTCTCCCGCAGCACACTGGTGAGCTGTGCCTGCTCCCACTGGTTCTTGCGGCGCACCACCTGCGCGGTGACCCGCTCAAACGGCAAGGCACCCTCGATGAAGACCACCTTGCCGTCCGCCCGGCGGGCCACGCCCTGCCCTTCAAGGTCCAGTGACTCGACATTCAGGGGGGCAGAGGTTTCTTGCATCAGCCGATTATCGAGCGCCTGCCCCCGAGGGCCGTGCGCAGACGGCGACACTGCTTGCCCCTTGCCACTGAAAAGTGCCCATCCAAAGACAAGGGCCGCCCGAAGGCGGCCCTTGAACAGAGGAACTCAAGCTGTCAGTGGCCGCGCGTCAAGCCAGGCCATGACCGCCGCAACCGGATCACTCCTTGGGCGGCTCGGAGTAGGCGGACACCACCTTCCAGCGTGCGTCCTGCAGCTGCGACAGGCGGAAGGCGCTGCTGCCCAGACGCTTTTGGGGACCGAAAGTCGCCGGGGCGCTGCCGAAGATGTCGGTAGGCACCGTCATGGTGTCCATGGCCTTGATGAAGCTGTCCGTGGTCAGGTTCGGACCGGCCTTCTGCATGGCGCGGACAAAGGTGTTGACGATGATGTATCCGTAGGCCGAGAAGACGGTGGGATCCTCGTTGAACTTGGTCTTGTACTTGTTGGCCCAGAAGCGCAGCGGCTGGGAGGCCTCGTCAAGATAGGGGTTCTGCACCGTCATCGTGGCGTACAAGCCGTCCATGGCCTTGCCGCCCAGCCTGTGGATCAGGTCGGTGTAGGCGGCGCTGGTCCCCAGGAAGGTCGGGTTGAAACCGGTCTTGCGACTCTCGCCGATGGTGCCGATGGTCTCGCGGATGATGGTGCCCAGAACCACCATGTCGCAGCCGGAGGACTTCATCTTCGCCACTTGGGAAGAGAAGTCCGTGGCACCGCGCTTGAAGGTGGTCTTCTCGGCAAAGGTCATGCCCATGGTCTTGAGGCCGGCCTCACCACCACGCATCACCTCCAGGCCGAACTCGTCGTCCTGATAGATCGTGCACACCTTCTTCGCGTTCTTTTCCTTGACCAGTTGAGGCAGCGCCCCGCGCACCTGGTCATAGTAAGTCGCCGCGAAGGAGTACTTCAGGCGGTGGAAGGGCTCGTACATCTCGCGTGCCGCCGTCACCGGGAAGAAGTTGATGACGTTCTTCTCGAACTGGATAGGCATCGCGGCCATGTTCTGCGCCGTGCCGATGTGCCCGAGCACCGCAAACACCTTGTCCTGGTTGACAAGCTTCTGCGCGGCCAGAGCAGCCTTGCGGGGGTCGTAGGCGGAATCCTCGACCACGATCTTGAGCTTGCGGCCGTTGACTCCACCCTGCTCGTTCACCTCGTCGACGGCCAAGAGCAGACCGTTTCGCACCTGCTTGCCGAAGCCGGCGATGGGGCCGGAAAGATCCTGGATCGAGCCGAGCAGCACTTCGCCCTTGCTCACGCCCTGCGAGGCTTGTGCCCAGGTCAGCGTGGAGGCTACGGCCAGTGCCAGGCCGGCGGCCATCCGGTGGGTGGACTTCATCAAAGGTCTCCTTGAATCGTTGCCGGGCGACGTGCCCGGTCAGACCTGCGAATGCTATCGCCGACAAGGGCCGTTGGACCCTCTCGAAAACGCTGAGCCTTGAGGGCATCGGGGGCATTCACCCCCTGAATGCATGGGGCAACTGACCTCAGCGGCCGGGCAGGAACCGCGCTGGGTCCACCGGGCGGCCCAAGCGGCGGATCTCGAAGTGCAGCTTCACACGATCGGCGTCGCTGGAACCCATTTCGGCGATCTTCTGACCGCGTCGCACAGCCTGGTCTTCCTTCACCAGCAAGGTCTGGTTGTGGGCGTAGGCCGTGAGGAAGGTGCTGTTGTGCTTGACGATGACCAGGTTGCCATAGCCGCGCAAGCCAGAACCGGCATAGACCACCCGGCCGTCTGCGGCCGCCAGCACCGCATCGCCGGCTTTGCCGCCGATCGACAAGCCCTTCACGCCACGAGCCTCATCAAAGGCGGCCACCACTGCGCCCGCGGCGGGCCAGGCCCAGTCCACGGACTCTTCACCGGGCCGCGCTGGCGCCGAAGCCACCGCACCCGCCGGAGCTTGGGTGGGTGCGGCGCCCGCTGCGGAACCCGCCGCCGGCCCGGAAGCTGCAGCAGCGGGCGTTGCCGCAGCAGCAGCCTGCCCCACAGGCGCCGGGGCCGCGCCGGCCGGCGCCGACCCATCAGCAGGGCGAGGCTCCAGCGGCCTGCTTTCCATGCGCCCGGGCGAAGCTACCGGGCGAGGGGCCGCGGCCGCGACAGCTGATGGGTCCTGGCCAGGGGGGCTCACCCGCAACACCTGGCCCACCTCGATCAGGTTGGGGTTCTCCAGGCCGCTCCAGCGCGCGATGTCTCGCCAGTTCTGGCCGTGGTCCAGACCAATCCGGATCAAGGTGTCGCCCGGCTTGACGGTGTAGGTGCCGGGCGCTTGAGGAGCTGCAGGAGCCGATGCAGTACCGACGGAGCCTGTGCTGGCCGACGCAGGCGGTGTGCCGGATGCGGTGGTCGGTGCGCCAGGCGCGACGGGCGCCCGCTGCGCAGCAACCGGAGGTGACACCGGAGCCGGTCTTGCGGCGGCGGCAGGGGGCGCGGACGGCCGAGCGGCAGTGCCACCGGGCGAGCGCTCCTCCACAGGTGCGCGGCCGGGGGAGGTGGAACAGGCCGCCAACAACGCCGCCAGGGCCATCGCCAAGACGGAGGGCCGAACGCAATGGAGATGAAGGAAGGCGTTCACAGCGTGCCAGATTCTAGGGGGACGAAGTGCACGCCATCATGCACGCTGCGGTGCCAGCCGGCCTCATCCCGGTCAACGACAACCAGCACCTGGCCGCCATGTTGAGGGCTGTGCATGGGCGCGACCAATCGCCCCCCCACTGCCAGTTGCTCCAGCCAAAGCGGCGGGATGTCGTCGCCACCCGCTGCGGCGATGATGGCATCGAACGGCGCAGAAGGCGCGTGGCCCAACCGGCCGTCGCCAAACAGCAGCCGAGCCTGCTGGTCCAGCGACAAGGCGCGCAGTTGTGCCTTCGCCCGGTCATGGAGCGGGCGGATGCGCTCGATCGAAGTCACTCGACGGGCCAGCAGGCAGATCACGGCGGCCTGGTAGCCGCAGCCCGTACCGATCTCCAGCACATGCCGCAGCGGCAGCGTGGGGCGCTCAGCACCGGCTGACCCGGCCGATCCGCCAGATGGCCGCTGCAGCAGGAGGCTGATCATGCGCGCCACCACGGTGGGCTTGGAGATTGTCTGGCCATGGCCGATGGGCAGGCTGGTGTCCTCATACGCCTGAATGGCCAGCGCAGAGTCCACGAACAGGTGCCTGGGCACGCGCGACATCGCCTCTAACACGGCCGGCTCCAGCGCCATACCGCTGCGCCGCAAGCGTTCGATCATGCGCAGGCGCACCGCTTCGGAGTCCAGCCCCAGGCCCACGGGCGCGTCGCGTCGTTGGGCGGAAGAAGCGGCGTCCCGCAAGGGCCTCTGCGGGCGTAGGAGTTCCGCCGGCTTGGTGCGAGAGGCCTCCTCGAAAGCCGGCCAGGACGCCGGAAAGCGGCGCGGCGAACCCGGTGGTGACACCACGCTCAGCGCCCCTGGAGCGCAGACGTCCAGTGACCGAGGCGCGAGTGGTCGGTCAGATCCACCTGAAGTGGCGTGATGGACACGCACCCGGTGGAGGTGGCGTGAAAGTCCGTGCCCTCGCCCGCGTCTCTCGCATCGCCCGCAGGCCCGATCCAGTAGATGGGGTCGCCCCGCGGGTTGTGCTGCCGCACCACCGGTTGACTGGCATGGCGGCGTCCCAAGCGCGTGACCACGCGGGGGCGCTCCAGGGCGTCGGGGCGGTTGGGGATGTTCACATTCAAAAGCCAGGGCCCTGCCCCGCCGTCGGCCAGCGCCTGCTCGACAATTTGGCGGGCCGTGGCAGCCGCGGCGTCCAGGTCGCCCCAGCCCTTGTCAACCTGGGAAAAGGCGATGGAGCGCAAGCCGAAGAGGTACCCCTCCATCGCCGCCGCCACGGTGCCGGAGTACAGGGTGTCGTCGCCCATGTTGGCACCGTTGTTGATGCCCGAGAGCACGAGATCCGGGCGATGGGGCAGCAAGCCCGTCAAGGCCACGTGCACGCAGTCTGAAGGGGTGCCATTGACCACCCGGTACAGGCGCGAACGGTCGAAACCCGGCGCTTCAAACACGGACAGTGGCCGGGACAGGGTCAGGGCGTTGGAGGTGCCACTGGCGTTCTGCTCGGGCGCGATGACATCGACCTCCCCCAGCGATTCACAAGCCCGGACCAAGGCTGCCAAGCCCGGCGCCAAGTAACCGTCGTCGTTTGCGATGAGGATGCGCATCGATGGATTGTAGGGAGCGGCCCAAATGAACAGCGGCCCTTGAAGGGCCGCTGTTCAGGTGTGTAGGGTGGGGTGGCTGATGGGACTCGAACCCACGACGACCAGAATCACAATCTGGGACTCTACCAACTGAGCTACAGCCACCGCAGTTGAGACAACGATTATAGCCGCCGCAGTGGGGTCTGAACCCCTTACCCGCGGCCGTTCAACCAAGCCTCATTGAGAAGCAGCAGCGGCCGGCGCATTCGCCTTGCGGGCAGCGGGTTCGATCTCGGCCTTGAAGCGGCGCTTGAGCGTGGCCAGGTAGGCGTCCGACTCTGCCGCACCCCAAGCCTGCGCCAACTGCGGCACCAGCAACGCGTCGGTGGCGGCTGCCTGTTCGCGGGGCAGCACCTTCAAAACCCGCGCGACCACGTAGCCCGAGGTGCCCAAATCGACGCCAATGGGGGCTGGCAGCTTGTCCTGCGGCGCAAGCAGCACCGCCTCCATCAAGGAGCGCGGAACGCCCTGCGACTGGTTGCGCGACAAGACCGCCGTCTGCGGCAGCGACTGAGCCGGGTTCTGCTTCAGGGCGGCCAGGCGCTCCTGCCCTTCCTTGCGGGCCAGGGCAGCGGCCTGTTCTTCGACCACCGCAGCACGAACAGCGTCCTTCACATCGTCGAAAGCCGGCAGCCTGGCTGGCGTGTGCACAAGCACCCGTGCCGAGACCAACTGGCTGCCACCCAAGTCCACCGCCTCGGTATTGCGCTTGTTCTTCAGCGCATCGGCGCCGAACACTGCGTCCAGCAGCTTCGGAGAGGCCAGCACACCAGTGGCCTGAGGAGCGGGCTGTCGGCGTACCGTGGCGGTACGCCTTTCCAGCTTGAGCTTGTCCACCACGGGCTGCAGGCTGTCGGCCTGCTCGTAGACCGTGTTGGTGAACTGCTCTGCCGCCTCGGCAAACTTGCGCTGCGCGGCCTGCTTGCGAATCTCCGCCTCGATCTCGGCCTTGACAGCCTCGAAAGGCTGCTTCTCGCCGCCGCGCGTGCCAGTCATCTGGATGATGTGGTAACCGAAGTCGGATTCGATGACATTGCTGATCTCACCCGTCTTCATGGCGAAGACGGCGTCCTCAAAAGGCTTGACCATGGCGCCGCGGCCAAAGAAGTCCAAGTCGCCACCCTGGGCGGCGGAGCCCGGGTCTTGCGAGTGCTTGCGCGCCGTGTCGGCAAAGCGGGTTGGCGCCTTGCGCACCTCTGCCAACAGGCCTTCGGCCGTTTGGCGGGCCTTCTGCCGCTCAGACGCTGGCGCGCCCTTGTCGGCCTTGATCAGGATGTGGCTCGCACGACGCTCCTCTGCCTTGGTGTAGCGGCTTTGGTTCTCGTCGTAGTAGCGGCGCAGGTCTTCCTGAGGGATCGCCACGGTCTTGCTGATGGAAGGCAGGTCCAGCACCACGTATTCGATCTGCGCCTCTTCGGGCAAACGGAAGCGGGCCTCCTGGGCTTTGAAGAAGGCTTGAAGGTCTTCAGGGCTTGGCTGCACCTTGGCCAGGTAGGCCTTGGGGTCGAACCGGATCCAGTCGATCTCGCGGCGCTGCAGCAAGGCATCCAGCGCCACCGAGGCAGCTGCCTTGGGAACGACCGCGCCGGCTGTGGCGCCAGCCAGCACCTGCCGCATGGCGAGGTCCACGCGCAGCTGCTGAGCGAAGCCTTCAGACGTCAAGCCCTGCGCGGTGAGGAGGTCCCGGTTGACGCTGCCGTCGGCGTTGCGCAAGGCCGCAAACTGCGGATCCGTGCGGAACAGGCGGGACAGGCGCTCGTCGGTGGGCAGCAGTTGGTCCTTGGTGGCGGCCACCATGAGCACACGCTCGCGGACGATGCCCTCCAGCGTCTGCTGCTTCATCTCTGGCGCATCCAGCATCTTCGCGTCGATACCGGGCATCTGCTGGCGCATGCGCTCGATCGAGCGTTGATGGGCCTGGTCCCACTCACCCCGCGTGATGGGCCGGCCGTCGACCTTGGCCACAGGCACTGCCGACTCTTCGCTGAACCTGGAGTAGCCCTGCACCCCGAAGAAAACAAAGGACGGGAAGATCAGCAGCACCAGCACGAACTGGAGCACTTTCTGGTGGGAGCGTACGAAATCAAACATAAGCCGATAAACAACGAAGGCGAACCGGGGTTCGCCTTGTGAACATGTGGTGGGTGCTGACGGGATCGAACCGCCGACCTACGCCTTGTAAGGGCGCCGCTCTGCCAGCTGAGCTAAGCACCCGGTGAGTCACCGGGACAGACGGGGAAAATCTGCCAGACTGTTCAATTCAGATGATCCTTCAAGGCCTTGCCCGGCCTGAACTTGGGCACCTTGGCTGCCTTGATCTTCAATGCAGCGCCGGTGCGTGGATTGCGTCCCGTGCGGGAGGCCCGCTTGCTGACCGCAAAGGTACCAAAGCCGACGATGGACACGCTGCCGTTCTTCTTCAAGGTGGCCTTGACGCCACCAATCAGCGCCTCCAACGCACGCCCTGCGGCCGCCTTGGAGATATCAGCCTGTGTGGCGATGTGTTCGATCAGTTCGGTCTTGTTCAAGTCAGTCCCCTGGGGTCACGGCTCTGCGTTGCAGGCGGCGGATTCTATGCCCAGTGTTTGCTGGCCAAGAAGCGACGCAGACCCCAGGCATGTCCGCTTGACAAAGTGAGCTGAACGGACTTTGGTTCAGGCCGCCTGGGCAACCACCTGGGCGATGGCCTGGCCCACGTCGGACGTGCCGGCCCGACCTCCGAGGTCTGCCGTACGAGGTGCGTGGGGGTCGGCCAGCGATGCCTCGATGGCCGAGAGGATGGCGTCATGCGCATCCCGGTGACCCAGGAAGTCCAGCATCAAGGCGGCAGACCATATCTGACCGATGGGGTTGGCCACCCCTTTGCCGGCGATGTCCGGCGCAGAGCCATGCACCGGCTCGAAGAGGCTTGGCCAGGCGCCGGTGGGGTTGAGATTGGCCGAAGGGGCGATGCCAATGGTGCCCGTGCAGGCGGGGCCCAGGTCGGACAGGATGTCGCCAAACAAGTTGCTGGCCACCACCACGTCAAAGTGCTGAGGCCTCTGCACGAAGTGCGCGGTCAGGATGTCGATGTGGAAGCGGTCCACCGTCACCTCGGGGTACTGGCGCGACATGGCCTCCACGCGCTCGTCCCAGTACGGCATGGTGATGGCGATGCCGTTGCTCTTGGTGGCCGAGGTGAGCTTCTTGCGCGGGCGCTTCATGGCCTCGTCAAAGGCGAACTTCAGCACGCGGTCCACGCCCTGGCGCGACATGATGGTCTGCTGCATCACGATCTCGCGCTCAGTCCCCTCGTACATGCGCCCGCCCACGGCCGAGTACTCGCCCTCGGTGTTCTCGCGCACGATCAGCATGTCGATGGCGCCCGGCGCCAGGGCCTGCCCCTGACGGTCCACGAGCGGCGAGCGAATGCCCGGCATGAGGCGGGCAGGACGCAGGTTCACATACTGGTCGAAGTCGCGGCGGAACTTCAGCAGCGAGCCCCACAGCGACACATGGTCCGGCACGGTGGCCGGCCAGCCCACAGCTCCGAAGAAGATGGCTTGATGCCCGCCGATCTGGTCCTTCCAGTCGTCCGGCATCATCTGGCCGTGCTTGGCGAAGTACTCGCAGTTGGCAAAGTCGAAGGTGTCGACATTGACGTTGATGCCGAAGCGGCGGCATGCGGCGTCCAGGACGCGTAGACCTTCGGGCATGACCTCGTTGCCAATGCCGTCGCCAGCGATGGCTGCAATGCGGTGGGGTGCGTTCATTCGAAAACTCCAGTCGAGGATGTCATTGTGAGGGTGTGCGCTGAGGCGCTGGGCCGGCTGGCTGGGCGTCACGCACCACCAACCAGACGCCGACGGCTGTCAAGGCCATGCCGGCCAGCACGCTGGGCGTGAGGGCCTCATCGAAGAGGATCCAGGCCAGAAAGGCGGTGCACGGAGGCACCAGGTACATCAGGCTGGTCACCTGGGTGGCCGCTCCGCGCTGAATCAGCAGCACCAGCAGCGAGCTGCCGCCCAAGGTGAGCGCCAGCACGGACCACGCCATGGCCGCTGAAGACTGGGCATTCCAATGGAAGGGTTCTGACTCCGCGAGCGCAAACGGCAGGCACAGCAAGAACGCCGCCATCAGCTGCACCGTGTTGGCCGTGCGCACGTCACCCGAACGCACAAAACGCTTTTGCCACAAGGTACCAGCGGTGATGCTCAGCAGCCCCACCACCGCCAGCGCCACCGTGGACGCGCTAGCCTCTCCGAAGCCCAGCTTGCGCCAGACCACCAGCGCCAGGCCGGCCAGCCCCAACGCCAAGCCGGCCCACTGGCGTGACGATGCGCGCTGCGCATGGCCCACGCCAGACAGCCACAAGGCCGTGAGCAGGGGTTGCAGACCCACGATCAGCGCCGCCGTGCCCGCACTCATGCCCCCCTTCACCGCCGCCCACACGCCACCCAGATAACCCCCATGCAAGAGCATGCCGACCACGGCCAAGTGCATCCACTGCTGACGCCCCTGCGGCCACCGCGCGCCAGAAAGGCGGATCCAGATCAGGAAGGCGGCCACGGACAGGGCAAAACGCCAGGTGAGGAAGGTCATGGGCGGCGCGTGGGGCATGCCGAACCTGGCCACCACAAAGCCGGTGCTCCAGATCAACACGAAGACACCCGGCATCCACAGCAGCCACCAGGGCTGAGAGACCGCCCCGGGCAGGGCTCCTGTGCCTGGGGAGCTTTGCCCCACTCAGCGCGCCTTCGCGCGGATCTCGGGCAGGGCCTTGCGCAGGTAATAGACCATGGACCAGATGGTGAGCACTGCCGCCAGGTAAATCAGGCCCGTGCCCCAGATGCGGGTGTCGATCAGACCGAACAAGGACCCATCGAACAGCAGGAAGGGAATGGCCACCATCTGAACCACGGTCTTGAGCTTGCCCAGCACATGCACCGCTACGCTGCGCGAGGCGCCGATCTGCGCCATCCACTCGCGCAGCGCCGAGATGGCGATCTCACGGCCAATGATGACGAGAGCGACAAAGGCATTCACCCGATCCAGCTGCAGCAGGATCAGCAAAGCCGCGCAGACGAGAAACTTGTCGGCCACGGGGTCAAGAAAGGCACCGAAGGAGGAGGTCTGGTTCAGCTTGCGGGCCAGGTAGCCGTCCAGCCAGTCCGTCAACGCGACCACCACGAACAGCACGGTGGCGATCAGGTTGCGCGTGGCGGGCTCCAGCGGCAGGTAGAAGACGCCGACGATCAGCGGGATGGCGACGATACGCGCCCAAGTCAGCAGTGTCGGCAACGTGAAAAACATGGAGGCATTTTGCATGCCAGACCGCGCTCATACCGAGGCGGTCACGCAAGACCACCTGTGATCAGTGCAGCGCCTTGTAGATGTCCTCGGCCAGCGCCTGGGAGATGCCCTCCACGCTGGCCAGTTCCTCGACGCTGGCCTGGGACACGCCGCGCACGCCGCCAAAGCGCTGCAACAGGCGGGCGCGCTTGCGGGGGCCGACACCCGGTATCTCCTCCAGCCGGCTGCCCCCCGTGCGCACGCTGGCCCGCCGGGCCCGCATGCCTGTGATCGCGAAGCGGTGAGCCTCGTCCCGGATCTGCGCCACCAGCATGAGCGCCGCAGAGTCGTGGCCGAGGTAAATCTTGTCCCGGCCATCGGCAAAGACCAGTTCCTCCAGGCCAACCTTGCGCTTCTCGCCCTTCTCCACGCCCACGATGAGCGACAGATCCAGGCCCAACTCCTCGAAAACCTCGCGCGCCATGGAGACCTGGCCCACACCACCATCCACGAGCACGAGATCGGGCAACCGGGGTCCGCTGCGCGCCGGTGGGAGTTCAGCCTCAGCCACGCTGGCGTCTGTGGGACCGTCCTGCGGACCCGCAGCGTCTTGGCGCCGCTGCGCCACCACTTCCGCCAACTTGGCATAGCGCCGTGTCAGCACCTGGCGCATGGCGGCGTAGTCGTCGCCCGCCGTCACACCCTCGACATTGAAGCGCCGGTACTGGTCAGAACGCATCGCGTGGCCTTCGTACACCACACAGGAGGCTTGCGTGGCCTCCCCGGCCGTGTGGCTGACGTCGAAGCACTCCACGCGAAAGTGGTCGAGGTCGGCGACGTCCAGGTCCAGGGCCTCCGCCAGAGCCCGGGTGCGCTCGCGCTGCGAGCCTTCTTCCGACAACAGGCGCGCCAATGCCAGGCCGCAGCCCTGCCGTGCCATCTCCAGCCACACCTTGCGTTGACCGCGGGGTTGGTGCTGCACTTGCACCCTGCGCCCGGCCAGCGCCGACAAGGCCTCGACCACTGACGGGTCCACCGGGTCGCTCAGTAACAGCAGCGCAGGCACCGCCTGCCCGGCGTAGTGCTGCAACAAGAAGGCCTCCAGCACCTGCTGCTCAGGCGGAACTGGCGGCGCACCCTCGGCCTCCTCCAGCGGCTCGCCGCGCACGGCAGTGGCCTCGTCCACGTGTTGAGGGAAGTGAGCCCGATCGCCCAAGTGGCGCCCACCCCGCACCATGGCCAGGTTGACGCAGGCTCGCCCGCCCTGCACCTTCACCGCCAGGACATCCACCTCCTGGTCGTCATCACCCAGGCTGCTGCGGTCCACGGTCTGCTGATGCAGCACCCGAGACAAGGCGGAGATCTGGTTGCGGATCTCTGCGGCCTTCTCGAACTCCAGGACCTCGGCGTGGGCCATCATGCGCTGCTGCAGACCGTCCAGCACCTCTTGCGAGCGCCCGCGCAAAAAGGACTCCGCGTCCGCCACGTCGCGGGCGTAGGTGGGTGCATCGACCAGCCCCACGCAGGGCCCCGAGCACCGGCGGATCTGGTACAGCAGACAGGGCCGGGTGCGGTTGGCAAACACCGTGTCCTCGCAGGTGCGCAGCCGGAAGGCCTTCTGGATGAGCTGGATCGTCTCCTTCACGGCCCAGGCCCCAGGATAGGGGCCGAAGTAGCGGTGCTTGCGATCCACCGCGCCTCGGTAGTACGCCACCCTGGGAAAACGCTCCACCGCCGAGGGCAGATCCTCGCTGAGAGGGGCCGCGGCGCCACCCGCGGTGCTGCCTGCCGGGCCGGTGATCTTGAGGTAGGGGTAGCTCTTGTCGTCCCGGAACAGGATGTTGAAGCGGGGGCTCAGCGCCTTGATCAGGTTGTTCTCAAGCAGCAGAGCTTCGGCTTCCGTGCGGACCACCGTGGTCTCCAACCGGGCGATGCGGGCCACCATGGCCCCGATACGGGTACCGCCGTGATCCTTCTGGAAGTAGCTGCTGACGCGCTTCTTCAGGTTGCGCGCTTTCCCCACATAAAGCACGACGCTTTGGGCGTCAAAGTAGCGGTACACACCCGGCAGGCTGGGCAGCGCAGCCACCTCGTCCAGCAGGCGCTGGCGGGGGTCAGGAAGGGCGTCAGTAGCGTTCGTCAAGGTGGCTTCAAAAGACTGCGCCGCAGGATGATGAAAGGCGCGATGCGCGGATTGTCGTGCTGCTTATCATCGACGCGTGACGTCAACGGCCCGCTGGGACATCTTCTGCAAGGTCATCGACAACTACGGCGACGTGGGGGTGTGCTGGCGGCTGGCGGCCGACCTGGCAGCCCGGGCCGAGAAAGTGCGGCTGTGGTGTGATGACGTCTCGGCATTGACGTGGCTGGCCCCCCAGGGCGCGCCCGGCGTGGAGGTGGTCTGCTGGACCGGCGCGCCTACCGCTGCCGTTCCGGGTGATGTGGTGGTGGAGGCCTTTGGCTGCGATCCCCCGTCAGACTTCGTGCAACGCATGGCGGACAGCGCCTGCCCCCCCGTGTGGATCAATCTGGAGTACCTCAGTGCGGAGGCTTGGGTGGAGCGCTGTCATGGCCTGCCCTCGCCCCAATCGGCCGGGCCGGGCGCCGGGCTGATGAAGTGGTTTTTCTACCCCGGCTTCACTGAGGCGACGGGCGGGCTGTTGCGCGAAGCTGGTCTGCTCGAGCGTCAGGCTGCGTTCGATCGGCGGTCTTGGCTGCAATCGCACGGGCTCACCCTGCAAAGCGGGGAACGTCTGGTCGTGCTGTTTTGCTACGAGAACACCGCGCTGGCGCAGCTGCTGCAGATGCTGGGGGACCAGCCCACCCTCCTCGCCCTGACACCCGGGCCTGCGCAGGCGCAGGTGCACCAACTCAAGCTGCCCCAGGGCGTGCGCAGCATCGACCTGCCTTGGCTGAGCCAGACCGACTTCGACCACCTGCTGTGGAGCGCAGACCTCAACCTGGTGCGGGGCGAGGACTCGCTGGTGCGCGCCCTGTGGGCGGGGCGCCCCTTCCTGTGGCAGCTGTATCCACAGGCTGACGGTGCGCATCAGGTCAAGTCGGCGGCATTCCTGGAAAAGCTGCTTGGCGGCCCAGCCGAGCAGGCTTTTGCGCAGGAGCCGTGGGCCCGCAACCTGCAGCGGCTTTGGCAGCTCTGGAATGGCGCACAACCCGCCCCCATGGCGGGCGCAGAGGGCGAGGAAACGCTGGACCGGCCAGAGCCCGAGGCCTGGGCGCATACCGTACAGACGATGCGCGCCACATTGCTGCGCCAGCCCGACCTGAGCTCGCAGCTGATGCAATTTGTGACGCTGCATGCGCGCAGGAATGCGCCGCAGAGCGCAGTTTCAGGCGCTCAGCAGCTAGAATCTCGCGTTTTCCCGTAGGTGGCGCGCGCAGCGCCCTGCCCCGGCGCTGAACGGGTTTAAGCCCTCTGGCGCAGGCCAGCGCAGACGCCGCGCACGTTCCTTACAACATCACGCACGCGCCAACTCGGGCGCCATTCGACATGAAACTCGCTCAAGAAATCCGTGCCGGCAACGTCATCATGCAGGGCAAGGACCCGATGGTCGTCCTGAAGACCGAATACAGCCGCGGCGGCCGCGGTGCGGCCACGGTCCGGATCAAGATGAAGAACCTGCTGAACGGCGGTGGCGCCGAAGTGGTGTTCAAGGCCGACGACAAGATGGACCAGATCATCCTGGACAAGAAGGAGTGCACCTACTCCTACTTTGCCGACCCGATGTACGTCTTCATGGACACCGAGTACAACCAGTATGAGGTGGAAGCCGAGAACATGGGCGATGCGATCCAGTATCTGGAAGACTCCATGTCCGTGGAGGTCACCTTCTATGACGGCAAGGCCATCTCCGTGGAAATGCCCACCACGGTGGTGCGCGAGATCAACACCGAGCCTGGCGTCAAGGGCGACACCTCCGGCAAGGTGATGAAGCCCGCCCGCCTCGTGGGCACGGGCTTCGAGATCTCGGTGCCACTGTTTGTGGAAGACGGCGACAAGATCGAAATCGACACCCGCACGCACGAGTACCGCAAGCGCGTGTAATCGTGTGTTCCGGACGGCGTCCGGTCCGCTGGCCAAAGGCACCTACGGGTGCCTTTTTGCCATCTGATGACCCTCGAGCCGAGCGGTTGCACCCGCCTGACACATCGACCGGCCTGGACTTCGGCATGATTCGTCCATGAACTTCGACATGGAGGCCGCCGTGTTGGCGCCGTTTCGCATGCAGCCTGGGCTGCGGCGCCTGGCACCTGGGGCTAAACACCTGACCCCGCTGCGCCCGGGCAGCCGCCATCAGCGAGAAAAGCTCGCGGTGCTGAGCGCCTTCGCGCGCCAAGCACTGGCGAGTGAACCGGGTTTTGGTGCGCGGCCTGCCCTGCGCAGGGTGTGCGAGCAAGCGGCTGCGGAACACCCAACGACCTTTGCGTGGGATGGACAGTGCGCACGCGCCCTCATGCTGGGGGTGGCGGTAGACGGGCAAGAAGTCCACGAGTTGGGTGCAGGCACCTTCGGCTTAGGTGATGAGATCAGCCGCTGCCTGCGTGGACTGGCCCCCGAGTGGCGGCTGGCGGGCCTGCTGGCGCTGGCCTTTGCGCAGGACCTGGCGGTGGTGCAAGGCGACACCGGGCATGTGCCGTGGATGGCCGTGTCCCTGCCCTCCCACTGGGACCCGGCGCTCAAGGTGGGCCGGCACTTCAACGAGATTCATGCCGCGGTGGCCGAGCCACAGTTGTTGCTGGCCGCCGGTGAGCGGCTGATGAAACTCGTGTGCGGGCCGGACAGTTACGAGCGCTTCGTCTGGAACGTCACAGGCCACCCTCGGCTGCACGCCCACCCAGACCGGGTGGACCCGCTGCGCTGGCCCCTGGCGCAGCACACGCCCTTCGCCACGCAAGCCTGGTGGCGAACGGAACGCCAAACCTTCCTGCCCTTGCCGGCGCTGGGCCAAGCGGTCTTCACCATCGAGGTGGACCTGCAGCCCCTGGGTGAGGCCATCCGCCAACGGTCGCACGCGCAGGCACTCTCCCAGGCCCTCAGCACCATGAGCCCTGCGGTGCTGGAGTACCGGGGGCTGACCGCGGTGCGTGATGCGCTGCTGGCCTGGCTGGCGGAGATCGACCCGATGGACCATGGCGATGCCGGCCCCTCCGGCCGTCGCAGCGACACACTGACCAGCAGGTCCGCCGAACGCCAGGAACGACCGAGCGAAGGATGAGCAGCCCTCTCCTGCCGCCAGCCGACACGGACTTCTCCTGCAAGGTCCCCCCGGGCATGCAACATGGGACGGCTGAGACCTCGGTAGACAACCCGCAAGAGCAGGCCCAGACCCTCATGGAGAACCACGGACTGCCCCCGCGCTGGCAGGGACGGCGCCACTTCTGCATTCTCCAAACCGGCTTCGGCCTGGGTCACCACTTCCTGTCCACCTGGGCGGCCTGGAAAGCCGACCCGGCCCGTTGCCACACCCTGCACTTCATTGCGCTGGAGCAGCGCCCACCCACCCGTGAACAACTGGCCCAGGCTCACCTGACGAGCGACGTCCGCAACCTCGCTCGCACCCTGATCGAGGCCTGGCCGCCCCTGCTGCAAGGTCTGCACGTCCTGGAGTTCGGTGAGGACCTTGCGCCAGAAAGTCCAGGCACGACCCGCACGCCGGGGTATGAAACCGTCAGAGCGACGGCCAGCCCGCAAGTCCGCCTGACCTTGGCGCTGGGCGACATCCCAGACCTGTTACCGCAGCTGGTGGGGTCCTTCGACGCCTTCTTTCTCGAAGACCTTGAGGCCTCTGCCCACCCCAGGTCGCCGGACCCTCGATGGCTGCGTGCCCTGGGCCGCCTTGCCGCACTTGGCGCCACGGCCGCCACCGAGAACGTGACGCAGGTCGTGCGGGACTCTCTGGAATCAGCAGGCTTCTCGCTCAAGCAGACGACACATCTGGCCAACCGGCAAAAGGTGAGCGTGGCGCATTTCACCCCGCGAGCACCCCAACGCCCCCCCGCCGGGCGCCCGCAAGGGCCATGGACGGGGGAACGCCGCGCCGTCGTGATCGGCGCGGGGCTGGCAGGCGCGACTGCGGCGCGTGCCTTGGCCCGCCAAGGTTGGACGTGCACGGTACTGGACGCCGCGCAAGCGCCGGCCAGCGGCGCCTCCGGCAATCCGGCGGGCTTGTTCCACGGCGTTGTCCACCGAGACGATGGCGTGCACGCCCGCCTGCATCGTCACGCCGCCCTGGGTGCCGCCCGTCACTACGGCGAGCTCATCCGTCAAGGGGCAGTCGAAGGCCGCATAGACGGCCTGTTGGCCGTGCGCGAGGCTGACGCCGATGCAACCAGCGACGTGCAGCCTCTGATGCCAGACCTGCCGGGTTACATGCGGGGGCTGTCACAGCAGCAGGCCAGTGCGGTGGCGGGCGTGCGGCTGAGCGGCCCGGCCCTGCACTATGCACAGGGCGGATGGCTTGACCCCGGCGGGGTGGTGCGGCATGCCCTCGCTGGCGCCAGGGTGCGGTTTCGGGGCGGCGCACACCTGGCCGGTTTGCGCCCCCCCACCGATGACGACCGGTGCTGGCGCGTGCTGGACAAGGCGGGCGCGGAGTTGGCGCGGGCACCGCTGGTGGTGCTGGCCACTGGAGCAGGACTGCCCTTGCTGGCGGGCCCTGGCGTGGCAGGCCTGCCCGATCTGGGCCCGCTGGAAGTCACCCGGGGTCAGATCACCTGGTTCAACGCCCCGGCGAGCCTGGAGCGGCCCGTCAGTGGTCATGGCTACGCGGTGCACCTGCCTGACGGGCGCCTGCTGTGCGGCGCAAGCTTGCGCACCGACGACCCTGAGGCCGCACTTTCAGAAGAAGACCAGCGCTGGAACTTGCAGCGTCTGCGCAGCCTGACAGGGCTGGAGCCGGCAGCAGGGTCGCCTTTGGAAGGCCGGGTGTCGTGGCGATTGCAGACGCCAGACCGCCTGCCGCTAATCGGCCCGGCACCCCGGACCGATCTGCCCCCGGGTTCACGTCAGGATCAGGTGCGGTTCATCGCCCGACAGCCGGGCTTGTATGTGATTGGGGCATTGGGCTCACGCGGCCTGATCTGGGCGCCGCTGGCCGCGCAGATGTTGTGCGCCTGGGTGGAAGCCACGCCCATGCCCCTGGAGGCGGACTTGGTGGATGCGCTGGACCCGGCGCGGTGGTGGGTCAGGCAGGCGCGTCTGCCTCGCCTGAAACCCGAGTAATAGGGTCTTGCCCTCAGGCCGCCGGCGGAGCAGATGGGGTGGAAGCCGCAGCCGCCTCGCCCGCAGGCTGATCCGCAGCGTCGTCGGCGGTGGCCAGATCTTCAGCACCTTCCTCGCCGCCCTCACCAGCGTCACCACCTTCCGTCTTGCCCTGCGCCTTGCGCGCAAGCTTCTCTTCCTTCTTCTTCTTCTTCGCAAGTTCGCGCTGGCGCTTCTCGTAGGAATAGTTCGGTTTGGCCACTGCGATCCTCGGTGTAATGGTTGGCAACGGCCGTATCAGAACACAAGCGTGCGCACGCCCGTTGAGCAGCCCAGCAAGCAGGTGTGGGCCTTGTGGCGGGCGAAGATGCCCACCGTCACGACGCCGGGCCACTGGTTGATCTCGGCCTCCAGCGCCAGCGGATCCTCAATGCACAGGCCCCGCACGTCCAGGATGGGGTGTCCGTTGTCCGTCAACACGCCGGGCCGTGCCGTGGCTTGCGCGCCCATCGCCGCAAAGCGACGGGCCACCTGGGCGGCAGCCATCGGGATGACCTCCACAGGCAGCGGGAAGGCACCCAGGACCGCGACCTGCTTGGACTCATCCGCAATGCAGACAAAGCGGTCGGCCAAGTCAGCCACGATCTTCTCGCGGGTGAGCGCGGCGCCACCGCCCTTGATCATGAAACCGCGGGGATCGATCTCGTCAGCCCCGTCGACATACACAGCCAGGCGGTCCACGGCCTGCGCTTCCAGGACGGCAAAGCCATGCGCCTTCAGGCGCTGGGTGCTCTGCTCCGAGCTGCTGACGGCTCCCTTGAGCGGCACGCGGGCCTCGGCCAGGGCGTCGATGAACTTGTTGACCGTGGAGCCGGTGCCCACGCCCAGCACCGAACCCGGGGTGACAAAAGCTACAGCGGCACGGCCAACGGCGGCCTTCAGTTCGTCCTGGGTCATCTGAGTGGGGCTGCTTGCGCGGCGCTGCCTGCGAAGCGGTGTTTGCGAGAATCAAAAGATTATGGCCCTGCTCCCCTACGCGCTAACCCGCCCCTTCCTCTTCGGTCTGGACCCGGAGCAGGCCCATGACCTGACGCTGGGCGCCATCGCGGCGCTGCAAAACACCCCAGCCCAATGCCTGTGGCAGCAAACCCGGGTGGACGACCCCGTCACCGTGGCCGGCCTGCGCTTTCCCAACCGTCTGGGGCTGGCTGCCGGGCTGGACAAGAACGGGCGCTGCATTGACGGCCTGGGGGCCCTGGGCTTCGGCTTCATCGAGGTGGGCACAGTCACGCCGCTCGCGCAAAGCGGTAACCCCAAGCCGCGCATCTTCCGCCTGGTGGAGCACCGCGCGCTGATCAACCGGCTGGGCTTCAACAACGAGGGCCTGGCGGCCTTCATCGCCAACGTGCGGCGCAGCCGCAGCTTCCGCGCTGGCGGCGGCATCCTCGGCCTGAACATCGGCAAGAACGCGGCCACGCCCATCGAACGCGCCACCGACGACTACCTCACCTGCCTGGACGGTGTGTACCCGCACGCCGACTACGTCACGGTCAACATCTCCAGCCCTAACACCAAGAACCTGCGCTCGCTCCAAAGCGATGAGGCACTGGATGCCTTGCTAGGG
>Ga0209985_10001078_pt1 | contig 27985 bp, 25 predicted proteins | sample NOAtaG_FD_187305 | JGI IMG/M metagenome (GOLD analysis project Ga0209985, IMG submission 187305) | Freshwater lake microbial communities from Lake Erie, under a cyanobacterial bloom - NOAA_Erie_Diel6S_1000h metaG (SPAdes) (version 2) | ecosystem: Environmental > Aquatic > Freshwater > Lake ...
AGTTCTTTGGCAGGTTGTTGGATCCCCCCCCAGCGTCGAATGCATTACCTCATGGTTGGTTGGTAACACTCAAGGAGGACGTGCATGGCGACGACACTGACCAGCAAGGGGCAGGTCACGATACCCAAGCGCATCCGCGATGCGATGCATCTGGTGCCAGGAGCACCTGTTGAGTTCTCGGTCAACGCGGCCGGCGAAGTGGTTCTTCATCCAGCACGGCCCGCGGGACGCGCGCGCACCCCGGCCCGCGACCGCTTCGATGCAGTTCGGGGTCGAGCGGATGTGCCCTGGCGCACCGATGAATTGATGAAGCTGCTGCGCGCGGACGATTGATGTTGCTGGTCGATACCAACGTCCTGGTGGACGTATTGCAAGACGACCCGCAATGGGCCGACTGGTCGATCTCGCAGTTGCGCGCGCAGGCCAAACTGCATGCCTTGGCCGTCAACCCGATCATCTACGCCGAGATGTCATTGTCGTTCTCGACGCTTGAAGACCTCGACGACGTGGTGCTCACCATGGAGCTGGAGCTGCGCGAGATTCCTCGGCCAGCCCTCTTCCTGGCAGCCAGGGCTTATGCGCAGTACCGAAGGCGCGGCGGCAGCAAGGGGCAGGTGCCGCCGGACTTCTTCATCGGAGCCCATGCTGCTGTCGAGGGCTGGCCCTTGCTAACCCGGGACGCCTGCCGTTTCAAGACCTACTTCCCGACGCTTGATGTCATTGCCCCTTGAGGTGGCTCCTGAGGCGGCGCAGAGGTCGGCGCGCGAGTGACTTCTTTGGGGTCGCCAGCCGAGTTACTCCCTTGGGTCGGTACACCCACTTCGCGGCGCAAGACAGCGGTCACTGAGACGTTGACCAGGCGCGCGAGGTTGTACGACCGAGACTCGGTGAAGCCGCCCGCGGCGCGCTCCGTTACGCGCGACGCCGGCCCGAGCAGACCACGCTGTAACGCCTGGTGCAGCACCACGCGGCCGGCTTCATCGCCCACACCGAGTCCAGAACCGGATCGGAATTGCCGCGGTTCATCAAGGCTGAGCCCGGACACAAACAGTCCAGTGGACCGCTTGTTCCCGGCGAAGGGCCTGGCCACTGGCCATGCGCGGCCTGCAAGGCGAGTTCGACGCCTATCTCGATTGCGGCATTCTGGCTCACGGCTTCCTCAGGCTGCGCTGCGGCGATTGCGGCCACGACAAGCTCCTTGCCTTCAGCTGCAAACGCCGGGGGTTGTTGCCCCTTCTGCGGTGCGCGGCGCATGTCGCAGACCGCAGCGCACCTGGTGGACCGCGTCATCCCGCACGTGGCGGTGCGGCAATGGGTGCTGTCCCTGCCGATTCCGCTGCGCCTGCTGCTGGCCGCGCAGCCCGAGCGGGTCACACCGGTGCTGCAGAGGTGGTGCGGCGCGTGCTCACACGGCATCTGCTCGACGCTGCCGGCCTGAAGGCCGACGAAGGCCACGGCGGCGCCGTCACGCCGATCCAGCACTTTGGCTCTGCCACCAACCTCATCATCCACCGGTATTGCCCGGTCCTGGATGGCGTGTACCCATGCGGCGACGATGGCATGCCGGTGTTCGTCGCGGTGCAGGCGCCCAGCGACGAGGCGCCGCACGCGCTGCTGCAGACCGTCATCGCCCAGCCGATGAAGACCCTCACGCGCCAAGGCGTGCGGGTGGACGACACGGGCCAGACCTGGCTGGCCGAGCTGGACGCCGACGGCGAGGAGGCGCGCATGCTGCGGCCGCTGCCGGCGGCGGCCATCACGTACCGCATGACCTTCGGCCCCCGCGCCGGGCAGAAGGTGCTGCACGACGCGCGGCCTACACGCCGAGCACGATCCACGACCTGCCGCCTGCGCGCGCCGCGCGCCGCGCGCACGCAGCCCGCCGGCCGCTACGGCTTACACCACCCGCAGGGGCTGTCCGCTGGCCGCGGGTACTCCGGTTCGCTACACGGTGTAGCGCTCGGTCCAGCTCGCCGGAAACCGCAGGCCGTTGGCGTACACGTAGCGGATGATCTGGCCGTGGTGCTGGACTTCGTGCTCGAGCAGATCGAGCGCGAGCGCCTGCTGGCCGTCGGCCAGGCCGTCGAAGTCCAGGTCGGCAAAGTCCTGGCGCGTGCGGGCCAGAGCGGCCAGGACCGCGTCCTTGCGCCGCGGTTCGGCGAGGCTGCAACTGAACCCCTGCCAGCGCCCACCGCGCAGCGCCCGCGCATAGCTCTCGCGCGCACCCACCACGCACCACAGTTGTCCGGCCAGCCGGTTCGATGGCAGGCCCGCCAGGTCGAGAGCCAGCGCCGTCTCATCCAGGTGCGCGACCAGGTCCTCGGTCAGGGCAAACGCGCGCAGGATCCGCTGCTTGAGGAGTGTGTCCATCCAGGTCCCCCGGGCCTTACTCGCTGTCCGCCGGCACGGCGGCAGGCTGTACCGGGGCGACCTCGGCCGCGGCGCTGTCGTCGGCGCTGTCGTCGGCATGCTCGTCGCCGTACTCGGTCTCGAACGACTCCGCCTGCAAGCCCTGCTCGCGCAGCCAGCGCACCATCACCGGCACGTAGCCGTGGGTGACGATGACGCGCCGGGCGCCGCAGGCCGCGATGGCCTGCTGCAGTCCGGGCCAGTCGGCGTGGTCGCTCAGCACGAAGCCGCGGTCGAGCGCGCGGCGCCGGCGCGCGCCGCGCAGTTGCATCCAGCCCGAGGCGAAGGCGTCGGAGTACGCGCCGAAGCGCTTCATCCAGGGCGTGCCGGCGGCCGAGGGCGGCGCAAGCACGAGGGCGCGGTTGAAGTCGGCGGGGTCGGCCACCTCGGAGACACGCCGCATCGGCGGCAGCGTCACCCCGCTGGCGGCGTACGCCTCGTTCAGCGGCGCCACCGCACCGTGCACGACGATCGGCCCGATCGAGGCGTCGACCGCGGCGGCGATCCGCTGCGCCTTGCCGAAGGCGTAGCAGAACAGCACGCTGGCGCGCCCGGCCGCGGCGTTGGCGGCCCACCAGGCGTCGATGGCGGCCATGACCTCGTGCTGCGGCGGCCAGCGGTACACCGGCAGGCCGAAGGTCGATTCGGTGATGAAGGTGTCGCAGGGCACCGGTTCGAACGCGACGCAGGTGGCCTCCGGCTCCAGCTTGTAGTCGCCCGACACCACCCACACGCTGCCCCGCGCCTCGATGCGCACCTGCGCCGAGCCGAGCACGTGGCCGGCCGGGTGCAGCGACACGCGCGCCGCGCCGATGGTCAGCGGCTGGCCATACGCCACCGTCTGCAGCCGGATCTGGCCCAGCCGCGCGCGCAGCACGTGGCGCGCGTCGTGCGCGGCAAGATAGTCGCCGTGGCCCGTGCGCGCGTGGTCGGCGTGGGCGTGCGTGACGACCGCGCGCGCCACCGGCCGCCAGGGGTCGATGAAGAAGTCGCCGGCCGGGCAGTACAGCCCTTCCGGGCGCCGGATCACGAGATCGGTCATGGCAGCGGTCGGGCGGGCCGCGGCGCGGACGGGCAACCGGGCCCGGTCGGCCCCTGATCGGCCCGGCTCGCCCTACTCCCGCCCGCGCACCGTTTCGGCAGAACGGAAGAACACGTACGCGGCCCCCACGCCCGCCGACCAGTTGGCGCGCTTGCGGATCAGCGGGCTGTCCTCGAACGCGGCGCCCTGGATGAGGTCGGCACCGACGAAGCCGAACAGCCGCCAGTTGCCGACGAAGCGGGTGGCGTTAGCCGACAGGTCCCAGCCGGAGTAGCCGGCGCCCGGCCGGTACGCGGGACGCCCGGCGGTGGCGAACTGCGGCTCCACGCCGTAATAGAAGCGGTGGTAGTCGGCAGTGGCAAACACCGGGCCGGTGCTCACGCGCAACTGCGCACCGCCGGCCCAGGCCACGTTGCGGAAGGTGGCGCGCAGTTGCGGTGCAAACACCGCGCCCACGTAGTCGAGCCCGCCGTCCACCGCAAAGGCCGCGCGCACCGGCAGGCGCAGGTCCAGCTCGTTGCGGCCGCCGTTCCACTCGGCCAGGTCGATGTTCATCGCCGGACCCACTTCGATCACCCAGTCGATTTCGGGCATGCCGCGGCGGGCGGTGTTGCGGTCGCTGTTGACCGGCAAGCCGAGGCCGCCGCTGATGTTGAACTGCAGCCGCTCGCCTTCGATCAGGCGCGCGCGCAAGCCGTCGCGGTCGGCCCGCAGCACGTCGCCGCGGTACACGAGGTACGGGACCACCAAGCCGCGGCCGCGCATCTGGTCGGCGCCGCGGTAATCGGGCGCGTAGAGCGCAATCGTCGACAGGCCGGCCTCCCAGCGCGGCAGGCCTGCGGTCGAGCCCTGGGCGGCGGCGCTGCCGGCCACGGTGCCGGCCGCCAGGGCGGCCAGGAGGTGAGGTTTGATCGACAAGCGGAACTCCTGCAGCAGGTTGAAAAACGGGTTCAGTAGTGCGGCGCGCGCGCCAGCAGCACGGTGGCCGCACGCACGACCAGGTAGCCGGCCCAGTCGGCCAGCCGGCCCGGCAGCCCGCGACGGGCATACAACTGCGCGTCCAGCCGCCGGCTGTCCTGCACGATGGCCTGTTCCAGCTCGGCGCGCAAGTGGCGGGCAAACCGGGGGTCGAACACGACGACGTTGGCCTCGCGCGCCAGCAGCAGACTGTAGGGGTCGATGTTGGTCGAGCCCACGGTGGCCCAGCGGTCGTCGATCACCGCCACCTTGGCGTGCAGGAAGCTCGGCACGTACTCGTGGATCTCGATGCCGGCCGCCAGCAGGCCGCCGTACAGCGCCCGCTGCGCGTGGTGCTGCACGGCGTACTCGGCCCGCCCCTGCAGCAGCAGGCGCACGCGCACGCCGCGCGCGGCCGCCGCCCGCAGCGCGGCGCGGAAGCGGCGGCCCGGCAGGAAGTAGGCGTTGGCGATCAGCACCTCGGTGCGCGCGCCCTCGATGGCGCGCAGGTAGGCGCGCTCGATGGTGGTGCGGTTGCGCAGGTTGTCGCGCAGCAGGAGCGCGGCGCGCGCGCCGCCGGCAAAGCGCGGCTGCGCCAGCAGCGCGGGCAGCGGCCGCCGCTCGAGCCGGCGCAGCAGCGCCCAGCCGAGCGTGCGCCACAGTCGCTGCACCGCCAGCGCCGCAGCGGCGACGATCGGCCCCTCGCAGCGCACGGCGAAGTCGTAGCGCGGCCTGCGCTCGCCGCCGGCGGCCGGCGGCACCGCGGTGAAGTCGCCGACGATGTTGATGCCGCCGATGAAGGCGATGCGATCGTCCACCACCAGAATCTTGCGATGCAGCCGCCGCAGCAGCCGGTGCTCCAGCCGCCACCAGCGCTCGGGCCGGAAGATGCGCACCTGCGCGCCCTGCGCGCCCAGCTCGGCCACCAGGCGGCGCGCCGTCTCGCCGCCGCCAAAGCCGTCGATCAGCACCCGGACCGCCACGCCGCGCGCTGCCGCGGCGGCCAGCGCCCCGGCCACGCGCGCGCCGATGGCGTCGTCGTCGAAGATGTAGGTCTCCAGGTGCACCGAGCGGCTGGCCGACTCGATGGCCGCCAGCAGTTGCGGGAAGTAGGCCGCGCCGCCCACCAGCAGCTCGATCCGGTTGCCGGCGTACACCAGCGGCCGCGCGCCGGCGGCGCGGCGCAGGGTGAGCACGGCGCGGCGGCGCCAGCGCGCCAGCCCGGCAGCGGCGAGCGCCACGTCATGGGCGGGGCCGGCCGTGCTCACTGCGCCAGTTCGAGCTCGGCGATCAGCGGCGCGTGGTCGGAGCGCCGCGCCCAGGTCAGGCCCCTGGGCACCTGCATCGACAGCACCCTGAAGCCGCGCACGTAGATGCGGTCGAGCGTCAGCCAGGGCGCAAAGCTCGGAAAGGTGCGCGCCACGTTGACCTTGGCGTCGCGCCCGCCGCGCCAGGGCAGCAGGCGGTCGAGGACGCCGCGCTCCTCGCCTTTGTGATCGGTGGCCACTTCGTGCAGTCCGAGCCGCCCGCGCAGCACGAGGTCGACGCGCCGCTGCCAGTCGTTGAAGTCGCCGGCGACGATCAGCGGCGCCTGCGCCGGGATCTCCTGCTGCACGAAGTCCACCAGGAAGCTCGCCTGCCGCAGGCGGCTGCGGTTGATCAGGCCAAAGTGCACGCAGATCAGGTGCACGTCGCGGGTCGCCGCGCCGCGGCCGTCGGCCCGCGCCACCGCATGCAGCAGGCCGCGCTTTTCGAGCGCGTGGTCCGACACGTCGTGGTTGGTGAACTGGTCGATGGTCCAGCGCGACAGGATGGCGTTGCCGTGGTGGCCGTGCGGATAGACCGCGTTCATGCCATAGGCGCGGTGCCCGTAGCCGGAGGCGGCCAGGTAGTCGAGCTGCGTGCCCTCGTGGTAGTTGGGGTGGCGCGCCAGGCGCTCGTTGCGGTCCTGCACCTCCTGCAGGAACACGATGTCGGCATCGATCGAGTGCAGCGCCAGCCGCACGTCATGGATGCGCGGCTGGCGGCGGATCTGGGTCAGCCCCTTGTGGATGTTGTAGGTGGCAACGCGCACGCGCATGGAGCGAAGGGGGGATCGTGGTCGGGGAGGGACGGTCGGTGCGCGATGCTCGTTGAGCCCCGATCGTGAGCGCAGCGAGGCCGGTCGGGACGCCGCCGCGCCCCGCCGCAAAGATACGCGACCCGCCGGCTGCACCGGGCCGGCGCGCCTCGGCGCCGCTGTTGCACCGCCGCTCGGGGCGGGCCGGTCAGGGGTCCGCTCGGGGCGAGCCGCTCGGGAGCGGGCCGCTGAGGAAGGGCCGCGGAGGGTGAGCCGCTCAGGGCCAGCCGCTCGGGACGAGCTACTTGGGGGCGAGCCGCTGCGGAAGGGTCGCCGAGGGCGAGCCCTTCAGGACGGGCCAGTCAGCGCAAAGTAGCGCTCCAGCAGCCGCGGGTCGTCGAAGTGGCGGCGCCCGACGAAGGCGGTGGCGTGCCGGCCCCACTGGCGCATCTGGCCGGCGCTGCGAATGCCCATCGGCCAGAACAGCCAGCGCTCGGCGCGCTCGGTGCCGGCGATCAGCCCGTCGGGACCGAAGGCGCTGCGGCGGCCGCTGGCCGGCAGCGGCAGCGAGCGTAACTCGTCGTCGTCGCGCAGCGCGTAGGCGAGCGCCGCCGGCCCGGCGCCATCGGCCGCCACCACGCTGACGCGCTGCAGGTAGTGCGTGCCGGCCGCCAGCCGCAGCAGCACGCGCTCACTGGCAGCCACGTCGAGCCGGCCGGCCTGCGGCATGAACAGCGTCTCGTCGAGCGCGCCCTCCTCGCCGCCGTCGGCGCGCCGCCGCGGCGGCGGCCGCGGCTCGACCCGGCTGGAGGCAAAGAACAGGTGGTAGCAGCCGCAGGGATGGATGCTGTCGAACACCAGCGGCGTGCCGTCGGCAGCCAGCGTCACGCGCCAGAGTAGGCCGTCGAGCGCGCCCGCCAGCAGGTCGAGCGGGCCGGCTGCCGGCCGCCGCGCAAACCAGAAGCCGTAGATGAGCTGAAGGTGAGCGCGGCCCTGCAGCAGCGTGTAGGTCGTCCGCACATAGGCCACCGGCAGCGCCGGATCGGTGGCGACCTGCAGGCGGCCGTCGGCCTCGACCCAGCGCAGCGCGCCGGGGTCGTCGGCGTCGGTCGCGCGGTCGATCTGCAACAGCGGCGCGTGCTGCACGATGAGCGCGCGCAGCCGGGCGTCGTCGAGCACCGGCAGGCCGAGCGCCGGCGCCTGCGGCAGGCGCGGCAGCGGGCCGGCGGGTGCAGCCGGCGCGTACCGGCGCAACTCGCCCTGCAGCGGCAGGTCGGGCTCGGGTATGGCGAACACCGCCTCGGTGGCGCGCTGCCATTGCCGCACGCCGGCCGCAAACGGCAGCCGCGCGAGCGCGTACAGGCCCAGGCCGCGCAGCGCCGGCGAGTAGTCGTCGGGCACCACGGCGGCCGCGTGCAGCAGGGCGCGTGCCTCGGGCGTCTCGTCGGCCACCGCCAGCACCGTGCGGCAGGTTTCGACCAGGGCCAGCGGCGCCAAGTCGGCGTGCGTCAGTTCGAGCCGGCGCGCCTGCTGGTCGAGTTGCGCAAGCAGGCCGGTCCAGGCCGCAAAGCGCGGATCGTGCGCCGGCGGCGGCGCCAGGGCGGCGGTCAGGCGGTCGGCGCGCAGGTACGGAAAGCCCGCCACCGGCGCGCTCTGGCCGTCGCGCACGCCGGCCGCGTCGATGCGGCGGTCGACCTCCTGCAGCAGGCGGGCGCAGCGACCCACGTCGTCCGGCCGCTGCAGGTGCTGCGCGGCCGGCGCCGCACGGTACGGGTCGAGGCCGGCGCAGCCCGTCAGCAGCAGCGCGGCCAGGGCCAGCAGCGGCGGCGCCAGCGCCGAGGCCGCGCGCCCGCCCGCCAGCGATCCGTGGGCGCGCCGACAAACCATGGCAGGACGATACCCGGCCGGCCGCCGTCAGCGCGGCGCGGCGTGGCGCCGCTCGATCTCGGCCACCAGCGCCTCGAACTGCTCGCGCATCGCATGGCGCACGCCGAGCGTGCCCAACACGGCGGGCAGCGCCGGCACCAGCTCGAACTGCGCCTCGTAGCGCAACAGCGCGCCGGCCGCGCTCGGCTGCAGCTCGTAGCGGCTGCGCAGGTCGAGCACCGCAGAGCCGTCGGGCCGCTCGCGCGAGCCGCCCGCGGCCAGCACGCGCAACGGCGGTTCGTGCACCACCGCCAGCCGCAGCCGCACCGCGCGGCGCAGGAACAGATAGCGGTACTGACCGTCGTAGTCCACCGTCAACTGCGAGCCGTTGCGCTCGACCACCTGCACCCGGTGCAGGTCGGGCACGAACTGCGGCAGCCGCTCGTAGTCGGTCAGGGTGTCCCAGGCCGGTACCGGTGGCACCTCCAGCAGCGCCTGCGCCTGCACGAGGTAGCGCTCGCCCACGCGCTGCACCTGCACCTGGGCGCGCCCGGACTCGGCACGCGCCGGCCGCGCCGACCAGGCTTCAAGCGCCAGCAGCGCGATCGCCCAGGCGACGAATCGCCTGCGCGTTGGTCCAGGAAAAGCAGGCGTCGGCGGCATCGCGCCAGGCGAGCCAGCGCCAGGCCCGGTGCTCGCGCGGGGCCAGTTGCGGGGTGAAGCGTGCGGCGACCTGGAGGCCGAAGACATGCTCGACATTGTGCGTCACGCCCGGCGCGTAGCGATGCCGCCATTGCGGATAGATCGAGTAGCGGTGGATGAGCCGCCAGTCGTCGAAGTCGGTCGCCGGTGCCGCCCAGCCGGTCTCCTCCTCCACCTCGCGCGCGCAGGTGTGGGCCAGCGGCTCACCGAGCGTGGCACGGCTGCCGGTGACCGATTGCCAGAAGCCCGGGTGATCGACGCGTTCCAGGAGCAGCACGTCCAGGGACGCCGTGTGGATGACCACCAGCACGGACTCGGGGATCTTGTAGCCCTCGATGGGCGTCGTCATGGCCGTCATCGCGCCCTCAAAGGGGTGAGAGGCAATCCGGCGTGCCCGAGGGGGCTGCCCAAAGCGCTCCAATCTAGGCGCAAAGCGCAGCCGTAGCTCGGGCTACGGCGAGCACTTGCAACGACGAGTGGGGCGCTTCGGGCAGTCACAGCGGGCATGTCGGATTGCCTCTCACCCTCTCAGCGCTGCGCCACTTGCGCGCGCAATTGAGCCGCCTGAGGCGCGAGCCCTGGCCCGGATGTTTCACCAGGTCGCCCCCGTGCATTCACGATCGGTCTCTGTAAGCCGCGGCGGCAGCCTGCACCTGGCGCAAGCCACTTTGGATGGCCGTTCGCCAGACCACGTCGACGTCAAACGCTGAAGTAGCCATGCGCAATGCGGTTGCGCATGCCCCGCTTGGCAGCCCAGGGTACGTTGCTCGCTTGCGCAGCCAGATCGGGATACGCCTGGACCAAGCGCGCTGCCGCCTCTCCGATCGCCAGAAGGTTGAGCGTGACCGCCTGCCGGGTGCGGCGATCAAGGCAGAACGCCTGCAGTGACAACCCCTCGACGTACCGCTGCGCCAGCCCGGCCGACTCGATGATCTGGTCGAGCAGGTCCAGGGCCCGGGCATCGCTCAGACCGGCACGGCGTCCGCAAGCACCCGGCTGCGCATCCGGTCGGGCAGATCGCCAGGCGTCAGCAGGTCGACTGGCACCTGCAGCAGCGCCTCGGGCTCGACCTGCAGCGCGCCCAGGTCAAGCAGCGTGGCCGTGGGCGCTGGATCGACCAGGACGTCCAGATCACTGCCCTCGTGATCCAAACCACGGGCGGCCGAACCCACGATGCGCGGCTTGGTGGCCGCATGGCGACGCACCGCCTCGACCACGGCATCGCGCTTGGCAGCGAGGGCGGTCGAAGGTCGCATGCGGCAAGGGTAGCGCGCTCAGCCCGGCTCGGCCACCTGCGGCGGGTTGCGCAGCTTGATGTGCAGCTCGCGCAACTGCTTCTCGTCGACCTCGCTGGGCGCCTGGGTGAGCAGGCACTGCGCGCGCTGGGTCTTGGGAAAGGCGATCACGTCGCGCAGGCTGTCGGCGCCGGCCATCAGCATCACGAAGCGGTCCAGCCCGAGCGCGATGCCGCCGTGCGGCGGCGCGCCGTACTGCAGCGCGTCGAGCAGGAAGCCGAACTTCTTGCGCTGGTCCGCCGGCCCGATCTTCAGTGCCCGGAACACCTTCTCCTGCACGGAGGCAGCGTGGATCCGCACGCTGCCGCCGCCCAGCTCGATGCCGTTGAGCACCATGTCGTACGCCTTTGCCCGACAGCGGGCCGGGTCGGTCTCCAGCCAGTCCTCGTGACCGTCCTTGGGGCTGGTGAACGGGTGGTGCGCGGCGACGAAGCGGTCGGCCTCCTCGTCGTACTCGAAGCTCGGGAAGTCGATCACCCACAGCGGGCGCCAGCCCTGGACCGACAGCCCGTGCGCGCGGCCGAACTCGCTGTGGCCGATCTTCACGCGCAGCGCGCCCAGCGCATCGGCCACCACCTTGGCGCGGTCGGCGCCGAAGAAGATGAGGTCGCCGTCCTGCGCGCCGCTGCGCTCGACGATGGCGGCCAGCGCGGCGTCGTGCAGGTTCTTCACGATCGGGCTTTGCAGCCCGTCGCGGCCCCGGGCCTTCTCGTTGACCTTGATATAGGCGAGCCCCTTGGCGCCGTAGATCTTCACGAACTCGGTGTAGCCGTCGATCTCGCTGCGCGGCATCTGGCCGCCGCCCGGCACGCGCAGCGCGGCGACCCGGCCGTCGGCCAGCTCGGCCGCGGCGCGGAACACCTTGAAGTCGACGTCGCGCATCGCGTCGGTGAGCTCGGTGAACTGCAGGCCGACGCGCAGGTCCGGCTTGTCCGAGCCGTACAGCCGCATCGCCTCGTCGTAGGTCATGACCGGGAACGGTGGCAGCTCCACCTGCAGCACCGCCTTGAAAACGTGCCGCACCATGTCCTCGAAAATGGCGCGGATCTCCTCCTCGCCGAGGAAGCTCGTCTCGCAGTCGATCTGCGTGAACTCGGGCTGGCGGTCGGCCCGCAGGTCCTCGTCGCGGAAGCACTTGGTGATCTGGTAGTAGCGGTCGAAGCCCGCCACCATCAGGAGCTGCTTGAACAGTTGCGGCGACTGCGGCAGCGCGAAGAACATGCCGTCGTGCACGCGGCTGGGCACCAGGTAGTCGCGCGCGCCCTCCGGCGTGCTCTTGGTGAGCATCGGCGTCTCGATGTCGACGAAGCCCTTGCCGTCGAGGTACTTGCGCACCTCCAGCGCAGTCTTGTAACGCAGCATCAGGTTCTTCTGCATCTGCGGGCGGCGCAGGTCGAGCACCCGGTGCGTCAGGCGCGTGACCTCGGACAGGTCCTCGTCGTCGAGCTGGAACGGCGGCGCCACGCTCGGGTTGAGGATCTCCAGCCGCTGGCACAGCACCTCGATCTGCCCGCTGACGAGGTTGGCGTTGGCCGTACCCTCGGGCCGCGCACGCACCAGGCCGCCGACCTTGACGCAGAACTCGTTGCGGATCTTCTCGGCGGTGCCGAACACCTCGGGCCGGTCGGGGTCACACACCACCTGCACCAGACCCTCGCGGTCGCGCAGGTCGATGAAAATGACACCGCCGTGGTCGCGGCGGCGGTGGACCCAGCCGAACAGGGTCACGGTCTGGCCGATGAACTTGCTGTCCACCAGGCCGGCATATTCGGTACGCATGGCAATCCTTGGTCAGTGGCGCGGTGCGCGCGGGGTGTTGCTTTCGGGGGGCAAGACGCCCGGTCGATGCGGAGTCGGGCCGGCGCAGGCGCTCGGCGGCGCGCCGGCCCTAGCGGTTTCGATGCGGCAGGTGCGCGGGCAGGCGACGCCGCGCCGGCGCGCAGCGCGCCGCGCAAGGCAGGAGAGTCGTCGGCACCTTCACGAGGCGAAACTTAGCAGGCCGCAGGCGCGCCGCTCAACCGCCGGCCCGCCGGGGTCAGGCGGCCGGCGTCCCCTCGACCGCGGCGCCCGCGGCCGGGCTGGTCAGGGCGCTAGCGCGTCCGCGCACGCCGCCCGGCGTCACCACGCCGAGAGAGACGATGAACTTCAGCGCCTCGTCCACGCTCATTTCGCACTCCCGCAGCTCGTGCGGCGGCACCATGAGGGTGTAGCCGGAAGTCGGGTTGGGCGCGGTGGGCACGAAGACCGTCACCACATCGTCGCCCAGCACTTCCGCGATGGCCGCGCCCGGGCTGCCGACCAGCAGGCCGATCGACCACTGGCCGCGCTGCGGGAACTCGACCAGCACCGCCTTGCGGAAGGCGTTGCCCTGGGGCGAGAGCATGGTGTCGGACACCTGCTTGACGCTGGAGTAGATGCTGCGCACGACGGGGATGCGCGACAGCAGTTCCTCCCACCAGCGCACCAGCCGCGCGCCGATGATGTTGGCCGCCAGCAGGCCGGTCACGAACACCGTGAGCACCGTCAGGATGAGTCCGAAACCCGGCAGATGGAAGCCGAGCAGCGTGTCCGGATGCCATGACGCGGGCAACAGCAGCAGCGTGCGGTCGAGGGTGCTGAGAATGATCTCGAGCACCCACAGCGTGATGGCCAGCGGCAGCCAGATCAGCAGCCCGGTGATGAAGTAGCGGCGGAGCATCGGCGCAGGTTCCCGGCCCCGGGGGGCGTCGGCTCAAGAAGCCGTGGCAGGGGCCGCGGCCTGGCGGGGGGTTGCCAGCGGGTGCCTAATGACGCCCCCCTTGGCACCCCTGCGGGCTGCTGTCCCCCCGAGGGGGAATTCGCCCTTGGGGCGGCCCAGCGGATGTCTCATGGCGTCGGCTGGCTCGTCCCGCCGGCGGCCGGGGCCGGGCTGCTGCCCGTACTGCTGGCGCTGCTGGCGCTGCCGGCTGCGGCGGCGCCGTCGGCCTTGGCCGGTGCGTCGCTCTTGCCAGAAGTCTCGGCCGGTTTGCCGTCGCTCTTGCCGTCGCTCTTGCCGTCGTTCTTGCTGTCGGACTTAGCTTCCTTCTTGCCGCCGTTGTCGCGGAAGTCGGTGACGTACCAGCCGCTGCCCTTGAGCTGGAACCCGGCGGCAGTGACCTGCTTGGCAAAGCTCGCCTGGCCGCAGGCCGGGCAGATGGTCAGCGGGTCCTCGGAGATCTTCTGCAGCACGTCCTGCTGGTGCCCGCAGGACGAACACTTGTAGGCATAAATGGGCATCGGTGCATCCTCGCGCGTCGCGCCGCATTGCGTCGGGGTGACGTCTCGCGCAAGCGGCGCAAAGTATAGGGGCCGCGGCAGCGCGCCTCCGTGGGAGCCACGGTCTTGCGGTCGACCTGCAGCGAGCGCGAACTGGGGCTGGCGTGGCCGATCTCAAGCCCCACAACCCCGCAATCCCACAGCCCCGGTCGGCTGCGGTGCCGGGCGCGTTTGCCTGCCGCGCCCGGCTGGCCGATCATCGCGCCACAGCCCGCCGCCCGGCGGGCGCCCACCCCACCATCTGCCGCAAACTCTCATGCGAATGTTCCCGCCCGCCTGGGTTCGTCTGGCCGCCCTTGCCCTGGCGGCGGCGCTCGTGCTGCTGGCCCCGCCGGGCAGTGCCAAGACCCTGCGCCTGGCCAGCGCCTTCGACCCGCAGACGCTCGACCCCCATGCGCTGACGCTGCTGTACCACTCGCGCGTGATCACCCAGGTCTACGAGGGGCTGGTCAGCCGCGACCGCGACTTCCGGCTGGAGCCGGCGCTGGCGGTGTCCTGGGACAACCCGAGCCCGACCACCTGGCGCTTTCGCCTGCGGCCGGGCGTGCGCTTTCACGACGGCTCGCCGCTCACGGCCGACGACGTGGTGTTTTCGGTCAACCGCGCGATGGCGCGCACCTCGCAGCGCGCCGTGCAGCTGCGCGGCATCAACGGCGTGCGCCGCATCGACGACCTGACGGTCGAAGTCCAACTGGCGGCACCCGATGCCGTGCTGCCCGAGAAGTTCTGGCTCGTTGCCATCATGAGCCGCGCCTGGAGCGAGAAGAACGGCGTGGCCCAGCCGCAGGACTTCAACGCGCGGCAGGAGACCTTCGCGGTGCGCAACGCCAACGGCACCGGGCCGTTTTCCGTGCGCAGCTACGAGCCGGACCGCCGCCTGGTGCTCGGCCGCAACCCGGCCTGGTGGGGCTGGAAGGAGGCCGGGACCGGCAACCTGACCGAGGCCGTCTACGTCGTGATCCAGTCGGACGCCACGCGCCTGGCGGCGCTGGCCTCGGGCGAGGTGGACTTCGTGATCGACCCGCCGTTCCAGGACGTGGCGCGGCTGCGCGCCGACCCGCGGTTGAAGACGGTGAGCGCCACCGACATCGGCACGCAGTACCTGGGCTTCGACCAGGCGCGCGACGAGCTGGAGTTCGCGGACGTCAAGGGCCGCAACCCGTTCAAGGACCTGCGGGTGCGGCAGGCGGTTTATCACGCGATCGACGCGCAACTGATCGTCGACAAGGTGCTGCGCGGCCAGGGCACGGTGACCGGCGCGCATTTCTCGCGGCTGGTCGACGGCGCGCTGCCGGAGCTGGACCGGCGCCTGCCCCACGACCCGGCGCGGGCGCGCGCGCTGCTGCGCGAGGCCGGCTACCCCGATGGCTTTGCCATCACCCTGGACTGCGTGAACGTCACCTTCCGCGCCGCGGTGTGCCAGGCGATCGCCGCGATGCTGACGCAGGTGGGCATTCGCACCACCTTCCAGCCGAGCCCGAGCGCCAGCTTCTTTCCCAAGCTGACGCAGGCCACCGCCAGTTTCTTCGAGTTCGGCTGGTCGCCGGGCGTGGACCCGTGGGCCTCGCTGAACGCCATTTTTCGCAGCTTCGACGGCAGCGGCGCCGGCACCTTCAATGGCGGGCGCTACTCCAACCCCCGGCTCGATGCGCTGATCGACGCCATCCGTACCGAGCCCGACCTGGCCAAGCGGCGCGCCCGCGTCGGCGAGGCGCTGCGCCTGATCCACGCCGAACTGCCGCTGGTGCCGCTGTATCGCCGCAACCTGACCTGGGTCATGCGGCCCCACATCACGGCAGTACCCTGGCCTAACGACGTGCTGGAGCTGCGCTGGGTGCGGGTGGAGTGAGGCCGCGCGGAGCACTGTCGGCGGCATCGCGGAGACGGTGGCTCAGCTTGCTCCCCGCTCGAGCGCCAGCAGCGACAGCGTGCTGTCCTCGGGGTCGGTCTGCACCGTGAAGCCGAGCTTGCGCGCCAGCTTCTTCATGCCCTCGTTGCTGGCGTGCGTGTGGCCGGTCACGCGCGGCACGCCCACGCGCGCGGCTTCCTCCAGCAGCCGCCGCAGCAGGCGCTCGCCCACGCCCTGGCGCTGCCAGGCGTCGCCCACCACCAGACCAAACTGGCAGGCGCCGCCGGCCGCACTGGCCCGATGCAACCGCGCCACGGCGACCGTCTCCTGCGCGGCGCCCGCGCCGCGGGCCACCATCAGCGCGATCTCGCGCCGCACGTCGAAGCGCACCAGCCGCTGCAGTTCGCCGGGCAGCAGACCGCGGTGCGAGAACAGCCGCTCGTAGCGCGTCTGCGGCGACAGGCCGGCGATAAAGCGCAGTTCGCGCGCCGCGTCGTCGGCCATGACCGGGCGCAGCGACAAGGTCGCGCCGTCGCGCGCGGTCCATTGCTCGAGCACCTCGGGGGCGCGTTCGATCAGAGTCGGCATCGGCCCAGCATACCGAGCGCAGACTGGCCCCTTTCAGAGGGAAGACTCCAGTACCCAGCGGTGCCCGTGCCGGGCGGCCCGGCGGCGCCATCCGGGCCGCCCGCGCTGTTGCGCCCCTGCCGCGCCGCATTGGCGGTCGCCGCGGCCCTGCGGCATGATGAATCGCAGGAGGACTTTCCATGCCGAAGAACAGCAAGCCCGCCGAGCACCCCGCGCTGGCGGCCATCCGCAACGCCCCCGGCCATCGCGTCAAGGTGGCCGTCAGCGACATCGACGGCGTGTTGCGCGGCAAGTATCTGAACAAGGAGAAGTTCTTCGCAGCGGCGGAGTCCGGCTTTGGTTTCTGCGACGTCGTGTTCGGCTGGGACATGATGGACGCCTGCTACGACAACACCCAGGTGACCGGCTGGCACCGCGGCTTTCCGGATGCCTTGGTGCGGCTCGATCTGGACACCTATCGCACGGTGCCCTGGGACGACCAGGTGCCTTTCGTGCTCGGCGAGTTCGTCACCGCCGACGGCGGCCCCTACCCGGTCTGCCCGCGCCAGGTGCTGCGCCGCGTGCTCGAGCGCGCCGGCAAGCTCGGCCTGCAGCCGATGTGCGGCATGGAGTTCGAGTGGTTCAACTTTGCCGAGACGCCGCAGAGCTGGGCCGAGAAGAAGGGTGTGGGCCCCGAGCCCATCACGCCGGGGATGTTCGGCTACTCGCTGCTGCGCGCCAACCACGCGCGCGAGTTCTTCAAGGCGCTGATGGAAGAGCTGGCCGCCTTCCGCGTGCCGCTCGAAGGGCTGCACACCGAGACCGGCCCCGGCGTCTACGAGGCGGCGATCCTGTTCTCCGGCGCGCTCGAAGCCGCCGACCGCGCGCTGCTGTTCAAGGGTGCGACCAAGGAGATCGGCGCGCGCTTCGGCATCATGCCGAGCTTCATGGCCAAGTGGCACCAGCAGTACCCGGGCTGCTCGGGCCACGTGCACCAGTCGCTGTCGGACGGCAAGAACAACCTGTTCTTCGACGCCAAGGGCAAGCACCGGATGAGCCGGCTCTTCGAGAGCTATCTCGCCGGGCAGGTGGCGCTGCTGATGGAGTTTGCGCCGATGTTCTGGCCCACCATCAACAGCTACAAGCGGCTGGTGGACGGCTTCTGGGCGCCGGTCAAGCCCACCTGGGGAGTGGACAACCGCACCGCCAGCTTCCGCGTGATCCCCGGCTCGCCCAAGAGCACGCGGCTGGAGACGCGCTGCCCCGGCTCCGACGTCAATCCCTACCTTGCCATCGCCGCGCTGCTGGCGGCCGGCCTGCACGGCGTGGAAAGGAAGCTCAAGCTCACCGCCGCGCCGATCACCGGCACCAACGTCGGCAGCGAAGGCACGCCGCGCGCGCCCCGCTCGCTCAAGGAGACCACCGCCGTCTTCAAGACGAGCGCTGCGGCGCGCGACTGGTTTGGCGACGACTTCGTCGACCACTTTGCCGCCACCCGAGAGTGGGAGTGGCGGCAGTGGCAGGACGCGGTCACCGACTGGGAGCGGATGCGCTACTTCGAGATCGTGTAGGCCGGGGCGGCGACGCTGGCCCCCGGGCCTGCCTCGGCCCGAACGCGCAGCTAGGCAGATCCCGCGGTCCCGAGCCGGCGCAGGTGGTAGACGGGCTGGTCGCCGTAGTTCTTGGCCAAGGCCTGGATGCCGAGGTACTCGCAGCGGTACCACGGCGCGTAGCGTTCGCCGGTCATCTGGCGCTCGTGCCGCACCGCGTTCTCCTCGGCCGTGAGGAGCGCGACGAACTGCTGCGAGGCGTAGATCTCGCCGGGCACGGTAACCGGCTCGATGCGGGCGGTGCGGGACACGTGGCTGCCGTAGATGATGGTCCGGCCGGTCAGCGGATGGCGGCCCTCGAACACGGGGCCGGCGTGCAGGCCGATCCGCCACATCAGCGGGTGGGGCAGGCGGTAGGCCAACGGATCGGCGGCCGCGAACCCCTGCTGCAGCGCGAAGGCGTACTCGAGCAGGCTGCGGGCGTCGGGCATCACCGCGTAGAGCGCATCGCCCCAGCTCTCCACCAGGCCGGGGCGCCGGCAGCCTGGCTCGATGCTCGCCTTCAGGTCCTCGAGCAGTTGCCACAATCCGGGCAGCGACTCCTCCGACAGTTTGGAGAAACCGACGATGTCGCCGAACAGCATGGCCTTGACCACCCGCTCGGGCTCCTGCACCGGCGGCTTGGGCACGATCGGTGCCCGGCGGTCGGCCAGTGACGGCGGCGGCGGCGGGGCCGCGGCACGCAGCTCGTCGATCTCGATCAGCCGCAGTCGCGCGATGTCGGGCCAGTGGTCCATGAAGTCGGCCGCGGTGCCCGCCCGCTGCTGGGTCTCGTAGTCCCAGACCAGCATCAGGTACGGCTCCGTGTCGAGCATGCGGGCGCGCAGGCGCGCCATGCCGTCGATCACCTGGTTGTTGAAGCGGAACAGCATGTCGTGGCCGAGGTAGCGCTCCTCGGTGGCAAAGCTCACCGTGGTGGCGAGCCGCAAGGCGGCGCGGAAGCGCTGCTCCCAGCGCGGGCCGGCGTAGGAGACGCGCGCAGCCACGAAGTCGTCCACCGCGCAGGGCAGGAACAGGTGCACCTCGGCATTGCGCTCGATCATCGCCTCGACGAACAGCAGGTCGGAGCCGCAGGCTGCCGAACAGTAGCCGATGGCGGCATCCAGTTCGTGCAAACGGCGCTGGATGGCGTCCTTGACCACCCCTTCGAGGTGCGGCGGGAAGGTGGGGCGCGACTGCCCCGGCAGGTCCACCGGCTCGCCGGCAAACACGACGAGGACCGGCGGACGCAGGATGTCGAAGACCTCGCCGGGGACCGGAAAGCCCCGCTCCCGCAGCAGCGCGAAGCGCTGCCGCACCGGCACGACCTGGCTGTAATGGGTGGCGGGCGAAAGCGCCGCCGCCCGGAACAGCTCCAGCGCGGCGGGCACGTCGTCCAGCAACAACTGGGCCTCGGCTTCATTGGCCAGCAGCGCGAAGGTGGCTTGCCGGTCCGCCGGCTGGCGCCTGAGGGCGGCGATCGCCTCGAACGCGAGCTCGCGCGCCCGGCCGGGCTCGCGCAGGAGCCACGACAGCATGGCGGCCCGCACGCCGTGGTCGGGCCGCGCGCTCAGCTTGAAGCTGCTGAGGTGGGAATCGCGGCTGCGCCGCAGGTCCGCCTCTTGGCCGGTGTCGCTCCAGGTCTCGAGGTGGATCTGGGCAAGCAGCTCCAGCAGCTCGTGGTCCTCGGGATCGTCGGCGCGCAGCCGGCCGCCGAGCCGGACCATTTCGCGCGCCGCGGCCGCCACCTGGTCGAGCAGGGCCGCCGGCGGCTCCTCGCCCGCCGGCACGGCGAGCAGGCCGGGCAGGCAGCGCCGCAGCGCGCCGATGGCCTCCCGCGCCGTCTGATCGGTGGTGCCCAGCGAGTCCTGCAGCCGGCCGAGGAGCCGGCGCGCTTCCGCCGTGGCGCCGCAGCGCATCAGCGCCAGCGCCCCGAGGAAGCGGATCTTCACGCTGTCGGGGTGGTCCTGCAGCGCCTTCTGCGACAGGTCGTAGGCGAGAAAGCACTGCCCCTCGGCCACCAGCTTGCGCAGTGCAGCCAGCCACTCGCGCTCATTGGACGGGCGCCCGAGGCCCGACCCGGTCCAGCCGGCATTGCGGTCCAAGCGGTCGCTCACGGAAAGATGCCCGGCATCCCGGTGGCCCGCCTTGCAGCACCGTCGGTCGACTCAGCGGGCTGGGCCTTGTCAGGAGACCCTGCGCTTGCCGCGTCAAGGCGGCACCGCTCACCCGCGAGTCCTGCGACGGGGCGGGATGCGCCAGCGGCACGCCATGGCGTCGCGGCAGCTCTTGCAGAGGCGGATTCGATGGGCAACGACACAACTTCCTGGCAAGCGCGGACTCTAGAGGATGCTGCCGGTACCACGCAGGAGGCCGTTGCCGCCTCATGGGTCAAGGCCCCGCGTGACGCCCAGCGCCCCCGGGCATTGATCACCGTTCTGTGTCCGAGGATAGAAAGTTCGAGCCGGCTCGGCAAGGTCCGGTCGCACCCGATGCCGCAGCCGACGTCGCGGCGACACCGCGCGACGCCCGCGCGCCCGGCGACCGCGAGATGCCACTAGCCACGGACAGGACTATTCCCCTGCGCGCCACTGCGGCGGCGGCGCGCCCCGCTCGAGCACGGCCGACAGGTCCGCCCGCGCCAGGACCTCGCGCGCGTGGGAAAGACCCTCGGCCACCACGGTGTCGAACTTCCTCCACTGGAGCATGCCCACGCGCAGGGTCAGTGGCTTGAAGATGAGGTCGACCGTGGCATGGGCCTCTGCCTGGCGCGACATGCTGTACATGACGTTGACCTTCATCAGGATCGCCACCAGCGATGGCAGCCGGTAGCGACGCATGCGGCGGGGCCTGAGCCAGTCGAGGAACAGCTGCAGGTTGCTGGGCAAGCGGTCGAGCGCCAGCGGCCGGTTCCGAGGAGTGACCAGGTCGACGCCCAGCACCACGCCCACGCCGCGCGTGCGCCGCATCACATCGACCGGGAAGTTGTTGAAAATGGCCCCGTCGACGAACAGGTCGCCACCCTCGACCAGCGGCGGCAGGGCGCCCGGGATCGCCGTGCTGGCCACGATGGCGCGCTCGACCGAGCCGGTGCGCCACACCTCCTCCCTGGCCTGGGAATAGTTGGTGACCACGCAGAAGCAGGGCTTCCACAGATCTTCGAGTCCGGCGTCCGGTCCGGCCAGGCGCACGAAGGCGTGGCCCGTGACCGTGCGCATGCGCTCGCCCTTGATGAGCGACAGGACTGGCGTGAGCGCAAAGTCGCCGGTCGGGTTGCGGCTGAATCCGCTGCGCACTTCGTCGATCACCTCGTCGAGCGGCCGGTCGGTGGCCAGCACGGCTGCCATGGCCGCACCCATGCTGGTACCCCCGAACACGTCGACCTCGATGCCCGCTGCGGCCAGCGCCCGCGCCACGCCCAGGTGCGCAAAGCCGCGCGCGCCGCCGCCGGCCAGCACCAGACCGACCGCACGGCGCGCCTGCAGCCGTGCCAGCCGCGCCATATCCCGGTCCTGTCCAGCGCGCACGTGCACCACTTCGGCCAGCGGCCGGCGCGCCAGCCAGCGCGCGGTGCCCACGGGCGCGACGGCGTCCGCGGGATGCAGCAGCACCAGGATCTCGGCCGCCTCGGCCCGGCCGGGGCGGCCCTGCAGCAACGCCTGCTCGGTCGGATGCAGCGCCACGGGCGCCTTCGCATCGGCGAGCAGCAGAATCTCGTCGGCGTGGCGCACGCAGGCTTCGGTCCAGAGCGTTGGTGCGGTGTCGGCCGCCAGCAGCACGAAGTCGTGCTCGGCCTCGGCATCGTCGAGGCGGGCGCCCATGCGCTGCGGCGAGTTGGCGTCCGGATCGAGGCCCGCGGTCAGCGCCCCCAGCGTAACCGTGCTGCCATGTTCGGCCAGCCGCTCGGCCAGTGCATGCGCAAAGCCGGCGGCGTCGATGCCAGCGGTGATCGGCACCAGGGCGATCGTCGCGGGGCGATCGCCGGGGGCCGACCGGCGATCGCTGCGCAGCCGCTCGATGATCTGCCGCGTGATGGCGCGGGACAGCGCGGGACTGGATGTCTGCAAGCCCTCGAAGCCCGCAGGGTCCAGGCGTGCCAGCACGGAGTGGCGCACCGCCACCACCGTGGCCGAACGAGGTTCGCCGGTGATCAGGCTCATCTCGCCGATCAGCTGGCCGCGGCCCATGTCGCGCACCGCGCGCTCGGTGCCTTCGCCATCCCGCACATAGGCGCGCAGACGGCCCGACACCACCAGATACAGTGCGTCACCGGGCTCGCCCTGGTGCAGCAGCGTCTGGCCGCCCGGCAGCGCGACGCGCTCCAGCCGGTCGGCCACCTCGCGCAGCACCGGCTCCTGCACGTCCGGCAGCCAGTCGTGCAGCAGTTGCATCAGTCGCCCGGCAAGATGCCGCCATACATGCTGCGTCGCGTCTGGCGCGCGAGAAACCATGAGCCGAACTCCGCAAGTCCCGGAAAGCTCTACATGCTAGAGAACGGCCAAACCGGCGTCGTCCCGGGCGCGGTCTCGATCTCGTGCTGGTGGACAAGAAACCACAGTGCACCGCGGCCCACGGGGCAACACGCTGCGAGCGCTGCAGCCGGATCGTCATGCCCGCCAGCCGGCACTCCACCGCCATCGCACGCCTGGGCGAAGGCCGCGCTGCGCCCGAGTTCGAGGCCATCACCGAGTTCCTGGTGGACACGACCCGTGCGGGGCCACGCACCGGGGGCGGGCGCTGCAGGGCCGACGGGCGCCGGGAGAAATCAGGAGAAATTAGGGTCAGACCCCGATTTGCCCCGTTTACGCCGGCCGCTCCGACGGACACTCCCCCTCCGGGCGCGGCGGGTTGCGACGGTAGCCAGCGGAGTAAAGATTGTGCGCAAGTCTGGGAGCGCAAGTCCGCGTTGGGAGCACCGACAGAACCCATGACACAGTCCCCTCGTCGGATCCCCAGGGCAATCGTCAGCTTCGATCTCGACGGCACGCTCGTGCGCGGCATCAGCAGCGGCCAGTTCGTGGCCGATCGACTCGGTCACGGAGACATTCTCCGCGCACTGGAGTTGCAATACGACACGGGCCTGATGTCCGCCCAGGCGGTCGCTGCGACGGAAGCCCCTTACTTCAGCGGCAGATCGCGCGAGAACATCACCTCGATCATGCGCGACGTTCCGCTCATCGAGGGCATCCGCGAAACCTTGCAGGAACTGCACAGACGCAGCGTCTTCACCGTCCTCAACACGTTGGCGTGGCGATTCATGGCCAGCGCGGTCGGCGATCGATTCGGCTTCGACGAGTGGACCGGCGCCCGGATGAATTGCGGCCCGGGCGGCCTGCTGACCGGAGCGGTCGCCCGGCACTTCGACGAGCGCGACAAGGTGCGAGCGGTCGCGCGGCTCGCACATCGCTTCGGCGTGCCGATGTCGCGGATTGCGGCGGTTGGCGATGCGCGCTCGGACATCCCGTTGTTTCGGGCGGTGGGCTTCTCGATCGCCCTGAACGGATCGGCGCAAGCCCGGGCGGCGGCGAGTGTTGCGGTCGCAACGCCGTGGCTACCCGACATTCTGCGGGCGCTGCCGCCCCACTTTCTGCCCGCTGAGGATTGACAGCGCATGGCTCACGACATCGCTGCCGTGCTGTTCGATATCGGCGGGGTGCTGGTGGCGCTCGACGGCGTCCCTACCCTGTCGAGGTTACTGGGCGTGGCGCCCGATCACGATGCCTTGCATGCACGGTGGTTGGCCTCGCCCGCCGTGGTCGCGCACGAGACCGGCGTCATCGATGCGCCGACGTTTGCGGCCAGAGTCGTATCGGACCTGCGCCTGCCGGTCGCGGCCGAGGCCTTCTTGCAGGACTTCTGCAACTGGCCAACCGGGCTGTTGCCGGGCGCGATCGAGTTGCTGGACGACATCCCGGATCGCTATCGAGTGGCCGCCCTGAGCAACTCGTGCGCCGTGCACTGGGAAAAGATTCGGTCGATGGGACTGACGGATCGTCTCGACAAGACTTTCCTGTCGCATGAGATCGACGCATTGAAGCCGTCGGTCAAGGCCTTCCGGACCGCTCTCGAAGGCCTCGGGCTGTCACCCTCCCGAGTGCTGTTCCTGGACGATGGCGCGCGCAACGTCGAGGCCGCGGCGCAACTCGGCATGCACGCTTTCGTCGTGCGTGGGCCGGCGCAGGCCCGGTGCGTCCTGTCGCGTTACGGCATCGTCGCGCCGTCTGCACCGCCGCGGTGAGCTTTGGGGTTCGCTGGCCTGCCTCCCACGGCGACCAACAGGCGACCAGAACCGTCGTCGAAGCGCCCTGGGCCGGATCGGCAGTGCGCCGAGCCGACCGAAGGTGAGAGCACACGCGGCACCGTACCCCCCAAGATAGCCGTCAAGCGGCGTCCGCGCTGGCGCGGGGGCAGCAGGCGCTCGAACGCGAGCAGGCCGGCGGGATGACGCATGCGATGGATGGGCAGCGACTGCCTGCCCGGCCCGGCTAGCTAGGCCAGCGTGTCGCCTGGTAGTCCAGCGCTCCCGGCGAGCAGCCCGGGCCCGGCGCGCGTCAGCGCATCGACCCACCACGCCACGGCCTTGTCCCCGGCGCTGCGCCGCCAGACGATCGCAAAGCGGCCAACCGGCGCCGGCTGCGCCACCGGCAACGGGACAAGGCGGCCGGCGCCGATCCATTCACGCGCCCGCATCGCCGGGACGAAGCCGACCCCCAGGCCATCGGCGATCGCCGCCAGCTTGGCCGCCAGATTCGGAACGACGAGCGTCGGCTGCGCGCCGATCAGACCGACCGAGCGTTTGGACAGCCGCCGCGAGGAGTCCGAGATCACGACGACTCGATGGCTGCGCACGAGCGCGTCGCCGAGCGCACGGCCGCGGTCTTGCGCCGCTTGCTGCGCCAGCGCATGGCCCGGCGCTGCGACGAACACGAACGGCACGTCGCCAAGCGCCCTGCAGTCCCAACCGCCGCCGGCCGGCAGGCCACCCGAGGCCAGGCCGGCAATCGCCAGGTCGGCGCGGCCGGTGGTCAGCGCATCCCACGGTCCGCCGAGGACCTCTTCGAGCAGGCGGACCGTGGTGCCGGCGCCCAGCGTGTCGAACTCGCGGACGAGCCGGGCCACGCTGCGCAGGTCGAACACGGTATCGATGGCGATCCGCAGCTCCATCGCACGGCCGTGCCGCAGGGCCTCGAATCGGCGTTCGACATGGTCCGCCTCCGCCAGCATCCTCAGCCCGACCGCGTGCAGTTCGGCGCCGACCTCGGTGAGCGCCATGACCCCGCCCTGGCGACGGACCAGCTTCTGACCCAGCGCGCGCTGCATCTGGTCGACCGCGTAGCTGACGGCCGAAGGCACGCGATCCAGTTCGCGCGCCGCGGCCGAGATCGACCCGGTGCGGGCCACCGTGTCGAGCACGCGCAGAAAGTCGAGGGACAGGCGGGTGCGTTTCGCGGCCACGGTGTCGGGTATTCAGAAAGTTCGTCGCACTAGACAGCGGAATCGAAAGCGGCGCCGCGCCGCCTCTTCTAGAGTCGACGACCGCAACAGCCGGAGAAACACGTGGACGACGGGGACAAGATCGTACGGGTACGCCTGGATGTCAATGGCGCAGCGCGCGACTACGCCGGGCCGGCAGCGCGACCGCTGCTGTGGTTCCTGCGCGACCAACTGGGCCTCACTGGCACCAAGTACGGCTGCGGCATCGGGCAGTGTGGTGCCTGCACCGTGCATCTGGATGGCGCGGCCGTCAGAAGCTGTGTCGTTCCGATGAGCGCCACGTCGAAACGCAAGGTTCGGACGATCGAAGGCCTCGGCACCCCAGACCGGCCTCACCCCGTTCAGCAGGCCTGGCTGGAGATCGGCGTATCCGAGTGCGGCTATTGCCAGCCCGGCCAGATCATGGCGGCGGCCGCCGCGCTGGCTGGCCCGACGCCGCCGCCCGCGCAGACGCTGGAGGACATCGGCAACATCTGCCGCTGCGGCACCTACGCCCGCATCGGCGCGGCGATCGCGCTGGCGCGCGCACGGGGAGCATCGGCGTGAAGCTCGGTCGACGCGCTTTCGTCTGTGCGGTCACGGCGACGGGGATTGCCTGCCTGGCGGGTCCGGCGCGGGTCCTCGGCGGTGCTGCCGCTTCCACGTCGGCGCAGCCGCCGGTCAACGACTGGTCGGTGTGGCTGGTGATCGACGCGGCGGGCGCAATCACGCTGTTCCACAAGGTCACGGACCTCGGCCAGGGCACGCCCTCGTCCTTCGCGGCCATCGTTGCGCACCAGCTCGACGTGGCGCCGGAGCGGATTGCGCTCAAGCAGGCGCCCGTGCGCGCGCCCTATCTGGGACCGGACGACGACTACGTCACCTCGGGCAGCGCCGGCATCCGGGCCCACTACGCCTCGTTGCGGCAACTGGGCGCGACCGCGCGCGCGGTGCTGGTGCAGGCCGCCGCTGCGCGCTGGCAGGTGGCGGCGGCCGAGTGCGCTGTGCAAGCCGGGGCGGTCGTGCACCGACCCTCGGCGCGCATCGCGCGCTTTGCCGACCTGGCGGACGCGGCGGCCCGTCTTCCGGTGCCGTCCGAGGTGCAGGTGGACGAGCGCAGGATGCCCCGCGCCGCATTCGCGGGCCGGGCGCGCGCCGACGAGTTCGGCTTCCTCGACGGCTCGGCGGTGTTCGGGGTCGATGTTCGACTGCCGAACCTGAGCACTGCGGCGATCGTTCACAGCCCGATCGCGGGCGGTGCCGTGCGCTCGGTGGATGCAACCGCGGCCTTGCGCAGCGCGGGGGTGGTGGACGTGGTCCGCCTCGACGACGCGGTGGCGGTCGTGGCCAGCGACTTCTGGACGGCAAGCCAGGCGCTGCGCAAGCTGCGCATCGAATGGACGCCGCCGCCGACCCTGCCCGATACCGATCGGCATCGGCAGGCGCTGCTGGCGGCGGTGGCGGCAGGCCAGGGGATGCCGGTTCGCGTTGAGCGCGAGGGCAGCGCGGCCGAGCAGCGCCGTGCCAGCGAGCGGGTGATGGACGCGGCGCACCGCCGGGTGGAGGCGGTGTTCTACGTGCCGTGGGCCGCCCACGTGACGATGGAGCCACAGACTGCGACCGCGCACGTGGCCGAAGGGCGGGCCGAGTTATGGCTGCCGACCCAGAGTCAGGCGCAGGTGCGCTCGACCGTCGCCGCGCTGCTGAAGCTGCCGGAGCGCGCGGTCACGGTCAACACCACCCGCGTCGGCGGCGGCTTCGGCCGGCGTCTCGAAACCGACGTTGCGCGCGAGGCGACGCTGATCGCCCAGCGCGTCAAGCGCCCGGTCAAGCTCATCTGGTCGCGCGAGCAGGACCTGCACAACGACTACTTTCGACCGGCGGCCGCCGCCCGGTTGCGCGCCGGTCTGGACGCCAACGGCGATGTGTCCAGCCTCGTCTTCGACGTGGCCGCGCCGTCGATTCTCGCCAGCAGCAGCAACACGCACACCCTGCCGGCGGACGAACCGGACTTCACGGCGATCATGGGCCTGGCCGGCGGCTACCGGCTGCCCGAGCCCAGCATCGGCTGGACTCGGGTCGAGGCGGGTCTGCGCAGCGGCTGGTGGCGGTCGGTCGGTTGCTCGGCCAACACGTTCTTCCTCGAGTCGTTCATCGACGAGCTGGCTGCCGTCAAGGGCGCGCGGCCGCTCGCCTATCGTCGGGCGCTGCTGGCACAGGATGCGCGCGCCTTGCGCGTGCTGCAGGCGCTGGAAGAGCAGGTCGGCGCCAGCGCCCCGGTCGGGCAAGACTGGTTCTGGGGCTTCTCGTGGCTGCGCTACAGCGGCTCGCGCGTCGCCCACGCGGTGGCGGTGTCGCGGGAAGCAGAGCGGTCGATCAAGCTGCGGCGCATTGTGGTCGCGGTCGATTGCGGCGTCGTCGTCAATCCGCACTTCGCGCGCTCGCAGGTTGTGGGCGGCGTCGTCTGGGGCCTGAGCGCGTGCCGCTTCGGCGCCATCGGCTTCGCGCAAGGTCGGCCGCAACAGTCGAACTTTCACGACTACCCGGTGGCGCGCGCGCGTCATGTGCCGCCGATCGACGTGGTCTTTGTCGACAGCGAAGCCGATCCCGGCGGGCTGGGCGAGGAATCGGTTCCCGGGACCGCGCCCGCTCTGGCGAACGCGATCTTTGCCGCGACCGGCCGGCGGCTGCGCGAGCTGCCGTTCTCGTCGGAGGCGATCACGTTCGTGGACTGATCGCCGGGCGCGGCGCAACGACCGCCCGATCCCGCCTGCAGGCCGTTTTCGGTGGAGGGGTGCCCGTGCATCGGCGGGGCGACCGCCGGGACGAGCCTGTTCAGTGCCGACTGCGCCGCTGAACGACGAGGTGGCGTGGCGTCGCCGG